>OCPR01000983.1_pt1 | contig 22651 bp, 20 predicted proteins | sample 1538611 | NCBI WGS metagenome assembly OCPR01 (sample SAMN04571711, study PRJEB22368) | human gut metagenome | biome: human gut; material: stool | host: Homo sapiens | place: Luxembourg | collected 2012-09-28
TCCTGTCAGACGTTCTTTCGCATCAGCGATCGCTTCGTCCAGTCGTTCCCTGACTGTATTTCTGGCTGTCATATACCATCCATCTTTTTCTTCTTTTACCACATTCAACTGCTTTCCGCTACCAAAAGCAACCAGTAGGAGAACCGCCAGACCGATACCGCCCCGGATCAGCCTTCGCAGTTCCATCCGGATCTGTACCATTCGGGTTATGTCACCCGAAGCAGTTCTGTCTGCCGCGATCATTCCGGTCAGAAAATACATTCCACCATTAAAAAGCAGGACTCCCATTTCGGTCATCGGGAATTCATCCATACACCCTGCACATACAAACTGCAGAATGATAAAGACTGCCGCTGCCCATCTCCCTTTTCCTTCATATAAAATTACAATCAGAACAAGAAGGAATGGGAGCATCAGGACAAGAATTGAAATTGTATCCATTTCTATATTCTGATACAGATGCTCTGCATCACCGGCTGTCCCTTGCCGAAGTTGTCCGAACACCCTTCTGCCCATCCCGACACAGATGTCCCACTTATACCAGATTCCTGCTGCCGCCGCTCCCAGTCCGGCACCGATCCCGCCAATGCGGGACATTCCATATCCGGCAGAGAACAGCATAGATATCAGAAGCAGCCACAATAAGATCATTTTTGTATCCATTTCCATGTGGAATATTGCTGACATTCCCCAGCACCATGCTGCTGCCAAAGCAAATGCAGACATTCCATTCATCACCGTAATGTATCCAGTAAAATATCCGGTCTTATTGTTCTTCTTTCTGCTCTCCTGTGCAATCCGAATGGAAGTTTTCTTTTTCTCCATATCTTTCTCCTTTTACACCGGATCAGATTCTGAGATATTCAGCTTTCTGTCCGTTCTGCCAGAATCTTCCTGATGCATCAACTTCAATCACTGCTGCAAATTCCCTTCCACGAAAACATTCCTTTCTGCATTCGTTCATCCAGTCAGTCCTTTTATATGGATGAATATCCAACAGATTCCAGGTCATATAACAGGCATCCTGCACTGTCTTCACACGCCACATTACAACCTTCCCGGTCAGATCATCATACCACGCAACTAAATGGATACATTTTTCCTCTGTCAACGTAACTGATAAGGACGCTGCATTTTTTACCATTCCTGAGAAATCGTTCTTTTCCTTCTTCCCTTCAGGATAATCAATCCAGATCAGCACAACGCAGCCCAGGGGAAATCCTCTTTCCCGGATCATCAGCTTTCCCGCTCTTGCTGTCTGCTTCCAATGGATATCTTTGATATTATCCTGCTCTCTGTAAGAGCGGATCTGATACGTCTCCGATGCATCATCTCCTTTTCGATCCTGTGCATATTCTGTATCGTCTGCCTGAAATTCTCTTACCCTGCGGGTAATCTCCATCGGGATCAGTTCATACTCAGGGAAAATTTTTATGAGGGATTGTTCTTCTTTTTCCTCTGTCAGATAAAAAATCCGAAACCAGTCATATCTCCGGATGGATTCCACGCTCACTTCAAGCACGCCACACTCCGTTGTCTCAAAATCACACCACACTGTCTCACTGCTTTCCGGTGCGAGGTTTCCCCTGCAGATTTTTACCGCCTTTTCTTCTCTGTTCCTGTCTGTCACCACAATCTTCACTTCATACTGGATTGCAAAATAACGACTCAGATTTTTTAAAAGAATCCCTGCACGGATTTCTTTTCCCTCTTCTCCCATTTCTGGCACTCTGTCCCTTTTTGTCCGCAAGGATTTTCTGGTCAGGGTGAGCCAGCTCAGAGATAAAATTGGATACAATATGGAGAGAATTAAAATTGCAGACAGCACTTCTGCATCATAGATCAGAAATGTATACAGAATTACCAGCATCGCTGCTCCATAGGCAATGCATCTTTTTATCATTTTTTCACCGCCTCTTCTGAAGACTTGGCTGTCGCACCTGCTCAACAATCCGCCGGATCAGTTCTTCTGTCCTGATATGTCCCACTTTTGCCTTCATATTCAATATGATCCTGTGGATCGCCACATCCTCAAATACATCCATAACATCTGCCGGGATCACATAATTTCTCCCCTGCAGATATGCCGCAGCCTTCGCCATCTTTGTCAGAGCAACTGTCCCACGTGTACTGATCCCCAGTTCTGTCCATTCATTCTCTCTTGTCGCCTTTGCAAGCTCAGCAATGTAACGATATATCCTTTCATGCACAAAGACTTCTCTCACTTCCTTCTGTAACAGTAACAGCACCGTCTGTTCCAAAATCGGAAAAACATTTTCCACAGCCTCTCCGCTCTGCGCTCTTCTGAGGATTTCGATCTCCTCTTCCACACTCGGATATCCCATCTTCACGCAGATCATAAACCGGTCCAACTGAGATTCCGGCAAAAGCTGCGTACCTGCAGATCCAACCGGGTTTTCCGTTGCGATCACGATAAAAGGATCTCCTGTCCGTCTTGTAACTCCATCAATCGTCACCTGCTTTTCTTCCATAACCTCCAGCAATGCCGACTGCGTCTTCGGTGAAGTACGGTTGATTTCATCTGCCAGAAGGATATTACACATAACCGCTCCCGGCTGATAGACAAACTGTCCGGTTTCTTTCTGATAAATGGAAAATCCGGTAAGGTCTGCCGGAAGAACATCCGGGGTAAACTGCACCCTGGTTTCTTTCAGACGCATCGCCCTGGAAAAAGCAAGTGCCATCGTTGTCTTTCCGGTTCCGGGAATATCTTCGATCAGGATATGTCCTCCTGCAAGGATCGCAGTCATGATCTTTTCCAGGATTTTTCGCTTTCCGACTACAGCCTTTTCCACTTCATCAATTACCTGCAAAGCCAGTTCTCTTCTTTCACTCATCTTCTTTTCCCCTTTGTCAATTCTGCTTTTATCGGTTCTCTTTCACATCTTTTTACTTTTTTGGCTTTTTTTCATTATACCACAGAAACGAAGACAAATTGTCATTTAAGTGTTATAATAAAAAAGTACATTGTCAATGTGCGACTATATTGAATCTCTACGAAGGAGGAATTCTTATGAAGTTAGTAATCACAATGAGCCGACGTTTTGGAACAGGAGCGAGTATTATTGCCTCAGAGCTTTCCGAAAGACTGGGTGTTCCGGTATACGATAAAGCCTATATCGAGGAAAAGATCAACGATCATGAATATGAATCTGAGGCAGAAGCAATCCGCAAACTGGCAGAAAAGCCCTGTATCATCCTCGGACGCTGTGCTTCCGATATTCTTAAAGACCGTATGAATGTCCTGAATATTTTTGTATGTGCAGACAAAGAAGACCGCATCCTGCGTATCATGCAAAAAGATCATCTGGATCACGACAGTGCCAGAGAGAAAGTGGAAAAGACTGACGAAGAAAGAGCCGCCTACTATTATGAACATACCGGAAAGACCTGGGGCGATGTCAATGACTATCATATGATCCTTGACACTTCTGAACTTGGAGTTGAAAATTGTGCCGATATTCTGATGCATTATTTTGAGAAACTCGAATATATTTAATTTCCCTGGTATTCCTGCCGGGTTTGTGCAACAAAAAAAGAATGTGCATCCGCACATTCTTTTTTGTTGTATTTATCTGAATCTGAGCTTTAACTGAAGCCCGGCTCCACTCCTTAATTGGAACCGGAATCTGCTCCTGCATCAGATCCTGCATCTGAACCTGAGTCAGAACCTGTATCTGATGTCTTTGAAGTCGTAATAGTAATACCCTGATCTTTGAAGTCAACCTTCTTCCATTCTTTCTTCACAACTTTGATCTTTGTATCTTCTTTCCAGCCCTTCAGTACCTCATCATATTTTTCCTGCTTACGCTCCGTTACGATGCTTGCCTTTTTGCTGTCTGTAGCCTCACGGTCAAGAAGACTTGTAAGCTTTGCTACATACAGTCCGTTGTCCGTCTCGATCACTTCTGTGACATCACCCTCATTTACAAGTGCATCTGCCGCTGCGATCAGATCACTGTTCGGGCTCGTACTCTCTGAATCAAAAGTTGCTGTCTGTGCTTCTACACCGGCTTCTGTTGCTGCTGTTCCGAAATCTGCTCCGCCTTTTACACTGTCCACAAAATTCTGAGCGGTTGTCTTCAGTGTCTCTTTCTCGTCGTCTGAGAGAGTCGTGCTGTTGCCGGAATCATCCTTTGTCGTATATGAGAATAAGACATACTGCATACTCTTCTGAGCCGCCTCATCATCCGTGATATCATCTGCCGTCACCGTCTCAGTATCTTTGATCGCTGTATCCATCTTATTCTGGATCGTCAGCAATTCCAGAAGTTTCTCGATCGTATCCGTACTTCCTGATACAACATCTTTTGCCTGATCCGTATTATCTTTTCCAAACTGCTCTGCTGCATCCTTGATCGCTTTCTTTTCATCATCACTCAGGGAAACATTATATTCTGATGCATGCTGGGAAAGCAGATACAGATTCTCAAGGCTTTCCATAATATTATCCTTCGTCTGCTCTTCGTAATCCTTTCCGTCGGATGCATCCTGTGACCACATTGCCTCCCCGGTCGTTCCCATCATTCCGGCATAATAAGTCTCATACTGCCCCTGCTGCAGTCTTGCATAGAAATTTGCCACTCCAAGCGTGATCTTTTCCTCTCCAACCGTTGCTACTGTTGCATCTTCTTTTATAGAACCACATCCGGTCACAGACATAGCTGCAATCGCTCCTGCAAGTGTCAGCACTGCAACTTTTTTCCCAAATCGTACCATAATTGCCTCCTCTTTCTCGCATTCTTAACTGTCTGCTGTTCTGCATTCCTTTAAGAATGCTGCTCCAGGTTTATTACCCGCATATATTTATACATTATAACTTATTTTCATATCAGGAACAAGTAATTTCACAAAATTTACATTTTCCTGCGGCTGCCCGTCACGGCACGATCCGCAATTCCCGGATATCCTCAAGAATCTTTCTCAGGAGCTGGATCGTATCTTCCCCGGTCTCTTTTCCGCTTCGTCCTTTTTTCTGATAGAAAAAGTAAGGTGGTTCTTCTGCTCTGAAGACTAATTTATTTCCATATCGCTGAAGCAGTCCCGGTATCTTCTGAGGATCTAATTTTGCCTTTTCATATAAGGTAAACTTAAAATCACTGCCTTTCTGCTCCACAGCAGTTACATAAGCTGCATGTGCCAGGCTCTTTAACGCCGCAATATGAAGAAGCTGCTGAACCTTTTTCGGAATATCTCCAAACCGGTCGATCAGTTCCTCCGTCATATCATCCATTTCTTCCTCCGTTGTGATCGCAGCAATTCTCTTGTAAATATCCAGCTTCTGATATTCATTTTTAATATAAGATTCAGGAATAAATGCATCAATATTCAGATCCATTGTTGTCGTGAACTGATCTTCTTCCTTCTCACCTTTCAGTTCTTTTACCGCTTCATTAAGCATCTTGCAGTACAGATCATATCCGACTGCCGCCATATGACCGCTCTGTGCCTCACCAAGCAGATTCCCCGCTCCTCGGATCTCAAGATCTCTCATTGCGATCTTGATCCCCGAACCAAGATCCGTAAATTCCCGGATCGCAGCCAGCCTTTTTTCTGCAACTTCTTTCAGAAGCTTATCTCTGCGGTACAAAAGGAATGCATATGCCATACGGCTTGATCTTCCTACCCGGCCGCGCAACTGGTATAACTGGGACAGTCCGAACCGGTCTGCATCCTGGATGATCATCGTATTTGCATTTGCAATGTCCAGTCCGGTTTCTATGATCGTAGTGGATACAAGTACATCAATCTCCCCATTAATAAAATCATACATGATATCTTCCAGTTCCCGTTCACTCATCTGCCCATGTGCAAAAGATACACTTGCTCCCGGAACAAGCTTCTGAACCCTTCCGGCTACATCCGCAATATCTTCCACCCGGTTATATACATAATAAACCTGCCCGCCCCGGGAAAGCTCTCTCTCGATTGCTTCACGGATCATTTCATCATTAAATTCCATTACATAAGTCTGGATCGGCATACGATCCATCGGAGCTTCTTCCAGTACGCTCATATCCCTGATCCCGATCAGGCTCATATGCAGCGTCCGTGGGATCGGGGTGGCTGTCAACGTCAGCACATCGATATTTTCACGCATTTTTTTTATTTTTTCTTTATGTGTCACACCGAAACGCTGCTCCTCATCTATGATCAGCAGACCAAGGTCTTTATAAGTTACATCCTTTGACAAAACCCGGTGCGTCCCGATCACAATATCCACCAGTCCCTTTTTCAGATCTTCAATCGTCTTCTTCTGTTGTGCCGGTGTACGGAATCTGCACAACAGATCGATCCTGACCGGGAAATCTTTCAGACGCTGGATAAAGGTATTATAATGCTGCTGTGCAAGGATCGTAGTCGGGACAAGATAGACGACCTGCTTTCCATCCTGAACCGCTTTAAAGGCAGCCCGGATTGCTACTTCCGTCTTTCCATACCCTACATCTCCACAGATCAGGCGATCCATCACCTTTGTGCTTTCCATATCCTTTTTGGTATCTTCAATCGCCCGGAGCTGATCCTCAGTCTCTTCAAACGGGAACATTTCCTCAAACTCTTTCTGCCATACTGTATCCGGACTGTATACAAATCCTTCGGTCTGCTGTCTCACTGCATACAGTTCCACCAGATCCTGTGCAATCACCTGCACTGCCTTTTTTACCTGGCTCTTCGTCTTATTCCACTGAGGTGTTCCAAGTTTATTCAGCTTTGGCGGTTTCGCATCTGCCCCGGCATATTTCTGGATCAGATCCATCTGCGTTGCAAGAATATAAAGGATTCCTCCGTCTGCATAGGAAATCTTCATATAATCCCGGGTCACTTTGTCTACTTCTACTTTTTCAATTCCCTGATAGACTCCAAGTCCATGGTTCTCATGCACCACGTAGTCTCCCGGCTTCAGTTCTGCAAATTCCTGGATTTTCTGTCCTTCGTAAACTTTCCTGCGTCTTTTTTTCTTTCGTTTCCCAAAAATGTCCGACTCTGAGATCACCATAAATTTCAACATGGGATACTCATATCCCTCTGCCACGCATCCATAAACGACCATGATCTCTCCCGGTCTGACCGTCCGTACCATATCTTCACTGTAAAAACTGCTCAGGTCATAATCTCTCAGATCCTCCGCAAGACGCTTCGCTCTCGTCCTGGATCCTGAAACGAGGATTACCCGGTAGCCCTGCCGCTTCAGCTTTTTCAGATCCTGCGTGAGCATTTCAAAACTGTTATTATAAGGATTGACGCCGGCTGCCTGAATACTGTAGACATCACGCACTTTAAAATCACCACATCTTGTCTCCAGCGTGGTAAGACCGATCCCGTATCTGGTATTAAATTTTTCTATAATCTCCTTCGTCTGAAAGACCCGGATCTCATCTGCCTCTTCCGTCATCCCTGCATTTTTCCTGCTCTCAAGGCTGTGGAAATATTCTTTTTCTACCGCCTCCAGCGTCTCCTGCAATCTGACCGGTTCATCAAAGAAGAACAGACTTTTTTCTTTTGGAAAATACTCTGCAAACGAAACTGCCTGCTCTTCTTTTTCCACATTCTCCGTTGCCGGATAAATGACGACCTGCTCCATATTTTCCACGGATCTCTGGCTTTCCACATCAAAGCTTCTGATGGAATCAATTTCATCCCCCCACAGTTCGATCCTGACCGGAATCTCTTCTGTCAGCGGATAGACATCCAAGATCCCTCCTCTGACTGCAAACTGTCCCGGTCCCTCGATCTGGCTTTCCCGCTCATACCCAAGATGGACCAGCTCTTCCTGCAGTTTCTGAAAATCAATGACAGCCCCCGCTTCTATTTCAATACGGCTTTCCCACAATTTTTCTTTTGACGGAAGTCCATCTAAAAAAGCATCTGCCGTAGTGATCACCGTAACCGGCTCCCGGTTCTTCTTTTCTGTCAGTTTTTTCAGAACTTCCATTCTTTTTCCGGTCAGGGCAGCACCCTTGATATCCGCATGATAAAATAAAAGATCCTTTGCAGGATACAGAAAGGTATTCTCCTCCAGCATTTTGTATTCTTCATACGCCTGCTTTGCTTTTTCCTCACTGGAAAAAACGATGACTCTGTACTCAAAGCCATCGCCCAATGCATACATCAGATGCGTCTTCTGCGAACTGACGCAGCCCGCAATCTGAAGAATTCCTTCTGCCTTTCCCCTCTTTCGAACTATTTCCTGATAATCCGCCAGTTCTTCCAACGGTTCCAAAAAAGCCAGCATATCATTCTTCCTTCTTCTTACGATTATACTCGTTCATCGCACCACTGATATCGCCTGATACGATCATCTCTACCGCTTTGACCGCATCCTCATATCCTTCCTCCATCAGTTCCTGCTCTGCCTTTGAAAAATGCCCCAGGACATAATCTGCCAGATCATACTTCGGAGGCTTTTCTCCAACGCCCACTTTGATCCGCGGGAAAACCGGTCCGCCTACATGGGCGATAATATTTTTGATTCCGTTATGCCCTCCCGCACTGCCTTTCGCACGAATCCTCAATTTTCCTACATCCAGACTGATATCGTCATAGATCACGATCAGTTCTGTCTCAGGATCAACTTTATAATAATCCAGGATACTGCGGATACTCTCTCCGCTCAGATTCATATACGTCTGTGGCTTTGCAAGAATCACTTTCTGCCCTGCGATCATTCCCTTCCCGATCAAAGCCCGGTGCTTCTTTACATCTACATCTATATTATATCTCGCAGCCAGTCTGTCTATTACATCAAATCCGACATTATGCCTTGTCCCTTCATACTCCCTGGTCGGATTCCCCAGTCCTGCAATAATAAACATCTTCACGACTCCTTTCTACTTTTGAAAACGTTGCTATTTATTTTACTCCATCCACAGATATTTGTCACGTATAAATCTCTTTTCCACGTCATACAATGATAGAAAGAACTTGCTGTTCCCCTAACTGCCGGGAACAGACAGATACCGGAAATTCTGAACTTCAGGATCATTCGGCAAACAGCTACCAGAATCTATCAGGAGGGTTTTCCATGAGTTCCAGAACACGCATCGTTGTCCTACACATGAAAGAAATTATCTACACAGCAATCTTCGCTGCACTTGCTATCCTGCTGATCATTCTTCTGATCGTCATGTTCCGGCCATCCGGGAAATCTGCTGCATCAGGAGAGAAAAAGCAGTACACTCCGGGAGTCTATACTTCCACACTCACACTGAATAATACAAACCTGGAAGTCGAAGTTGCTGTCACAGATTCAGAAATCAGCAGCATCCGCTTTTCCAATCTTGATGAAACCGTAACAACTATGTTCCCACTGGTTCAGCCTGCACTGGAAGATATCGCAGATCAGATCTGCCGAACTCAGTCCCTGGAGAATATTTCTTTTCCGGAAGAGGCCCCTTACACATCCCAGTTAATCCTTAACGCGGTCACGCAGGCGGTCGAAAAAGCCACAGTTCAATAACCGTGGCTTTTCTGTCTTTCCTATCATAACTGTTCTTTTTCTGACGGAAAGCCTACCCTTCCACAATCAGATATGTTCCATCCGGGAGTACAAAGACCTCCGATGCTTCCTCCATCTCTTCCTCAGTCATATGATCCACATCTGCTCCGCTCTCCTCAAAATACTCGCGTACCTCCTCCAGTGAATCCACAATAACTGCCATGCAGTCTTCCAGAAATGCTTCTGCCTCTTCCAGTGTCTCTGCTACCGGTTCATCGAACAGTTGTCCCTGATCCTTCAGAAAAGTACGCAGACATTCTTCACTATATTCACCCATCTTCTCGTCCTCCTGCTATCTCATTATCTCAAGTATTTCATCAACCGAATCTACGATACAGTCTGCCCCGTCTTCTTCCAGTGCTTTTCTTCCACGGAATCCCCAGGATACCAGGATCGTCTTCATGCCGGCTGCCTTTCCCGTTGCAAGATCCACTTCCGAATCTCCGATATACGCTGTCTCTGCGATCTCAGCTCCCAGTCTGTCCGCAATGTCAAGTGCCGCACTGGGATCCGGTTTTCTCGGAACGCCCTCTTTCTGCCCCTGGATCCAGTCAAAAAGCCCTTCTCCAAAAATCTCCTTAATCACATGACCGACCTGGCGGTCCGGCTTATTTGAAAGCACTGCAAGCCTGATCCCCTGCTTTTTCAATGTCTCGAGCATCCTTTCAATTCCCTTATAAGGAACAACCTTATAAGTACAGTTCTCATCGAACACTCTGCCATAGACTTCCATCGCCTCATCGAGCCTGTCCAGAGCCTCATCTCCCCCGGCTTTCAACGCCTTCTCTATGAGAACCTTCGCTCCGTTTCCGACAAAATCTCTGCACTGCTCTTTCGTGATCTGTGGCATATGAATCTGCTTCATCGTCTCATTCACAGAATATTCCAGTGAATCCAATGTATCAGTCAATGTTCCGTCGAGATCAAAAATACATGCTTTCATCCCTGCTGCCTCCCTGCCATCCTTCATCCTGTAAGGACATTCTGTATTGTATTTCTTTCTCACTTATCATAGTATGATACATTCTAAAAAGCAAGTATTGACAACGCATTTATCGGCATATTTTTCAATCTCCCAGCAGATACTGCCGCATCGTCTTCAGGGCGTTTTTCTCAAGTCTGCTGACCTGTGCCTGAGAAATCCCGATCTGTCCTGCCACCTCCGTCTGAGTCTTCCCTTCAAAAAACCGCAGACTGATAATATACCGTTCCCGCTCATTGAGCCGTTCCATCGCAGCCTCCAGCGAAAGTTCCTCCACCCAGTTTTCTTCCCGGTTTTTCTTATCACTGACCTGATCCATCACATACAATGCATCCCCTCCGTCATTGTATACCGGTTCATGAAGACTCATCGGAGTCTGTACCGCATCCAGGGCAAAAACCACATCCTCCTTGGCAATCCCGATCTCATCTGCAATTTCCTGCACCGTCGGTTCTTTCATATAGCGGCGTACATATCCTTCCTTTGCATAAATAGCTTTATAAGCCGTATCCCTCAAAGAACGGCTCACACGGATGCTGCTGTTATCTCTTAAATATCTCCGGATCTCACCTACGATCATCGGGACTGCATAAGTTGAAAATCTTACCAGCCGCTCCGGATCAAAATTATCCACTGCCTTCATCAGACCCACACATCCGATCTGGAATAAATCATCTGCACTTTCACTGCTGCTGTCAAATCTCTTGATCACACTCAGAACCAGTCGCAGATTTCCTTTAATATATTCTTCTCTCGCTTTTTCATCGCCTTTCTGAATCCGACGAAAAAGCTCCTCCTTCTCATCTTCCCTGAGAAGCGGGAGCTTTGACGTATTCACTCCGCACAGTTCCACCTTATTCATCATCGTAAGAATCCTCCTAAGTCATTTTCTACTTAGAATCATTCTCCATCTGAATCAAAGATATTCTGTCCGGGGAAAAATTTAATAAAGTTTTACTCCTTGACAATCTGTCTGACTGCCTTTTCTTCAGAACTTTCTCACAGTTCTGTCTCTTTTGCAGGATTCTCTTACAGTTCCCACTTATCCGCAAGATTATTGATCTGTGCTTCAAATTTTGCTTTATCTTTATTGGAAAGTCCTGCATTGCTGTAAATGATATCCATAAGCCTTTTACCAGCCAGCGTAAGCCGGTCATACGCTGCATCCGCTTTCTTCTGTGCCGGTTTCTTTGCTTTCACAGGAATCTTCACGCCCTCACTGAGGATCTCATTGTTCAGAAGATCCACTTCTGCACACGGAAATGGTGCAAATGCCTGATAATCAAATGTCTCTTCCACAGTCTTTGCGAACTCCTCAGTTACTGTATCTTCACCATGTACAACAAAAACTCGCTGTATCGGTGGATCAAATGCCTTTACCCATTTCAGCAGACCATTCATATCCGCATGCCCACTGACACCATGAAGGCTTTCAATCCTTGCATGTACCTCGATCGACTCTCCAAACAGCTTCACATTTTTCTCGCCCTCCAGCAGCCGCCGACCCAGCGTTCCGTTTGCCTGATATCCGACAAATAAGATCGTACACTCTTCTCTCCAGAGATTATGCTTCAAATGATGCCGGATTCTTCCTGCATCGCACATTCCTGAAGCGGAAATGATTACTTTCGGCTTTTCTATAAAATTGATCATCTTAGAATCTTCACTGGATATTGCAGTATGCAGTCCCGGAAATACCAGTGGATTGATCCCTGCATTCACAAGAGCAAGTGCCTCCTCATCAAAGCATTCCCGCATATTTTTAGTAAATACCTTTGTCGCCTCGATTGCCAGCGGACTGTCCAGATAAACTTCAAAATCAGGATACTCACTCAGCAGTCCCTTTTCTTTGATCTCACGGATAAAATACAGCATCTCCTGCGTTCTTCCTACCGCAAATGACGGGATCACTACATTTCCCTTCCGGTCAAAGGTCTCTTTCAGAATCCTTGTAAAATCGCCAAGATAATCCGGCTTTTCCTGTGCATGTACCCGATTTCCATAGGTGGATTCCATGACGATATAATCTGCATTCTCCGTATAGGCCGGATCTTTGATGATCGGCTGATCCGTATTCCCTATATCACCTGAAAATACAATCTTTTTTGTCACGCCATCTTCTGTCGCCCACACTTCAATACTGGCTGATCCCAGCAGATGCCCCACATCGGTAAACCGGATCTCAACGCCTTCACAGATCCTGATCCGCTCGCCATACTGACATGGCACAAGAAGTTCAATCGCGTCCAGTGCATCCTGCATTACATAAACCGGCTCATACTCCGGCTTTCCTGCACGCTTTCCCTTCCGGTTTCTCCATTCAGCCTCAAACTCCTGGATATGTGCACTGTCACGCAGCATGATATTACACAGGTCAGCCGTTGCATACGTGGTAAAGATCTGACCTTTAAATCCATCTTTTGCAAGTCTTGGCAGCATCCCCGAATGATCTATATGTGCATGCGTCAGGAACACATAATCCACTTCATTCGCCGGAATCGGAAGCCCCGGATTCTCATACAGATCCGGTCCCTGCTCCATTCCACAATCAATCAGAATATTTTTCCCTGCAGTCTGAAGGAAATGACAGCTCCCAGTAACTTCGTGGGCTGCTCCTACAAAAGTAAGTTTCATAAGTCCACCAACCCTTCCGCTTTTTTCTTTTATTGTAGCACTTATTTATTTAATATGCACGAAAAATATAGCGGTACTCTTTAAATTTTAGTAAATTTTAATACTTATGTTAATAACTCGATGAACGTTATTCATACCGGATCATTTCCCGTCTGAGCCTTGTCATGATTTTCTTTTCCAGCCGGGAAATATACGACTGGGAAATTCCCAGAAGATCTGCCACTTCCTTCTGCGTCATTTCTTTTCCTTCCGGATGATCCAGGCCGAAACGCATCCGCACGATCATTTTCTCCCGACCGGACAGTTTGTTCAAAGCCCGGAACAAAATTTTTCTCTCTGCCTCATTTTCAAGATCTTTATAGATTGTATCTTCATCCGTCCCCAGAATGTCAGATAAAAGGAGCTCATTTCCATCCCAGTCCACATTCAGTGGTTCATCTATGGAAACCTCCAGCTTTGTCTTGCTGTTTCTGCGAAGATACATCAGGATTTCATTTTCAATACATCTGGATGCATAGGTTGCAAGTTTGATCTTTTTGGTTGGATTGAATGTATTGATCGCCTTGATCAGACCAATCGTTCCAATGGAGATGAGGTCTTCAACCCCTACTCCTGTATTGTCGAATTTTTTTGCAATATAAACGACCAGTCTCAGATTATGCTCAATCAGAAGCTTTTTCGCCTCCTGATCATCTTCTGTTCCCAGCCGTCCGATCACTTCCTCTTCTTTTTCATTTTCAAGCGGCGGTGGAAGAACATCTGTTCCTCCTATGTAATGAATCTCTTTCTGCCCTCCGAAGATCAGCGTCCTGAAATCAGGCACTACTTTCAGTTTAAATTTCTCCGGCACTGCTACTTTTACTATCATTTTCATTTTCCTCCTAAATATTCAGATAATCATGGTTCAGGATCAACTGGTATTCCTGCTTCTCTGAAATCGTTCCTTCACTGATTCCGATCAACGGTTTTTCAATCCATTTTTCCCCGTCCATGCTGACACACATTTTCTCGATTCGGAAGATTTTTATTACACCGGTTCCACTGATACTCTGATAAGGGATGTACCGCATTTTCGGTTCCGTATCCCTCAGGACAGATCCTTCTTTCTGCTGTTGTTCTCTGAACTTTTCATAGAATTCATGGTCGAGAATACTGACCGGATCACCACTGACCGGATCGCATAAAAGATTTCCCGTATCCATCAGTGCCATGACGCTCATCTTTCTCTCGTTCAAATACAGCGTCACCTCACACCGCACCTGTTCTTTTCCGCTTATTTTTCTTAACAGTTTCCAGCATTTCACAAAGAGAAATGCCGTTCCCACTGCCGTCCCATAAAAAAGGCTGATATACCTTAAATACGGCCGGAATGCTGTCATCATGCCTCCCATAAAAACCGCACATAGATATAATAATATGTAGGCCTTTATAAATTGAGCTTTCGTTCTGATACGGAGACCGGTTATAAGCATACAACTGCTGACAATTCCATGAAAAAAAATAAGTTGAAAGACTCCGGGGATCCCCACGACTATTCCAAGGCACATCATCCCGCTTCCAAGCCCTCCGCCCAGAAAGATTCTCTGCCAGTTACTTTTGCATTTCAGAACCCGATTCAGTACAAGAAGCAACAGACTGTCCATCATGAAATTTTCCAGAAACAACAAATCAATATACAATTCGTAGTGCATATTCCACCTTCCTTCTCCTTTGTATGCATGACTCATTATATGCCTGCACCAAAGCAGAAGTTTGTCGGACACTGACAGAAAGATCAGAATATATTTCGACAACATCCTGCTTAACAGCCCGTTGTTCCTGCACTCTGTAAATTGCATTTTGTGCAACAAAAAAGAACCGGCTTTAACCAGTTCTTTTCTAAAATCTATTCATTCTGTCTTTCAGAATCCAGCGATTGTCTTTCCCTGCTTACTTTTTGAAGAAATCAGGAATCTTGATCGACTGCTCTTTTACATTGCTTGAAGGTGTTCTCGGCTGCAGTGTCGGCATTGTTCCTCCCTGCGGTCTTACTGTGGAACCTGCTCTTCTCTCATGATCCAGTGTAGATCTCACATGAGATTCTCCGCCGGACGGAAGAATGGATCCAACCTTCTGCTGTCCTTCCAGTCTTGCTTTTAACTTAGAAGCACTTCCGCCTACATTATGTAAGCCGGTAGCAATAACTGTGATCGTACATTCGTCAGATTTTGTATCATCATACATCGCACCAAAGATAATACTTGCACTCTCGCCTGCCAGCTCCTGAACATAATCAGCCGCATCAGATGCATCCATCAGCGTAATATCACCGGATACATTGACGATCACGTTTGATGCACCCTGGATCGTAGTCTCAAGCAGCGGACTTGCAACAGCCTGCTTTACAGCCTCAAGAGCCTTATCATCACCGCGTCCTGCACCGATACCGATATGTGCAATACCCTTGTCCTTCATAACCGTCTGGATATCTGCAAAGTCAAGGTTAATCAGGGATGGAACATTGATCAGGTCAGTGATACCCTGAATACCCTGCTGAAGAACCTCATCTGCTTTCTTCAGGGCTTCCGGCATTGTAGTGCGTCTGTCTACAACCTCAAGAAGCTTATCATTTGGAATAACGATGATCGTATCTACATTTTCTTTTAATTTATCAATACCACTTGTGGCATTCTGCATTCTGGTCTTGGATTCAAAACGGAACGGCTTTGTGACAACACCTACCGTCAATGCACCCTGCTCTTTGGCAATACGTGCAATAACAGGAGCTGCTCCTGTTCCTGTTCCTCCACCCATTCCACAGGTAACAAATACCATGTCTGCACCTTTCAGTGCTGCCTGGATCTCTTCTGAACTTTCTTCCGCAGCTTTCTCCCCTACCTCCGGCTGTGCACCTGCACCAAGTCCTTTTGTAAGCTTTTCACCGATCTGCATCAATGTCGGTGCTTTACAAAGCTGTAATGCCTGCTTATCTGTATTTACAGCTATAAATTCTACACCCGCAATCTGCTCGTCGATCATTCGGTTAACGGCATTATTACCGCCTCCGCCGACTCCGACAACAATTATTCTTGCGGCCGCTTCAGATTCATTGGTCTTAATTTCTAACAAGAGTATTTCCTCCTTTGTCGTCTCATTAATCTTTTATACATCCCTTAATTTTAATTGAACGATACAATTCAATAAGTATATAATAAAGTCTTTTCCGTAAATAATCAATAGATTTTTTCTTATTTTCTGATTTTTTTATTCAATTTACATTCTTTTCCTTTTATTGCACGTCAGCGGTCTGCTCCGCAGTCTGTGGTGTAAACCGGATGGATGCGGAAGACGAATCAAAATTCTCCAGATGGAGTGTTCCTGCGGTGTCAGGATACTTCTTTTTCAGTTCTTCCAGGATCGGTCCTACCTGTGCCAGACGCTCTTCATACTTCTCATTTCCCAGCAGTACTTCCACTGCTCCGAAATATAATACGACATCACTTCCATCTGTATTGCAGACGATCCGCTCCGGTGACAGGGCATTTTTTCTGAGATATCTGGATGTCTCTGCCAGTTTCTCAAAAATCGCATCATCCTCCACAGGAAGCACTTTTCCGATTTCCACCTCTGCTGTATCAAAAGAAAGTCCTTCAATATACGGGACTCCCTCGATCTGCTTTGCACTCCGAAGCGTTGCGATCCCCTGTTCATCAAAATACAGCATCGCCTCATCATAATCTACATAGCCGAGCATACTTTTTTCAACCACTGTCACAGCAACCGTCCACGGATTCTTCAATGACACTTTCAGGCTCTCTACTCCTGACGGAAGTTCTCCCTTGTCAAAAGTATATTTTCCTAAAAGATACAGAGAATTTACTGACAATGGATCTTTTTCAATCCAGTTCGTGATTGTTCCCTCTCCATAATACACATTTCCACTGACCTGGATCTTTCTGGTGCGGAATCCGAAAATACATATCAGCACCAGAACTGCCACGGTCAGGATCAGGATCAGAATCATTTTTCCTATATTTTTCTTTCGCTTTTTTCTCTTCATATATGCTCCTCTGTCTTAACGTTCTCCTGCCCCGTTTTCCGGACGCATCTCTTTTTTCTGATTCCTGCCGGAATACCCGGAAACACTCAGCACAAGTCCCATCTCCAGTAATAAAAATACAACCGATGTTCCTCCATAACTGATAAATGGCAGCGTGATTCCTGTATTGGGAATGGAATTTGTTACCACTGCAATATTTAAAATGATCTGGATCATCATATGTGCCATCGCTCCTGTTGCAATCAATGCACCGGTCAGATCCTCCGCCTTTGCAGCAATCACAAAGAATCTCCAGATCAGGATCAGAAAAACTCCGATCAGGATTCCCGCACCCACCAGTCCCAGTTCTTCGCAGATGATCGAAAAGATCATATCATTTTGTGCCTCAGGAAGAAACCCCAGCTTCTGGACACTGTTCCCCAGTCCTCTGCCAAATAAGCCTCCGCTTCCAATGGCATACAATCCCTGCAGGGTCTGATAACCTTTTTCGTATTTCTCCGGATTTCTCCAGATTGCGATCCGTTCCAGCCTGTAACTCTCCAATGCAAGGAAGATCGTCATAAATCCCGCTCCACCTGCAATCATCCAGAAAAATTGCAGATATTTCGGACTCGCCGTGAAGATCATCACTGCCCCAATTCCTAAAATAATGATCGCTGTGCTTAAGTTACTCGCTCCTACAAGTCCCACGATGGGAAGAATCGTCAGCATAGTAAGGACAATACTTTTGAATTTTCCCATCTTTTTTATATTCTTTTCAATCAGCCATGAAAGAAATACGATCACCGCTACCTTTGCAAATTCTGAAGGCTGAAATGAAACCGGGCCCAAAGACAGCCATCTTTTGGACCCGTTATATTCCTCTCCAAACAGCAGAACTGCCACCCCCAGCAGGATTGACAGCAGATATCCCGGCACTGCCAGTGGAATCCATCTATGGTAATCAATCCTCGAAACGACCGCCATTCCGACAAGTCCGAGACCTGTGGCAAAGCCCTGCTTTTTTAAATAATAGAAAGAGTCGTGAAACTTTACATTTCCATTATAAGCACTGATGCTGGTCAGGAGAACCAGTCCTGCAATTACCAGCACAAGTACCGTGACAAGTAATGTATCATCATAGGTGCATCGCTTTGCAGGATGCCTCAATCCAGATCCACTCCTTATAACTGATTTACAAGTTCTTTGAATTTATCTCCACGCTGCTCATAATTTTTGAACATTCCCCAGCTTGCACATGCCGGTGAAAGAAGTACTGCATCTCCCGGTTCTGCATACTCAACGCATTTTTCAAATGCCTCTTCAAATGTATCTGCCATTACGATCTCATGAAATCCGAGTTTCTCAGCCGTCTGTGCGATCTTTTCTCTTGTAGCTCCGATCAGAACCAGCTTTTTGACCTTTCCGTCAAACGCATTGATCCATTCATCATATGCAGAATCTTTATCATATCCTCCACCGATCAGTACCGTTGGGCGGTTCATTGCCTGGATTCCCTTGATCGCAGCATCCGGGTTCGTTCCCTTGGAATCATTATAATAAACAACGCCGTCTTTTTCTGCCACAAATTCAATCCGATGCTCTACTCCCTGAAATTCCTTCAAGGTCTTTCGGATGATCTCAACCGGTACTCCATAAGCTGCTGCCATCGCTGCTGCTGCCATCGCATTTTCATGATTATGCGTACCGAGAATATTCAGTTCATTGACTGTACAGATCTCTGTCTTTTCACCATTCAGGCTCAGCACGATCTTCTCTCCGTCCAGATAGATTCCCTCTTCCAGTATACGCTGGCTGCTGAAATATAGAACCTTTGCTTTCAATGTCTCACCAAACTGACGTGTCACTGCATCTTCGTAATTCAGAACGCACGTATCCTCTTCCGTCTGGTTCTTTGCAATATTCTCTTTCGCTGCAATATAAGCTTCCATTGTATGGTGACGGTTCAGATGATCCGGTGTGATATTCAGGATCGCACTGACACGCGGACGGAATGTCTCAATCGTCTCAAGCTGAAAACTGCTCATCTCTGCCACGATCACAGAATCTTCTGTTGTCTCAAGTGCCACACTGGTATAAGGATTTCCAATATTTCCAACTACATATGTATTCTCTGTATAGTTCTTCATGATCTGACCAAGCAGAGAAGTTGTCGTCGTCTTTCCGTTGGTTCCGGTAATCGCAAGAACCTCTCCCTTTCCTGCTTCATATGCCAGTTCGATTTCCCCCCAGATCGGGATTCCCCGGTCTCTCATCTCATTCACAATCGGAAGATCGGTCGGAACTCCCGGACTCATAACAACCAGATCCAGTGTCTTCAGCAGCTGTGCCTTTTTTTCGTCCGCAAGTGTACCAAGAAGAATCTGTAAACTGCCATTCCCGGATTCCGGGATCTTTGACAGGATCTCTTCTCTGTCCAGCTTATCATTCCCATCATAAAGTACGACTTCTGCACCTTCCCGGAGCAACAGACTGCATGCCGCTTCTCCACTGATTCCTGAACCAAATACAAGTACCTTTTTTTCTTTGATCTTCATCTTTTATACCCCCATAAGAGCAATCAGGCAAAGGATTGCCGTAATGATCGAAAATACAGCTACAACTCTCGTCTCAGACCATCCGCACAACTCAAAGTGATGATGGATCGGAGCCATCTTAAAGAGTCTCTTTCCGCCTGTCTTCTTAAAATATGTTACCTGCAGAATTACTGAAATCACCTCTGCAAGATAGATAAATCCCACAATGAGAATAAATAACGGCATTCTCATCATATAGGCAGTTCCAGCTACAAAACCGCCCAGTGCAAGTGATCCTGTATCGCCCATGAATACACTCGCCGGATAAACATTAAAAAGCAGGAATCCCATCAATGCTCCTACAACCGCACAGGTGATCGGTTCCAGTCCACTCTTTGTTCCAACCGCTACAACTGTAAAAAATGTTGCAACCAGTACTGTGACGCTGGAGGCAAGACCGTCCAGTCCGTCTGTAAAATTCGTACCGTTCACAGTACCGATCACTGCAAAGAACAGTACCGGAATTGCAAGCCATCCAAGATTCAGTTCGTACCCATGCGTAAACGGAACGATCATGGTCAGCGGAACCTTTGCCACTTTCACGAGATAATATGCAAAGATCGCCGTCACTACGATCTGCAATGCCATCTTCTGCATTGGATAAAGTCCATCCGAACGCTTCATGACTACCTTCAGATAGTCATCCAGAAAACCGATCAGTCCGAACCCAACGGTAAGGAACAGAACCGGAATGATCTGCGGGTAATCTTTTACATAGATCAGAGATGTGACCGCAACGGATGCAAGGATGATCACGCCTCCCATGGTAGGCGTCCCTGCCTTCTTCAGATGCGACTGGACTCCTTCTACCCTCTCTGTCTGCCCCATCTTCAGCTTTCTTAAAAACGGGATCACGACCGGTCCGAGGATCAGACTGATCGCAAATGAAATCAATACCGGAATTACTATATGACTGTTCATACATACACCTCTTTATTTCTTTTGTTGTACGTCCGGAAATTTCCGCTCCCTTTTCAGAAGTATCTCTTTCAAAACGCCTTTTACAGTATACCCTATCAGTCAGCTTTTTTCAATCCCGAGATACGGCAGCACGTTATCATAAATGCTGCGTAACACCGGTGCAGCGATCGTACCGCCATAATAAACTCCCTGTGGATTACGGATCACCACGATTCCGAGAACCTGTGGATTTTCCGCCGGGGCAAACCCTATAAAGGAAGAAATATATTTATTTGCACTTCTTGGAAGTGTCTGGGACGTTGCAGTTTTTCCTCCGACAGAATACCCCTCCACCGCTCCGTTTCTTCCGGATCCTTCTTCCACCACACTCTTTAAAAGCATCCGCATGGTTTCTGAAGTTTTTTCTGATACGATCCCTTTTTTCTCTTCATACTGAAACTGTTCCAGTACCGTTCCTTCTCCGTCTTCAATGGAAATTCCAAAATGCGGCGTGACTCTTTTTCCACCATTGACCAGGGAACTGACTGTCGTTGCCATCTGAATCGGTGTGATCTGAAAAGACTGGCCGAAAGACATCGTTGCAAGTTCCACCAGTCCGATATCTTCCTTTTTATGCATAATCGTTCCCGCTTCTCCCGGCAGATCCACATTGGTCAGCCCCAGTAAGCCAAACTGCTTAAAATATTCATAAAAACGGTCTGCCCCCAGCCGCAGACCAATATCTATAAAAACCGGATTACAGGAATTCTGAATCCCCTGTATAAAAGTTTCCTGCCCATGTCCGCCCACCTTGTGGCACCGAATCCTGCGGTCTTCCACCACCCGGTATCCTGGGCAGGAAAATGTATCAGAAAGTGACACCACTCCTTCCTCCAGGCAGGCTGATGATGTAATGATCTTAAAAGTAGATCCAGGTTCATAGGTATCATTAATACATTCATTTCTCCACATCCGGTTCAGCCGTTCCTGTAATTCTACATCAGAAAGAGGTTCTTCTGCCACTTCGGTATTCAGTTCATAGGGTGTATTCAGATTAAATTCCGGCACATTCACCATCGCCAGGATTTCTCCGTTCTGTGGATTCATGAGCAGGACAGAGACACTGTCTGCCTGCTTTTCTTCCAGGACTTTTTCCGCCGCCTGCTGACAGAAACTCTGAATATTATAATCCATACTGATCCGCAGATTTCCTCCTGCTACCGGCTCGATCCGGTCTTCAGCGACTCCTTCCAGTTCAATCCCTCTTGCGTCTGTCACTGTTAAGATCGTTCCATTGATTCCTTTCAGATACTCTTCATATTTCACTTCCAGGCCAATGATCCCCTGATTATCTCCACCGGTAAATCCAAGGACTCTGGAAGCCAGGTCACGATAAGGATAATATCTTTTAAAGTCTTCATCCACTTTCACTCCGTCCAGATCATAATCCCGGATTCTGTCACCTGTCTCTTTTTCTACATTTGTCCTGATTTTCTCCATGGATGTGACTTTTTGTATTTTCTCTGCGATTTTACTCTCATCCATTTCCAGTTCTTCTGCAAGGATCCTGGCTACTTTTTCCGGTTCAGTCACCTGGCTGTGGATCACGGAGATCGTACAGACCGTATTGTTGGCTGCCAGGACAACTCCATTACGGTCCAGGATCTCTCCTCTGGCTGCTTTGATCTTCCGTTCCCGCTCATGAAGATCCTTTGCCAGTTTCTGATAATGTTCTGCATCAAATACCATCAGATAAAATAATCTCGCCATAAGAGAAACGATCAACACAACTGCGATTGAAAATACAACCAGCATTTTCTTTTTATTATAGGTCTTATTTTTCATAAAAAATAACTCTGAAAAGAATGTCTTTATAACTTATTCCATCCTTTTCAGAGTTATACATTAATCTCCGTTGTTCACAGTTGCCCAACTGTCCAGATCCGGTTTGTAGTTTTCATCTGCAGAAGAGTCTGTCTTTTTATCATATGTATCTGTATAAT
>OCPR01000990.1_pt1 | contig 22381 bp, 22 predicted proteins | sample 1538611 | NCBI WGS metagenome assembly OCPR01 (sample SAMN04571711, study PRJEB22368) | human gut metagenome | biome: human gut; material: stool | host: Homo sapiens | place: Luxembourg | collected 2012-09-28
AATACAATATCTCTTGCTGTTAAAAGATATATAAGGAGATATGTTATAAGCTGTGCCGTGTCAATGTCTATGGTTTTAAACAATCCCGGAATATGAAATATCACCATGGCAATTAAAAATACCACAACTCCCGCTACTGTTTTTCTTAAGTCAATTTCTGCACCATCTTCGCAACAGTCACATCCATGGCTATGTCCGTGATGATCATGATCGTGACCGCATGAGCAATGATTATGATCGTGATGATGTTCATGTTCATGGTCATGGTCATGACCACATGAACAGTGGTCATCATGGCTGTGACCGGCACTTCCACCTTCATGACTACGTTCATTTTTTCTGTTTATTATTTTGTCATATAAATTCATTGTCCTTCCTCCTAATTAATTATTGTAGCGCCACTCCCTTCGGTCAGCGGCATTTCGTCGGAAACGTTTATAGAAAATGAACTTCGTTCATTTTGTTTCCTCCTCAGATGTAGCGCCCCCTCCCTTCGGTCAGCGGCATTTCGTCGGAAACGTTTATAGAAAATGAACTTCGTTCATTTTGTTTCCTCCTCAGATGTAGCGCCCCCTCCCTTCGGTCAGCGGCATTTCGTCGGAAACGTTTATAGAAAATGAACTTCGTTCATTTTGTTTCCTCCTACTCCATAATGTGTTCTAGGCCCTGATTTAATATGGACTGGATGTGTCCGTCATCTAATGAATAGTATATAGTTTTTCCCTCTTTTCTGTACTTTACTAACCGCATCTGTTTTAAAATTCTAAGCTGATGTGATACTGCTGACTGTGTAAGTCCTAAACTTTGCCAAATATCACATACGCACAACTCACCTTCTGACAATGCGTATAAAATTTTAATTCTGGTGGAGTCGGCAAACACCTTAAAAAATTCTGCCAAATCACAAAGCATACCTTCGTCCGGCATATTTAAGCTTCTGCTTTCTACCACATCATCATGGTGATGATGCTCTCCACAACTCTGTAACTTTTCTTCCATATGATTTACCTGATACTTTTATGTATCATTCCTTTCTTTCAAACATATGAACCATTGTTCATATGTTATATTATTATATATGCCATAATATGTCAATAGTTTTTTGCACAAAAAAAGAAACTGCCATGGGACATTTTTATTTATCAACATGACAGTTTCAATATGATGAAATTACTACTTTTTAACTTTTACCGTTTTTACTTTACTCCACTTTCCAAAATATTTTATACCCTTTATGCTACCTCAATATAGCTTTATCTTATACCAGATACTATGATTATATAAGGTGTAATATTTTTATTTCAGTGTTATTTTTTTAAATGTTAAGACTTTCACATACTACCTTTGAAACATAAGAAAATCCCTTTATTATTCCAAGATTTTTCGGTTTAATATTTTTATTGTAAATTAGCAAAGGAACGTATTCTCTTGTGTGATCCGTAGTCATTGTAAACGCCGGATCACAGCCATGGTCGGCTGTAATTATCAGCAAATCCTCATCCCTTAACTGTTCCATAAATCCACCTAAAAACCTGTCAAACTCCGTTGCCGCATTAGCGTAACCTTCAATATTTCTTCTGTGACCATACAGCATATCAAAGTCAACCAGATTAAGGAAACACAAGCCGTTAAAATCTTCTTTTGCAACCTGAGCGATTTTTTCCATTCCCTCCTGATTTCCTGTGGTGCGATAAAATTTAGTTATTCCTCTGTTATTAAAAATATCAACAATTTTTCCAATGCTTATAACTTCTTTTCCGGAATTAGTTATCTTGTCAAGCATTGTATCCGCAAATGGAGACAATGCAAAATCATGACGTCTGGTGGTACGTTTAAAATCATCCTTATTCGTACCCTCAAAAGGTCTTGCAATAACTCTTCCCACAGCCATATCTCCTGTTAGCATTTCTCTTGCCATACGGCAATATTCATATAATTCTTCTACAGGAACTATCGACTCATTAGCTGCAATCTGACACACACTATCTGCACTGGTGTACAAAATCAACGCTCCCGTTTTCATATGCTCCTCACCATAATCCTTTATTACCTCCGTTCCTGAATATGGCTTGTTGCATAAGCATTTTCTTCCTGTTTTCTTTTCAAATTCTTTTACAAAACTATCCGGAAAGCCCTGTGGGAAAGTTGGCATAGGTTTATGACTTACAAGTCCTGCTAATTCCCAGTGTCCAATAATAGTATCCTTTCCCATGCTTTCTTCCTGCATTTTTCCATACATTCCTATTGGATTTTCAACGCCTTCCTTATAATCCGTACCTTCAACATTAAACAATCCAAGTTTAGTCATATTGGGGCAGTTAAATTTAGGACTGCCACTTATGGTTCTAAGAGTATTGGCTCCTACGTCTCCGAATTTATCAGCATCCGGTGCCTCCCCTATTCCAAAGCTGTCTAAAACAATTAAAAACACTCTCTTCATTTTTGTTTCCTCCTTATATTCTCAGGGCCAAATCCCAAGGGTAATATTTCCTTTAATTTGAATATTTTATAATTATTCTCATTAACTGCCAATATTATTTCAAATGATTCAGGATTACAAAATTCCATCATCACCTGTCTGCAAACACCACAGGGTGCCGTCATCTCTTCTACTTTTCCACTTTTTCCTCCAACAATACATATTCCCATAAACTCCCTTTCTCCCTGACTTATGGCTTTAAAAAATGCCGTACGTTCAGCACAGTTTGTAGGAGTGTATGCTGCATTTTCAATATTACATCCCGTGTATAACTTTCCTGTTTTTGACATGAGCACCGCTCCTACCTTAAAATCAGAGTAAGGGGCGTATGAATATTTTATCTGCTCTATTGCAAGGTTAATCATGTTTTTTATTGTATCTGTGTTAATATCGGTCATAACTTATCTCCCTTAATTTTTATGACTTCATTATACCACTTTTTTTGTTATTTATCTTGCTATAGTTCCTCCCCAATTATACTTTACTTCTTTGTAATTACTATCAACAACTGTTAATATATCCTCATATAAATACCTGTGACCTGCATATGTAGACATTAATGCATTATCATATAGTTTTTTTGCCACATCATATATGGAATAACTATATACTTTACTATAAAGGTAACTACCATCAGATAGTTTTGCATAAGCTCTTACATAATACTTTCTTGTATATGCAGCCACTGTTGTTCCGTTGTCACACATTGTCATAACATAATTTACAGCCGTTTCAGATGATGAATACTGTTTATTAATAATTCCATTTTCTGTTGCCTTCACTGTGGAAATATATTTACTTTCACTTCCAACATACATATCATCTTCACTTACACCATTTTCATCTACACCGTAAACGTTGCCAAATTCAGTCACTTCCATGCCGTCTATTTGCGGCTCCACGGTGGATACTGTTCTAATTCCCTTTAATACATTGCTAATCTGAAATCCCTGAACATTAACCTTATCTGATATGTTTTGCTGCTGATTCTCTATTAGTTCAATTTCTGATAACTGTAATATGTTTCCACTGTTTATTTCCAAAAAGCAAATTGCGAAATAGCAATACTTTCCCGGATTCTTTGATTTAAAAATAGTTCCTGTATAATTTTTAGCCGGTAAATTTCCATCTGACACAGCATCAATTATATTCCAGTTTTTTCCATCATTTGAACCCTTTAATATCCATTTTACGGGATTTCTTCCAGGATTATTTTGTGTGTCATTTGCAGTGTATAAAACATATTCATCTATGGAAACCGGTTTAGTTGTCTTCCACTTTATATTTGCCGGTATGGTTTCCGTACAATATTTCGTGGATGTTGAACCGTCAAATGCCATATATGCATTTTCTGTTCTTATGGCATTTCCTGCATTCTTTGATGATACCGGTGAACCATTTACAGACACTGTTATTAACTCATCTCTTAATTTTTTTCCCTTTTCAATATCACTATCACTTCCTATTACGGCATTTTTCCCATTTACTTCGCTTAAATTGCCACCTGGTGCATCAAAATCTATTCCCAGCTCTTTTCTATAATTATCATAGGTACTCATTTGTATTCCGTTATCTGTTGTTATTTTGTAGGTATATTCCCCTGCAAATATTGCTTTAGTTGCACCTGCATCTAAAATATCCTGCAATTTTTGTTTGTTACCGCTATTAAGCCCTGCATTTTCTTCCGAATTAGGACATATAGCATATTTTGCACCAATGGCTTTATATAAAGATGTAAGGCGGTTATATCCATGATGGGCAACCTGAACCATATCACTTTTTAGCTCATTTCCGTACATTTTTTCCAATTGGTCACTTTTTGTAATATCCCCTAGCAACATAAGACTTTTTCCGTTTATTGTAATCTTAAGCACTGTGGATGCTGTATTCATGTCACCGCCTAAAGTGGTTTTTCCATCAGTACCTACCCAATCTTCATGAGTACACATTACGTCAAAATCAACCCCTTGCATTGAAAACCTCTGTCCTGTATGAAGAGATACATGATTAACATTTGGAAAATATGTGTTAAATGCCTTTTTCATTTTAAAGGTTCCCCCATCATAACCACCTACGACTCCATATGCCGGGAAATTAAACAACACACTTTCCACATCGATGTAGTCATGATACATTGTTACAAATTGATGTGCCCCAAAAACGTGATCTCCATGGGCATGTGAGAAAAACCATCCTCTTATTTTAACTTTATCATTTTCGGAGGTATTTGTTATTTTCCTCATAAAATTAAGTTCAGCTGCCATTGCCTCCTTTGATGACTGCCTTTCATGTCCACTGTCAATTAAGAACAGACTGTTATCTGCCAGCTTTATTATAAACATCATACCACAATCTATCTGCCAGTAATCCGTTACACTGGTAGTTGATTCTCCTTTAGTGTAATCTATGCTATACATATACATTTCTGTTTCACTGTCACCTGTCAGTTTTGTGCTGATGTTTGAAAGCAATGTATTTGAAGCATAATCGCATATTACCCTTACTTCATTTTTACTATAAGTATAATATATATAGTATATACGTCCGGCTTTAGTTAAAGTATAATACATATTGTTTTCCATCTCTCTCTTGCTCGTTTTCCCGTACCCTCTGCACACTAACTTGTCTACATAATCCTCAAAAGTGCTCCTACTTGTATCTTTTATTACAACCATCTTTGCATCCTCTGATGTGGTTCCATTTTCATCACTTGCCATACCCGGGCCACAATTATAAATGTTATCAGAAACCACTCCGTCAATGTATTTTGGCATATTTTCTAACTTAACATCTACTGTATCATTATCTGTGGGATTGCTTTCATATACAGCGTTTTTTTCAAAATAAAGCACCGGATAACCACCCTGACTGTTTTTCCTGTAGGCACTTGCACCCTCAGTATAAGCTGTTATTTTATTATACAATTCAGTTGAATTTTGAAATGTTTCTCCTGCTGTACCTGCTGTTGCATTACTGTTTAATTCTGTTTCATATTCACTTCTGCCTGACATATAGAAGTTTTTAAATTCTCCATTAGAAGGATTTCTAACTGCACATATTTCTGCCTCAAGTTTTTTCTCACTGGCATTATAGCAATATAATACAGACAACTTATTATCAGATGACAGGTTTGCATAACCAAATATTCCAAAATAATTTCCATATCCGTTTCTTGCCAATGTATTTCCATTATCAGTGTATTCCACTACATTTCCCACATTGTAACAATATCTTATTTTTCCACTCTTAACATATCCTATAATTCCTGCTGCTCTTTCCCCTTCTGTTTTATATACCTCTATATTACCTTTATTGGCACAATAACTTATATCAACATATGTAGAATTTTCATTAACGGAAGTTTGTCCCACAATTCCACCTATATTGTCCTTACCGCCATTTACAATAATCTCACCATTATTAATGGTTCTTGCTACTTTAACACCACTTTTAGCAACCACTAACCCTACTATTCCGCCAACAGCTCCTGATGTACCGTTGTTATAATCATTTTCTCCTCTTTGGGCTGACATGGCATTAACATTTATCTCACCATTATTCACAGAGTTTTCAATGGTACTTTCCTTTTGTTCATTTTTCACACCTCCTGCTATTCCACCTACATTTAGCGCCTCTTTCGTTCCTGTGGCGTTAATTGCTACATCCGTTGTACAGTCATATATATATCCTCCTGATAGTACAGCTGAAATTCCTCCTACATATCCACCTGCCACAGAAACATTTATACTTCCTGTAACAACCAAATTATGTATTTCTCCTGAAACATAATTAAACAGGCCTATTTTCTCTATTTCCTCTGTTGAATCCGTCCTGTTAATTCCTATCTTTATAGAATGTCCATTTCCATTAAATTCCCCTGAATAAGGTTCTGTTTCAGTTCCAATTCCCTGAAAATTTTCATATCCTGATAAATCAATGTCACTAGTAAGTATATAGTCCTTACCGGGATTTTCTTTTGCCCACATTAATTCCTTTGCACTTGAAATCTGATATGTACCATCAACCATTTTCGGTTGTGATAATTCATTTTCATCCGCCATTACATTCATACTTTTAAAGTCATGGGATATCCCTGAAAACATCTGAAAAACCGTGGCAATAATTACTATATAAGCCAATATTCTATTCTTCATAACAACTCTCCTCTCTTATGATAATAATATACTTAAATTATATAATGTTGTTTTTTCTTATTAAAGGCTTCTAATTTTATAATTGTTTCTTTTTTCAATGTGTTCCCACGTTATTTTCAACTTTTATAAAAAAAGCAGTTGTGGTATTTAATGGATATTTCACCATTAACACTCCAACTGCTAAATTAATTCTTTATATCATTTCATTCGTAAATTATTTACCGCTTGTAGCCTTAAGTCTTGTCATTGCTCTTGCAAGAGATGCTCTGGAGTGGTAATACTCCTGGATACTCTGCTTCTGTCTCAATTGCTCCTGAGCTCTTTCTTTTGCTTCCTCAGCCCTTACCTTATCGATTTCTTCCGGCCTCTCTGCAGTTTCCACCAAAACCGTAACTCGGTTATTTATGGTTTCAACAAAGCCTGCACCAACTACAACTGTTTCGTAGTCTTTTTCTCCGTCTTTTTTGAACTTCAAGACTCCATTTTCCACGGCACTTACCATATTTTCATGGTGTGCCATAATTTCTTCCTGACCGTCATGTGCCGGCACAATAACCGATGAGCATTTTCCCGAAAAGAACACTCTGTTTGCGGCAATTATATTTAAATTAAATGTATTTGTTGCCATATGTTACCCCATTCCGTTTTCATTTGAAAACAATGTATTATGATGTGAGTATCAAAAGCCAATTTTGTAACATTATTCAGCCATACTTTCAGCTTTTTTCTTTACATCTTCAATAGTTCCTACGTTAAAGAATGCATTCTCAGGATATTCATCCATCTCGCCGTCAATTATAGCCTTAAAGCCCTTTATTGTCTCGCTAAGAGGAACATATACACCTTTAACCCCTGTAAAGTTTTCTGCCACATGGAATGGCTGTGACAAAAACTTCTGGATTTTTCTTGCTCTATATACAAGCATTTTATCATCTTCTGATAACTCTTCCATACCAAGAATTGCGATAATATCCTGTAATTCCTTGTATTTCTGAAGAATTTCCTGAACCTTACGTGCTACATCATAATGTTCTTTTCCAACAATATCTTCCTCTAATATACGTGATGTAGACTCCAAGGGATCAACTGCCGGGTAAATACCCTGTTCAACAATCTTTCTTGATAAAACTGTTGTAGCATCCAAATGGGCAAATGTTGTAGCAGGTGCCGGGTCAGTTAAGTCATCAGCCGGCACATATACTGCCTGTACTGATGTAATTGAACCATTCTTTGTAGAGGCAATTCTTTCCTGAAGTTCACCCATTTCATTGGCAAGGGTTGGCTGATAACCTACCGCTGACGGCATACGTCCTAAAAGGGCTGATACCTCTGAACCCGCCTGGGTAAATCTGAAAATATTATCTATAAACAATAATACATTCTGATGTTCCACATCTCTAAAATATTCTGCCATTGTAAGTCCTGTTTCAGCAACACGCATACGTGCTCCAGGTGGCTCGTTCATCTGTCCGAACACTAAGGCTGTTTTTTCCAGAACCCCTGACTCTTTCATTTCTGTCCACAAATCATTACCTTCACGGGATCTTTCTCCAACACCTGTGAATATGGAATATCCGCCATGCTCAGTTGCTACGTTGCTGATAAGTTCCTGAATAAGCACTGTCTTACCAACACCGGCACCACCGAACAAACCGATTTTACCACCTTTTGCATATGGTGCTAACAAATCAATAACCTTAATTCCTGTCTCTAATATTTCCTGTGCAGGATTTTGTTCTTCAAAGCTAGGTGCTTCTCTGTGAATTACCCATTTTTCTTCACTGTCAGGCTGCTCGCCACCATCTATTGCCTCTCCTAATACGTTAAAGAGACGACCTAATGTTTTTTCACCAACAGGTGTCTTTATACCACTTCCCGTTGCCACTACTTCCATGTCTCTTGAAAGTCCCTCACTTGACGCTAACATTACACAACGTACAACATCATTTCCTATATGCTGTGCCACTTCCATAACACATTTTTTGTCACCGTTTTGTACTTCTAATGCATCTTTAATTGCCGGAAGCTTTCCGTTTTCAAAGACAACATCCACAACAGGACCTAAAACCTGTACTATTTTTCCTGTTTCCATATAAAATGTTCCTCCATTTTATGAATCTTAACTGTAGATAAATTCTATGTATTATGCTACTTTTTCTTTTTCTGAGACTTTGCACCTGCTATTACCTCGGTAATTTCCTGAGTAATGGCAGCCTGTCTTGCACGATTGTATAAAATACTTAATTCATGCAACATATCTTTAGCACTTTTAGTTGCAGCTTCCATACTTGCATTTTGTTCGCAGGAATAACTTTCAACTAAAGCACCATATACAAAACCTTCAATATATCTTGGAACAATTCTGTTCATAACCTCCTCCGGCGATGGTCTGAAGGATACCTGCTCTATAGGTATTCCTGCCGGAATCTGAACCTGAAAGTCTGCTTTTTTAAGAGGAAGTAACTGTAAAAGCTCCGCCTCTTCCTTTATGGGACTAACCATCTTTGTATATATAATATATATTTCATCAAGTTCACCCTTTACATATGAAAGAAGTAATTCCTCCGTAATGTTTCTTGCCCTGTTTAAGGTAGGATTCTGAACTGTGTAATGAAACTGCTTATCAATATGGCATCCTCTTTTTTCAAAATAATGCCTTCCTACCTCTCCCAGTACAAAAAGCTTGTGCTTCTTCTGACTTTTCAGATGTTCTTCTGCAATTTTTAATATGTTATGATTGTATGAACCTGCAAGTCCTTTATCCGCCGTAATAACAATGTACCCGGCTCTCTTTTCTTCAGGACTTTTTTCACTTGTTCTGAAAAATATGCTTTCCATATCCGGAACATGTCTTAAAATTCGCCCCATCTGAGACTGTAACGCGTAAAAATAAGGTTCCGTATCTTCCAGCATTTTCTTTGATTTTTTTAACTTTGACGAGGAAATCATATACATTGCATTTGTTATTTTAAGTGTATCATTGATACTCGCCATTCTCTCCTGAATTTCCTTTGTGTTTGCCATTTCTGACCTCTCTTACTTCAAAAATCCATCAATTACTTAGTAGCCTTATATTCATCAGCTGCTGCTAATATTGCCTTTGACAATTCATCTGATAAATCTTTTTTGGTCTCTATTTCCTCTGAAATTTCCGGATGCTTCAAATCAATATAATTTAATACTTCTCCGCAATATGACTTAACTTCATCAGTTGGAATATCATCAAAAACTCCATTATTTGCCATATGCAGTATAAGAACCTTTTCATGTAATGAATAAGGCTTACACAGCTTCTGCTTCAATAATTCCATAAGAGCTTTTCCGTGATTAAGCTGTTTCTTTGTAGTTTCGTCCAAATCTGATGAAAACTGGGTAAACACTTCCATTTCCCTATACTGTGCCAAATCAATTCTTACGCTTCCTGCTGCTTTCTTCATTGCCTTAGTCTGTGCCGCACCACCTACACGGGATACGGAAAGACCAACGTTTACTGCCGGTCTCATACCTGAGAAGAATAAGTTGCTTTCAAGGAATATCTGACCATCAGTAATTGAAATAACGTTTGTAGGAATATATGCTGACACATCTCCTGCCTGAGTTTCAATAATAGGAAGGGCTGTTATGGAACCGCCACCTAATTCATCACTTAACTTACTTGAACGCTCCAACAATCTTGAATGAAGGTAGAATACATCTCCCGGATATGCCTCACGTCCCGGTGAACGCTCTAACAATGATATGGCTCTGTATGCTACCGCATGCTTTGATAAATCATCGTATACAATAAGTACGTCTTTTCCCTGATGCATAAAATACTCTGCCATGGCTGTACCTGCATATGGTGCTATGTACTGTAATGATGCTGCATCACTGGCTGTAGATGACATTACTATGGAATAATCCATTGCCCCATGAGTTTCTAACGTTGAAACTATCTTTGCTACAGTTGATGCCTTTTGTCCAATGGCAACATATATACATATAACATCCTTGCCCTTCTGATTGATTATGGTATCTGTGGCAATGGATGTTTTTCCTGTCTGTCTGTCACCGATAATCAACTCTCTCTGACCACGTCCAATAGGGAACATTGAGTCAATGGACAAAATTCCTGTTTCCATTGGTGTATCTACTGATTTACGCTCTACAATGCCGGGAGCTTCATTTTCCACCGGCATGTATGCCTCTTCTTCTATGTTTCCTTTTCCGTCAATAGGTTCTCCCAATGCATTTACAACTCTGCCTATAAAACCTTTTCCTGCCGGAACTCCGGCTTTTTTCTTTGTTCTTACTACCTTAGTTCCTTCTTTGATTCCCGTATCACGTCCAAACAAAATGCATCCGATTTCATTTTGACGGATATCCTGAACCATTCCTTTTACTCCATTATCAAAAACAACAATCTCACCATACATGGCATGTTCGATTCCATATATGGTTGCAATACCATCGCCTACCCATATAACGGTTCCTGTTTCTTTTTCGCCATTTTCGTTGAAATCAAAACCTTCGATTTCACTTTGTATAATAGAGATTATATCTGTTGCACTAATCGCACTCACTTATTTCACCTCCCGGTTAATTTTTCTTCCAGCTGTCTTAAACGGTTTCTATAGCTTTTGTCATATTCTATATTTCCAACTTTTACTATGTAACCGCCAAGCAAAGTATCATCAACTGTTTTTTTCCAATCTATGGTGTAGCCGCTATACTTCTCTGAAAGTAATTCTTTTGCCTTCTCCTCTTCCTTTGCAGTAGCTGATGAGGTACAAAAGAATTGTGCTCTTATTATTTTTTTCATTTTATCGCTATATCGATAATACTCTTTAAAAATATCTTTCATTTCACAGCTTTCATTATGCTTACACATAACCTGAAAAAACTTTACAAGTTTCTCTGAAATACCAGCCTTAGAAAAAATCTTTTCCAGTATATCCGCCTTTTTTTCATAAGGTATGGTTGGGTTATTCATAACCTGCTGTAACTTAGAACTCAAAAAGTAAATCTCCTGTGCCCTTTCTACTTCACTTCTGTCAAAAGATAAACGGTATAATACCTTTGCATTATTTACTGATTCTCTTGTCACTCTCATCACCTGATTTTATAATTTTTTCTGCTGCTACCATAGCAAGTCTGGCAATATCAGCCTGAGCTGCCCTTCTGGCACTTTCTTCCTCTCTTGCAATATCGGCTTTTGCCCTATCCATCATGGTTTGTGCTTCTTTTCTGGTTTTTTCCATAGTTTTAACCTTTTCACTTTCAGCACGTTCTCTTGCCTCCATGATAATCTTATCTGCTTCACCCTTTGCAAGACCTAACTGTTCCTCATAGTTCTTTTTCTTCTCCAATGCATCTTCGTTAGTTTTTTTAGCATTCTCTAACTGTTCATTAATTAAATCTTCTCTTGCTTTAATTACATTTAACACAGGCTGAAAAAGGAATTTTTTAAATATAAGGTACAAAACTAACAGATTGACAACTATCCATATAATGTTCCATGCATTTAAACTAAGCATATGCTTTCCTGCCTTTCTGCTTTATTATTTTAAAAGAAGGATTATTAACAATGCAATTACGAAACCATAAATAGCTGTTGCTTCTGCAAGTGCACATCCTAAAAGAAGTGACTTACTGATTTTTCCTTCTGCTTCCGGCTGTCTTGCAATTGCGTCACATGCTGATGCTGTTGCCTTACCGATTCCAATACCTGCTCCAATACCTGTTAATACTGCTACTCCTGCTCCTATTGCTACTAATAATGATGTTGACATATTGATTTCTCCTTTTCTTTCTTATCTATATTTTTTATTATTTATTCAGTGGCTTCTTTAATAAACAATGCGGTTAGAAATACAAATACATATGCCTGTATTAATCCGTCAAAAATATCAAAATAACAACTGAATACTGCCGGTAAAACCGGAGGAATTATAATTTTTATCAATTCCATAATTACAAAAGATCCAAGTACGTTACCAAACAATCGCATACACAATGACAACGGTTTAATGAAAACCTCTAAAATGTTTATTGGTAATACAATTGGCATAGGCTCTGCAAAACTTTTCAGCCAGCCCTTAGTACCCTTTTGTCTTATTCCGGATACTTCAATTAACACGATGCTCATAACTGCTAAAGCTACTGTAACATTCATATCCTTTGTTGGTGGTTTAAAACCTAACAGACCAATCAGGTTTGCAATACCTATGTAAAGTGCAACTGCCATAAGATATGGTATGTATGCAGTTCCATGCTCCCCTATTGTATCCTTGAAGAAATTATACAGTCCCTGAACTGCTGTCTCCAGAACCAATTGTTTTTTACCAGGATTTTCAACCTTAAGATTTCTTACAAAAATAATACATAAAAGAAATACTACAGCCATTATAATCCAGGTTACCACAACCGATTCATAAATTGGAATCCCGCCAAAGATTGGAATTTCAAAAACTGTATCGCAGTTTAATTCTTCTAACAATCTGTCCACGATGTCATTCAACAGTTTCACCCCTTTCTAAGACAATTATTAATGTATTTTTTTCGATGTTTGTATTATACTTCCAAGTTTTGTAATATGTAAAATACATATTTGATATATTCATTATATTATTTTTGTATTATAATTTTGAATTAAGTTATATTGACGAGTTTTTTGTACAATTGTCACATTTTTATGGCAATTTTTACTATATTATTTTTTATGCTCGTGTCTAAAAAGCTATTTTTCACGAAAACATTGACATTTTTTTCACAAATATTACAATATAAGCACAATGTTAACTGTTTATTAACTATATTTTTGTGTTTTAGGAGGGCAAAAATTTGATTACATATGACTATTACAGAATATTTTATTTTGTGGCAAAATATAAAAGTTTTACAAAGGCTGCTGATATTCTTCACAATAACCAGCCTAATATTACAAGATGCATGAACAATTTAGAGCAGGAATTAGAATGTACATTATTTCTCCGTTCTAACCGTGGCATTGTTCTTACCCCTGAAGGCGAAAAATTATATAAGCATGTTGCCATTGCATACAAGCAGCTTTCTTTAGCCGAAGAAGAATTGCGTCAGGATAGAACCTTGGAAAACGGTATTATTACCATTGGTGCCAGTGAAAACGCCTTAAGGCTTTTACTGTTAAGCAAGTTGGAAATTTTTCGCAAGGAATATCCTAATGTGCGTATCCGTATACTTAACTACTCTTCTCCTGATGCCATTCGTTCATTAGAAGCTAATTTAATAGATTTTGCTGTTGTTACAACACCCTTTAAGTTAAAAAAGACCATGAATCAGTTTTCCCTTACCACATATGAGGAAATATTGATTTGTGGCCCAAAATATAAATATCTTACAGCTCACAAACAGTACCTAAAGGATTTAACAGAAATTCCTCTTATTACATTATCAGAAGGAACCGGAACTCATAAGTTATATAACAAATACTATATAAGTAATAATATTCCCTTTAACCCTGACATGGAGGTTGCCACCACAGATCAGATTCTTCCTATGGTAATCCACAACCTGGGCATAGGTTTTTATCCTAAGGAATTAGCAGAAGAGGTTATTGCTGCCGGCAAAGTTTTTCCTATTGAATTAGAAAAGCCTTTACCTGAACGTGAAATATGTTTAGTAACCAACAAAAACATAGCAATGAGTACATCTGTAAGGAAAATAACGGATTTCATTTGTGAAAACATGTAATTATCTAATTTTTATATGGCAACATTATAAATAGTCTTAAATACACAAAAACAACCACGTTTATGGATAATCCCAAACGTGGTTGTCTTTTTATATCAATAATTTCTTATTAAATCTGTGGTCCTGCTGAAACTAAAGCCTTACCAACTTCATTTCCTTCGTACTTAGCGAAGTTCTTGTTGAATCTTTCAGCTAAGTCCTTAGCCTTAGCTTCCCATTCTGAAACATCAGCATAAGTATCTCTTGGATCAAGAATTGCAGGGTCAACTCCAGGAAGTTCTGTTGGAACTTCAAAGTTGAAGTAAGGAATCTTCTTTGTAGGTGCATCTAAAATATCACCATTTAAGATAGCATCGATAATTCCTCTTGTATCTTTAATTGAGATTCTCTTTCCTGTTCCGTTCCATCCTGTGTTTACTAAGTATGCCTTAGCGCCACTCTTTTCCATCTTCTTAACTAATTCTTCAGCGTACTTTGTAGGATGAAGCTCTAAGAAAGCCTGTCCGAAACATGCTGAGAATGTAGGTGTAGGTTCTGTAATTCCACGTTCTGTACCTGCAAGTTTTGCTGTAAATCCTGATAAGAAGTAGTACTGTGTCTGCTCAGGTGTAAGAACTGATACAGGAGGAAGTACTCCGAAAGCATCTGCTGATAAGAAGATTACGTTCTTTGCTGCAGGTGCTGATGAAATAGGACGTACAATATTTTCAATATGATTAATTGGATAAGATACACGTGTATTTTCTGTTACGCTCTTATCTGCAAAATCAATCTTTCCATTTTCATCAAGTGTTACATTTTCAAGAAGTGCATCACGTCTGATTGCATTATAAATGTCAGGTTCTGAATCCTTATCTAAGTCGATAACCTTAGCGTAGCATCCACCTTCAAAGTTGAATACACCATTGTCATCCCAACCATGTTCATCATCACCAATAAGGAGACGCTTAGGATCTGTTGAAAGTGTTGTCTTACCTGTTCCTGAAAGTCCAAAGAAGATTGCTGTGTTTTCACCATTCAAGTCTGTGTTAGCTGAACAATGCATTGAAGCAATTCCCTTAAGTGGAAGATAGTAGTTCATCATTGAGAACATACCTTTCTTCATTTCTCCACCGTACCATGTATTAACAATAACCTGCTCACGGCTTGTAATGTTGAACATTACAGCTGTTTCTGAGTTAAGTCCTAATTCTTTATAATTTTCAACTTTTGCCTTTGATGCGTTGTAAACAACGAAATCAGGTTCAAAGTCCTTAAGTTCTTCAGCTGTTGGCTTAATGAACATATTTGTTACGAAATGAGCCTGCCAAGCAACTTCTACGATAAAACGAATTGCCATACGTGTATCTTTGTTTGCTCCACAGAAAGCATCTACAACATAAAGCTTCTTATTTGAAAGTTCTTTAATTGCAATATCCTTTACTGTTTCCCAAGCTTCCTTGCTAGCCGGATGATTGTCATTCTTGTATTCATCAGTTGTCCACCATACAGTGTCCTTTGAATTCTCATCTTCTACGATAAATTTGTCTTTAGGTGAACGTCCTGTGTAAATACCAGTCATAACGTTAACTGCACCAAGTTCACTTTCCTTTCCTTTTTCGTAGCCTTCAAGTTCCGGCTTTGTTTCTTCTTCGAATAATAATTCATAAGAAGGGTTGTACACGATTTCTGTGGTACCTGTAATACCATACTTGCTTAAATTAATCTCTGCCATGTTGCCTTAAAACCTCTTTTCTTCTAATTTTGTAATATAATTAATATCTGCCATGCAGAATATTATATCAACAATAGTAAAGAACCATACCGTACATATCCAGTCCAGGTTCCCTACCTTAGTATTATACATATTTAATTGATAAAATCAATAAAATTTGTATTAGAAAATTTTTATTTAAGATTTTAAACTAAAAGCCCACAGATTTTTTATCTGTCCTTCAATTTTGTCGTAATCCCATAACCGGCTCCTTGATCTGCTGTTAGGGTCATTTACTTTTACCTTATTATTTTGAGCAGAAGTAAGTACAATAAAATGTCCCTCCGTTGTAAAATCTCCCGGTCTTACACTGCAAATAATGGGATTTCCCTGCTGCAAATTAGACATAACCGTTTCTCTGTCAAGAGATATTTCCCTGCCATCTACGCCAAAATCTGCTGTCCCCTCCGTCATAAGACCCCAGGATGTTCCCGTATTTTCCACATAGTACCCATTATCCTGTGCGTACTTTGCTACCTCATATGGTGTCGCACTGTCATCATGAGTTAATCCTACAATTACCATGGATAAACACGTTGGTGCACACCCTGCCATTCCTATATCTGATTCTCCATAAGGTGCGTACCCCCATCTTTTATCCCACTGAATCAGTAATGGTATTTTCGCCTGTTTTTCTTTCTTTGTAAGACCTCCCTTTGCCTTATTACCTGAATCTAAGTATCCCTTAACAAATTCAATCATTTCAGGCGTATTGCAAAGAGATTTTATTATTTCCTGCGGATACTCATTTCTGTTATTATATATTGGCTTAAATTCCGGATATTTTTCAGATAGCCCGGCTAATTTTTTCTCTGCTTCATTATAATCTCTTTTTACGGGAGTTTCTGCTTTATATTTTGCCGTAACCTCTTCTGTGTCTGTTTGCTTTAGGTTTATGAGAAAACCTGCCCCTTTACTTCCTACAAATATTACAATAAGTATAGCTACTACAAAAATTGTCACCCTTACAACTCTTATTTTTCTCCTTCTTCTCCTTTTCATATGTAAAAAACCTCCTACAAGTTATACTTTGTTTTCATTAAAAGTTTAACTTATAGGAGATTTTTATGTTTTAATTATTTGTATAACCATTGTTTCAAAACACTTGCATATTTCTTACGAAATTCTTAAGGCTCACTTAATGGAAGTGCCACCTGAAAGGCAATGCTTTCATCCCTACTTTCTGCTGTAATTGTTCCGCCGTGAAGTTCCACTATTTCTTTTGCTATGGCAAGTCCTAACCCTGCGCCGCCGGTAGCTGTTCCACGGGAGGAATCGAGTCTGAAAAACTGTTCAAAAATACGCTTTAATTTTTCAGGTGCAATAGTCTTTCCCTTGTTTTTTATTTTGAAATATACAACATTGTCTTCTAATGTAAGACTACATTTTATTTCCGTATCATTATAACTGTAATTTATGGCATTTCTTATAAGATTATCAAATACCCTTAGGATTTTGTCAGTGTCACACATAATAAAAATGTCAGGAGTAATTGCCAGATTCCATGTAAGACCTTTTTGCATAAGAACCGGGATAAATTCATTGCACACCTGCTCAATCATTCTGCTTAAATTGGTTTTCTCCAAATCAATTTCAATTTTGCTAAGGTTAAATCTTGTAATATCAAAAAATTCATTAATTAGTTCCTCTAAGCGTTCTGCCTTCCTTAAAGTAATTCCCACATATTTTGCCCGTGTTTTTGCCGGTATGTCCGGTTCCTCACTCAGCAGGGTAAGGTAGCCTATAACACTTGTAAGGGGGGTTTTTAAATCATGGGCTAAATATACTATTAAATCATTCTTTCTTTGCTCCGCCTCTTTTGCAACCCTGGCATTTTTAATTGCTTTTTTTCTTAATTCATTTAACTGATCCTGAATTTCCTTCAAATCGTCATGAAGTATAATTGTATCCTCTGACAAATCGGCAAGTTTCTCTGAAGCCAAAGCAATTTCACCAATATATCCAATCCATTTCACCATAAAAAAACATGCTATAATAATCCATCCAATGCCCACAAAACCAATGCCTATCTGCCACTTGTTTTGGTCTATCATTTTTAGAAATATATAGGTAGGGTCATCTCCATACCATATTCTGGTATGACATAATATAACAGCTCCCACAGCCAACCCAATAACTAAAAGAGTAAAAACCGCACCTGTTACTATGTATTTTCTTATGAATCTCCCTGTTATTTTACTTTTCATTTATTTATTCCTCAACTATGTAGCCCACACCCCAAACGGTTTTTATATATTTAGGATTTCTTGCCGGCTCTTTCATCTTTTCCCTGATTCTCGCAATATGAGTCATTACTGTGTTGTTGCTGTCCATGTATTTTTCCTTCCATACAGCTTCAAACAGTTCCTCTGAAGACACTACTTTGCCTTTGTTTTCGCACAAATACCACAATATATCAAATTCAATGGGAGTGAGAAATATTTCTTTTTTATTTAAATAACAGCTATGATTTTCTTTATTGATATGAAGTCCCCTAATATCATATTGATTATCCTCCTCATTTTCCAACCCATTATATCTGGTATACCTTCTAAGCTGAGTTTTAACCCTCGCCAAAAGTTCTAATGGATTGAAAGGCTTTGTGATGTAATCGTCTGCTCCAATTGTAAGTCCCGTTATTTTATCCATATCTTCTACCTTTGCCGTTAGCATAATGATAGGAAAGTAAAACTTTTCTCTTATTTTTCTGCAAAGTGAGAATCCGTCAATATCAGGAAGCATAACGTCTAAAATTGCCAAATCTATGTCATTATTAAGTATACAGTTAAGGGCATCTTCTCCATTATAAAACTTGTAAACCTGATATCCGTCATTTTCTAAATAAATTTCAACTAAATCAGTAATTTCTCTTTCATCATCTACAATAAGTATCTTGTTCATAGTTTTTATCTTCTTTCTGCTACTAATAAATAATCTCTCTTTGCTCCAAAAGCTTTAGTAACAGCCCCTAATACCGTTCCAACTAAGACTGCTGCCACAACAGTTCCCATGCCAACTGACCCAAACGCCTTTAGCACAACTATACAGGATATAAGAGATACCGAAACCATAGATACATCAAATCCTATTTTAACTTTGTTAAAAGCAATATTGGAGTTTTCAGTTATTGCCTGCATAGCACCTTCCCCTGCTAAGGGTACAATATCTGCCAGCAAATAAAAGAATATTTCCACGGCAATGAATACCGCGCTGCCAAGCATTAATGCTATCCTGATAATCATATTATCAACATCCGGTAAAAATGAAAACAGGTAATTAGAAAATGTTGTAAAGTATCCAAATACAATTCCCACAAATACCTGCAATAAATTTTTTATTTTAAAATCTTTTCTTAAAATTATTATTTGAAGAACCACCAGTCCTACATGAAAAAGTATTGTTGCTTTTCCCATTTCCATTCCGGTAATACATGTTATGGTATAAGGTATTGAGCTGACCGGCGAAACTCCAAAATCAGATTTCACTGACATTGAAATTCCTAATGTCATAATAAACAATCCTATAAAATAAACCGGTAATCTGGTGATGTAATTTTCCTCTTTTAGTTTTTTCTTTAGTAATTCCTGCATTGTTTGCCTATTCTCCCTTCCATTTCTTCAGCTATTTCCATACATTTTGATATATCAATTCTAAACTCTTCACCAAAACTTTCGCGAAACACTTCATATATTATTTCCCCTAATATTTCCTGACCTTTTACAAATCTGTCCAATATTAATTGACATTCGTAATCATACTCATCTTGGGGTGCAAATCCCATCAAATGAATGGGGTCCCATTTTACAATAACCTCTTTTATGATATTAAACATAATTTTGCCTCCTGATTGTGAAATAAAATTATAAGCATTTTCGTTACTTACAACGTCATACTTTAAATATATTGTGCCTACATCCTTTTGTTGTCATCATAATATAAATGCTACCCTATTCGGTAGGCGGTTATCCTAATCCGTCCACATACCGGGCTAACCGCCTATCAATATCCCCTTTTTGTGTTTATGCCAGCATTAGCCCCAAAAGTCAACCAATTTTTTTGTATCATCCTCTTCCTATAAACTCTATAATTCCATTATCCCTTAACATTTGTAATTGCTGTCTTATTTTTTCTTTTATATGATGGTTATCCGGATGTTTTCCCGCAAGAAACTCTTCAAATCTATACATCTGTTCCAAAGTAAAATTTTTATTTTCAATCATGTTAACACAATTTAGCACATCCAAAGTCCATCCCCTTGCATCCAACTTACTACCACGTAAAAATTCTGTTTTATGTACTTTTTCGATTATCTTTTCAATAGATACTTCCTTCTCATTTTGTACAATATAAATTCTTCCTTCTTCCGGGATTCTTCCCAATAAAATATTACATCCTGTCCAGCCTGCCCGTCTTGCTGTATCTGACAATGGCTTTCTCTTTTCTATTATGCCTGGCGAAAAAAAATATTTTGGTACCATAACAAAATTTTCAATCTGAAGATTGGTTTTGTTATAATGCATGAAGAAGAAATTAGGATTATTGACTGATGTAATCCTTTCAATCATTGTATTATATGCTCCATCATTTACCTTATTGCTAATAGATGTACCTTTGCTTTTTAACTCATATTCTTCCATACATGAAGGGCAAAAGAAATCAGCCACAGGTCTATTGTTTTCAAAATGAGATACATATGGATTACCACAGTAAGGACAAAACAAATTTTTATCTACCCAATTTTCTGTCATAACTCTTATTTTTTGCGCATTACTTGAATAATTTTCTGCTTTTCTTCTATCCATTTGTAAATTCAAAACTATCACTCCAATACTGTTTGATATAATACGCTATTAAAACGTTCTCTTATTTTTTGTATATTTTCTTTCAATATTTCTACAAGTATACAGCTTCTTTTTTTATTCAAAGCAGCTACTCCTACAGCTCCGCTACCTGCAAATGAATCTAATACTATCTCACCTTCATAAGTAACATATTCCAATATTTGTTCACAAAGTTCTACCGGCAATTCACTCTGATGTATTTTATTTTTTCTGGCTACCGGCTGTACATCAAACATAGTAGGTAGCATTCCATTACATCCACTCATATAATGCTTTTTACCTGTTATATCGGACTTTTTTTTATCATATCGCATACTCCTGGCTTTCCCTTTGGAAAAAATCATTATGTCTTGCGTATTCTTTGCTTTTCTTCCGGTATTGCTTACAAATGTCCCCTTTTTCCAAGATACTTTAGAATAATAAACAAATCCGGCTTCTTTAGCATATTTCTTTATTTGATATAGATATTCGTAATTATTTTCGTTCTCCGCCGGTAATACTTCAACAAGAAAGCATCCATCTTTTAATACTCTGGCCTTTTCTTTAAAATCTTCTAATGTGTATCTAAAACAATCGTATAATGCAAAATTTCTTGTTCCACCTTTATTTGATTTTACATCTAGCCAAGGATGATCTGTGAATATACAATCAATGCTTCCATCCTTTAACATAGATAAATCTCTACCATTACCTTCTATTAGCACACACTGTTCATCTTTATTGTCAATAGTACAATATACACCCTTTGACACCCTTTCAAACTTAACACCTATTTTTTCATAAATACGTGCTCTAACGGTTTCCTGCGGCTTATCAGCATTTTGCTGATATGCTTCTTGTAATGAAAAACTTTCACAATTCTTAAAACAATTAAATATCTTTTCTGCTAATGTCATTTTGTATAACCTCCTTCGATTTTGGATCTTGATCCTATCATAGGAATTACACAAATAAAAGTACTAAATTTTATATTATAAAATTTTACATGCGTAACTCTGAAATAAGCTTGATTACACTTCGTTTCATCTCGCCCATTTCAGATTTCTATGGAATTATGAATATACAAAAATACCACCTGCAATTTGCAAGCAATCATTATCCTTTTGGGAGCATTTGTAGAACAAGAAAAACCCATAAATATGTGTTTTATGTTCGGCAATGTTGCATAGTGTTATATGCTGATGGCTTTCCACACGTTCCCATAACTACGCATCAGCCTAATGTTTATAACAGCAACATTATTCCATCAATCCTAATATATCCTGCTCACTCCAATACTCATTCGGATATATTGATAATTCTTCTTTATGTTTACGAATAATTCTTCTTGGGGTTTCAGTATTATCATAAACATGCATAATATCGCATATATTAAGTAATTCTTTTATATTATTAATTGATTTATAATATCTTTCAATAACTTTACTGCTATCAACATTATGTC
>OCPR01001001.1_pt1 | contig 22174 bp, 26 predicted proteins | sample 1538611 | NCBI WGS metagenome assembly OCPR01 (sample SAMN04571711, study PRJEB22368) | human gut metagenome | biome: human gut; material: stool | host: Homo sapiens | place: Luxembourg | collected 2012-09-28
CATCAGGGGATAAGGAAAAGATGAACAGTCTTTTAAATGAAAAACATAACATATACTCAAACATGGAAAGGGATGCCATGGTGGTAATTAGGGAATGTGCAAACATTAACATAAAGATTGAAGAGAAGGAGGAAAAGCAGGATATGTGTAAGGCAATTGATGACATGATGAGGGATGCAAGAATGAGCGGGGAAGCATTAGGGGAAGCGAGAGGAGAAGCTGAACGCAAAAGGATGCAGAACCAGCTGGTCGAAAAGCAAAACCAGCTGGATGAAAAGCAGAACCAACTGGATGAAAAGCAGAACCAGTTGGATGAAAAGCAGAACCGATTAGACAAATATGAAAAAGAAATAGAGGAATTAAAGAAGCAGCTTGCCGAGAGACAACCGGCTTAGAAGACTGCTTAAAAACACTTAAAAACGTAGAGGAAATATTTAGGACATGAATCTAAATTTCTTCTACGTTTTTTTTTTGGAAACAATAACATGATATGAGTGTTAAAAAGTTAATTTTGCTAAAACTATTGACAAATTCTAATTAAGATGTATTATTGTATTAAGCACTTAATACAATAATACAGAAAGGAGAAGAATAATGGCATGGGAATTTAGAAATGACAGACCCATATATGCACAGATTTTAGAGCAGATTGAGCAGAAGATTGTCACAGGCGAATATGAAACAGGTAGTAGGATACCGTCTGTAAGGGAACTGGCAGCAGAGGCATCGGTGAATCCTAATACCATGCAGAGAGCCATGACTGAGTTAGAAAGCAGAGGTCTTATTATTACCAATCGCACATCAGGCAGATGTGTTACAGATAATGTGGAAATATTAAACCAGATAAGAAAGAGCAGAGCAAAAGAATATACCACGGAATATCTGGAAAAAATGACAGAACTTAAATATAAAAAAGAGGAGATAATAGATATAATTAAGGAGGGAGACAGCAAATGAGCATTTTATTTGAATGTAAGGATTTGAGAAAAAATTATGGAAAAAATCAGGCATTAAAAGGACTCAATTTACAAATTGAGAGTGGACAGATTGTAGGGCTTCTTGGACCAAACGGAAGTGGGAAAACCACACTTATAAAGCTGGCAAACGGACTACTTACTAAAAATGGCGGTGAGCTTTATATTGATGGCAAGGAAGTGGGAGTTGAAACAAAGAAGATAGTTTCTTACCTTCCGGAAAGAACTTACTTAGATGTTCATTCCAAGGTAAAAGATGTTATTGAATTTTTCAAGGATTTCTACAGTGACTTTGAGGAAAACAGAGCCTATGATATGCTTTCAAAACTTAACATTAATCCTAATGACAAATTAAAGACCATGTCTAAGGGAACCAGGGAAAAGGTACAGCTTATTCTGGTAATGAGCAGACAGGCAAAATTATACTTTTTAGATGAACCAATTGGTGGGGTGGATCCGGCAGCCAGAGATTACATATTAAACACTATTATTTCAAATTATAATCCGGAAGCGGCAGTTATAATTTCAACACATTTAATTTCTGATATAGAAAAGGTTTTAGATGATGTGGTAATGATAAAAAACGGCGAACTGGTTATGCACAAAAAAGTAGATGAAATAAGAGAAGAATACGGAAAATCAGTGGATGAAGTATTTAGGGAGGTATTCAGATGTTAGGAAAATTGATAAAACATGAATTTAAGTCAACTGCCAGAATGTTTGCTGCATTATATGGCGTTGTATTGGTAATAACTTTAATATTAAAAGGTATAGTAGAAGTTCAGACGGTGTTTAAAGTGGATAATACCGTTTTAAATATGATTACCGTGGTAACTATTATCGCCTTTGTGTTGGGAATTATAGCTATATTCTTAGGTTCCTTTGTGCTGGTAATAAAAAGATTTTATGACAATATGCTTAAAGATGAAGGATATTTGTCATTTACTCTTCCGGTAAGAATGAGTGAGCACATTGCCGGAAAATCCATAGTAGGTTTTGCATGGATGGTTATTAGTGTAGTGGTAGCTGTTTTGCTGGTTACAATTTTAGGATTAGGTCACAATGAAATTTTAAACAGTGTTAAAGAGGGCATTGAGCTTGGCATTAAGGAAATGCAGGAATTTGGATATACGGGATATGTGGTCGAGCTTATATTTGTACTTTTGTTAAGCTGTTACAGTGCTATTGTTATGGGATATGCGTGCTTTAGCATAGGTCAGACATTAGGTAAAAATAAGGTATTGGGAGCTTTTGTGGCTTACCTTATAATTTACTTTATAATGCAGATAATTTCATCAGTAGCCATGGTGGCAATTTTTGGAAGCAATCTTGATGCACTTAATAATGCCGATATGGGGGATGCGTTTTTCCAACCGTTAATGACATTTTCCTTAGTGCTATCCATAATACAGATTGTTGTATATATTGCAATTACAAACTTTATGCTTAAAAGAAAGTTAAATTTACAGTAAATAATAGAAATTTAATAAATAATTTAATAAATAAACCGGAAAAAGCCCTTGCTATAAGGGCTTTTTTATGTTATGATGTCTACTTGTGAAATATTAATAATCCTTGCTTTTTCATAAGGAAAAAGCCAGAGACCAGAAGGAGGTAAAAGCATGAACAAATATGAATTAACAGTTGTTGTTAGTGCGAAACTTGATGATGAAGGAAGAGCAGCTGAATTAGAGAAGGTAAAAGCTCTTGTTGAAAAATTCGGCGGTACTATTGCTAACATTGACGATGCTGGAAAGAAGAAATTAGCTTACGAAATCCAGAAGATGTCAGAAGCATATTACTACTTCATTACTTTTGATACTGATAACACAGACGCTCCAAGCGGAATAGAAAGCCAGCTTCGTATTATGGAAAATGTTATCAGATTTATGTGTGTCGCTGTAGAAGCATAATTTGAGACATAAGAGAGGTATAATATGAACAAGGTTATATTAATGGGTCGTTTGACCCGTGATCCGGAAGTCAGATATTCTACATCTGGTGACGGACAGTTGGCTATTGCAAGATATACATTGGCAGTAGACAGAAGATTTAAAAGAGATGGAGAGCAGTCAGCAGACTTTATCAGATGCGTAGCATTTGGAAGAAGTGGTGAATTTGCAGAAAAGTATTTCCATCAGGGAACAAAAATAGTAGCTGAGGGTCGTATTCAGACAGGAAGCTATCAGGATAAGGATGGTAAGACAGTATACACTACAGAAGTAGTTGTAGAAAATCAGGAATTTGCTGAGAGTAAGGCAGCATCTGATAATGCAGGATTCCAGGCACAGCAGCCTGCTGCAGCATCAGCACCGACAGCTCCTGCAGGTGATGGATTTATGAACATCCCTGATAATGTGGATGATTCAGGTTTACCATTCAATTTTTAGTAGTCTCTAGTATATAGTAGAGAGAATATTTAAGGAGGTAAAAAATGCCATACAATAAGAGCGAGAGACCAGATTCTCCAATGAGAAGAAGAGGCGGTCGTAGAAGAAAAAAAGTTTGTGCATTCTGTGCAAATGAAAATAAAGCAATTGATTATAAAGATGTAGCAACATTAAAGAGATACGTGTCTGAAAGAGGTAAAATTCTTCCTAGAAGAATGACAGGAAACTGTGCAAGACACCAGAGAGCTCTTACAACAGCTGTTAAGAGAGCAAGAAATATCGCATTAATGCCATATACAGTAGAATAAAATAATGATTTTTAAAGGCTTTCCCGAATGTGGGAGAGCCTTTTTTGGCTCTAGTACACCAAAAATTACACCTAAATTTCTTTAGAAAATTAGATGTAATTTTTTTCTATAAGAGGTTATCTTTATAATTGACAATATGGTGAAAAATGAAATATCATATTAACGTGGTATTCACATAAGAGAGAATAATATAGTGATATTTATATGAAATGATTGACAGTCACGGAGGGATAATGTTATCCATATTAATTATTCATTTGTTGAAAAACACAAAGCTAGAGAAAGGTATTGTAAATTTTCTGACGAATAATGAAACTAGATAATAGCCTCATTATTTATATATCAACATTATGGTTAAAATTTTTTTTAAAACATTAATAAAAAATAATATATTATTTAGAACATTACTGACATTTCAACTAATATGCATTTTTTGTATATATTTTATTTCCTGTTATTATTGGGGAGAATATACAATAGAAAATGTGATAAATATAAATATTCAAATTGTACTGATTCTTTTTGCAGTAGGCTATCTGATATTTTTTGGGGAATATACAGGAAGAAATTGTAATTTATTTAAAATATTTTACAAATATGGTGCAGGAAAGAAAAAAATTATATTATGCTATTACATTTTTGAATTGATGTTTTTTCTGTTAGCTTATTTAGGAACGGTTGTTGGAATATTGCTGATTTCCAGAGGGTGGTTCATATCAATTAGTCAGGTTATTAAATTTGTGATTTATGAGTTGCCTGTTTTTTGGGGGATTTATTCACTGGCATTTGGTTTGGTAATAAGTGTGTTTGGGGCAGTAGAAATTAAGGAGAAAAAAAGTGACACTTTTTTTAAAAACATTACAGGTAAACGGAAAATATAAAATTCTGTTTATAATACAGATAATAATATTTGTGCTATTTATCAAGGGAGAAGTATTTGATCTTTGGGAACAAAAAAATATAAATGAAAGCATACGCTATGATAGTGATATGTACTATATATCAAACTGTGTTAATGAATCACAGGATGTAAATACATTGACAAAGAAATGCAGGGATATTCAGGGTAGGTACGGAATTGAGGTAGGTTATGAATTACAGGGAAATGCACAGCTAAATGGGGAGTATGTAACTGTGATATATGTTAATGATACCATGGAAAAAATCCGGTATAAGCTGAAATATGGAATGTGGTTTGAAGGGAAAAAGAAACAGCAGTTTATTTTAGGCTATGATTGGAATCGCAAATATAAAATAGGAGATATAATAAAAATAACATTAAGTACAGGCACACAGGTTAAAGGCAAGGTGAGTGGAATATTAAAAAAGGATTTTGTATTTGCAAAACTTAATTCAGGTGGAAAACAAATGGACTATCAGCTGATGTTAGAGAAAATGGATAATAATTGCCTTATTACAAATAGTAAAGAGATGGCTAAAAGTATTACGGGAAAGGTTTCAATTATATCTTTAATTGCAAAGGGAAATGAACAGGATATAAGGAAAGCCTTTTCAAATTATGATATAACATCCTTTGAAGAGGTGAAAAGAAACTCAAGCAATGAAATGAGAGAAAAACTTAGTACATCAGGCATATACATATTAATGTTTGGGGTATTAATCATTAATAGCTTTGTTCTAATATCGGCAATGATTTATAACTTAAATCTGGAAATATATAAAGTGTTTTATGCATTGGGAATGTCTAAGAAAAAAATATTTGCATTATGTATGTTAGATATGCTTTTACAGTGCATAGTTGCCTTTGGAATAGTTTTTATAATAGAGATTTTGTGCAACAGTAGAAATAATGGAGAAGTTCAAAAAATACTATACAGTGAAAGCCGCTATATAATAATTGGCTCATTGTTTGCAATAATTATGGTACTACAGGGAATTTATACCATGTTAATGTTGCATAAAATAAAGTAGATTTTATTAAGGAAAAGAAAATGAAGATTGAAATACACAATATGTATAAAAAATATCAGGTGGATTATTTTAGGAGTAAACAAATTTTTAGTGATTATTCTCTGAAATTGGATAGTGAGAAAATTAACTTTATTGTAGGTGATTCCGGAACAGGAAAGACAACGTTATTGAATATAATCGGACTTGTGGAAAAAATGGACAGGGGAGTTTATTATTTTGACGGAAGTCCCATTAAATATAAAAATAAAAAAGAAATATTAAAATATAGAAATTCCAGAATAGGATATGTACATCAGGAAGCTATGTTAATATCTAAGCTATCTGTATTAGACAATGTGTTATTGCCCATATATATTGGTGGAAAGGTGAATGGCAACGCCTATACCAAGGCTTTCGGACTACTGGAAAGACTGGGAATTGGCAACTTAAAAAATGTTATTGTGGAAAAATTGTCTGGTGGAGAAAAGCAAAGAGTTGAAATGGCAAGGGCACTTATAAATAATCCGGATGTTATTATTGCAGATGAACCAACGGCTTCATTAGATGCTGATAATGCCCGGATAATCATGAGAGAATTAAGGCAGATAAATACAGAAAACAATTCAATGGTGGTTGTGGCAACTCATGATAATAGAATATTGTCACCTAAGGACAATATTCTATCACTAGAAAGCGATGTGAATATACGTTAACCACCTCACTTAACTGCCCCGCATCCGCTTTTTTTGTGGATAACATAGGCGAACAAGGCGGTAATAAGTTCTGTGACACCGAAACTTGCCCAAACTCCGTAAGTACCATAGAAGTGATTTAATATGAAAGCAAGTCCTAACATAACTACAATGTATCTCAACATTGAAATAACAAGGGAAGAAAATCCCTTTCCCAAAGCTTCTAAGGAACCGGATATCGTGATAGACAGGGAAGAAACAATAAATCCTGCACTAATAAAGCGAAGAGCGGTACAACCGATTTCAATGGTGGCTTCATTGTCGGAGAATAGTCCAATAAGATACTGAGGAATCCACAGGCAAAGGACGGTTCCAAGAGCCATAACGGCAATGATTATGCTAAGAGCTGTTTTAAAAATCTTTTGGACACGTACCTTTTCACCGGCACCATAATTATAGGATATGAGAGGGCGCATTCCCTGCACCACACCATTTGCCGTAAGGTACAAAAACGTCTGAAGCTTGTAGTAGGCACCTAAAACTAAAACATAACTGCCTGAGTAGACTGCAAGAATCCTGTTAAGAACAGATACCTGAAGTGAAGGCAGAGCCAAGTTAAGAGTTGCCGGAAATCCCACAACATATAATCTTTTTAATAATGTTAAATCAAATCCCATATCAGAAATTCTGATTTTAACAGGCATAGGTCTTAAAAAATAAACCAAAACATATCCTAAAAGGGTGGCAATCTGACCTATTACAGTGGCAATAGCCGCACCTTCAATCCCGAGTTTTGGGAAAAATCCAATTCCAAATATAAAAAATGGATCCAAAATAATATTAGCAACACACCCAATCATCATGCACACCATTGAAACCTTCATACGCCCAACAGCCTGAAAAATTTTTTCAAAGCTAATAGACACGGATATAGGTACGGAAAAAGCAAAAACAATGTGGGAATAAGTAAGTCCCTGAGAAATTACTCCTGCATCTTCCGTAAAAAGCCCAAGATAGCCGGGCATTATGGAAATACAGATAATAGTTAAAAGTATTCCGTGAATAAAATTGCACAGCATTCCAAGAGATGTGGCACGGTTAGCCATATGCTTATCATCAGCCCCAAGAAAAAAAGCCACCAGGGCATTAATTCCAATACCAAAGCCAACAGTTACTGCGGTCACTATGTTTTGTATAGGATAAACCAGTGACAAAGCAGTCATTGCGCTTTCGCTGATACTGGCAACAAAATAACTGTCTACTATATTATATAAGGCATTTACCAGCATAGATATAGTCATAGGCAAAGCCATGGATAAAACCAGTGGAAAAATCGGCTTTTCCTTCATAAAAGTCTGATTCATTATAATTCTCCTTTTTTGACAATATAAAAGCCACACAACTTGTATTAAGCTGTGTGGCGAAAATAAAACCTAAGTCTTAAAAAAATCCACTCCATAACAATGGTTTTAAATGATTATAAGTAAAAAATAGGATATTGTCAATAAACACGGTTTGAAGTAAAAAGATCATAGTGCTATAATTCATAAGGCAAAAGCATTTAAAGGAGAAATAAATGGAAATATATATTGTAAGACATGGTGAAACCCTTTGGAATAAATCAAAACGTCTTCAGGGAAACAGGAATATTGATTTAAGTGAAGTAGGACGAAATGAGGCAAGAGAAAGGGGAAAACAGCTTGAAAATGTGGATTTTGATGTAATTTACAGTTCACCTCTTAACCGTGCATACGAAACAGCATGCATTATTAAGGGAGAGCGTAATATACCTATTATAAAGGATGATAGATTAAGGGAAATTAATTTCGGAATAAATGAAGGAATGCAGGCAGACCAGCTAAAAAAGGACAAAAGCAACTCTTTTTGTAAGTTTTTTGATGATCCGGGGCATTACATTCCACCTGAAAACGGGGAATCCTTTGAGGAAGTGTGTCATAGAACAAAGGAGTTTATGAAACAGGTTATTGAGCCACAAAGAAACAAGCTAAACAGAGTGCTGATTGCAGGACATGGGGCAATGAATAAAGGCATTATGTGCTACGTGTTAAATCACGGCATTGATGAATATTGGTCAGGGGGGCTACAGAAAAACTGTGGGGTAATTATGCTAAATTTGGATGATAATGGATATAAACAAATAGGGGAGATATAAAATTGTTAAAATTCTATGAAATATAGGGTAAATTGCTGGTGGTATTTGTCACCGGTGATATAATGATAATGTTGAATAGAAAGACTAACAAAAGCCTTGAAATTTATTTGAAAGGATGGACGGAAAATGCGAGCAAAAGCGTTAATTTTAGGTATGGTTTTAACATTGTGTGTATCTGCTGATACACCGGCAGCTGATTTAGGAGCAATAAATATACAAAATAATATTGAAACCATAGGAAATAATATCAGCGTATTAAATAAAGATTTAAATGTTACAAAGCTTCAAAAGAAGACGGTTAAGAAAAAGAATAAAAAGAAAACCAAATTATCTGAAATTGATAAATATAAAAAGAAAATATTTGATATGGGTGTAGTTGATTTAAGTGACAACGACGATGAGTGTGCCAAAATCTACAAAACAAAAGATAAAAAGTCAAAAGTTATCGGTTATCTGCCGGATAAAGGAATAATGAAGGTTGTTGAGCAGGACGGTAAGAAATATAAAATAAAGTCAGGAAAAATTACCGGATATGTGTCTGTTAAAGATGTTGTGGTGGACAGCGATGTGGAGACGGTTTTATTAGATGACAATTTAATAGAGGCGAAATTTACAAAAGATGTGGCGTTAAAAAGTGAAGCTAAAGGAAAAGATGTGGCTGTAGGCATGGGATATTCAGGACGTTCATATCCGGTTATCGGATTTAGCAATAATAAAAAATATCTCAGGGTTCAAAGGACGGAATCCATAACAGGATGGGTGCCGGTTTCTTCCGTAGCTATTGATATTGTGGCAGAGTCGGCAATGACAAAGTCAGAATATGAAGATTATAAAGAAGAACAGGAGTTAGAGTATCAGGCTCAGCTTCAAAGTGTAATAAATGTAGGTTCTTTTAGCGGAAGTGATGAACTTACCAACAGCATTATTTCACTTTTGGCACAAAATGAGTCGGGAAACTATATGGCAGCCAGAAATGGTTTGGCTCAGTTTAAAGGAGAAAAGACCATTACAGTAGGGGCATGGCAGTGGTATGGGGAAAGAGCCCATAATCTGCTTAAAAGAATATGTGCCACTAATGTAGAGGAGGCGAGAGATATAATTAACAACTCCTTTACCGGCTCTAAAAAGAAACAAAAGAAAAAGGCTGATAAGTTATACTCGGATATTTTGTCAGGAGATAGCTGGGAAAATGGTGCCAGAAGCTTTAGTGAGGAAGAATTAGTGGCAGTGAAGGCACTTTTAGGCAGCAGTTTTGGCATAGAAGTACAAAAATCACAGGTTCAGTCAGATGTGGCAGTAAGAATAAATGTTGCCCGCAGTGAATATGGACTTACCAACAGCCGGTTAATTGCCTATTTCTGCGATTTGTTCTGGCAAAATCCTAAAAACGCAAGAGCCATAACTGATGAGTGTATAAAGCATTATGAGGGAAAGGCAAAATTTAATAATGCAAAGGATGCTTTAAAATATATGCATGAAACAGCAATGAAAAATAGTGTTATGGGACAGTTTACCCAAAGAAGAACGTTTACATATTCCTTTTGCAAAACAATGTCTAAGTAGGGAATAAATGTACAAAAAAGAAAACTAAATTTGTGCAAAACAACGAAAATAAAAAAGTTTTGTTCCGAAATGCTTTTTCACACGTTGGTATATATAGAGAGATTTATATATAGTGTACTATATATGCCAAAAAAGTTCTCTTAAGAAAAATAAGTGAGGTGTAAAGAGATGAAGGATATGATTTCAAAGAAATTACTTAAAGAAGCAATAGCAGTGTATATGCAGAAAAAAGGGGAAATAATTCTAAGAAAAATGGAAGAAAAAAATAACGGAAAAGACAAGACAAAAGTGGAAAGCTAAATATTTGATGTGAAAATTAGTTTTAGGATATGTTTAGTATTTATGGTGATGTAAATACTAAACATCATCCTCTTCTATAACGTAAAAATCCAAATAATCAAAATCTATAGTTTCAACAAAACTGTCAGAATAAAACCTTGTGCGGGCGATACGTTTAAATTCATTAATATTTGTATCCAGCCAGATAGGATTGCTTAAATCAAATTCCTCACAAACCTGCTCCAGTGCCATAAACACTTTGTGAGTTCTTGTTTCGTTAGGAATATCCAGTTCTATTGTGGTGCTTTTAAGCATTTTGTTACTTTTAAAGGTTCTTGCCCAAACTCTAAACATAAATAATCTCCGTTCATAATCTTAATTCACAGCATTATTTTAAGACAAAAACATAAAAAAGTAAATTAGAAAAGGGATAAGTTGCACTTGCAAAACTATATGCTTTTATTATTTACGGAAAAATGGTATACTAAGAGGCATTAAGAGACGTAAAATATATTACAAATATCTTAAAAAATATTGTAAACTGCGTTAAACAGGCGTGATGGAGCGATATATGGATAAGGAAACCATGAAAAAGAAAAGAAAAGGATTACGACTGAAGGGTCAGATGAAGCAATACCTTAAGTGGCCGGCTTATTACAATGCATTTTGGTTAATTATTACTGTGGTAATGTTTGCAGTGGATATTAAAGCCGGAATTTTTATGGCATTAGCCGAGGGTGTATATTTAGTTTTAACGGTTATTGCATATTTAGGATTTAAACCTAATATAACGAAAATGCTGGTGGAATTTGGGGCTGATTACAGTCAGGTTCAAAGGCATATGCTTCGTGAAATGGAAATTCCCTATAGTCTTTTAGACATGGATGGAAAGATTTTATGGACTAATATTGAGATGGAAAATATTTTTAAGGGAAAAGATGTAAGAAGCAAATCTGCAATGGCACTTTTTGAAAGCTTTAAACCGGAATATTTAGAGTTTGACGAAAGTGGAAGAAATGAATTTGACGTGGAAATGGAACAGGGAGAATACAGAGTAGTTCTTAAGCTGTTTGATATGAGAAACAGTGAGGAAAGTCCTCTTGCGGCTTTGTCTGAAAGTAGCGGAACCCTTATTTCCATGTATATGTTTGATGAAACCCACGTAAGACAGCTGACTAAGGAAAACAGGGAAGAACGTTTAGTTACAGGACATATATATATTGATAATTACGACGAGGTGCTTCAAAGTATTGAGGCAACAAGAAGAACACTTTTGGTTGCTCTTATTGACAGAAAAATTAATAAATATTTTGCCCAGTATGACGGAATTGTGCGAAAACTGGAAAACGATAAGTATTTCGTTATTTTCAAGACAAAGTATATAAGTAAAATGCAGACAAACAAATTTTCAGTATTAGACGAGGTTAAGACGGTTAATATTGGAAATGGGCTTCCAATTACCATAAGTATTGGTATAGGTATGGGAAGCAGTACATTGGTTGAAAATTATGACCTGGCAGGAACTGCCATTGACATGGCATTAGGTCGTGGCGGCGACCAGGCGGTATTGAAGGATGGCAACAAGGTTTATTATTACGGTGGAAAAACAAAGTCCGTTGAAAAAAATACAAAGGTTAAATCAAGAGTTAAGGCAACAGCCTTTCGTGATTTAATTGAAACAAAGGAAACCATATACATTATGGGACACCACATTGGGGACAATGATTCCTTTGGAGCATCTATTGGATTTTACAGAATTGCAAAAACCATAGGAAAAGATGCCCACATTGTATTAGGTGAGGTAAGCAGCAGTGTTGTTCCGTTAGTAGAAGCTTTTAAGGAAATGGAAATATACGACGAGGATATGTTTATTACAGGTCAGGAAGCAGCCCTTAAAATGACTAAAAATGATGCCTTAATTGTGGTGGATGTAAGCAGGGCAAATTATACGGAATATCCTGAATTGGTAAGACGTTCCCAGTGTCTTTTGGTATTTGACCATCACAGACAAAGTACGGACGTTATTGACAATGCACAGTTATCTTATATTGAATTATCATCATCTTCTACATGTGAAATGGTTGTAGAGATTATGCAATATATTAACGAAACAGTTAAGCTTACCAAGCTAGAGGCAGAAGCAATTTACGGCGGTATTATGATTGATACCAACAATTTCATAAACAGAACCGGTGTAAGAACTTTTGAGGCAGCAGCCTATTTAAAGAAAAATGGAGCCGACATTACAAAGGTTCGCAGAATGTTCAGAGATGATTTAAATGATTATAAGGCAAAAGCCAAAGCCATTGAAAATACGGAAGTATTTATGGATGAATATGCCATATCCGTATGTAACGCACAGGATGTATCTTCGCCTACTGTCGTTGGGGCTCAGGCAGCAAATGAACTTTTAAATATAAAGGATATAAAAGCATCCTTTGTGTTTACTCCTTATGGAGACCAGATATATATTAGCGCCCGTTCCGTAGATAAAGTAAACGTACAGGTTATTATGGAAGAATTTGGTGGTGGCGGACATATGAACTTAGCAGGAGCCCAGGTTAGGGATAGCAGCGTAGAGGAAGTCATTGAACATTTAAAAGATATTATAGAAAGAAAATTAGAGGAGGGTGACATATAATGAAAGTTATTTTATTAGAAGATGTTAAAACTCTTGGTAAAAAGGGTCAGATAGTAGAAGTAAACGACGGTTATGCCAGAAATTTTATTTTAAAGAAAAATTTAGGACTTGAAGCTACAGGGAAGAATCTTAACGATTTAAAGCTTCATAAACAGAACGAAGAAAAGGTAGCAAAGGAAAAATTAGAGGCAGCTAAAGCTTTAGCTGAAGACCTTAAAAATAAGTCCATTATCGTAAGAATCCAGGCAGGAGTTGAAGGAAAGGTATTTGGTTCAATCTCCAGCAAGGAAATCGCCCTTGAAGCAAAGAAACAGCTTAACATGGACATTGATAAGAAAAAAATTGTTATTCCTGATGCCATTAAGTCTCTTGGAACATACAATGTAAACATTAAGCTTCACAAGGATGTTACAGGTACTTTGGCAGTTAAAGTAGTGGCAAAATAATTTAGATTACATGCAGAGGTAAAATTAATGGAAGAGGCAGTTGTTAAAAGGATAATGCCCCACAGCAATGAGGCGGAGCAGGCTGTAATCGGCTCTATGATTATGGATTCGGAGGCTATCCCCATTGCAATGGAAAAACTCTCTGATGCAGATTTCTACAATAAACAATACGGTTCATTGTTTAAGGCAATGGTTGAAATTTTTAATGAAGGAAAAGAATGTGACCTTGTAACTATCAAAAATAAGTTAGAGGAAATGGAGGTTCCTTCAGAGGTAATAAGTATTGACTTTATCAGAAATATTCTTGATATGGTTCCTACATCAGCTAATATCAGACAATATGCTGAGATTGTCTATGAGAAAGCCGTTATGAGAAATTTAATCAGGGCAAATGAAAAAATAGCAAATACGTGTTATGCAGGAAATAAACCTCTTGATGCCATATTAGAAGAGACGGAAAGAGATATTTTTTCACTGTTACAGACAGGTAATACAGGGGATTATGTGCCGGTAAGACAGATAGTGTTAAATGTTTTTGACAAGATAGAACAGGCAGCCCAGACCAAGGGCACCATTACAGGTATTGAAACCGGTTTCAGGAAACTTGATACACAGCTATCCGGTTTGCAGCCGTCAGACTTAATTCTAATTGCAGCCCGTCCGTCAGTAGGTAAAACGGCGTTTGTGTTAAATGTAACGGAAACAGTTGCTGTTAAGCACAATATTCCTGTAGCCATTTTTAGTTTGGAAATGTCTAGCGAGCAGCTTATTAACCGTATTCTTTCCCAGAATTCGATGGTTAGCTCTCAGAAAATACGTATTGGTGATTTAAGTGATAATGAGTGGGCTAACATAGTTGAGTCTGCTAATATTATTGGAAATTCTAATATTATTATAGATGATACACCGGGTATCAGTATTGGTGAGATGCGTTCAAAGTGCAGAAAGTTCAAGCTGGAAAAAGACATACAGTTGGTTATAGTGGACTACCTGCAGTTAATGACTACTAATACACCTCACGGAAGCCGTGAGCAGGAAATTGCGGAAATTTCAAGAACTCTTAAAGGTATTGCAAGAGAGTTAAATGTGCCGGTTATTGCACTGTCGCAGCTTAACCGTGCATCTGAAACCCGTGAAGACAGAAAACCTATTATGGCTGACCTACGTGAATCCGGTTCTATTGAACAGGATGCCGACGTTGTAATGCTTATGTCAAGATATTATGATAAGGAAAAGAAGGAAGAAGACAGAAATAGGATTATTTTAAATGTTGCTAAACAAAGAAACGGCCCTGTAGGTGAGGTTCAGTTAGTCTGGTTACCACAGTTTACAAAATTTGAGGACGCTGAACAGGCAGAAGAGCAAATTTAATATGTAGAAGCAATTGCAGTTGTACTGTAACAATTTATAAATTGTTACAGTACAACTTTTTTGATTATATTTTATTAAATGTTAAAGAGATTATTTGGTGATGAAAAAATATAATAACCGGTCCAGGGGATTAATATGTCAAAAAGATATGTTTGAAAATTTCACTAGAAAAATAAAAGTTAGTGAAAATTTGACAATAAATTACTTTTAGAGTATAATCGAAAAGTCTTACGCATATCGGAGCATTGAAAACAGAGTATAATAAATATTACAGATGAAAAATATGGTAGGGAGTGCTTTGATTTATCATAGACGGAGTATTGTTTGACTATGAAAGGTTTAAGATATTATAAGTTGAAAGAGGAATTATTATGAAAAAGAAATGTTTAATTATAGTTGTGCTAATGCTAAGCATGCTGGTAAGTGCATGTTCGAAAGAGCAAGATGAAAGTAGAAAAACACAGGAAACAAAAGAGTGTTATGGAAAATTACCATCCCATATAGATACAATTTATTGTTCATTACAAAATGCAGAATATGATTTCTATTATGATATGACATCTTCTAATAATATTGAATTTTATTTGATTTCACCGACAAAACTTGAAAAAGATAAAATGAAAATTGAGATGGATACTATATATAAATACAATTATTCTGTAGAAGAGGTCACAGAGGATTTCCCATATTATGTGTATCAAATGTATAATGATGTTGATTGGAATAAGTTAGCAGAATTGAGAAAAGGTGATGATTTAAAGGAGTTTGAGGAATATAGGGATTCTCTTTTAGACAACTATGAAAACGATAAGGTTAGTGTACCGGAGATACATAAATATAAAGTAAATGTATCATTTAACATACGTACAGTTTCTGATAGTAAAATGTTTGAAAATCAGGAAATTAATAAAATAAAAGTTTTAACAGAAAATAATGAAAAAGAATTTGAAATAGGAAGAATTAGATTTATAAATGATTCTAAAACAAATATACAGTATGAAGATATTGAACAAGAGGTTGTTGCAATAACTGATTATAAAATAAATCCTGGCAAAGACGGATTTCTTCCACTGGCAGATCAGTATTCATTTACAACAAATAAGGATATAGTGATTAAAAAAATTTATACTTTAAGTGGTAATAAAATAAAGGATATTTCTATTGATATTACAAAAGATGATTTTTCTATAAATAAAGAATGGGATGGAAAGAGTAATCTTGAAATAAAAAAAGGCTCGAAAGTCACGATAAAAGGAAATATAGAATCTGAAGAATATAAAAAGGTTGATTTCTTTTCAACACAAGAATACGTCTTATTAGATTATATGGTGGGGAAGCACAGGTATACAACCAAGGTTGAGTATTCATATGTAACAGATATTAATAAGTATGAAATGGTGGCATGTATGAAAGATGGGATAGATATAAAAGAATATTATTCATATTTAGATGAAGATAAATAAGAGGATAAAAAATGAAAAAAATATTTTTTTCTATGATACTTATCTTACTGTTTGTTCCTATTATAATGATTTATGGATTATATGTAGAGGAAAGTAAGGAATATAAATTAGAAGATGAGAAAAAAGAATATTATGAAACAGCAATAGGTGACATATGCGTTGTTGAAAGAAGAAATCTTGAGGAATGTTATGTTGTTAAAGCAAAAGTTGTAAGCGGTAAAAAAGAGATAATTAAATTATTGAATACCGAAAATTATGTGGTAGTAAATAAAGGCGATGAAATAGTGAAAAATCAAACAATAGCATACACTTCTGAAGGGGATGAAATAAAAAGTCCATTTAATGCTAAAATAATAAAAATATATGATAAGTATATTGTGGCTGAAAACCTAGATTTTGCGGTTATAGAGTGTAGCCTTAATAAGGATGAATATGAAAAAATTATAAAAGAAGAGAGGTTATATACAAAAAGTAATAAAAGGGTATATATAGAAAAAAAATCAAATTTAGTAAAAGAAGGTATGAAAGTGCTAAATTTGAATATCAAAGGTAAAAGATATGAAGTAGGGGATGTGATAGAAAAATTCTATTTGTACAATGGGAAACAACATAGTGGTGTGTTGACTATAGACAATGAATGCGTTTATAAGAAAGATGATGGAGAATACTATGTAAGAGTTGTGAACGAAAAGGGTGAAGTTATAGAAGAAAAAAATGTAGGTATCGGTTATTCAGACGGAATATATACATGTATTTCAGGTATAGATGAGAATACGTTTTGCGATAATGGGTATAAAAAAATAATGGAGATAAATTGACAAATTATATGATAAAGGGTCTTAAAATAGAGTTGATTGGTATAGAAAAAAAATATAGAGAAAATGTTTTGGATGGAATTTCTTTAAAAATTGAGAGTGGAGAGTATATATCTATAATTGGTAAATCTGGTGCAGGAAAAACAACATTGATGAATATTATTGGATTGATAGAGAATGCTGATAAGGGAATTATTAAGTTCAACAATATAGAAATAAATAGTAAGCGTTCCAGTAATATTAGATTGAATGAAATTGGATTTGTATATCAGTCCTATAACCTGTTATTAAATTATTCAGGTAAAGACAATATATTACTGCCGACTATCTATTCTAAAAAGAAGTATGATAATATGATGAGATTAGCCGAAGATTTAGATATTGTTGATTTATTGGATGAAAAGGTTGACCGCTTAAGTGGAGGAGAAAAGCAACGAGTTGCGATAGCCCGCGCATTAATATTAAACCCTTCGCTAATAATTGCGGATGAACCGACCGGTAACCTTGATGAAATAAATAAGAACCGGGTATTACAAATTCTGCGAGACGAAAATGAAAAGGGGAGGACGATAATAGTTATTACACATGATAAAGAAGTTGCAAAAAATGCAAAAAAGGTGTACGAGTTAAAAAATGGGAAATTATATGAAAAGAATAGAATATTATATTAAAGCATTGATAATCAATAAGAAAAAATATTTGTTTTTGTCAATAACCATAACAATTTCATTTGTATTATTATTTGGTTACATTATAGTAGAAGATTCGACAATGTTTAATCGATATAAAGAACTACTTCCTCTTAAAGATGATATATCAGTAGTTTTAGGAAATGATGATGGTAAAGATTTGATAAAAATGAGAGATATTCTCAGAAAATCTAAATCAATTAATTATGGATATACCTATTGCGAACAACAACAAGTGTTGAAACAGTATGGAAACCTAAATGTACAAATCCAGTTTATTCCAAATACCATATTTGAGCATTATGTTTTTTCTGGAAATTATTTAAAAAAAGTTTTATTTGAAAAAGATAATGTTCATATCGCAGATGATGAAATTATTGTTGAAAAAAACTTTTATGATTATTTAAATAAACATAATATAAATACTATTATGCTCCCAATATCTATTGAAAAGGGAAAGAAAATTGTAAAAAAAGTGAAAGTGATTGGATATTGCATAGTAGATGATGAATTACTTAAAAAGGATAATTTGTCAGTGGAATATTCATATATTTTTGCTTCCAATAGTCTTCTAAAAGAAACTAACCAGTGTGTAAATTATAAAACTTTATTATTTTCAGACGATAGAAATGAATTAGAAAAAATACAAACACAATATAATTTAGATATATATTCAATTAAGTACTATAAGGAAAATGCAAAACAAGAAATGCTTAATAAAGTAAAAAGTAAATTTGTTTTATTAATAATTATTTATTTCCTATTAAGTATAAATCTTTATAGTAGTTTTAGCAATTGCTTATCGAGCAGAAAGTATGAAATAGGTGTTATGAGAGCTATTGGCATAAGTAGAAAAAATATAATAAAGCAATTCTTTTTTGAAGGTATGGTAATTACAATATTAAATGTAATTATATCAGTATGGATAGGTTTGTTTTTGGTTATAGTGTTTAAATGCTTGTTTGCTGAGTCTGGTTGGATAATTTATATGAGTAAATATTCTGTTTTTGATTTTTTGGGAATAAGTATATTCTTGTGCCTGTTCTATAGTGTGTTATTTGCGTATAAAACAACAAAGGTTGATATTTTAGAAAATCTAAGAAATGAATAGTAAAAATTATTTTTATTATTTATTATAAATTATTTGAGAAAGGGAAAGTAAAAATGAGGAAAAAAATTATTTGTTTTTTAATGACGACTATATTGTCGGCTAACATGTCAGGGATTGTTTCGGCGGAAACAATAAAAGTGCGTATTCTAGATGGAGTTGCATATCCTGTGTTGGAAAGGTACGCTTCAATTAATGCTTCTTCTGTGGATAGTAAAGTTATACCTATTATTGAAACACAGGCTAGACATAAAAAGGGGACTCAAACAACAATAGGAGTGTCAAAATCCGTGACAAAATCTGTAACAACCTCAGCAAAAATAACAGGTTCATATGGTGTAGTTGCATGGAGAGTAGATGCTTCTTTTGGTTTAGATAACACCAGCTCCACTACAGTGACAGCATCAATAAGTTATACATTAACGAATGAAAAATCAGGAAGATATAGGATTGAGACAGTATTTCCGGGGAAAAAAGTAGTTTGTAATGTATATGAAGTTACTCAATACATGACAAAGAAAATCTATTCAAAAACAATTAGTTACAGACCAAAAAAGAATGCAGCATATAAAAGGCTTAAAAGATATGCAGGTTAACTTGTGTATGGAATGCTATATCATTACAATGAAATATGAGTTTTAACAATATGTAAAAATATAGCTTGACATATAATTACAAGGTCAAATTATGTTTTTTGTTCTAAATTTATATATTTTATACATATAATTTTAGTTAAACATCGTTTAGAAGATTTTTAATTAAAATTGTAGTATTTGAGGGATGGAAAGGAGCTTTAGGCTCCTTTTTTCTGCCCTCCTCGACACTACCGCAAAAGGTTACAATATTTGCGGTAATGAACATATTGAAGGGGGAATATAATGGATTTATAATTTATTTGTGTTTAATAAAAAGTATGCAATTTGCCCGCAAAATTGCTGGAATGAATCTTTAGGGCAGACAGCATGGAAAATGTTTAATTTTATTTTTTAGGAGGATGAGATGGGGGAAAAGAGATATATTATATCAGATGCATCTAAAATGCTGGGAGTAGAATCTCATGTTTTAAGATATTGGGAGGAAGAACTTAATGTGTCAATTCCAAGAAACGAAATGGGGCATCGCTATTATACGGAAAATCATATTAATTTATTAAAAAACGTTAGAGATTTAAAGGATCAGGGTTATAGCTTAAGAACCATTAAAATGATGCTTACCGACCCGGACAGGCAGGATGGAAACAAGGGAATGGTAATGACACCGGCAATGCAGCAAAACAGAAGGCTGGAGGTTTCAGAGCCTTCAGGAAGTAAAATGGAGCAGTTTCAGGAAATAATGGACAAGGTAGTAGCTAAGGCAATGAAACAGCAGACGGCACAACTGGGAAAGGAAGTAAGCGGTCACGTAAGCGAAACTGTTTTAAAGGAAATGAATTATCTTATGCGGATTCAGGACGAAAAAGAAGAAGAGCGTTATAAAAAATTAGACGAAGTTATGCGCTCAAGACAGCAAATGAGCAGACGGGAAAGAAAGAAGAAATTAAAGGCAGAAAAGCTTTTGCTTAAGAAAAGTGATAAGAGTAAGAAAAAGCAATTAAAAACAGTAATGGAAAGTCAGAAAAAAACAGGTTCAGAAAAAGAAAAAAAGCCGGGATTTTTTTTCGGGTCAAAGGAAAAGAAAAACAGGGTACATATTGGAGAAAAGACAAATCCTGTTACAACCCAGTAAGGATAGTAAAAAAACTTGTAAACGCATCTGTGATGCGGGGGCAGGGAAAAAAATAAGCAGTTGCAATACGATAATCGTTTTGCAACTGCTTGTTTTTAAATTAAGCGTCTAATTCGATTGATCCTGTTGGGCAAGCACCTGTGCATGCTCCACATTCGATACATGAATCAGCATCTATAACGAATACTCCGTCAGCTTCTGATATAGCGCCAACTGGGCAAGCGCCTGCACATGCACCACAACCGACACAACCGTCGTTAATTTTGTAAGCCATTTTGTAAGCCTCCTTTGAATAAGATTATAGCAATATAATAATACAATTTATGACTTATTGCAACATCATAATATTTAACAAATTTAGCATTTTAATATAAATTTTTCACTATGTAATAAAATGATGAAGAAAAATAATAGTGTTAAAAACACTAAATAAAATAAGGCAAAAAATCGAAAAACGTCAAGGTGGGTAATATATGGCACCGACTAGTGGTTCAACTTACAAGAATCAGGTGCCATAAAGGAACTTCTCTTGTTTTAGTGCGGGGGTTATGATAATAGAGTATTCACGGAATGTAAGTGAATATGACTGAAAAATAATGTTTATGAAAGAGAAAGGTTTGAAAAATGAAAAAATTTAAAGTGCTTATTGCAGATGCACAAAATGAAGTAAGAAGGCAGTTAGTTAAAGCTTTGAAGGATGATCAAAGTATTGAAATTGTAGGTGAAACCGACAATGGAAAGGAAGCGTATGAGTTGTACACTGACCATAATCCGGACATAGTTCTGTTTGAATTATTGTTGCCGGTGTACGATGGGTACACGTTATTGGAAAAAATGCAGCAGTCAGCTAAAAATTCTAAAACAATGTATATTATTATTACATCCATAAATAAGGATATATTAATTAGTGAGGCTTTAAACAGGGGGGTTAATTATGTAATAATGAAACCTTTTGATTGCAATATTATGGCTGAAAAGATTAAAAAGGTTTATTTGAGGATGAATGAAATCTTAAAAGAAAATAAAAGCATGCTGGATTATAATACGGACGACTTATCAATATGTGCCAAATCAGGTACGATTCCACAAATGGATACAATTATATCAAATAAATTAAATGAAATAGGCGTCCCTGCAAGACTTAAGGGATACAGATATATGATTACCGCTGTTAAGGAGGTAATAAGTAATGAAGATGCATTAGAAGGTGTTACAAAGGTTTTATATCCTGATGTTGCCAAAAAACATAATTCAACGCCACAAAGGGTGGAGAAGGCCATACGTCATGCCATAGAGGTGGCATGGTCAGTAGAGGATGCATATAATAATGGAAGCAAAGACAAATATAGTGTACGCTATAAGAAAGGCAGACCTACAAATTCTGAATTTATTGCACAAATAAGCCGGGAAATACGTCAGTCTGCATAAAACTGACAGCTCCCCGGCAAAATAAAATTCTATAGGGTTTTAGATTTGGCATGTTTTATGGAAAAAACAAATTCCGTACCAACTCCCTCGGTACTGATAACGTCTATGTTTTCATTATGGGCACGCATAATTTCCTTTACAATGGAAAGACCAATACCGGAACCGGTTTTGTCACGGCCACGGGATAAGTCGGTTTTG
>OCPR01001006.1_pt1 | contig 21952 bp, 19 predicted proteins | sample 1538611 | NCBI WGS metagenome assembly OCPR01 (sample SAMN04571711, study PRJEB22368) | human gut metagenome | biome: human gut; material: stool | host: Homo sapiens | place: Luxembourg | collected 2012-09-28
GTCCCCACCCACTGCTTATTGCTTTTCGCAATTGAAGCAGGGGACTTACTTGATTCGGTTAAACAGTTAATGGGCAGAAAGTGAAAAATATCAGAAAAAGAGGGCGACAACATGAGCGAATATGTGATCACCACCGACAACAATTCAGATCTTCCGGAGGAATATCTCAAAGACCATGGAGTAGGCTGCATGTATCTCAGTTATTCCATGGATGGAAAAAATTATACACATGGAAATTTCCTTCCGGAGCATGAATTTTATGAGGCAATGAGAAACGGTTCCATGCCAACCACAGCACAGGTAAATCCTGAAAATGCAAAAGCACTGCTGGAGCCTTACCTGAAAGAAGGAAAAGATATTCTTCATATTGCATTTTCCTCTGCCTTAAGTGGTACATACAATAGCAGCCGTATCGCAGCAGAGGAACTGATGGAGGATTATCCGGACCGCAAGATCATCGTGGTAGATTCTCTTGGCGCTTCCCTTGGTCAGGGGCTTCTGGTTTACCTTGCACAGGAGAAGAAAGAGCAGGGAGAAGATATGGAGACAGTTGCGAAATGGGCAGAAGAGAACAGGCTTCATATGGTACACCTTTTTACAGTCAACGATTTAAACCACCTATACCGCGGAGGCCGCATTTCCAGAACTACTGCAGTAGTAGGAAGCATGCTGAATATTAAACCGGTTCTTCATGTAGACAACGACGGAAAACTCACTGCCATCGGAAAAGTCCGCGGCCGTAAAAAATCCCTTCAGGAGCTGGTAAAGCTTATGGATGAGAAAATCGGCAGCTATCATGACACTTGCCATACCATCTTTATCAGTCATGGCGACTGCGAAGAAGATGCAAATTATGTGGCAGAGAAAGTAAAAGAAAAATACCAGATCAACACGATTATCATGAATCAGGTAGGAGCCACCATCGGCGCTCACTCAGGTCCGGGAACAATGGCGTTGTTCTTTGTGGGAGATGAAAGATAAATTAGTTTTTTTTGTAAAATGGTTTCATGGTATCATTATCCTGCGGGAAGATAAATGATACTGTGGAACCACTTTTGATATTACAGGAGAATTTTATGAAATTATTAAAAAAAGTATTCGCATGCGCATTCACATTTATATTTATGCTGAGCGTTTCAGGACTGACAGGATATCAGGTAAACGCCTCAGAGGAGCCAAAACATCTGGATATCCTGTTCACCCATGATCTGCATTCTCATTTGAACAGCTTTCAAACGATTGTAGACGGGACACAGCAGGAGACCGGCGGGTTTGCCCGGCTGAAAACATTGATCAATGAGCACGAGAAAGAGAATACAGATACACTCATATTGGATGGCGGAGACTTTTCCATGGGAACTCTGATACAGACTGTATATGACACAGAGGCCGCCGAACTGCGGATGCTTGGATATTTGGGCTGTGATGTGACAACTCTGGGAAATCATGAATTTGATTACGGCTCCGATGGTCTGGCAGATATGCTGAACGCCGCAGTCAGTTCAGGCGAAAACCTTCCCAGGATGGTTGTGTGTAATGTGGACTGGGATGCAATGAAAAAAGCCGGCCTCAGTGAAGGACAGAAACAGATTTATGAAGCATTTCAGACATATGGAGTAAAAGACTATACGGTAATTCAAAAAGGTGATGTAAAGATTGCAGTACTGGGTGTTTTCGGCAAGGATTCTCTGGATTGCGCTCCTACCTGCGAGCTTCTTTTCAAAGACCCGTCAGAAGCAGCCAGAGAAACAGTAGAGGAAATAAAAAAGAACGAAGATGTAGACATGATCGCCTGTGTATCACACAGCGGAACATGGGAGGACGAAAAAGTATCAGAGGACGAAATCCTTGCAAAGAATGTTCCGGACATTGATCTGATCGTCAGCGGACATACCCACACACAGTTGGCAGAACCAATCCTGCAGGGAGATACCTGCATCGTATCTTGTGGAGAATATGGGAAAAACCTGGGAACAATTTCCATGACTCAGAAAGAGAATGGACGATGGGAACCGGATACCTATGAGCTTGTTCCGGTTACGGATGAAATCAAGGCAGATGAAGCCACACAGAAGAAAATAGATGAATTGTCAGATACTGTTGACATTAATTATCTTTCCAATTTTGGTTATACCAGAGAGGAAATTCTGGCAGAGAATGACATTGAATTTAACAGCCTCAGTGAGATGGAAACAAAGCATGAGGAGTTAAATCTGGGAGATGTCATATCAGATGCTTATGTATATGCAGTAGAGAATACAGGAGACTCTGACGGAGAAAAAGTAGATGTTGCAATCGTACCTGCCGGAACTGTAAGAGATACTTATACAAAAGGCGATATAACAGTGGAGCAGGTATATAATTCCTTCTCGCTGGGAACAGGAAAGGACGGACTTGCAGGTTATCCTCTGATCAGTGCATATTTAACGGGAAAAGAACTGAAAACAGTGGCAGAGGTAGATGCCTCAATTTCAGATTTTATGACAATAGCCAGATTATATTGCAGTGGAATGAATTTCACCTATAATCCCCACCGCATGATCTTAAATAAAGTAACAGACTGTTATCTGACAGGCAAGGACGGGGAAAGGGAAGAAATACAGGACGATAAATTATATCATGTTGTCACCGACCTGTACACTGGCCGTATGCTTGGCTCTGTTCTGGACAAATCCTATGGTCTGATATCCATCGTCCCCAAAGATAAAAACGGCAATCCCATAGAGAATCTGGAAGATTATGCAGTCATGGATGGAAAAAAAGAACTGAAAGCCTGGGCTGCAATTGCAGAGTATATGCAATCCTTTGAAGACACAGACAAAGACGGAATTGCAAATGTGCCGGAATATTATAATACAACACACGAAAGAAAAGTTATAGACAGCAGCAAAAACATCATAAATCTGATAAAACATCCGAATAAATTTGCCATAGCGATTGTCGGAATATGTATTGTGGCTGTTGGGGTGATTTTGTTGCTGATCTTCGGAATTGTAAAGATTATCAGAAGAAGGAGATAGCATTTTACTATAAACATTGCATGATCAGTTGCTCTATCAGGAGGGTAAAAGGAGGATATGTGAAAAGCTATTTCTATTTTGGAAAAAAGAAAAAGACCTCATAATATGAAGCCTTTAAAGGCACACACTGTGCAACTGGAAAAACCAGTGAGTAGTGCAAATCCGTAGGGAAAATTAGAACAGTAGGTTATCTAAATTAAATGATTTTATAAAAAGAAAGCAGGTGAAATGTAATGAACGTTATATGTTTCCATAACCCAGATGAAGAAAATGGCTATTTAAGTAACTGGTATCTTAGTCATTTCACAGTCAACGGAATAGATTTTTCGTCAATGGAGCAGTTTATGATGTATCAGAAGGCATATCGCTTTCATGATGAAGAAATAGCTAATGACATACTTCATACAGATAATGTTGCAGAGATTAAGAAATTAGGTCGTAAAGTACATGCCTATGATGAAAATGTCTGGAATGGTGTAAGGCAGATTATTGTTTATGAGGGATTAAAAGCGAAATTCAGTCAAAATGCAGAATTAAAACGACAACTTGTTGATACAGGTGATGCTGTGTTAGCTGAATGCGCAGTAAGAGATCAAATCTGGGGAATAGGTTTATCCATGGGAGATCCAAACAGGTTTGAGCGAAGCAAATGGAAAGGCAACAATCTTCTGGGATATGCTTTAATGTTAGTGAGAGAACAGTTATAAATTCTGATTCTAGAGATGGAAATAGATAAGAAAAACATTTTTTATGAAATCCAGAATAATAAGGAGTTTTTGAATGAGCAAAAAAATAACGAAAAGAGGAAGGTACATGATGAAAGTATTAATGCTCAACGGCAGCCCGAGAACAAAAGGAAATACATTTATTGCATTAGAAGAAATGAAAAAAGTATTCGAAGTAGAAGGTGTAGAAGCGGAAATTGTACAGGTAGGCAATAAAGATGTAAGAGGATGCATTGCCTGTAGACGTTGTGTGGAACTTGGCAAATGTGTTTTTGATGATGTGGTGAATGAACTGGCACCGAAATTTGAAGAAGCAGATGGAATTGTGGTTGCCAGTCCGGTATATTTTGCTTCAGCGAATGCTACACTGATTGCCACCCTTGACAGACTGTTTTTCAGCACATCTTTTGATAAAACAATGAAAGTGGGCGCAAGCGTGGTCTGTGCAAGACGTGGAGGCTGTTCAGCGACTTTTGATGAGCTGAACAAGTATTTTACCATATCAAACATGCCGATTGCGGCCAGCCAGTACTGGAATTGCATACATGGACGCGAACTGAGAGAAGCTGACAGGGATGAAGAAGGAAAGCAGACCATGCGTGTACTCGCCAGAAATATGACTTTTCTGATGAAGAGTATCGAACTTGGTAAAAAGCAGTTTGGACTTCCGGAAAAGGAAGAACATGCATTCACACATTTTATCAGATAGAGATTCCTGAGTGCTTTTTAAATGAATCGAGTTACCTGCTGCATTTGCGGAGAGCAATAAGCAGTGGGTGGAACAGAGGGAAGGGATAACTATGTATCGTATTTTTATCGTAGAGGATGATGAGATCATCTCAGAAGTACTGAAAAAGAATCTTTCGTCCTGGGGATATGATGTATCCTGTGCGGAGGATTTTTCCAATATTATACAGGAATTTGTACGCAGAGATCCCCAGCTTGTCCTGCTGGATCTGAAGCTGCCTTTTTATAATGGATTTCACTGGTGTGAAGAAATACGCAGAATTTCTCAGGTTCCGGTTATCTTTATTTCTTCGGCGGCAGATAACATGAATATGGTTATGGCGATGAGTCGTGGTGCAGATGATTTTATTGCAAAACCGTTTGATATGGATGTACTGACTGCAAAAATTCAGGCGATTCTGCGCCGCACATATTCCTTTGGAACTCCGGGAAATGTTCTGGAATATAAAGGGATTGTTCTGAGTCCTTCCCGCTGCACACTGACGTGGAATGGAAACGATATTGATCTTACGAAAAATGAGCTTCGCATTCTGGAAATATTGATGGAGCATGCCGGAAAGGTTGTTTCCAGAGATGCGATTATGACGAAACTATGGGAGAGCGACAGCTTTATTGATGATAATACGCTGACTGTGAATATTACCCGCCTGCGCAGGAAACTGGAAAAAGAAGGACTGAAAGAATTTATCATTACCAAAAAAGGCCTTGGATATATGGTATAAGACGACAGTATAAATAAAAGGATTTTTTATGAAACTTTTTCTGGATTATATAAGCAAAATTAAATTCTATATCATTCTGCAGTTGTTTCCTGTAATGCTTGCAGAAATAATTTTCTTTCTTTATCAGCTGCCGATTGAACCGATGGTGTATGTTACTGTTTTCTGGTTAATAACTGGTATTTGTGCGTGTCTGAACGGATTTTACTGATACAGGAAAAAGGTAGAACAGTTGGAATTGATTGCAGCTGCACCGGATATCAATCTTTCACAGATGGATTCTCCTGTCGGTCAGGATGAAAGATTCCAACAGGAAATTATGCAGCAGTTAAATCAGATGCGTATCGATGTGGAGAATGCCAGCCAGAAGGCATCTGAAGACATGACAGATTATTATACGATGTGGGCACATCAGATCAAAACGCCGATTTTTGCACTGCGACTTTTGCTTCAGGAGAGTCCTGAGGAAAATAAAGAGAAACTTTCGGAACTTTTTAAAATTGAGCAGTATGTGGAGATGGTTCTTGGTTATCTAAGGACAGAGGATATGTCTTCGGATCTCAAACTTTCCCGTTGTTCTCTTGACCGGATCATACGTGATCAGATTCATAAATATGCAGGAATTTTTGTCTCAAAGAAACTTACACTTACTTATGAAAGTATTTCGCAGGATGTTCTGACGGATGAAAAATGGCTGGGATTTGTGATCGGACAAATTTTATCCAATGCCCTGAAATATACCCGAACCGGAGGAATCCGAATTTATCTGGAGAAAAAATTATCTCTGGATACAGATGATGTAAGCATTTCGATAGGAAATGATGACTGCAATAAAGTAGAAAATTTTACACTGGTCATTGAAGATACCGGAATTGGTATTCGTGCAGAAGATATTCCGCGAATTTTCGAAAAAGGCTACACCGGAGTAAACGGACGGGATGATAACCGCGCAACAGGTATCGGACTGTATCTCAGCAACAAGATTATGCGCAAACTGGGACATCGTCTTTATATAACTTCTACGGAAGGAAAAGGAACGAAAGTATTTCTTGAATTTTCAGTTGAAGATTTGAGTATGTATTAGAGCGTGTCTGAAAAATCATTCCCGCAATCTGCACGCCCCACTTTGCGGGATATTTCACCCGAATTCAGTTGCCGTAGCCCACTACGGCGCCCTCATCCGGGCAAAATATCCCACAAATTGTGACGCACATCTTGCAGAAAGCCTTTTTCAGACATGCTCTAGAGTTTTTTTACACGTTTTAGAGGAAACCTGCTAATATTTAAGTGACACGAAACCTTACAGAAATGTAAGGTTTTTTCATATAATGTAACCTGTTTCGATGGCAGAAGCCGTAAAAAATCCTTATACTTACGGTATCAATTAAAAGAAAGGAGCCCCATTTATGGCTTTGCTTGAAGTTACAAATATCAAAAAAATATACAGTACACGTTTCGGGGGAAACAAGGTACAGGCGCTTTCAAATGTTACATTTTCTGTAGAGGAAGGTGAGTTTGTCGCGATTATGGGGGAATCTGGTTCCGGTAAGACAACCTTGCTGAATATTCTTGCGTCTCTGGATCGTCCGACATCCGGAGAGGTTCTTCTGGAAGGAAAAAATATCGTATACCTTACAGAAAAAGAAATATCAGCATTCCGAAGGAAAAATCTTGGATTTGTTTTTCAGGATTTTAATCTGCTGGATACCTTCAGCCTGAGAGATAATATTTATCTTCCACTTGTTCTTACAGGAGAAGATTATCGTGAGATGGAACAGAAAATCCGTCCGATTGCGCAGGCTCTTAAGATCACAGAGCTTCTGGATAAATTTCCATATGAAGTTTCAGGTGGTCAGAAACAACGTGCTGCTGTTGCAAGGGCGTTGATTACGAATCCCAAACTGATTCTTGCGGATGAACCGACGGGCGCACTTGATTCAAAGGCGGCATCAGCACTTCTTTCCGTATTTGGTGAAATCAATGCAGAGGGACAGACAATCCTCATGGTCACACACAGTGCACAGGCAGCCAGCCATGCGTCCAGAGTTCTTTTCATCAAAGACGGAGAAGTTTTTCATCAGATATACAAAGGCAGTAAATCGCGTCAGGAAATGTATCAGATGATCGCGGATACGCTTACGATACTTACGACAGGTGGTGAGCAGCATGCATAAGGGAATTTTTTCCAGACTTGCAAAACAGAATATCCGAAACAACAAAAGCACATATATTCCATACATAATCACCTGTATTTTCTGTATTGCAATGATTTATATGATGGAATTTCTGCGTGACTGCCCGACACTGGATCAGGCAGTGCGTCAGGCGGATGAAGTGCGTATGATCGTGTTTACAGGAGAGATAGTCGTAGAGATCTTCTGTATTATTTTTCTGATCTACAGTAATAGTTTTCTAATGAAGAGAAGGCAGAAAGAGATAGGTCTTTATAATATTCTTGGACTGGAAAGAAATCACATTGGAATCGTAATGTTTCTTGAAACGATCATTACCTCAATAGGTTCACTTGCCGGCGGTATTGCAGCCGGAATTATTGGAAGTAAGCTGGCACTTCTTTTGCTGTTAAAGCTGCTTCATATCCCTTCAGTGCTCGGATTTTATATTTCAGTAAAGGGGATTTTTACCTGTCTGTTCATGTTTGGTATCATATTTTTGATGATTCTGTTTCTGAACCTTGCGAAAATTCATTTAAGTCGTCCGGTAGAATTACTTCGCGGTAATAATACCGGAGAAAAAGAACCGGTAGCAAAATGGCTTATGGCATTGATTGGTTTTATTTGCCTTGGCGCAGGTTATTACCTTGCGGTTACGACTGAATCTCCAATCAAGGCAATTACGATATTTCTTCTTGCTGTTATTCTTGTTATGGCAGGGACTTATCTGCTTTTTACCGCAGGAAGTATTGTGATTCTGAAGTTTCTCCGACGCAGAAAGAGTTTTTATTACAGGACTGGAAATTTTATCAGCATATCGGGAATGCTTTATCGAATGAAGCAGAACGCAATCGGTCTGGCAAGTATCTGTATACTAAGTACAGGTGTTCTGCTTATGATTGCCATGACAGTTTCCATTTATTTCGGAATGAATGATATTATGCTGAATCGCTATCCGTATGATGTTGATATGTCTGTTACCAGCATAAGCGAAGAAGAATGTCAGACCGCAATAGAGGCTTTTGAAAAAGCTATTGCGGATAATAAAGTTCCGGTAGAAAAGTCTGTGGAGGAAATCTATCTGGATATCGTATGTAGCAAAAACGGTGATCAGATTCTGATAAAACCAGCAAATACTATTCGAAATTCTGATTCGGTACTGGTACTTTCTCTTTTGGATCAGGCAGAATATGAAAGACTTACAGGAATTTCTGCAAATCTTAATGATGGTGAAATTTTTGCATGGTATCCTTCAGCTGTGCAGAAAGATTCAGTTACTGTTGATGAGACAGAATTTACAGTGAAAAAATGGCTGGATAAGAATCCCCTGACCTGTGGCGAAGATGCAGTCAGTGATAATGCAGTGCTGGTTGTTACAGATGAAGATTTTAAGAAATTTGATGAGATGCGTACAGAAATGTATAAAGGCGTTTCTTCTGCTCCTGCGGGAGAGGATCTGACACTTCATCTTGGTCTGGATATTACCGGTTCGGAGACAGATAAGATTGATTTTGGAACCCCGGTAATGGAGGTTGTTAAAGACTTGAAGAAAAACGGAGGCTTGTCAGAAAACTCATGGATAACTTCCGGAATCCGCCAGCAGGAATATGAGTCCTATTATGCGGATAATGGTTCTCTTTTGTTTATCGGAATCTTTCTCGGTTCTCTTTTCCTTATGGGAACAGCTATGATTATTTATTATAAACAGATTTCTGAAGGATATGAAGATCAGAAACGATTTGAGATCATGCAGAAGGTTGGATTAAGCCGCCGGGAGGTCAGAAGTTCTGTCCGCAGACAGATTCTGATGGTATTTTTCCTCCCGCTGTTAATGGCAATGCTTCATATTACCATGGCATTTCCAATGATACGAAGAATGCTCCTGCTCTTTGGAATGACAAATACGAAGCTGTTTATTGGATGTACGGCGGGAACAGTATTGATCTTTGCTGTTGTGTATGGGTTGATTTATCTTATGACGGCGCGTTCTTACTATCATATTGTAGAGAGAAAATAATTATTCAGCAGGCTAAACAATTACAATGAAAATAATATCAGGGTCAGAAGATTATTAAACCACTCGTGTTTATGCGATGAGATTTTGAAAACTTCTGACCCTGATATGATTGTGAGAATTTTGCAATTAATAAATAGAAAATTTTCAGTCAAAACGAACGAGAGTATTAATGCTTGTCATCTAACAGTCTGTTTTTTTGCAGCCAGAGCATAAATCCAACACAGAGAATCAACTGCAATATAGAGGACATTGGTGTTGCCAGTCCGATATGGAACAGAGAGGTATTTGGCTGGATACTCATAATATAAGATATCGGCACTCTGACGCAGAATGCACCAAGAATTCCCTGTATCATAACTGAAGTAAACAGTAACGTTATCTGCACTTCAGCCTTATATTTCCACTGTCAGTCTGGATCACCAGATTTCCGCCCGTTCCTTTTTGTGTGTAAGAAATATCACAGTCATCCTGGTCTTCCACCATCTTACCGGTCAGCGCATCATCTACATTGATATCTCCCATATCAGTATTCATCTGTATGTTCCATGTGCGCATCACGTCTTCTTTACCAATAAAACAAAGATTACCCATATCCGTTTTCACTTTCAGATTATTGAAATCGCAATTTTTAAAAAATACATCTCCTGAATCCGTCTGAACGGCTCCATTTTCGATTTCGCATCCGTTCAGCAATATATTGCTCATATCCGATTTAATATCTGCAAGCTTCCATTTCTGACCTTCCGGCACGTAAATTGTTACCACATTTTCATCTGTAGTAAGTGTTCCTTCACCCAAAAGACCCGACAAAAATCCGATATCAACATGATAATAAGTCTTCCCATCATTGTTATTTTCCTGAATCCTTAATTTACCATCCTTTACCTGATAACTGATCGGATCCTTTTTCTGATCGGATGCCCGATAAGAAATATAACAGTACTGATCATCTGAATTGACTACTTGCAGATTCATATCTGTCATGGAGATGTCTGCTGAGTCGAAATCATCAAGCTTTGTTTTCTCAAGAACCATCTCATTATCGCTTTTTTTTGCAGCTCCATCCATTTTGTTTAAATCTGCTGATTTCACATATTTACTTCCACCGCTCGCAACACCGATGCCCGTCAAAGCTGCACCACATACACAGCATCCGACTCCTACTGCAAGCCATGCCTTTGCCCATCTTTTCATCGTTCTAACCTCTCTCTCTTTCTGCCTGTGATCCGGCGTACCAGCTTCGCAATCAGCATGCTGCTCCATTTACATAGATATACGCACAACAGTACACCAAGGATGCCAGCGCCAACAGCCAACAGCCCACTTCCTGTAAGCATTGCAAAACCGCTCATAGAAAACGGAACTGCCAGTATACCGCGGATAAGGATTTTCCCGCCAATAAGCATCAGACATAAAACTACACATAACAAAATTACAAATACACACACAACTAATGCAAGAACGACTGCAGCAAATGCTGCCAGAAGCGGAGCTCCTACCGGTGCAGCAAATAATACCAATAGCGCTATCCATACCACATGTTTTCCGGAACCTTTCTGTTCTGCTCTGGTCTGTCCATCTGTTTCATAATTCTGATGATCTTCTATTTTCTTATTCAGAAGATTCGCCATCAGTTCTCTGGCAGCCTCCTTCGGCGTACCAAGTTCTTTCATCAGTTCTTCTGCTCCTTCCTCATCTGTCTCCTGAAAATACTCGGTAAAATATTCCATTGCATCTTCATAGTCCTGTCTCGGAAGCTTCCGCAGATATTTATGCAGCTGGTTTAAATATTCCTCTCTGCTCAACCTCTTATCCTCCCTTCAATAATCCCATCTACAGTGTCTTTGTAGATTTGCCATTCATTGCTCAGATATGCAATCTGTGCCTTGCCTTCTTCTGTAAGGGAATAGTATTTTCTCTTTCTTCCCTGATACTCCTGCGAATAGGTAGTCAGATATCCTGCACTTTGTAACTTCTTCAATATGGGATAGAGCGTAGATTCTTTAATGTCAGCAGCCTTCTTCACTGTCTGACTGATCTCATAGCCATAAGAATCCCTGCTTTCTACCACTGACAGTATCATATATTCAATCAATAATGCTGATACCGGAAAATACATTGAATCACCTCCTGATATATATGTAAAATATTTATATATATAAATTTTACATATACTATACTTCGATGCTACCACAATGTCAATACATATATAAAATTTTTATATATATTTTTCGGAACTCAATCGTTATGGTATCTCTGGATAATCTGCAATGGATTTCTGATATCAAACTATTCATTTGACTATCTTTTGGAGTGTGTTTGAATATATCGGTATTTCGTGGAGTCTGACTCCGATATGCATGACCTCATGTGGTCATAAAAATATGCGCATCAGCCGTAAAACTGATGCGCACATAAAAATTATTTTACTGTAACTGTAATCACTTTATATACACCATTCTGTGCATATACCCATATCTTACAGTTTCCTTTTCTCATAGCTTTGATTACACCATCAGATGTCACAGTTACTACTTTTGTATTACTGCTTTCATAGCAGAGATTTCTGTGGTGTTTGATTTTTTTGTCTTTCTTTATTTCTATAGCTGTAATCTGAGCAGTTTTACCTTTCTTTAAGGTTACTTCTGTATCATTCTTCTTATTTCCAATCTTTATAATGGAAACAGCTTTGGCTACGCCGTATTTTCCATCCTTAGTTATTGAATGTACTGCTACGGAGGTACCTGTGATTACTTTCTTTCCATCCACCATCTTGTAAGCCTTTACAATGTACTTGTAGTAAGTTGCTTTTTTCAGCTTAGTGGCGTACAAATCAGAGCTTCTGAATCAGCGGATGTTCCCGGTAGTACATCTTGGTGAAGTTCAGGAATTTCTGCATATTGTCACTGATATATTTCCCCTTTTTCCATATCATTCCGATCTTTATGCGGATGGGTGGACTGAGGGGAATTCCTTTTATGCCGGAAGAGGCAAATCTGTCGGTCATGCTGGAATAGAGAAAACTTCCATATTTACAGGTCTTTACTAGCTGCAAAATAGTATAAATCTGGCTGCTGCGCATGATGATGTCCGGAACGTAACCGTCCGTTTCAAAGCGTGTTTTCAACAACTGGTTCTGTACGGAATCGGCATTGAAAAAGATCAAAGATTCTTTAGACATTTCTTTTGTGGTCACAACTTCTTTGTCTGCCAGTCGGTGGTCATCGCTCACACAAAAAACAACCTGGTCGTTGGCAAGGAGAGCCTTGTTAAACTTATCAATATTATACTGTTCCATATTTACCAGAGCCAGATCCAGAGTGTCGTCCTGTACCAGATTGCAGGCACGGACAGAACCATATTCCTCCAGAACAACAGCGATTTCCGGATATTGGTCATGAAATGCGATGAGAAGCTCAGGAAAAAAGACGGTGCTCAGCATAGGCGGAATTCCGATACGAAGAGGGGGTTTTACTCTCGCCATACTGGAGTAATCTGCCTGAAGCTCGGTGCAGTACTGAAGAATGTAGGTAGCTTTGTTATAAAGCTCTTCGCCTTCCTGGGTAAGGATTAGACTGTTTCCTTTCCTATAGAAGAGACTGATACCGAATTCGATTTCCAGGTCACGGATGGCCACGGACACAGTGGGTTGAGTAACGTATAATTCCTCGGCTGCCTTTGTGATACTGTGGCAGCGGCTGGCTGTGCAAAAGTAACGGAGTTGGTTAAGTGTCATAAGTAATTTCCTCTAAGTTCGTTGTAGTGTGTCGAAATATGTCATTTCTATAGCAAGTATAGTATTTTCTGAAACTGCTTTAAGTTATCTTCAAATAAAAAATACCATATACCTATCATAATTTCCATATTTATTTCTAAAGTTTTTTTTAATGTAGTAATATTGCATAAAAAAAACCTGCTAAAATTGAGATTATAAAAATTTTTTATGGGGATATGCAACCCATTAATTTGTTTTTTTATACGTGCATGATTTATAATAAACTCATCAAAGGAAACGTGCACGGCCGGTACCTTTCAAGAGAGATTAATAAAAAAAAGACAGATAAGTAAGACAAAAGCGAAGAGCAAAATAAAAAATGAAATCACAGAAAAAAGTGAAAGGAGATCAATAAAATGTCTCAACAAACAATCACACTGTTATTTCTTGTGTTTACGATCATTAGTTTCATCCTCGAAAAGATACCACTTGGGCTTACAGCTTCGATCTGTGCAATCGGATTGACACTCACCGGAGTAGTGGATGTATCTACAACGTTTTCACAGTATGTAAACAGTAACGTAATCCTTTGTGTTGGCATGTTTGTAGTAGGCCAGGCACTATTTGAAACAGGAATGGCAAATAAAATCGGAGGTCTGGTTACCAGATTTGCCAGAACAGAAAGAACATTGATCATTGCAATCATGGTAATCGTAGGTGTGATGTCCGGATTTTTATCCAACACAGGTACAGCAGCAGTGCTGATCCCTGTAGTCTGTGGAATCGCCGATGAATCCGGCTATTCAAGAAGCCGCCTTCTGATGCCGCTGGTATTTGCAGCAGCACTTGGCGGAAACCTTTCCATCATTGGCGCACCCGGAAACCTGATGGGTGTAAACGCACTTCAGGAAATGGGGCTTTCCACAAGCTTTTTCATGTATGCACCGGTGGGAGTCCCGATGCTTCTGGTAGGAATTATCTACTTCGTTTTCATTGGATACAGATTTCTTCCGGATGGAAAAGGGGCTGTAGGGGCAACTGTTGAAAAACAGAAAGATTTCAGTGATGTACCGAAATGGAAACAGACTGTTTCACTGATAGTTCTGATACTTGTGATTCTTGCAATGATTTTTGAGAAACAGATTGGAGTCAGCATTGAGATTTCTGCATGCATCGGAGCAATCATTCTGGTGCTGTTTGGAGTTCTTTCAGAAAAAGAAGCACTGGCTTCCATTGATCTGAAAGTAGTATTCCTTTTTGGAGGATCTCTTACACTTGCCAAAGCCCTGGACACAACAGGTGCCGGTGAACTGATAGCAGATAAGATCGTAGGACTTCTGGGTGCAGACCCGAACCCGATCGTGCTTCTTCTGGTAATATTCATTGTAACCTGTGCACTGACAAACTTCATGTCAAACACGGCCACAACCGCACTGATGATCCCAATTGCAGTTTCTCTGGCAAACAACCTTGGTGCGGATCCGAGAGCTGTTGTTATCGCAACTGTTATCGCAGGCTCCTGTGCATATGCAACACCGATTGGAATGCCTGCAAACACTATGGTAGTAGGACTTGGAGGATATAAATTCAAGGATTACGTGAAATCAGGTTTACCGTTGATTCTGGTATCCTTCGTGATCTGTATGATCCTTTTGCCTGTTCTGTTCCCGTTCTATCCGTGAGAGGATAAACCATATGAGACGGAAGATTTTCCGCTTAATGTAAATGTATCAATAGAAATAAAGCAGAAAACATGCTGCTTTAGATAAATAACCCAAAATTAAAAGCCAAACAACCCTAAACCATTGAATGATCAGGAGGTAAATCATGACTAAGGAAAATGGAGTTAAAGTATTAACAGACATGGTAGCAGACTTTGTTGCCCACATCGGAAAAAAATTACCGGACGACGTAGTAGAAAAACTGGAAGAACTTGGCTCTCAGGAAAGTGCAGCACTCCCAAAAGTACTTTATGAGACAATGACCAAGAACCAGGGACTGGCTGTAGAACTGAACCGTCCAAGCTGTCAGGACACAGGAGTTCTTCAGTTCTGGCTGAAATGCGGAACTAATTTCCCGTACATCAACGAGCTGGAAGCCCTTTTGAAAGAAGCTGTTGTACAGGCTACTTTTGCAGCACCATTAAGACATAACTCTGTAGAAACTTTCGACGAGTACAACACCAAGAAAAACGTTGGAAAAGGAACTCCGACTGTATGGTGGGACATCGTTCCAAATAGTGATAAATGTGAGATTTACGCATACATGGCAGGAGGCGGATGTACTCTTCCGGGAAAAGCAATGGTACTTATGCCAGGTGCAGGATACGAAGGTATTACCGATTTCGTTCTTGACCAGATGACAACCTATGGACTGAATGCTTGTCCTCCGCTTCTTGTAGGTGTAGGTGTAGGAACATCTGTAGAGACAGCAGCCCTCAATTCCAAGAAAGCACTTATGCGTCCGATCGGTTCTCACAATGATAACGCAAACGCAGCAAAAATGGAGAAACTTCTGGAAGACGGAATCAATGCAATTGGCCTTGGACCGCAGGGAATGGGTGGAAAATATTCTGTAATGGGTGTTAATATCGAGAATACAGCCCGTCATCCATCTACAATCGGTGTAGCAGTAAATGTAGGCTGTTGGTCACACCGCCGCGGTCACCTGATCGTAAATTCTGACCTTACAGTAACCTGTGATACACATTCCACATGGAAATTCAACGCATAATCGGAGGGAAAAAACATGATCGAAATCAGAGGAGATAAAAAAGTTCTTATTACACCAATCAGTGAAGAAGACCTGGCTGACATCAAAATCGGTGATATTGTATGGCTGGACGGAGATCTGATGACCTGCCGTGATGTGGCACATCGCCGTCTGGTTGAGTATGGAAGAGAACTTCCATATGATATCAAGGACAAAGCAATTTTCCACGCTGGCCCAATCGTTCGTAAAATTGAGGGAACAGAAGATGACTATGAAATGGTTTCCGTTGGACCGACAACCTCCATGCGTATGGAGAAATTTGAGTATGAATTTACTAAGCTTACAGGTGTAAGAGTAATCGTTGGAAAAGGCGGAATGGGACCGAACACAGAGCGTGCATGTAAAGAGTTTGGTGCGATCCACTGTGTATTCCCGGCTGGCTGTGCAGTAGTAGCTGCAACAGAGGTTGAGAAGATCGTAGAACATCACTGGGATGAGCTTGGAATGCCTGAGACCTTATGGTGCAACAAAGTAAAAGAATTTGGTCCACTGATCGTATCTATCGATGCACAGGGCCGCAACCTGTTTGAAGAAAACAAGGTTATCTTCAATGAGAGAAAAGAAGCCGCTAAGCAGGCTATTTATCCGGAAGTTAAGTTTATTAAATAATGCATTTCAGTTTTACAAAAGTAAAAACCGTACGATTTCTTCTTTATTGTTTCAAAGATAAAAAAAGATAAACATCATCTAAGATGAAAAGAAAAGGTGGCTCACAGATTTTCTTCATACATGGTCTGTGGGCTGCTTTTTTCTGTATACGAAATTTAAATAAATAGTAACTTTAACCGAATCAAGTAAGTCCCCTGCGGAGGTTGCGAAAAGCAATAAGCAGTGGGTGGGGACTCGCATACAAATGATTATGCCACTGCTACATCTTTTTCCTCCGCCTTGAAATAAAAAAAATTATCCTGCAAGATTGTTTCAGGAATTAACATGTCGACACATTAGAGCGTGTCTGAAAAATCATTCCCGCAATCTGCACGCCCCACTTTGCGATATATTTTGTCCGAATTCGGTTGTCGTAGCCCATGAATTTTGGCAAGTAAAGATTATCTGAAAACTGAAAAAATAGGTATAAAAAATAAATATAGGGCTGTTGCAATGACGGAAAATAAGGTATGATATCTGCAGAAGCATGTTACACGTTTCTATAACCCGGGTGAAGTAAATGAAAAAGGCAATAATCTGTTGAGATATCTTCACCGGATAGACACAAAATCATTTGGAGAAAGTTATATGAAAAAGTTTAGGTTAAATGTACAGAGACATATCTGCATTTTATTATGCTTTATTTTATATATTACCGTGCTTCCCCTTCCTGTATCAGCAGAGGAAGCAAAATCCAAAACAGTCAGAGTAGGCTGGTATGAAGGAACTTATAATACCACAGGAGCAGACGGTCAGAGGAGAGGCTACAGCTACGAATACCAGCAGGCAGTAGCTGCGCATACCGGATGGAAATATGAATATGTGGAGGGAAGCTGGGCAGAACTGATGAGTATGCTGAAAAATGGACAGATCGATCTGCTGGGAGGCATTTCCTATACAGAGGAACGTTCCACTTCCATGCTTTTTTCAGAATTGCCTATGGGAGAGGATAAATATTACCTGTATGTGGATGCTTCTAATACAGATATCTCCACTTCAGATCTGACTACATTAAATGGAAAAAGAATCGGTATGCTGCCGAATGCACTTCCTGCCGAAATGTTCCATGAGTGGGAGAAAAGTCATGGAGTGAACACGCAGCAGGTTGATATTACCGGTGCAGATGATGTTCGTCAGAAATTGAAAAATCATGAAATTGACGGATTTGTTTTAAATGAATCTCCACAGTGGGAAAGAGACGATATTTCTCCTGCTATTCTGATTGGTGGCTCCTATAACTATTTTGCAGTCAGCAAAAAACGCCCGGATCTGAAAGAAGAGCTGGATCAGGTAATGCAGAAGATAGAGAGGGAGAATCCTTTTTATAAAGACGATCTTTATAAAAGGTATCTCTCCGCAAATTCCCTTGAAACTCTTACGGATGAGGAGCAGAACTGGCTGGAACAGCATGGGGCGGTCAGGATTGGATATCTGAAAAATGATGTGGGTATCAGCCTTGTGGATACGGAGTCAGAGAAACCGGTAGGAATTATTAACGATTATATTAGTCTGGTATCCGGTTATCTGGGTGAACAAGCCATAGAATTTCAACTGACAGGTTTTGAATCCCAGGAGAAAGAGCTGCAGGCATTAAAGGATAACAGGATTGATATGATTTTTCATATGAACCAGAATCCATATGAAGCTGAGCAGAATGATATTGTATTGTCAAATACTGTTTTTGAAATTAATGTTGCAGTACTTACCGGTGTTAAGAAGTTTGATGAAAATAAAGAGAATACAGTAGCAGTGAGCAGGAATAACCTGCTGGGGAAGTGGTATATTTCTTTTAATTATCCATTCTGGAAAATAAAGGAATACGACTCATCTGCTGAGGCCAATAAAGCAGTTCAAAGTGGCGAGGCAGACTGCTTTGTTGTGAAGGCAGGACAGTCATTAAAGACACTGGAGGACAGCAAAATGCGCAGTATTTTTCTTACGAAATCCGGCGCTTCCTGCTTTGCGGTCACCAGGGAAAACACAACATTAATGAATATCCTGAACAAAACCATTCAGACTCTGCCTGCTTCCAGACTTTCCAGTCAGTTTTACGTATATGAAAACGCACCGGGCAAGGTTACTCTGGCAGAATACATAAAGGATAATCTGTGGGTAGTCTCCATTTGGTTTGTAAGTGTGGTCTTGATTATTGTATGGATTATAGTTTATCTGCTGATACAAGCGAGAAAAGCCAAGATTCAGGCAGAAAAGGCTAATGCCGCCAAATCAGATTTCCTTTTCAATATGTCTCACGATATCCGGACACCCATGAATGCCCTGCTGGGATACAGTGAGCTGATAAAAAGGGAACTGACTGATCCGAAACTTCTGGATTATCAGGAGAAGATGGAACAGTCCGGAAATCTGCTGCTGTCTATTATCAACAATGTGCTGGACATGGCCCGGATCGAAAGCGGTAAGGTGGAACTGGATGAGGATTATGTGAAGATCAGAGATATTTATCAGGGAGTTTACAAAATTTTCCAGGTGGAAGCGGAGAAAAAATGTATTCACCTTAAGATGGAATATGATGTCAAGCATGAGCACGTAATCTGCGATGAGACGAAGAACAAGGAAATTTTCCTCAATCTGATCAGTAATGCGGTAAAATATACAGCTTCAGGGGGAAGAGTTACCATAAGGATCACAGAGCTTGACTGTGACAGGAAAGACTATGTGCGGATACGGACTCAGGTAATTGATACAGGTATCGGAATGAGCGAAGAATTCCTTCCATCTCTCTTTGAGGCTTTTGCCAGGGAACGAAATACAACAGACGGAAAGATTGCGGGAACAGGTCTGGGAATGCCGATCATAAAGAAGTATATTGATATGATGTACGGAACTATTGAAGTAGAAAGTAAGCAGGGAGAAGGAAGTAAATTTACAGTTACCCTGGAATACAGGATTGCTGATAAGAGCTACTATGAACAGGATACGGAAAAATCTTCAGATGTGGATGAAACAGACAGAATCAGCGGAAAACATATTTTGCTTGCCGAGGATAATGATCTGAATGCGGAAATCGCACAGTTTATCCTGGAGGATATGGGACTTATGGTTGATCGTGTTGAGGATGGAGTTCAATGTGTGTCAAGGATGGAACAGAAACCGGCAGGCACCTATGACCTGATCCTTATGGATATCCAGATGCCGAACATGGACGGCTACAGGGCAACTGAGATGATCCGCGGACTGTCAGATAAAGACAAAGCCACTATTCCAATCATAGCCATGACAGCCAATGCCTTTGAGGAAGACAGAAAAAAGGCACTGGCAAAAGGAATGAACGGACATATTGCAAAACCTGTTGATGCAGAAAAAGTTGAGAAGACTATTTGTTCGGTTTTAGGCAGCCAGAGTGAACAGTAACGCGACACGTTAAAGTACAGAACAGGTATTCGCTTGCTCTGTACTTTTTTTATATGGGATGATATACTGAAAATATAACCATATTAAACATATTTCAATTTTTGATAAGTGAAATTTGATTAAAACAGGAGAATATTATGGATCATTTTGAATTGCATTCCGAGTACAAGCCAACTGGAGATCAGCCTCAGGCAATTGAACGTCTGGTCAGAGGCTTTAAAGAAGGCAACCAGTTCGAAACTTTACTGGGTGTCACCGGTTCCGGCAAGACATTTACCATGGCGAACGTCATCGCCCAGCTAAACAAACCAACCCTCATCCTCGCCCACAATAAAACTCTCGCGGCGCAGCTTTACGGTGAGATGAAAGAATTCTTCCCTGAGAACGCAGTGGAATATTTTGTCTCCTATTATGACTACTATCAGCCGGAGGCTTATGTCCCGTCTTCAGACACCTATATTGCCAAAGACTCCTCCATCAATGACGAGATTGACAAACTCCGTCTCTCTGCCACAGCCGCGATGTCAGAGCGGAAAGACGTAGTGGTCATTTCCTCCGTTTCTTGTATCTACGGATTGGGTTCCCCTCAGGAATTCTTTGACATGATGATCTCTCTGCGTCCGGGAATGACCAAAGACCGGGATGAGGTAATCCGGGAACTGATCGACATTCAGTACACCAGAAATGAGATGGACTTCCACCGAAGCACCTTCCGTGTCCGTGGAGATACTTTGGAAATTTTTCCTGCCAACAGCTCCGATACAGCCGTGAGAGTAGAATTTTTCGGAGATGAGATTGACCGTATTTCAGAAATTGATGTACTGACAGGAGAAATCAAATGCCAGCGTTCTCATATCAGCATCTTCCCTGCATCCCACTATGTAGTGCCAGCAGAACAGATCCAGAGAGCAGCTGTAGCAATAGAAGAAGAATTAAAAGAACGTGTAGAGTATTTCAAAAGCGAAGACAAGCTTCTGGAAGCCCAGCGAATCTCAGAACGCACCAATTTCGACATTGAAATGATGAAAGAAACCGGATTCTGTTCAGGAATCGAAAATTATTCCAGACATCTGTCAGGATTAAAGCCCGGACAGTCGCCATACACACTGCTGGACTATTTTGGAGATGACTTCTTACTTATTATAGACGAATCTCATATCACAGTACCTCAGGTAGGAGGAATGTACGCCGGTGACCAGAGCCGGAAGCAGACACTGGTAGACTACGGCTTCCGACTTCCTTCAGCCAAGGATAACCGTCCCTTGAGCTTCCAAGAATTTGAATCAAAACTGGATCAGGTCATGTTTGTATCCGCCACTCCGGGACAATATGAGTATGATCACGAACTCCTCCGTGCAGAACAGATCATCCGTCCAACCGGACTTCTGGATCCGAAAGTAGAAGTCCGCCCCATTGAAGGACAGATTGACGACCTGATCGGAGAAGTAAACAAAGAAGTGTCAAAGAAACACAAAATCCTGATTACCACTCTCACCAAACGAATGGCAGAAGACCTGACAGAATATATGAAAGAAGTAGGAATCAGAGTCCGTTACCTCCATTCCGATATCGATACCTTAGAGCGTGCCCGCATCATCCGGGATATGCGTCTGGATGTTTTTGATGTTCTGGTAGGAATCAACCTCCTTCGAGAAGGCCTGGACATCCCGGAGATCACCCTGGTAGCAATCCTGGATGCAGACAAAGAAGGTTTCCTCCGTTCCGAAACCTCCCTCATCCAGACCATCGGACGAGCTGCCCGAAACAGCGAAGGTCACGTGATCATGTACGCAGACAACATGACCGATTCCATGCACAAAGCCATCACCGAAACCAACCGTCGCCGAACCATCCAGGAAGCCTATAACAAAGAACACGGAATCACTCCGACTACTATCAAAAAAGCAGTCCGCGACCTCATTGCCGTATCCAAAGCAGTAGCCGAAACCGAAGTCCGACTTCAGAAAGACCCAGAGTCCATGACCCGTAAAGAACTTACCAAACTCATCACCCAGGTAGAAAAACAAATGCGCGCCGCAGCCGCAG
>OCPR01001047.1_pt1 | contig 21082 bp, 26 predicted proteins | sample 1538611 | NCBI WGS metagenome assembly OCPR01 (sample SAMN04571711, study PRJEB22368) | human gut metagenome | biome: human gut; material: stool | host: Homo sapiens | place: Luxembourg | collected 2012-09-28
ATATTTTATTACTTAATACTCATCTGAAAGCTTTTTCCCCATGCTTCCATTGAATCCAGAACCGGCGTCATGCTATGACCAAGCTCAGTCAGAGTATATTCCACTCTGGGCGGCACTTCCGCAAAAACCTCTCTGGTAAGCAATCCATTATTCTCCATATCACGCAGATTGGACGTTAATACTTTCTGAGAAATACCGGTTACAGACTTTTTTAACTCACCGAATCTTTTGGTACCGTTTCTCAGGTCACGAAGAATTAAAACCTTCCATTTATCGCCTATTAGCATCAATGTTGTTTCCACCGGACAAGCCGGTAATTCAGATTTATGAATCATAAATAACCTCCATTAGTATATAATTGGATGTAATATGCTTTCAGATACATTTTATCATATTATTAAAAATAAATCAAATAAATTTTTTATAGATTTTCCCCAAACACTGCAATTGTTACATTGAGGTAACTATGTCACAAAAAAGTGCCTGCTTTACAATACCTGAAAACTGTGTTATTATAAAATCAAGGAAAAATATGAAGCGCTTCAATTTCCTGAAAAAGCATAAACCAGACAATTTTCAGGAGGTTATTATAATGAATAAAAATATATTTAAAACAGTAAAGCTCAAAAAAGGCGAAATGAACATTTACGATTTCGGAAGAGTAAAGCTACATGCTTACAAAACCAATGATTTTATCGATGATGAGGTATTTGTAGTAGAGAAAAACGGCAAGGCAGTTATTATTGAGTCACCATGCTTCTTTGATAATAACAAGGAACTGTCAGAATATCTGAATGATCTTGAGGTTGAGGGAATGCTCATTTCTTACCACGGTGCAGGAGCAACGTTCCTGCCGGACATTCCTAAATATGCCACACAAAATGCAGCAGACTTTTCTTCAAACGGCGGCGGAAAAACTCTAATTGATAACTTTACCGCTACATTCGGTGAGATTTTTGACAGATCAATTCACAAGATCACAAACTTCATTGAAGAGGGAAAAATCACAATCGGCGATATTGATTTTATTATCAAACAAACTAATGACGCATTCGATATTGAAATTCCGGAAATTAATACCGTTTATACACATATGCTCGGACACGATTGTCACTCTATCGTTGCAGGATCAGAGCATGCAGACACTATTATTACTCAGCTTAAAGATTATATTGCAAAAGGATATGATTTAATTCTAACCTCCCACTATACGCCGGAGAATTTGAAGGACGCAGAAACAAAAATTTCTTATCTAGAAAATTTAAAAATGATTGCCGATAGTTGTACAAATGCAGAAGAATTCAAGAATGAAGTACAAAAACAGTATCCTAATTACAACGGTGGGAATTATCTTGATATGACAGCAGGTTTTTTCTTTCCATAAATTCTGAATAACGATAAAATAAACCTCCTATGGTATTAATAAATGCCATAGGAGGTATTGTTATTATAAAAGTATATATACGTAATATCTGTTGCACTTGGTGCTCCCGATGGATGGGTAATGGTTGCAACTATACCAGCCGACATTATTCAATATTATAGTTATACTTCAGATGAAGAAGAAGAATCAACAATATCTTACTAAACGCTGAAAACGTCATATCTGTAACTCTTTGTTAACTTACCGTCTTTGTCAGTATGGTTTACTCATCGCCGTGAGCAGCATTTCAACTTCACATTTATATGAATTACTGACATTCTTTTTAGAATTAACAGTCTTTAAAGTAAACACATGGTTTAATGCGTTAACCACTTTACCTCATAATTATGATTATAAAGAAAGGTAGATTATAACACATTCTTTACTTAAAAAAGATAGCAGAATTTACAAACGGTATGATAAAATGTAATGGTAAACTTAAACTGGTACTGTGCGATAAAATTTCGCAGAGTATTGATTTAAAATCCAAAAAGGAGTTTTAAAATGAAAGCTAAAAAAATGTTTGCAGGTATTATGGCAATTACTATGCTCGGCGCTGGTTTTACAGGATGCGGTACTACAGAAGATTCTTCTTCGAAGAGCAAAACAAACGCCGAATCTTCCGCAGATTCAAAACAGTCGGATAATTATACTGATACAATAACACTTGTATGGTATCCGAATGAATCAGCAGAAGATTATCAGGAAGCCAGAAACGAAGTGGGAAAACTTATTGAACAGGCTACAGGCAAGACTGTGGAGCAAAAGCTGACTACAGATTATGCCATTGCCATAGAGTCTCTTTCCAATGGTACGGCACAGATCGGCTGCTGCATGGGTGCAGAGGGCTATATCCAGGCAAAGAACTCAAATGATGCGGTAAATCCGCTGTTTGTTCAATCCGGAGAATCCGGTACTCTTGATGACGCTCTTTATTACAGTTTTTTTGCAGTAAAGGAAGAAAATGCTGAACAGTACCTGGACGGCGATTCCTACAGCATTGAAAACATCAAAGGCAGAAAGATGTCTTTCGTGTCCAACAGTTCAACTTCCGGTTTTAAGGTTCCGACTAATCAGATCATCTCTCATTTTGCTGAAGATAACTTGATCGTAGATGATTTTCTTGAGGGCGGAAGCAATGCTTTCTTCTCAGAGGTGCTTTTCGGTGGTTCACATCAAGGCTCTGCCTTTAACCTGCTTTCAAACAAATGCGACATTGCTGCATTCTGTGACATTGAGCTTGCACCTTATGTTACCTGTACAGAGGGAGAAGCGGCTGCGACAGGTTCTGTTTATACAATTAATGATGATGCAAGCGCACCGTTCGATACCGTAACAGGTTCAAAGTTTACTGTAATTCAGTCAATTCCGGTGCTCAACGGTCCGTTTGCCTATAATGGCGATACACTCAGTCCGAAGGACGTACAGTCCATTCAGGAACTGTTCACATCAGATGAAGTTGCCAATAATGAACTGATTTTTTATCCGGAAGGCGGTATGGGACTGCTTGAAAAGGAATCAGATAAAATGTGCTTTGTCACAGTAGAGGATTCATGGTATGACCCGATCCGCAATATGGAATCCTGAGGAGAGTATGTATGCCGATTCTTGAATTTCAGAATGTAAGCAAAGTTTATAATAATACTGCCACAGCACTTGACAATGTTTCCTTTTCGATTGATGAAGGAGAATTTGTATCAATAATAGGTCCGTCTGGTGCCGGAAAATCAACTGTTCTAAGGTGTATTAATCGTCTTATAGACGCAACCTCCGGCAATATTGTCTATGATGGGCAGAATGTTATGAAACTGAAAAAACGTGAGTTAAGACAGGTGCGAACAAAAACAGGAATGATCTTCCAGCATTATAATTTGGTGAACAGGCTTAGTGTAATTGAAAATGTACTTCACGGCAAACTAGGACAAAAATCCACAGTCTGTGGTGTTATAGGGGCATACAGCGAACAGGAAAAGGAACGTGCCTTTTCAATTTTAGATGAACTCGGACTTGCCGACCAGGCGTATAAGCGCTGTGATGAATTGTCCGGAGGACAAAAACAGCGTGTTGGTATCGCACGTTCAATCATGCAGGATCCCAAGCTTATTCTCTGCGACGAGCCGATTGCGTCCCTTGACCCAAGAGCGTCAAAAGTAATAATGGATCATCTTCAGAAGATAAACCGTGAAAGAAAAATCACCTGTATTGTCAATCTGCACCAGGTTGATGTTGCACTGAAATATTCAGAAAGAATTATCGGTGTTTCAGCCGGCAAAATTGTCTTTGACGGCAGACCTGATGAACTGACAGATGATAAGATACACGCAATTTACGGTTCAGACGGCAGCGACCTGATAACTGATATACAGGGTGAAAAGTTATGAATGAAAGTGTAAAAAAAGTTTTCTTTAAACGAAAGATAACATATTTAGTTATCTTTGCAACACTGATAGCGATATATGTCATTTCTGCATCTGCAACTGAATTTCATTTAAGTGAGGGACTTGCCTCATTTCCGAAAGCAATGGCATGGATTGGACATAATCTCATGCCGGATGAAAAGGCAATGGAGCGTTTTCCGAAGATACTTGACAAGCTTATCGAAACGGCTCTGCTGTCAGTTGCAGTAACAGTAATTGCAGCAATATTTGCTTTCTGTTTCAGTTTGTTCGGTTCAAAGGCAACAGGCTTTAACGGAATTGTAAACCGTATTGTCAGAATCGTTGCAGCATTTTTCAGAAACGTTCCTGATGTTGTATGGGCAATGCTGCTGATGTTTTCTTTCGGGCAAAATATCCTTACCGGTTTTTTCGCTCTGTTTTTTACGACTTTCGGACTGCTTACACGTGCATTTATTGAAACCATAGACGAGGTTAGTGCAGCTGGAATAGAGGCGCTGAACGCCTCGGGAGCAAACTTTATCCAGACTGTTTTTCAGGCAATAATCCCGTCTGCAATGCCGGGAATAGTAACATGGATACTTTACATGATTGAAACGAATATCCGTAACTCCACACTTATAGGAATACTAACTGCAACGGGAATAGGCTATCTTTTTGACCTTTATTACAAAAGACTTGATTTCAGTTCCGCAAGCTTAGTCGTCGTTTCAATTATTGTGCTGGTGATTGCCATTGAGCTTGTTTCAAATCTAATAAGGAAGGTGATTTTATAATGGATCAGACAACACCTGTTCTGACCCAATACAGCGGAGTATGCAATGCAAGGCGAAAACGCAGCGGTAAAATAAAAATTGGAGTTCACAGCAAAAGCAACAGCGCTGTAAAAATTCTTATTACTGTACTCCTGGGACTTACAGTTTATGCGTTTATTTCCTTTGATTACAAGGAGATAGTACTGGGTGAAGCAATTGCCGCCACTCTCAGAAACGTTAAAACTGTATTTTTAGAACCAAAGCTTTCTACCGACACATTCAAGAATGTGATGTATCAGTTATTCTTGACGTTTTGCCTTGGCACTCTTTCAACTATTTTCGGTGCAATTGCCGCCTTTTTCTGTTCACTGCTTTGTGCTAAAAATACTGCACCGTCCGGTGTGGCAAATGCTGTAAAGTGTGTAATTGCATTGATACGTGCAGTTCCTACCGTTTTATGGGTACTTATTTTTGCAGTATCAGCAGGACTTGGAAGCGTGGCAGCAGTCATCGGTCTTACATTCCACAGCTTTGCTTATCTGACTAAGGTTTATGCCGAATCAATCGAGGAGATCGACGATGGTACTATCGAGGCGCTTCGTGCCAGCGGCGCAGGGTTCTGGCAGATAGTTTTTCAGGCGATCGTACCTGCCTCCTTAAGCCGCATGGTCGCATGGACATTTATGAGGTTTGAGATTAACTTTACTAATGCGATTGCAGTAGGCGCTGCTGCCGGTGCAGGCGGTATTGGATTTAATCTTTATATGGCAGGAAGCTTTTATTTTAATCTGCATGAAATGGGTATTCTTACATATATCGTTGTTATTGCTGTGGTAATGCTTGAAATGTTCTCGACCAAAATTAAGGAAAGGGTAAAATAAAACTGAAATGGAAAAGAAACGTTTATTTAAAATTCTTTCCAAAGCTGAAAGCGAAAAGGTAGCAGAGCTTGGAAAGAAAATACGGGATAAATATCCGGTCACGGTAATAAAAAAGCCGGAAAAGACTCTTGCAATGATAAAAATGCGTGAACCGGTGCAGAACAGTCTGTTTTATCTCGGAGAGGTTATAATATCCGAGGCATCAGTTTCAATTGACGGAACTGTGGGCAGAGCAGCCGCTATGGGTGATGATTTTGAAAAAACACTGAATATGGCTGTAATAGATGCTGCATGCAACAAGGGTAATTTTGAAGATGAAAAAATACTGCTTGAATGGGAAGCAAAACAAAATGAATTAACAGAAAAGGAAAATGCCATGCTGCAAAAAACAAAGGTGAAATTTCACTCTATGGATTCGGAGGTGACGGTATGAATACTCTCCACAATTTTGACGAGGTATTTGATACTCAAAGAGTATTCCGCAAGCTTCTTGAAGCTATGTCAAATCCGGGAAGAATTGTTTCGGTATCAGAAGAAAAGGACAGGCTTTTCGGAGACTTCCCATCATTTCTTGCAGTTGCAATGACGCTAATTGACAACGAAGTAAGCTTCAGCGCTGCCGGAAATAAGGAATTAAAACAAGACATAATGCTTGTAACCCTCTCCCCTGAAGCCGACACAAGGACGGCGGATTATATTTTTGTTACGGACACCGATATACTTCCGGAGATTCTTGAAAAGGCCAAGTTTGGTACGCTGTCCGACCCTCACTGCTCTGCGACAATTATTATACGTGACAACGGCGAAAAATGCATTAATGCTTGTCTTTGCGGTCCGGGGATAAACGGCGAAACAGAGATTTCCTGCTCGGAGGTATTCTGTACTGCTCTTGAACTGAGAGATACTCAAAATTACGAATATCCTCAGGGCGTGGATATGATCTTTATATCGGACAGCGGCGATATTACTGCTGTTCCAAGACTTGTGAAAAGGAGAGAAAGCAATGGCATATGTTGCAGTATCAGGCGGTGAAGAGGCGATCGAGGCAAGTATACGTCTGCTGGATTATTACAGAAGCGGTACAGGCAAGGATTTAGAGATTGACGCACTTGTACATAAATTCGGACTTCTGATTGACAAGGTTATGAGTGAATCGGGACTTTATGCAAAGGAGTATGCAGCGCTGGCTTTAAAGCAGTGTGAGGGTTCGCCCGAGGAGGCAGTCTTTCTGCTGAGAGCCTATCGTTCTACCCTTAAAAGAAGTCATTACACAAATGTTGCAGATACCGGGAAAATGCGCATTGTCCGCAGGATCTCAGCTGCATTCAAGGACATTCCCGGCGGACAGATACTTGGTGCGTCCTATGATTACACTCATCGTCTTATCCACTTTGAGCTTGAGAATGAAAATGCCGCAGAGCTGCATAAAAAGTTTCAAAAAATCCTTGCAGAACAGACGCCGGAAAAAGTACAGTCCTGCGGACGGGTTTCCGATATGCTAAAGGACGAGGGGCTCATTGATCGTTTCCCTGAGAACAACACTGAACCTTATGACGTTACTGAAAAGCTGCTGGAATTTCCGGCACCTAGAAGCGCACGCTTGCAAACAATGACAAGAGCAGATACAGGATTTATTTCCGGTCTTGCCTATTCCGTACTCAGAGGATTCGGACAGGTTCATCCTACTGTGGGAGAGCTGCGCAGCGGTTACATTGAACTTGAAATCCCCTATCCCGATTCGGATAATGATACGATTTATCTGGGGGAAATTTTGATTACTGAGGTCGAAGCGTTTGCACAGTCCAGCGATAAAGATCAGTTAAAGCTTGCAAGCGGCTACGGAGCAGTATTCGGCAGAAATGAAAACAAAGCAATTGCAATGGCTGTTATCGACCGTGAAATCGAACGAGGCGGAGATTATGCGGCACAAGACGAGGAATTTGTACTTACACACGGAGACTGTCTTGAAATGAACGGTTTTATTTCACATCTCAAACTTCCTCATTATGTCACATTCCAGTCAAAGCTTGACGCAGTAAGAAAAACACGGAGGAAACAGGAAAATGAAGAACGCTGAAAATTATAACTACGCATTTTTAGACGAGGGTTCAAAGCGTGAGATACGCAGATGTATTCTGAAAGCCGTTGCAATTCCAGGCTATCAGGTACCTTTTGGTTCAAGGGAACTGCCCATAGGCAGAGGCTGGGGAACAGGCGGCATTCAGCTTACTCTTTCCCTTATCGGTTCTGATGACACGCTTAAAGTCATCGACCAGGGCAGTGATGAAAGCGTCAATGCAGTCAATATAAAAAAATTTGTAAGACTTACTACAAATGCACAAGTCACTTCAGACACACGCAAGGCAACGCTTATACAAAGCCGTCACAGAATACCGGAAATTCCTCTTGAAAACGATCAGATTCTGATTTTTCAGGTACCTATCCCTGAACCGCTAAGAATAGTTGAACCGAGAGAGGAAGTAACCAAGAAAATGCACGCTGAAAAGGACTATGCACCGATTTGGTTACAGCTTTATGAAAGCATTATTCGATACGGCAAAGTAACAATTCCAACAGAATATCCATGTACGGTCGAGAACAGATATATCATGAACCCAAGTCCTATCCCGAAATTTGACAATCCGAAGCTGCATATGTCAAAGTGTCTTTATCTTTTCGGTGCAGGACGTGAAAAGAAAATCTATGCAATTCCTCCGTATACAAATGTTGTGTCACTTGCCTTTGATGATGTCCCATTTGAGCGTGAAAGCTTTAAGGGAAAAAAGTGCAGACTTTGCGGAAGTACAAATACTTATCTTGATGAACTCTTTGATTCGGAAACGGGAGAAAAATTTTATCAGTGCTCCGATACATCATATTGCAGGGAGGTACGTTTGAATGCAGCTGAATGAAAAGCCTGTTTTGCAGGTGGAGAATCTTACAGTACGCTATGGTGAAGGCTGTCCTCACTGTAAGGAAAGCCTTGAAAAAAACCGCTGTACAGTATGCGGAACAGTATGGGCGGCAAACAATGTTTCAATTGATGTTTACCCTGGAGAAGTTCTGGGAATAGTCGGCGAAAGCGGCTCAGGAAAATCTACGCTTATGCAAAGCCTTTACTTTGATCTTGAACCGACTTCCGGCAGCGCATTTCTCAGCGGTTATCATAATGGTAAAGAAAGCATATGGAACGCCAGTGCCGCAGAAAAGCGAAATATAAAAAACTGCGTAATGGGTATGGTTTATCAGAATCCCGTTCGTGGTCTGAGAATGGATTATTCCGCAGCCTCAAATATTGCGGAAAAACTGATCGCAGCAGGAAACCGTGAAGCAGGCTTTATGACAGAACGTGCAAAGGAACTGCTGACATCTGTTGAAATACTTACATCAAGAATGGGTGAAGCGCCGAAAAATTTTTCAGGAGGAATGCAGCAAAGGGTACAGATCTCAAAAGCACTTGCAAACAATCCCTCAATACTGCTCCTTGATGAGGTCACAACAGGACTTGATCTTTCGGTGCAGGCAAGAGTACTTGACCTGATACGCCGTATAAGAGCGCAGTACGGAATTTCTATCCTGCTTGTTTCTCACGACCTTGCGGTAATACGAATGCTTGCGGACAGAACTGTCGTTATGTTGGACGGAAAAATCATTGAGAGCGGTCTTACTGACCAGATATTAGAAGACCCTCAGCATGCATATACACAGCAGCTTGTACACTCACTGCTGTAACAGGAGGAAGATATGATTGCAATAAAAAACGGACGAATTGTTACGCCCAATGAAATTATAGAGAACAAAACGCTTTTGATCCACAAGGATCGTATCATTAATATCTGCAATTCAGATATCAAGGCAAAAAAGACCATCAATGCTCACGGTGGATACGTCATGCCCGGATTTATAGACGTTCACTCTGATAAGATAGAACAGTTTATTTATCCACGCCCCACAGCACGTTTCCCCTTTGAACTTGCATTAAAGGAATGTGAAAAGGAACTTCTCCAGCTTGGTATCACTACCATATATCATTCCTTTTCACTGTATAAAGATGAACTTCTCGGTAAAAGTCCCCTTCGTACAAAGGAAAACGTACTGGAAATGGCGGAACTGATAGCGAATATACACAAGCGCCGTCATTTGATACATCACCGTTTCCACCTCAGAATTGAAATTGACAACATTGAAGCGTATGACATTGCAAAGGAAATGATGGAACGTGGACTGGTACACGAAATTTCCTTTATGGATCACACTCCGGGTCAAGGGCAGTACCGCAGCCTTGAGGTTTACCGTGATACCGTAGACAAATATCATGGCATGGAAAATGAGGCTATGACCTTTGAAGAAGTTCTGGAGCATCACAAGGAAAAGGGTATGCTTTCATTTGAACAGTTAAAAGAGCTTGCTGATATGGCGCATGAAAGAAACATTACTGTTGCATCCCATGATGATGATACTGTGGAAAAGCTGAAGATAAACCAGCGTCTGGGAGTTGACATAAGTGAATTTCCTATTACGGAAGATACTGCAAAAGCTGCCCATGACATGAATTTTTATACAGTTGCAGGTGCTCCAAATATTCTGCTGGGCGGCTCTCATTCTGGTAATATGTCGGCGGCTGACGCTGTTGTTCATGGCTGTGCAGATATTTTATGTTCTGACTATTTCCCGCAGGCGATTTTGCAGAGTCTGTTTATAATGCATGATAAATACGGTCAGTCACTGCCGGAAATGGTAAAAAAGGTAACTCTGAATCCGGCAAAGGCAATGAGGATAGACAAGAATTACGGTTCTATTGAAAAGGGCAAAAAAGCTGATATTGTAATTGCTGATATTGTGGACGATTATCCGGCTATTACCCATGTTATTGCAGATGGAAAGCTTGTGTCAAAAATTAAATACAGGAGGCAGACGGTATGAACATTCTGAAATTAAACGGTCTTACCAAAAACTTTTTTCTGCATAATGCAAACCGTAAAATCCATTCCTGCCGGAATATAAGCTTTACTCTTGATGAAGGGAAATTCCTTGGTATAGTAGGACGCTCCGGAGCAGGAAAATCCACCATATTAAAATGTATTCACCGTACATATATCCCTACCGATGGTGAGATAATCTACAACAGTAAAGCGTTCGGAGAGATAAATCTGACTACTGCGACAGAACGTGAAATACTGTATCTGCGTAATCATGAGATCGGATATGTTTCGCAGTTTTTGAATGTTATGCCAAGAACTACTGCAAAAGAACACGTTATGAATGCGCTGACGGAAACGGGTCACAGCGCTCATGAGGCAAAGGAAAAGGCTGAGAAAATGCTTGATTATTTCCGCCTGCCCGAAAACCTGTGGGACATTTACCCCAACACATTTTCCGGCGGAGAACGGCTCAGACTTAACCTTGCCCATACCATGGTAAAGCGTCCCCGCCTTATGCTGCTGGACGAGCCTACCGCTTCTCTTGACGACCAGTCAAAGCTGTTGGTACGTGATATGATTTTAAGTCTGAAAAATGAAAACACAAGTATGATTGGTATATTTCACGATCTGAAATTCATGGACGGGATCTGCGACAATGTATTTAATATTTCGGAGGGAACTTTTGAATGATAAAAGCTGATATGCACATACACTCCACAGTATCGGACGGCAGTTTTACAATACCTGAACTTATCAGCCGCGCCAAGGAAAACGGTCTGGATGCAATAGTGATCACCGACCATGACACGCTTTCCCACTCAAAGCAGCTGCCGGAACATTCCGGAATAAGGGTGACTGCCGGAATAGAAATTTCCGCCTTTGATTATGAGAAAAATTTTCGTGTACATATTCTGGGGTATAACATCAGAAATATTGATTTGATTGAAAAGACTGTGCGTCCCACGCTGGAAGCACGTCATGAAAATTCTATTAAACAGATAGGTATTCTTAATCAGTACGGTTATGAAATTGATATAAATGAGCTGAGAAAAGCTGACGGCAAATACATATACAAGCAGCATATTATGGAGAATCTTGTCAGACGTAAAAAAGCAGATGAAATGTTCGGAAATTTCTATTACAGTACTTTTAAAAACGGCGGTATCTGCGCCTTTGATATCAGATATATATCCCCTCTAGAGGCTCTGAAGGCCATAAAGAATTCGGGAGGGCTTGCTGTTCTGGCACACAGTGGTCAGCAGCAGAATTTCAGCCTTATACCGGAGCTTGTTAAAAACGGTCTGGACGGTCTGGAGCTTAATCACCATTCTCATTCGCCCAAGGACAGGGAAACCATCAGAGAATACGCTGAAAAGTATTCTCTGTTCCTGACTGGCGGAAGTGATTTTCATGGTGAATTTGAACCGGCAGATGTTGACTTAGGCGATTTTATTGCCGAACAGAGCGGTATAGAAAAAATCTTTGACTAAAGGAAGGTATTATCCATGATAAGAAAAGCAGTACCGGAAGATATGGATATAGTGTATAAACTTATCTCCGAACTTGAAGAATGCGAATTTCCGGAAAGTGAATTTAAACAAATTTATGATGAGATTTTAAACAGCAGGCAGCACTGCATTTTCCTTTATGAGAAAAATTCAAAGGTTATGGGGCTTCTGCATCTTAGGCTTGAAAATCAACTGCACCATTGCGGCAGAACAGCGGAAATTATAGAACTAATCATTGAGGAGAGTCATCGTTCTGAAGGAATAGGGAGGTCATTAATTAATGCTGCTTTTAAATATGCTGTAAAACAGAATTGCAAGATTATTGAGGTAACAAGCAATCGTAAAAGAACAGCTGCACACCGCTTTTACCAAAAAAATGATATGGAGCTTACTCATTTTAAATTTACAACGGATACAGACAAGTTTTCATTATATAATTTGGGATTTGATATGCCCCTACAATATCACAGTAATCTCTAGAACAACGAAATAAAGCATCTAAACATTATGCAAATTTGTGTATCAACATAAGCTTAGATGCTTTATTTAGATTTTAACTTTTTTAATACTATTCTATTGGCAGCAATATCTCTACTTTAAATACCGTATCATCATTAAGTACATTAAATGTTCCGCTATACTTTTCTGCTGATGCTTTTATTATTGACAACCCAACCCCCTTATGGGACTCTTTAGTAGAAATAATGTTGTCAAAACGTTTTTTCACATAGCCATTAAAACTATTTTCAAAATAAATAACATAAAAATCGTTCACACGACCTATTAAAATACGAATGAACCTATCTTCGACTTTTATTTTTTGGCAAGCTTCAATTGCATTGTCCCACAAATTCGCAAATATTGCGGTCAAATCCAAATCGTTAACAAATTCAAATAAAATGTCCTCTATTTTTGTTTCTACCTTAATTGATAAATTTTCCGCCTCAGAAATTTTTTGACTCATTATAACACTAAGAATTTTATTTGAACACTGAAAACCTTCGAATAATACATCCACCTCTTTTTCTATAACATCGCTATATTCTTTAGCTTGTTCACTATCTAAGTTTTTCAAAGACCTAAGAACTTCTAAATGCTTCTTAATATCATGCATTACAACTCGTGATTTTTCATATCTGTTATTCATTTCAATATAATGCTCTAATTGAAGCTGACTTTGGTTCCTCATCAACTCATATTCATACTTATCTTTATACGCTCTGGCAATTTCTCCTGTAACATACACTATATAGATACTAACAATTAAAAATCCTATTAAAATAAACAAGTCGGTTATAACATCAGATATATTATCAATTCTTATTGTAAAATTGTATTCCACAAATAGTGCAAACAACACAAACAGTCCTATCAACAGCAGCTGTCTAAATTTAATCGCTTCCAAATGTCCTTTTATAATTACCGATATAAATATCACCCATACTATTACCATAAACATACAATAAAAGTTATTAAACATTAATACGCACTTTATATCTTCAGAAATTGCAGCAAAATCATTTCCGGTTATTACAGAGCATAATAATACAGAAGATACATTAGCAAACACTGAAACAACTATATATATTGCGTTATATATAAAAGTCTTTTTTGTTTTTTCCTTAAACATCAATGAATTTAATATGCAGGCATACACAAATAAAAATATTGAGTTAAAGTATGCTATATTCATTTTTATAAAAAATTGATTCACTAGAACAATACATATAATTGAAAAAAAGAATGTAATAATATAAACTGTTTTATTGTGATATTTTGGCTTATATAATTTATAGAACAACAAAAACATTAATAAACTAGTAATACTTGAGCTTAAAATTTGAATCAAAGTTCTAGCTACTGAATCATTCATATAGTCCTCACTTTCAAAGTATCCACTAATTTATTAGAAAGTTTGTATATAAACTCTTCTCTCTTCTTCTGTGCCAACGGCAACATACTGCCATTCTTCATTATAATTACAAACTCATTCTGAATTCTCTGAACATACTTTAGATTCAATACACAATCACGCCTTGTTTGATAAAACTGATCCTTATTTAACTTATTATATATATCCGTCAGATTCTCTCTAACCAATACTCGTTCATCGGCAGTATGCACATACACCTTTTTCTTTGCTTCAAACATAAAGTAGTATATATCATTCACCTTAAAACAAGCAACACCTTCATTAGTTGGAAATGTTATGATTTCCTCGCTCGCATCATTTAATGCAGCTAAGTAATCTCTCATAACCTTATGTAATTCTTCAGATTTAAACGGCTTTATAATAAAATCAAATGCATGTACTTTATATGCTCTGCGCCAGTAATCAATATAGCTCGTTATGTAAACTATTGGAACATTCATATCCATCCTACGTATTTGCAGTGCCACTTCAATTCCGTTTGACCGCTGCATTTCAATATCTAAAAATATAATATTAAATTTTTCATCCGCAACCAACAAATCAGTTCCATCACAGTATGTAGAAATTTTAGCTGCTAATTTCTTCAATTTACAATAATCAGCCAAGATCTGTTTAATCTCTCCTAAAGCTTTGATGTCATCATCGCATATAGCAATATGTAGCATACTTCTACTCCTTCTGTTCTGTCATTAACAAGATCTACAAAGCAGATTATACCACAAAATTCATTAAATGTAAACACAAAGCAAGTGTTTTCCCTATTTATCTTAACAAGCACAGAAAAAGTATATTCCTTTTCTCATTCCACGCAAAAATTCTCCCGAACTTACGAAAATTTATTTTCATAAATTTATATAATCAGGGAAATTCCTAAAACCCTTTAAAGAGCGACTATATTTTAAAATTCGTTGAAGAAGAATGTAATAAGCAAAAAAATAAGACTATCTAAGCAGCCTTTCTATGGGCAATTCTTCTATTTTTATATCATTAATTACAGTTTTCTCAGAACAAACTGTAATTAGATACTCAGTTGCTCGTTTAGTTACAAAACTACAGTTTATACTTTCATTCAAGACATCAAAAGATTTCAATGGTTTAGATAATCCTAGTCCAAGCATTTTTACATACGCTTCTTTCGAAGTCCAAATTTTATAAAACGCTATATTAAGTTGTTTACTATTTATAATGTACTCATATTCATTGCAAGTAAAAAAACGCTTTGCCATCTTGAGATTTTCATCAGCAATTTGCTCAATATCAATGCCAACTGGAAAACTATCACCTACAAATACAATAGCATTTCCCGAATGTGACACTGAGAAATGATAATCGCGACTATTTAAAACATATGGCTTACCGTGTTCACCGTATCCAAATTCAATATCGGAAGGAATAATACCTAAACGCTGTGATATTTCATTTCTGATAAGCAGACCTGTTAACAAGGATACTGTTTTATCTTTATCAAAATAAAATCGAGATATTTTATCCTTGCGTCTTTTTGAAATCAAAGGCAAATATTGTTCATAACAACTAAACTCTTTATTTTTGTCAATATACATCAACTTCACTTCCATGAAAACTATTCCTTCTTTATAATGTAAGAAGAAATAACCAACCATGAACTGTATTCTTCATTTTTTCACTGTCTACAATCATATACTGTGAAAAGTGAGTAGTTTTTGTGCTGATAGTTGACTGTGTATTATTGCGAGTTGTAGGCATTTCTTCAAATATCTCCTCTTTTTTATTATACCAAAGAATAATTAAATTGTCAAATTCTGTATTTCCAAATTTGATGACATAGCATCTACATCTGTTGATGTAAAAATATAATTTTAAACAATAAGGATATTGCATATTAAATGTTCAAACCTGTTTTCCATATAAGCCTGTGTTGCTGCTTGAATTTCTCTTTCTAATTGAGTATTTCCGTTCATTTTTACCTCCGTTATTTATTCATTACCTATGTATAATAACGATTCTTTATAAACTAAAAAACGGAACTGGATATGTGTTTCCAGTTCCGTTTTCATAAAATATTTTATTATTACTATCAATTGCTTACGTTATCGACTGCTCTGCCAAATATCTTGCAATATCCGCAGCATCTTTGGCTGTAACTTTACCGTCCTGATTAAAATCCATAGCTGGATAATCCTCAGCTGTTATTTTCTCTCCTGAAATAGACGACTGTGCAAGCTCTTTTGCAATAAATGCTGCGTCGCTTGCTGCAAGCTTTCCATCTCCGTTGGCATCGCCTTTTATTTCAGGAATTGTAGCCGTTGTCGTAACCGGAGTTGTTTCCGCAATCGAGGTTGTAGAAACAGATGAGCTTGTTGCCGTATTTGAAACAGCAGTTGTTTGTGTTGTTACAACTGTTGTTTCAGTTGTTGTTATATCCGTAGTAACAGGAGTTGTTGTCGTTTCAGGCTCGTCATCAATGGCTATAAATGTAAACCTGTTTTGAAGTGCATATGTTTCAGCGGCTGTTCCTTTATAGCCTCGAATTACTACATCTTCAATTCGTTTATATGATATATGATCCGAACTTATGCCTCCAATTTCATATCCTATTGCATATGAACCAATTTTTTGTATACTATTTGGAACGGTTATATCTTTTATACTTGATTGTTGAAAAAATGCTTTTTCAACAATTTCTACTGTCGGATAGCCTTCAATTTGAGATGGAATAATTAAACTATTTATATCTGAATCCATTTGATAAAAGGTTATTATTGAATTACAATTTTCAATCTTATATGAAAAAAAACCTATCCCATATAGATGTGTGACTTCTGCACTAATATTTAAGCTTAATAAATGAAAAGTAAGTATTACACTTATTAAAATATTTATAAATATAACTTTTTTTTTTCATAAAATCTCTCCTATCTAATAAGTCAATCTTTTGATTTAAATGTTATAAGTTCAATTTCATGATCATGATACCAACTTCTAAATAATGCAAAACAATTTTCATACATTTCTTTTGATTCCTCTGGCACACATATGGTTATCCAAGGATCATTATAAAGCATTATTTCACTATACTCTATATCATCTTTACGATTAAATGTAATTGTCCCTTTATTATATAGCCAACATGCATTAAATGCACTACTTTCAATTTTCTTTACACTTGTTAGAATTTCTATATCACATATATTTTGACAATAATTAAATGAATATGATCCGATATAGATAACACCTTCTGGAATTGTTACATCTGTAAGATTTGTGCAATGATTAAATGCCCCATTTTCTATTACGGAAATATTAGTAATATTATTTTCATTTACAGGGAATTTTATTTCCTTAAGATTAGTGCATTGATCAAATGTATGCGGTAAAATAATTTTCATATTACTTGGAATTGTTATTTTACTTAAATTAGGACAATTATAAAATGCACCCATTCCAATAAAGTATATATTGTCAGGAGCTTCAAATTCAATTAAACTTATTTGCGAATCTCTGAATGCTCCGTCACAGATTTTTGTGACTTTATGTCCGTTGATTTCTGCCGGTATTGTTACTTTTTTCAGAATATCCAAAAATTGTTACAATAATTGTATATATAGTATTAAATACAACAAAATATCTATAATTATTATACACTACTTTTATATTATTGTCAAGTACTAATTTATAGCTCCTCGATATAAATTTTTTAACAAAAAGCCCGGTTATTCACCGAGCTTTATTGTGCTATTATTTAAATTATGTTTATATTATAAATCATACTTTTTTATTATCTGATATCGACTGCTCTGCCAAATATCTTGCAATATCTGCGGCATCTTTGGCTGTAATTTTACCGTCCTGATTGAAATCCATAGAAGGATAATCCTCAGCTGTTATTTTCTCTCCTGAAATAGACGACTGTGCAAGCTCTTTTGCAATAAATGCGGCATCGCTTGCTGCAAGCTTTCCGTCGCCGTTGGCATCTCCTTTCATAGTTATATGTTCATCAAGTGCAACAAAAGTAAATCCGTTTTGATTTGCGTATACCTCCGCAGTAGAGTTTTGATAACCTCGTATTATCATATTTTCTAATCGCTCATCATTGTCTCCATATCCTATGCCGGAATTTTCGAGAACAATATTTTGTGATAATACTGTTACATCATTCAAGTTATAACACCATCTAAATGCATCTAGACCAATTTGTTGTAAATTTTCAGGTAAAATTATGTTTTGTACCTCAGAAGATACAAAAGCATTATTACTAATTGATTGAATATTCTCTCCAAAAGAAATTTTGGTTGCATTATAAAAATACCAAGTTGAAAACCATAATGTATCTATTTTAGTTACATTATCAGAAAAATTAATTTCTTTAATTGGATTTTTATTCATCCAGTCAAATACAAAATTAGATTCTGAATTATCCGGCTCATTCCAATTAAATATATTGATTGATATGATATTGCCGTCAACATTGCAAACTCCATTTTCAATTGTCATAACAATATCTGAATCATCTTTTAAAAATGTCCATGTCATAATATCATCTTTTAATTCATATTCCCATTCATTTTGTATCACAACTCCTGATATGGTCTCTGAAGCTGACATTTGAAGACTAAAAGATGTTGTGACAATTGAAACACTTAATAAAATGGTAATTAATCTAATCAGTTTATTCTTCATTTAATTTCTACCCCCAAAGTATCTTCTAAATATTTTTTAAATGCATTTACACATAATTCTATACCCATGTCAGAAAGATCATACTTAAATAGTAAAATTAGTATCAACTGTCAGTTCCCACGACTCAATAGGTTTATAGGTGTTATTCTGAATTAAATGAATCTCCTAAAGTCTGATTTACGTAGCAGAACGAAACTGACGAATCCGGATTAACATTGGCGTTATATCCGCTGTTTCTAAAATATGTTGTTCCGGCAGAAGTTTGTGCTTCCTGAACATTAACAGTGCTGTGTACCTGTCCATTGGGATCAAAATACAGCATCCAGTTTTCAATAGTACTGTCACCGGTGTTGGATAACGTTACTGAAACAACTTCCGTATTTCCCCATGCATTTGTAACGTCATACGAAACTTCATAACCGTCATATTTATATGTATGACTGGTTTCTTCATCTGCAAAAGAAGAAATCGGCATGGTCATAAGTGCATTGACTGTAATAGCCATACCTACAAAAGCAGATTTGACTTTTAACATCTTCAACTTCCTCTTTTTTTATTTAAATAGCAGCATTATATTTATCAATTATACATCATAATACTAATCTTCCTGATGAATGTAAAAGTCATATTTATATATTAACATAAAATATCAAAAAAATCAACTAATTTTATTAAATTAATATTTAAATTACAGTAATCTAAACTCACTTATAATGAACAAATTATATTAAATTACATCTACAAGTATAAATCATAAAAATCCGCACTTCATTTCTCAAATACGGATTTTTTATTACATATAAATACTTTTCTCTGTGGAATATTAATTATGGGGACTGAGTTATGTAAATAATTCTTCAGATTTCTACTTCCCATTTGCAAAATACCTCTTGCAACTTTCTGTAGCAATGAGGGATAAAGTTTATTTCCATCAAATGTATAAAATGAGGCTTAGAGAGCCGATTCTAATAATACATAGTCACGAATTCCACCTGTTATGGAAATCAATGAGCTGTGCACAGCTATAGCCTGCTATATCATTTTGAAAGCTTCTTGTATACTTCAATATTTTGTGCAGTACTTGCATAGGCATCACTGTCATGGTATATGCCGGATCAAGAACAGCGAAAATCGCCGCATCCGAATAAAGTTATTAATTGAGTATGCAAAGAAATTAATATTAAAATTACATATGACAATAACAGTAAGTCAAAAGCAGTATATAATGGTGAATTGATTTTAAACGGTGAAAAAACCGGTTTATTGATGGAAATCATAGGAACAGGCAATACTATGAAACTGAGGATTATTATAAAGCTGATGACGGAGGTAAATGCAAGCTCGTCAACGTTTTTTGACAGCTGAATATCTTTCTTGATCTGATTAATAGTTTCTGCATGAACTATGCCCTATAAACTGCCGTCGCCGTAGATTATTATCTAGCCTACAAACATCAGCGCCAGTGTCCCTGAAAGCAGTTTTGATATTAATTTTTTATTGCATAGGAATTTGACACTGCAAGTATGCAACTACTATTTATAAAGTTAAGGAAAAAGTTACTACTACTAAATGTCTTTAGTCGTATTTTCTTCATAAGGATAAGAATCATAAATCACTACACCATATTTACTACTAGGATCAACAAAAATCAAAGGGGTATGAGGGGGCTCCGGTCTTGTGTTGACGCTGCCGTGATGTGATTGGTATATACTCGAAGTTCTCATGAATCGTATTCAGTACATCACGGTAACCCATGATTTCTTCCTCGTCACGATTGCGGGGCGTTGTCTTATCACGGACAAGCTGCAGCAGGCGGGTATTGGTCGTGCGGATGCCTTCAATCTCATTGGAAGCCTCAGTACTCTGAACTTTTGCGATTTCAATAAGCCGGTCAAGCTCCGCAGGCTTCTGCTTCAGATAAAGCTCATGCCTGCCCTTGTATTCATGAATCTGTGCCACAAGCCCGATGATCTCGCTGTCCCAAGAACGGCTTGCAAGTACGCTGTAATCGAAGTTTCTCATACGTCACGCTCCTTTCTCCTAATTATAAGCAGTTTTAGGAGAAAAGTCAAGCAGTTAGGCGTATTTTCGCCTAAAAATAATATATGTTAGGCGAAAAGGATTATTCAGTAGGAATATTCCGGTCGGCTGTCCTCGTTTCCGGTCTTCCGGTCGTGACAGGACTTGCAAAGCGCCTGCCAGTTGGTGTCGCTCCACATGAGGTAGTGGTCACCACGATGCGGCACGATATGGTCAACGACCGTTGCGGTCACATACTTTCCCTCTGCCATACACTTCACGCACAGCTGGTGCTTCCGCAGGTACGCTTTGCTGACACGCTGCCACTTGCTGCTGTAGCCACGCTTGGCGGCAGACGGACGGTCAGGGTGCTTGCATGGTTTCAGTGCCTTCCTCGGCATCGCCGACACCTCCTTAGGGCATAAAGAAAGCCGATGTGGAAACTCACGGCGGCTCTGTACATTGGTGCTATACTAAAAAGGTGGACAGCAAAAAGCGAAAGATGGTATAATAATAAAAAAGGAGAGAAAGACATGGAAAACACCAAGTATACAGAGGAATTTAAGCAAAGCATAGTAAGCTTGTA
>OCPR01001071.1_pt1 | contig 20507 bp, 10 predicted proteins | sample 1538611 | NCBI WGS metagenome assembly OCPR01 (sample SAMN04571711, study PRJEB22368) | human gut metagenome | biome: human gut; material: stool | host: Homo sapiens | place: Luxembourg | collected 2012-09-28
AGTCCAAACTATATCCGTATTGTACAGGGTATGCTCTCCATTGCCTTTGACAGAGCAGTTGTTCTCGGTCTTGCAAAGAAAAATCCGTCACGAATGATAGGAAACATCAAGAGCAAGAAAACAAAAGTGGATTTTTGGACACTGGATGAATTTCAAAAGGTAATTTCCCTGCTCTACAAGGGAGATTATTACGAACATTACCTTTTCATTTCATACTGGCTCCTGTTTATGACCGGAATGAGAATCGGAGAAGCCGCAGCCCTGCAATGGTCGGACATCAACTTTGAAACCGGACTTTTAAGTATAACAAAAACGCTGTACTATAAAACAATGGACGAATACAAATTTGTGGAGCCAAAGACACAAGCCAGTATTCGCACTATCTATATTGACACAGATACCATCAAAGAATTGAAAGCATGGCAGGAAGTACAGCAAAAGGTTTTAAAGGGCTGCGACCTTGTACTAAGCTACAATGGGATTCCCACCAGTAAGCACACCCTCCCACGGGCATTAGAAAAACTTGCTGGATTGGCAGGCGTACACCGTATCAAAATTCATGCACTCAGACATTCCCATGCTTCCCTGCTCATCAGTATGGGAGAAAATCCTTTATTGATTAAAGAACGTCTGGGGCATGAAAAGATACAGACCACGTTAGGAACCTATGGACATTTATATCCCAACACCAACGTGGAAGTTGCCAAAAAATTAACTGGTGTTCTCACTTATACTCCGGCAACAACCAGTGTTGCCGATTACACCAGCAATCAGCATACAGCAATCTATCACAGAGCCATTGAATAAAAAAATGCAATCAAAATGCAATTCTAAAAGGAAAGAGCCTCAAAACCCTTGAAAATAAAGGCTTTGAAGCTCTGCTCCAACTATTCAAACTCAATCGTTCCCGGTGGCTTACTCGTCAGATCATAGAATACTCTGTTTACTCCACGCACTTCATTGATAATTCTGCTCATCACCTTATTCAGAACTTCATACGGGATCTCTGCCGCCTCTGCAGTCATGAAATCAACTGTATTCACTGCTCTCAGTGCAACGGCATAATCATAAGTTCTCTCATCACCCATAACACCAACACTTCTCATGTTCGTCAGTGCTGCGAAGTACTGACCGATCGTGCGGTCAAGTCCTGCATTGGCAATCTCCTCACGGTAGATAGCATCTGCATCCTGAACGATACGAACCTTATCGGCTGTTACTTCACCAATGATGCGGATTCCAAGTCCCGGTCCTGGGAATGGTTGACGGAATACCAACTTCTCCGGCAGTCCAAGTTCCAATCCTGCTTTGCGAACCTCGTCTTTGAAGAGGTCACGAAGCGGCTCGATGATTTCTTTGAAATCTACATAATCCGGAAGTCCTCCTACGTTGTGGTGGGACTTGATCACTGCTGATTCTCCACCGAGACCACTTTCTACAACATCCGGATAAATTGTTCCCTGTGCAAGGAAGTCAACTGCACCAATCTTCTTTGCTTCTTCTTCAAAAATACGGATAAATTCTTCACCAATGATCTTACGCTTTGCTTCCGGCTCTGTAACGCCTGCAAGTTTATTATAATATCTCTCCTGTGCGTTCACACGGATAAAGTTCAGATCGAACTGTCCTTTCGGTCCGAATACAGCCTCTACCTCATCTCCCTCATCTTTGCGAAGAAGACCGTGATCTACAAATACGCAGGTAAGCTGCTTTCCGATCGCTCTGGAAAGTAATCCTGCTGCCACTGAAGAATCAACTCCGCCTGATAATGCAAGCAGTACTCTGCCGTCTCCGACTTTTTCACGGATCTCTTTAATTGTATTCTCCACAAATGCATCCATTTTCCAGTCACCAACACATTCACAGACATTTTTTACAAAATTATTGATCATCTTTGTTCCTTCAGCAGTATGGAGTACCTCTGGATGGAACTGGATTGCATACAGCTTTTCTGCTTCATTTTCGGCTGCTGCCACAGGACAGTCTGCTGTATGTGCAGAAATCTCAAATCCCGGTGCAATTTTTGAAATATAATCGAAATGACTCATCCAGCAGATTGTCTTTTCAGATACTCCCTCAAAAACTTTGGATTCCCTCTTATCAATAATAACTTCTGTCTTTCCGTATTCTCTGACATCTGCTCTCTCAACTTTTCCGCCAAGAACATGAGACATCAACTGTGCTCCATAACATAACCCAAGAACCGGAATACCAAGCTTGAACAGCTCATCTGTATAAGTCGGTGAATCCGGCTCATAGCAACTGTTCGGTCCCCCTGTCAGAATGATTCCCTTAGGATTCATTGCTTTAATCTTCTCAATATCCGTCTTGTAAGAATAAATTTCACAATATACATTACATTCTCTGACACGGCGTGCAACTAACTGGTTATACTGGCCACCGAAATCAAGAACGATCACTAACTCTTTCTTCAAGGCTCTCCTCCTGTAAAATATGATCTTATAAGATCTTCTTTTTTGTTCCGTACCCTTAATTATAGTAGAGCTTTCCCGCTTTTACAAGCATTATTTCAGTCCTTCCAAACTGTTGTCCTTCCAAACTGTACATATTTCAATCCTCCAAACTGTCATAAATTGAGCTGGCTGACACCTACGGCTCACCATTGCCCACAACACATCACTTAACAGTTCAGTGTTCTTCCTCCGGCAAATTATATCTCATGTGAACCCGACTGCAGCTTACCAGGTTTTTGCAACAAAGAAACTACGATACTCCGCACCATCTATCTCTACTGTTTCCCAGATGCAGCTTACCGGATTTTTGCAAAAAAGAAACTCCGATACTCCGCATCGTCTATCTCTACTGTTGCCCGGATGCAATTCACCGGATTTTGCAATAAAAAGAAGCAGTCCTGCATTACCAGAACCGCTTCCTCTTTTCAATCCTATTTTTTTCTATAATCAAGCTGCATATTTTTCAAGTTCTTTCTGTAATTCTTCACATTGATCCGAATACATCTGAAGTTCGATCACGTTATTAAGTCCAAGGTGCATAATGCCAAGCAATGATTTTGCATCTACCACTGCACGACCTTTTCTCATATCCATATCAAAATCATATTTTGAAACTGTATTAACAAACGCTACAATTTCCTCAGGATTTTTAAATGTAATCTGCATCTTACTCATTCTTCTCACCTCTTTATTTCCCGACTATGTAATGCATGAAACCCTTTTCATCTAAATCAGTTGGTATCATATCATATATTTCTATCTTGAAAAGGTGGAAATTCTTTAAAAAGGTGGACTATTTTAATCTATTTTATTGCATTTTTTTGCGAAATTCCGTTGGAAGCATCCCCACTTCTTCTTTAAATACCCGGCTCATATATTTGGGGTCTGAATATCCTGTTAATTCCGCAATCTGATTTAATTTTAGCTTACTGTTCAACAGCAAATCTTTGATCTTTTCTATTCTGAATTTCCGAACTGTTTCTGTAAAACTGCTCTGCGTCTCTTTCTTAAACTGCGTACTCAGATACTCTTCCGAAACATAAAGCCTGCTGGCTGTCTCTTCCAGGGTAATCCCCTCACTATAATATTTTTTTGCCATCTCGACTGCCTTACGGACCATCGTACTGAATGCTTCATTTCCCTGAAGATCCTCTTTTTCAAAATTAAAATAATTTAATAATTCTTCTATCGCTCTTCGAATCTGCTTCCAGCTCGTTGCCTGACCTATTTCAAGAATCAGAATAAGTACCTGAATTTCTGCTCCAAGCTCCCATTGGATCTTATACATATTTACGATGTTCAGACTGAAACGAATCAGACAATCTTTCAGTGTCTCGGGAAAACAAAACTGCCCCTCCAGCATTTCACATAATTCTTCAAAGCACTTTTCCAGCTCTTTTTTTCTTCCCGCCAACGTACAATCTCTTGCCCGTAATTCAAGTTCTGCAGGATATTTCAATGGAAGAAGCTCCAGTTCCCGTCCCGCTATTCCTTTCTCACTGATCAGCACACCTCTTCCAAGCGTCAGATTCCACTGCCGCAATAACGGTATTTTTGTCCGATATTGCCAAAGATCCATCATATGATCGATTCTTTTCCACACGCAGACTACATCCCCATTGAGATTACTGCATAACATAGGGACAATATTTTCCTGGAAGTATTGCTCTGCCATTTCAAATTCCGCTGTCTGATATACAATCACAAATATTTCCTGCCATACTTCCAATGGAAGAATGCAGACTCTGAATTTATTTTCTTTTTGCAGACTTCTTTTCAGCAAATGAACTGCTTCTGCTTTATTTTTTTCAAAATCTTCCCCCAACCACAAAATAAACATCCCACAAGAGTCTTCCACCGTAAATCCATAATTTCTGACTGTAATCTCATTTAATTTATTCTCCGGCTGATACTGCCCGTTCATACACCCGATCAGGAGATTCTCCACTGTAAAAGATGCATTCAGCCAATACTCATTTCTCATTTTTTCGCAGATCTGCATCAATGCCCTTTTTAACTCAAGCGGACGGATAGGTTTCATGATATACCCGTCCACGCTCAATTCAATCGCCTGCTTTGCATATTGAAAATTTTCCGTTCCACTCAAAACTACCACTTTAAAATCAAATGCTTCTGCACGAAGTTTCTTCAACATCGACATTCCATTCATTCGTGGTAATTCTATATCCATAATCACCAGATTCGGACGCAATGCACTGATCAGCTCATAGCCCGACTGTCCATTCACGGCTGTCCCTACCAGTTCATAACCGGAATCAACTTTTTGCAGGATTGACTGTATCTGCTGCAGTATTTTTTCGTCTTTCTCAATAATTACAGCCCGCACTTATCTGCCCCTTTCAAGAATCTTACTGCCTGCTTTCGTTTATCTTATCGTCTATTTCATGGTTGCATCATTCTTTGCATTATAACATATCTTCCTGTTATCAGAAAAGAAAAAGCAAAAGGACTTTGAATCCCTATATGCTCCTTTGAGATTCTGTCCTTCTGCTCTCTCTAAACTAAATTCTATTTTTCTCTCATTTATCTGCTCTCATTTACATCTGTCGCAAATGTTGATGGAGATATTTTTCTCTTGTTGCCATCCCACCTCTGATATGTCGTTCTGATTTATTCATGTCCAACACTTTTCGTGCCTCCTGTGCCAGAGAGGGATTGATTTGAAGAAGCCGTTCGGTGACGTCTTTATGTACCGTACTCTTACTTATCCTGAATTGCTTCGCAGTCTGTCTCACCGTCGCACTATTTTCTATAATATAGTCTGCGATTTCCACCGCCCGCTCCTCAATATAATCTCTCATGGAAAAGCCCCTGCATCGTTTATTTTTTACAATCTATGCAGAGGTCTGAAGATGTATGTCTGAATTGTATATTCAGACAATATCTCCTGATCATCCGCGACATATGGCAATTCATATACAGGGGGCACTTAGTTTTTCTTCCTTATCCCCCGGATCGCCAACACGATTCCCGTCCATATAATCGCCGTTCTTGCCAGCCACTCAACTTCGCCGCCAATGATATAACAGATCAGATATATGATAACTACTGCAACAATTATTTTCACAATATTATCTTTTTTCTCTTTCTCATTCTGCAGACGTTCTGACACAGCTCCGATGGTATTCTGATCTAGATTCATCTTTCTGAAAATAGCTCCAAGGACCTGAACTGCAGGATTCTCGAGCACCCGCTCTCCTCTTCCGTTGGTGATTTCTTTAAAAATTTTGGACATCCAGTTCGTATAAGTTATTCTTCTCATAAATCATATTCCTTTCTGCTGCTTCATTGCTGCCGTATTGATTCAGTCTGTATTCATTTGAGAACTGCATTTACAACTTATTTTTTTAAATAAGCTTTCAAATTTGTGTAACAAAAATAAGAACCAGATAAGAGTTCCTCATCTGATTCTTATTATCTCATTTCAGGTGTCCTTTTGTACGGACACCCTGCTTTGCATTTTTAACGCTGCATCTTAGTATCTTTTTCTTTTCAGCACGGTTACAACCGCCCCTGCTGCCAGTATCATCAGTGCAAATGCTCCTGCGATCGGTGCAGTATCTCCGGTCTTGACTGCTCCGTTAGCGGATGTGCCATTTCCTTTGCCCGATCCATTTCCATTACCTGCTGTATTTCCATTATTCTGACCATTGTTGGAATTACCGTTCTGGTTATCCTTTCCATCATCAGACTTGGATTTTACAACCAGGTTGTTGATTGCATCATGAATCGCATCTGCATAAGCATCTACTTCTGCCTGCTTGGACAATGGCTGATTTCTGTCGACCTTGGCGATCGCATCTTTCAGTGTCTTCACAGTTGCGTCTGTATAAATACTCAGATCAGCCGGTACTTTTGCAAGTGCTTCATCCACTTTCGTGTAATCTGCCTTGATCATTTTCAGTGCTGCCTGTGCATTTTCAAATCTTGCTTTTGCTGCCTGGAACTCATCTGCTGATACATTTCCTGTACTGCTGTCCAGTGCCATCAGTGCATCGTAAGCTTCCTTATACTCTGTATAAGTCTCTTCTGTGTAATCTCCTGCTTCAGACTTGAACTGAATCTTATCTCTGTAAGCATCCATATCTGTTGCTCTTAATACAAGACCATCGATTGCATTGCGGATAGACTGTACTGCTTCTGCAATCTGTTCTGCTGTACCGGATGTCTTCAATGCATTCATGTTATCCGCATTTACAGTTGCTGCCAGAACTGTATAGGAATCTGTTGTATAATTAGCTGCTTCATATTTTGCTGCATCACTTAATGCTGCATTCAGTTCCACGATGCTGATAAGATTTGCTTTCGCATCCTGCATAGCACGGATATTGGCATCTGCCTTTGTCTCATCATCAATCTGGCTTTCAGCCTGTGCGATAGCTGCTTTCAGGACTGCATAGCTGTCGCTTGTGTAATTTTCCGCATTGACTTTCTTCATCTCATCAATGACTGTCTGTACTGCGGATGTATCTTTCAGTACAAGTGCTCCTTCTGCTGCCCGCAGAGCTGTCTCTGCTTCCTGTACACTTTCTGTTGTTCCATTTGCAAGAACAGCATTTGCTGCATCCAGTGCATCACTGTAATTCTTCCAGCTTGCTGCTGTATACTTCTTTTCATTTCCCTCATGCCGTTCATTGCATTCTGCGATCACGCTCTTCAGACTTCTCACATCAACTAATGCTGTAATACTGTCTGTATAAGCTGCTTTCTTTGCTGCGATCTCTGTCGGATTAACTCTTGTAGTATTATCTGCTTCGATCAGATCACTCAGAGCTTTCTTTGCATCGGTATATGCTTTGGCAGATGCTGTCGTATAATCATCTGCATTATACTCAACTCCTGCCTGAAGCTCCAGTTCAGCAAGTTCTCTTTCTACTTTTGAATACTCAAGAGCTGCTTCTTTTTCTTCAATCTGAGTCTTCAGCTTTTCTGCTGTATCCTGGGAAAGATTATCTGTATCTTCCAGTGCTGCCACAATCTTATTGAGTACAGTTTCATATGCTGTAAATGTCTTGGCTGTATAAACTTCAACCTCTCCGTCTTTCTGGCTCTTCTTCTCTGCAACTGCCCTGCGAAGTGCCTCAAGAACTGTAGCATTTGCTTTTACTTTTGCCTTACTGCATGCAGTCTTCAATGCACCTGCTGCTGTATCAACTGTATCCTGTGTAGCATACTCATTCGTTTTCAGTTCTTCAGCAACTGCTTTCGCTTTATCTACTGCTGCTTTAGAATCTGTTGTCCAGTTTGCTGCATCACTGCTTCCTGTTGCCGCAATCGCCTCATCCAGCTTTGTCTTGTCAACTGTAGCTGCTGCCTTACTGCTTGTCTTGATCATTGAAATTTCCGGAATATTTTCACCCCAGGTTACTGTTACATCCAAAATTCTTTTATCTGAAGCTACAGCAAATTCATTGATTGCCTGGCTCAGTTTACCAAGTGTAACTCTCTGGATATTACTTCCATCTTCATTTGCAATTCTTGCAGTTACAACTGCATCAGATGCTGCTCCATTCTGGATCATACGGATCGTTCTCTTTGCCTCCAGATCAGAAATGCGATAAGTAAATGATCCATTTGCTTCTGACGGCTTGTATACCGTACGGTAATCTTCTTCAAATACATTGGAAGGTACTTTTCCTTTTTCTTCGATCACGGTCGATACGATATCTCGATTTGACTCTGTAGAGATATAGGCTCCACCATTGATCTGGATCTCATAGAAATCAACCCATCTGTAACTGTATGTCTTAAGCGGTACAACTCTTAAGTAACGTCCGCTTACATTCAGCCCTGTCTGCTCTGCATACATATTTCCAGGATTCTCACTGTCATGTGTCAGAGCTGCATAATCTTTTGCTGTATCTGTATTGGCTGTATTCTCGAAAGAATTATTTCCTACAGTCAGCACTGTTGTCCAGTTTGCTGCATCAGGATCATTTGCTACTTCAAATTTTGCATAACGCAGGAAATCAAGGCTTGTCTCTTTTACATAGTAACGGATGGACTTGAAGTCGATCGTCTGTCCAAGGTCAAACACGATCTTCTTTCCGCTATCCTGCACACCTGTGATCGTTCCATATGTTGTAAGGTCTCCGTCAAAAACATTATTGACGTTTCCACTTCCACGCATATCACGGCTTGCATCGTTCTGTGCAAAATCACTGGTTACTGTCTTTTCACCAATAAATTCATACGTTACTGTGAAAGCATCCCAGCTTACATCCACTGCTGCATCTTTATCATTATAAAGTCTGATATAACGTGCATCGGCTGCCGGGGACGGATCTGTTACCTCTGTCCACTCTACCCCATTCATAGAAGTCTGTAACTTCAGTGAAGTTCCTGTCGGACTGGTAATTCCTGTCACCGCCTTGATATGTCCAAGATCGATTCCGATATACTTTTCGGCTCCTACGCTTAAGGATGCTGCATTCAGTGATACAGTTCCTTCTGCTGCTGTTCCAAGGACCTCACAGTTCTTGATATTTGTAAATACGTTATCTTTTGTTCCTGTATTATTTACTCTTTCTGTTACCGTAAATTCTGAGAATCTCGCCCAAGTCTGTCGATATTCCAGATTGCGGATACGGATATACTGTGCAGGAAGTCCGTTTAATTCAATATCCAGTACATCAGTTCCTGAAGTTGTTCCTGTATGGGATTCATATCCCGGAACGGCTGTCCATCTCGTTCCATCTACAGATGTCTCAACTGTATATTTTACAAACTTATCACCATTGGACGGTGATCCTACTGCGATATGTACACTTTCCAATGTTGCAACCTTTCCAAGATTGTATCCAAGGAAATCATCTACATTTACAGCATCACCAGTACCTGTATTAAACCAGATAAATGTACTGTCATTTCCGTCACGAAGGAGTGATTCTGATCCCTGGTAAACACTCCAGCGATCCGGCTTCATTAATGTATAACTGAGTTCGCTGTCGTCGCCGTCATCTGTATTCTCATCTTTGTTGATCGTGATCTCATTAACCTGCAGCCATGCATCTGCTGCATTGTCTGCTGTTGCAATCAGGCGGATACCCATTGCTTCAAAATCTTCCGGAAGATTTTCTTTTGCAACACTTACTTCCTGGTTCTGGTTTCTGACACCTGCAAAACTATTGTTCATGCCTGTAAGCTCCAGATCTTTCCAGGTCTTTCCATCGGTTGTGTACTGCAGCTTTGCCTGATCCATATGATCTTTTCCTGCTCCAAGAAGGAACCGGATATCATTGATCTTGATTGCCTTACTGTAACTTACTCCGATATAGGTACCTGTTGTAATCTTATTCGGTGTCTTATAAATCGCACTTGTGCTGTCATCTCCGTCAAATAAGTTATCCGCAGAGCCTGTCGGTGTGTCTGTACGGCTTGTGATGTATTTACGGATCACTTTGTCCGGATTCAGGGCAAGTTCAGCTTTGCCTGATACATATTCAGCCAGTTTTTTAATAAACGGAACAATATGCTGTACTCCGACTTCTGCGACTTCCTGATAATTTACATACAGGAAATCATGCGTCTTGGACTGTGCGAATGCCGTTTCTCCTTCTGTATTGTATTCCACAACTGCGGATACATCTCCGTTCAGAGAACTCTTTACTCCATTCAGGTATGCAATCGCTGCATCTGTTGTATCTTTCCAGCAATCCAGCCAGTAAACAATCTGATTTCTGATTGCCTCATTACCTGATTCTTTATACAATGCTGCTGCATCCTGAAGTGTCTGGAATTCCTGGATCAGATCATCCACATCTGCTTCTGTGACCGTTTCCGTTTCCAGTTTATCTTTAAATGCGTTGAGTTTTTCCTTCAGTTCTACTGACTCCTGAAGCTCAGTTACACGGCTGTCCATATTCTGATTGATCATATGCTTGGACAACTCTCTGAGTGCATCACTTGCTTCTGTCTCTACTGCCGAATTATGATCTACAAATGAAAATGCGTCTTCCCATGTCTGATCTGCATCGGCATCTGTATCCCAGATATTCCATGCATAGGATGCATTTGCAAAAATAGCTACTTTACTTGGCTCTGACTGCTGCATCGGGTTCAGCATGATTCCCTGAATCTTAGACGCATCAACACCACCATGAAGGAATGTGCTGTTACCACCCATGATCAGATGCTTATGTGAGTTATCTGAACAAGGCCAGTTGATCCACATGAAAGGACCTCTTCCTACATTATTTGTAAATGTAGTAGTAAAATTATTTGTAACCTCACCCCAGACACGTCCACCGGTCATAACGATCTGTACATTTTCCGGTACACTCTTCAGGGCCTGAAGTTCACTGGAACTTCCATTTCCCATATAATCATACGGAACGAACGGAAGTGTCATCTTCATATCAGGGTATTCCTGCTTCACCTCTGCCAGCCAGGTACTCATATCGTTCAGAAGTCTTACTTCATTTGCTGCTCCCGGATTTACAAAGTCATCCGCAAGAATCGCAATCTGACGTACTCCTGCATCAATTACCTGCTTAAACTTTGCTTTCAATTTTGCAAGATCTTCATTATAGTGTGCATCTGTATCAAAGCGGAAGTTATTTCCACTCGGAAATGGATGCAGGGCATACACAAATCTGCACTTGGAAGCATTTCCAGCTTCTGCAAGTGGTCTGATCTTACTCTCTAACTCTTCATCTGTATAGAGTTCATCCCAGTTTGCTCTGTGTTTCGGATCATCCTTTGGTGCATAGAAATAAGCATTTAACTTATAGTATCCCCCCCATGTCATCAGATTCACACGATCCTCTGTAGACCATGGATTTCCATAATATCCTTCAATAAATCCACGGCTTACAACATCTGCATAATCTTCAATCGTAAAATTTCTGATCGACAGGCTCTCTGTCTGTGCAAGTACATGATACAGTGTCGTCAGTCCATAAAAACTTGCATCTGTATCTTTTCCCAATACAGCAATCGTATTGTTGTCACTTTTCAGGAAATAGGAATCGGTATGATCAAATAATGAAGTATCTACAGCATATTCATCTACGATCTGATCATCTACTGTTCCGTCCGATCCGTAAACTCCTACATAAATGTTCGTTGCACCACTCTTTTCTGCATCTGATTCTGTCACATTCAGACCTTTCAGTTCTGCAGTCTCTTCAAGTCGTGCTTTTGTTGCATCGTCAATATCCTCATCATAAATGACATTGACATTCTTTTTCAGGATGTAGCTTCCATCCTGATACGTCATTTCCTGAGGATTCGGATAAAGCTTATATGTAACTTCTTCCGCTTCCTCAGCCTTTGCCGGTATTGCAGTCATCGGCAGAACCATTGCCACCGCCAGCACTGCTGCAAGTACCTTTTGGACTCTTCTTCCTTTCATGCTTTTTCCTCCCTTGCAAAATTTAATTTTATTTAACTATCAAATAAAATCACGCAAGTATACAAATCTATTATAACATTACAAGATTTTTTTTCCTTGTCATTACCGTTACTATTCTTCCTTATTTTTGTCTAATATGGAACTAAAAATCACCGGATTTTCAGATACTTCTCTTTAAAATCCGGTGGTTTTCTCCATCTTGAAACTATTCTTTTAATATTCAAATACAGCAACGCCATAAGCAGGGAGCGGATATGCAAAAGAATATTTCTGACCGTCGCACTCTTTCTTCACCGGCTTATAGATCTCGGTTCTCTTTTCTCCAGAACCTCCATACTCTTTCTCGTCGCTGTTCAGTACCAGCTTACACTGCCTCTTCGTCGGCACTCCAACCCGGTAATCTTCTCTTGCTACCGGAGTAAAGTTGCACACAAATAAAAGATTCTTTTTCTTTCCCTTTGAATGTCTGACAAAACTGAAGATACTTCTGAAAATATCATCTTTATTGATCCATTCAAATCCGGCCGGATCATTATCCAGCTCATACAGTGCAGGATGCTTCTTATATAAATGCAGAAGATCTCTGTACCAGTTCTGGATCTGCTGATGTGGTTCTTCTGAAAGAAGGAACCAGTCCAGTTCTCTCTCCTCGCTCCACTCACGCAGTTGTGCAAACTCCTGTCCCATAAAAAGAAGCTTCTTTCCCGGATGTCCTGTCATAAATGCATATGCTGCCTTGAGATTGGCATATTTGTCAAAGCCTTCTCCCGGCATCTTATTCAGCATGGAGCATTTCAGATGAACGACTTCATCATGCGAAAGAACAAGGATATAGTTCTCCGAATATGCATACTCCATGGAAAATGTCATCATATGATGTGCATTTTTCCTGAAATACGGATCCAGCTTCATATACTCTGTAAAATCATGCATCCATCCCATATTCCACTTCAGGCTGAATCCCAGTCCGTCATCCTCCGGGTTTCCTGTAACCTTTGGCCATGCAGTGGATTCTTCTGCGATCATCATCGTCCCCGGATTTCTTCCAAGTACAACAGAATTAAGATGCTTGAAAAACTCAATCGCCTCAAGATTCTGATTTCCACCATACTTGTTTGGAACCCACTGTCCGTCCTGCTTTCCATAATCAAGATAAAGCATGGATGCCACTGCATCGACACGCAGTCCGTCCACATGGAAATGCTCGATCCAGAACAATGCATTTGCAATCAGGAAATTCCGTACCTGCGGCTTTTCATAATCAAAGATCTTCGTTCCCCAGTCAGGATGCTCTCCCTTTCTCGGATCTGCATACTCAAAAGTCGGTGTTCCGTCAAAATCAGCCAGTCCGTGAGCATCCTTCGGGAAATGTGCCGGAACCCAGTCAAGAATCACACCAATCCCATTCCGGTGCAGATAATTGATCATATAAGCAAAATCTTCCGGTGTTCCATATCTGGAAGTCGGTGCAAAATAACCAGTTACCTGATATCCCCATGAGCCATCAAATGGATGCTCCGCGATTCCCATCAGTTCTACATGCGTATACCCCATCTTTTTTACATATTTTGTAATCGCTTCTGCAAATTCACGATAAGTATAAAATCCCTCATCTTCCCTTCCCGGATGCCTCATCCAGGAACCCATATGCACTTCATAGATGGATAACGGATTTTCTTTATTATCCCATTTTTTTCTGCTTTCCATCCAACGGTCATCCGTCCATTTTAAATGAGAAATGTCCGTAATCCTGGAAGCAGTTCCCGGCCGAAGTTCTGCATAATTGGCAAATGGATCTGCCTTATAGATCAGCTCTCCGCTCTGTGTCTCAATACAGTATTTGTACATCTGTCCGTCTTTCGCTTCCGGTACAAAAACTGTATAGATTCCTAATGGCTCCTGCCGCTCCATCCTGTCCGCTGCAGCATCCCATCCATTAAACTCTCCGATCACTGAAACACTCTTTGCATGTGGAGCCCATACTGCGAAATAAACACCCTTTTTGCCTGCTGTCACTTCATGTGCACCAAGCTTCTTATAAATCTCATAATGATTCCCCTGCCCGAAAAGGTAGTGATCCAGTTCTCCTATCTCATAAGGCTGCAGTTTTTTCACTGCCTTCTTCTTTGTAACCATAAATCCACCTCACTGCTCGAATTCTTTCATTGCTTGGGATTTTGCTCCCAACATCATAGCATCATTATACTTGATGTACCTGAAAAAAGAAAGAGAAAACATATTTTTGCACAAAAATAGACAGCCTTTCCCAAGACTGTCTATTAATTCTGACTAAATTTTGTCGTTAAATGTTGAAATCTCGTTCGGAAAGAATAATTCTGTCCGACGAATCTGTATTTCTTCCGAATACTCTCTTCACCAGCTTCTTGGCTGAAGCTTTCTGTGAATGTGCGATTGCCTTATCCATTACTTCTTTTACTTCCGCAACAGTTACTGAATGATCTTCTCTCTGAAGAGAATCAATGCAACTGTAAAGAGCAAGAATACCCATTTCATCAATCTTGTAACCATTCTCCTGGGCATAAGTCTGACCAAATGTTACAAGCTCATCATTAATGAAGATCGGCACTTCCAGACGGGAAGTAAACTTTCTCCTGAACTCACGGTTGGAGGAAAGCAGACGATCTAACGGCTTTCTCTGTTCCTCAAGCACGATCAGAAGTTCTCCTGTATCACGCTCCATTGCCCTGTTCAGCTTGGCGACTGTCTTTTCATTCATCTTTCCTGCTTTTTCAATGATCAAAGCACCACCGTATAATTTATCGAAAATATCTCCGATCTTTTTCTTATTCAGGGACTCTCCTGTCACGATTGCTACCTTACCCTGACGGATCTCTCTCTGCTTCTGGATTGCTTTAACTACATCTACTGCAAGAACAGTCTTGCCATTTCCTTTATCTCCAATAATCAGGAGATTTCCTGTCTTCGACGTTCCCTTCCGGTTTGTACAGTTCTTATCCTGCTCCAGAACATCTACTAACTGTTCGCTCATGCCACGCACAGGAACAAAATAAGAGAATAATTTCTTCTGTTCTTCTGTCAGGCCGGCTCTTGTACCGATTCCGCTCTGAGTTTCCAGATCATATCTTCCATGTACTACAAATCCTGTATCCATGGATAATGCATCTGAAATTTCATCCAGTGGCAACGGAGAAGTCTTACCTGTAGCGATCAGCTTTGCAGTTTCCTTTCTGCTCAACGGTGTCGTAGCCGACATGATATCAATTCCATCATCTTCGTCCGGAATCTCCCGATCATCCGGCTCTTCACTGTGCTTCGGATCTACCTTGAATTCATCTTCAAAATCAGGTGCATCTTCCTCGTCCGGTTCTTCGTCCGGTTCTTCTTCGTCTTCATAGTAGAATTCCTCATCATCTGCTAACTCATCATCATCCGATTCTTCATAATAAGCTTCATCGTCATCTTCATATTCGTCATCATAGATTTCATCTTCATACTCATCTTCATCATAGGATGTATATTCATCTTCTGAATCGTCGTCTTCGTAAGATTCATACTCATCTTCTTCTGAATCGTCGTCTTCGTAAGATTCATACTCATCTTCTTCTGAATCGTCATCTTCGTAAGATTCATACTCATCCTCTTCTGAATCGTCGTCTTCATAGGACTCGTACTCATCCTCTTCATCCTCTGACTCTAAGAAGTCTTCATCTTCAAATAAATCTTCGTCTTCCTCCGGCAGATCATCTAAACGGAGAGATTCTGTCACTTCTCCCATATTTTCATGCGGTTCTTCCGGTGCTTTTTCTATCTCTTTTTCTTCTGGCAAAGACTCCTCTGCCGGAACTGCACCTTCAATTTCATCAATCAGCCGCTGAATATCAGGAGACAGGATTGGAGTATCTTCCGTAACCTCGTCTTCCGGCTCTTCTTCGTATATTTCCTCAGTATCCGCCTCAACGACATCTTCTGCTGATTCTTCAATCGGCTCTTCCTCGGCATCTTCTAATATATCTTCTGCTTCGTCTTCGTCCGGTTCTTCCTCGTACGTTTCTTCTACCGACTCATCATATACTTCTTCCTCGGCATCCTCAAGCAACGCCTCTGCTTCTTCCGAATCCCAGTCAGATAAAATCTCTTCAAAACTCAGCTCCTCTGCATCCGCTTCTTCAAAGGATTCTGTATCATCTTCCCAATCCTCAGCAGGTGAATCCTCCAGGAAGTCTTCCGCTTCTTCCATATCGAAGATCTCTTCTTCCGGTTCAGCCGGTTCTGCATCAGCAATTTTTTGCAGTTCTTCTTCTATTGTCCCTGTCTGTGTTTCTTCAATCGGCTCTGCCTCTTCGACTTCTTCCGCCTCTTCTTCAACCGGTTCTGCCTCTTCGACTTCTTCCGCCTCTTCTTCAACCGGCTCTGCCTCTTCGACTTCTTCCGGCAGCTCTTCTGCCACCAGATCTTCAAGATTCAGCTCTTCTGCGTCATCTTCCGTAATATCTGTTGTGATTTCTACAGGGATCCGCTCTTTCTTATCTGCCGCTTCTTCTGATACTTCTCCAGGAATAAGTTCCTTCATTCCGATTGGCACATCACCTGTATGCTTTTCCTGTGAAATCTGATTTACCATATCAAGATCCACGACCGACTCAATATCACCGATCACACTCTCAAGATCAGAAATATCCGGCTCTTCATCCTCTGCCGCAGATACTTCCGGCTTGCGATGCAGTAACTGCTCCAATGCCTCATCCAGCCGCATTGTATCACCGATCTTTTTCTTTTCCGGCTTACGGACTGGTTTCTCTGAACTTTCTTCTTTTCCTGTATCCTGCTGTCCAATACTCTCAGGAATATCCTCAACCGGCTCTTCTGAAACAGCCTCTGAATGCTCCGTTGCTGCTTCATCCAAATGATCTTCCGGCTTTTCATTTTCTGCAACATACGTCTCAAGATCCGGAATCTCTTCCGTCTCACCGCCATTTTTTTCAAATCTGCGATTATACTTTTCCTGCTGCGAAGGTGTCAGTGGCTTATACTGCATCTTCAATTCCATTGCTTTATATACATATTTGCCTTCACTGAACCACAGGATCAGATCATCACATTCTTCCAGACATTCTGCCGTCATACCTGCTTCCTGATAAAGCTTTGCAAGTTCAAACGCCCATTCTTCAATATATTCTGCCTTCTTAAACTCTTCCAGTGCTTCAATCTGCTGCTCTAACGGAGCCCGCTGTGCCCGTAAGATCTGGTATCTCAGAATATGTCTGTTCGGATCTTTTGGTGCTAACTGCACAAACTCATCATAAAAATCTATTGCTTCATCTACATTCCCCGTCTTCAGTGCAAGAGAACTCAGACGATACAATACCTTCCGGCTTCCTTCTGCCCGATGATAAGCAATCTGCAAAATATCATAGCTTTTCTGATATTCACCGGTCTTTTCATAAATATCACTTACATTCGCAAGCATCATGGCATTGCGAACCCTTCTCCAGTCAATGGAGTCAGCAATCTCCTTTGCTTCCCCGTATTCTTCATTTTGCATAAGCTCTATCATTCGCTCTGACAGTTGCTTATATTCATATTTGTCCACCGCATTCACCTCATTATATTAATGTTTATTCGGTAACTCAAGATCTCTTCATGTCAATTTAACATAAGGCGATACTCTTTCATTAGTGTACCATACCATCTTCCCAATGTCAAAAAAATGCACCTCCAACTACCCTTGAAGATGCATTTTTTATAATATTTAGTTTTCTCATTATTTTTATTTTATATTTTGGATCGAAGGTAAATCCTGATACGATTCCTGTAAGACCCTTTTTCTTTTACAGCTACTGTTCCATGTTCCTTTACACATCGTTCAGTTCTGTATGTGGTAACTTTATTCAATATATCTGCAACTGCTTTATCTTTTTATTATGAATCTGGTCTTGTATTCTCTCCGTTCCATTTATTTTCATTCTTAATTTTTACCAGATCTGCGAATTAACTTTTGCTCAGGTCTCTTTCTTCACAGGAACCTGCAATCGCCGTACCACTGACATATTGATGAAATTCTGAAACTATACTGTCCATTGGTCCAACCTCCTGTTATCCGTTATTTTTAATCTAATCAGGCATCCGCTTCTTGTACCTTCTTAGTTAAATATCTTTTTTTGATGGTTTTATCTTAACACCCGGGCTTCTATTTGTCAATATATTTATCCGTTTTTTTCGTATTTTTTATTTATTTTTGTTTTTATATATAATTGTTTGAATTTTCAGTTAATTCGTTCTTGCATATCTACGCCTTAATCCTCTGCTGTCAGCTTTTCTTTTACTTTCAAAATTCTTCTGACCGATTCATCAATTCTTTCTTCTGTTAAAGTTCCATTCTGAACAGCCTCTAAAATTCCCTGATATGCCTCCTGAAAATTTTCCGGCATCAAAAGCATATCCCCACCAGCCTCTATAACTTTAACCGAGACCTCTGCCGAAGAATAATGCTGTGAAATTGCCCCCATATTCAATGCATCCGTAATTACAATTCCATCAAATCCCATTTTTTCTCTTAATACATCCGTAATCATAATTTTAGACAGGGAAGAAGGCGTATTGTCTCCTGTCACATTCGGTACTGAAATATGCCCTGCCATAATAATGGCAATATGATTTTCAATGGCATTCTGAAAAGGAACCAGTTCCTGCTGCTCCAGTTCTTCCAACGACTTGTCTGTATAAGCATATCCCTCATGTGTATCTCCGGCTGTTGCCCCATGCCCCGGGAAATGCTTGATTACTCCATACACATTTTCCTCATGCAGCCCATCCAGTACTTTTTGCGACAACGCAGCAACTTTTGCACTGTCATTTCCGAATGATCTTTTTTTAACAACTGTATTTTCCGGGTTAGTAAGAACATCCCCTACCGGTGCATAATCCAGATTGAAACCTAATTCTGCCAGATAATTGCCAATCGTCTGTCCTATTTCGTAAGCTCTTTCCTCATCTGTAACTTCGCACATATCTTCAACAACAGAAACATTCGAGATTCCGCTGCCTGCAACTCTTGCTACAGTTCCACCTTCTTCATCTACACTCAGAAAAATCGGGATTCCACTCTGCTCTGTACTGTACGACTGCGTAGTGTGAAGCATATCTGATAATTGTTGTCTGTCCTCGATATTCCCTGCAAAATAAATCATGCCACCAACCGGATACTGTTCCAGGCATCTTTTTGTCGTGTCTCCCGCTGCCGTTACCTTTCCCATTCCGGTCAATGCTTCCGGCGTAATGATAAATAACTGAGCCACTTTTTCTTCCAATGTCATCCCGGAAATTTTTTCTTCTACCCAGTCAGGCTTCTTCTGTTCCTTTTTATCGGTTGTAGTCTGCTCCACTTTTTCCGTCTTCCCAGCGTATTTTCCGGTTGGGGAAGATTCTTTCATATTCACAAATTTAATACACAATATTAATAGAAAGGCTGCAGCCAGCAGAAAACTTCCGCCGACCACAGCAATAATTTTTTTACTCTTCATATTTAATTCCTGAAATTAACAAATTTCCGCACCTGCAGGCATCTCTTTCTCCGGTGTCATCAGTGCAAAATTTCCATCTGCATCTTCAGCACAGAGCAACATTCCCTCTGAAAGAACTCCGGCAAGCTTCGCAGGTTTCAGGTTGACGAGAACCATAACCTTCTTTCCTACCATCTCTTCCGGCGTATAATATGCCTTAATTCCTGATACGATCTGCTTTACCTGACTTCCGATCTTTACCTGGGAGCATAAAAGTTTTTTCGACTTTTTGACTGCTTCGCAGGCGATGATCTCTCCTACCTGGAACTGCATTGCACCAAACTGCTCGAATGTGATCTCTTCTTTTGGCTCAAGATCAATGACTGCTTCTTCTTTCTTTTCTTCTTTTTTCGGATGAAGTTCCTCTACTTTTTTCAGAACTTCTTCCAGATCCATTCTCTGGAACAGAATTTCCGGTTTTTCTGTCACATGACCATTTCCAAGCTGCTCAAGGATCTTTTTGCTTGTAGATGGCATATATGGCTCAAGAAGTCTTGCACCCTCTGAAATACCCTGGATCAGATTCCATAATACAGTAGACAGACGATCTTTCTTTGACTCATCTTTTCCAAGTACCCATGGTGTAGTCTCATCAATATATTTGTTGCAGCGTTTAAACAGATTGAAGATTTCTGTGATCGCATCTGCCACACGCAGATCTTTCATCTTTTCATCTACTGCCTTTGCAGTATTCTCTACGACTGCCTTCAGGTCAGCATCCACTTCTTCTGCCACGCCTGTATCTGTCACTGTTCCGCCAAAATACTTATTTGTCATGGAAATCGTACGGTTTACAAGGTTTCCAAGCGTATTGGCAAGATCTGAGTTCAGACGCTCTACCATCAGCTCCCAGGAAATCACTCCATCGTTCTCAAACGGCATCTCATGGAGTACAAAGTAACGAACCGCATCCACTCCAAAGAAATCAACCAGCTCATCCGCATAAAGCACATTTCCTTTAGACTTGCTCATCTTTCCGTCTCCCTGAAGCAGCCACGGATGTCCAAATACCTGCTTTGGAAGTGGAAGATCCAGTGCCATCAGGAAGATTGGCCAGTAGATCGTATGGAAACGGATGATATCTTTTCCGATCAGATGCAGGTCTGCAGGCCAGAG
>OCPR01001085.1_pt1 | contig 20267 bp, 19 predicted proteins | sample 1538611 | NCBI WGS metagenome assembly OCPR01 (sample SAMN04571711, study PRJEB22368) | human gut metagenome | biome: human gut; material: stool | host: Homo sapiens | place: Luxembourg | collected 2012-09-28
TTGCGTCCAATTAAGTATTTAGAAGAGCTTTTAGAAGCTTAAAAAGTAGAAAAAAATAGAATTTGCAGTTGCTAACCATTCATGCGTTTGTCGTGGAATCGACATCTTATGCTGTTGACATAAGAAACCCAGAATGGTATGATAAAAAGAAGACAAAAGTTCTACATTTCGATGAAAAAAGACATAAAACAACACGACATCTCAGGAAAAGCATCAAATCAGGATAAAATCAACATATTAGGAGGAACGGAAGAAAATATGTATGAAAAGAAATCACATGGGTGGTACAAACATAAGGATTTTATCTTATTGGATCTGATATGCCTGTTTCTGGCATTTTTATTGGCGCATTTTATTCGTGTTCATAGCTACATCAACCTTATAGACAAAGGGATTTATCGCAATGCTTTGTTATTTATTCTATGTGCAGATCTGATCGTGATCATGCTGTTCGAAAGCTATACAGGCGTTCTCAGAAGAGGATATTACCGTGAACTGAACATAATGGTGAAACAGATCATTATGATCGAGTTGGCAGCAGGCCTTTATCTCTTTACAGTAGACGACAGCAGGAACTTTTCAAGAGCAGTTCTGTATCTGACAGGTATCTTCTATGGTATCTTATCTTATGTAGTCAGAATTCTCTGGAAAAAACATCTTGTCCATATGATGGCAGAACGAGGGGAACATTCCCTGTATATCGTTACTTCCTCAGATATTGTGGAATCTGTAGTAGAATCCATCCGTAAACATAATTATAACCGTTACAATATCAATGGAATCATTCTGGTGGATCAGAAAAGAACGGATAAAGAGATCAATGGGATTCCCGTTGTAGCATCCATAAAAGACGCAGCTGCTTATATCTGTCAGCACTGGGTGGATGAGGTACTGATCAACGTAGGCGATGGACATGAATATCCGGAGAGCCTTTATGCTGAGCTGCTCGAGATGGGAATCGTTGTTCACATCAATCTCTCCAAGATCCATAAAACAAAGGGCCAGAAACAATTCGTAGAAAAGATCGGTGACTATACCGTGATCACCACAAGTATGAACTATGCAACAGACCGCCAGGCCATGGTCAAGAGACTCATGGATATTGCAGGAGGTCTGGTAGGCTGCCTCCTTACAGGAATTATCTTTATTTTTGTAGGACCTGTCATTTACATCAGTTCACCCGGCCCGATCTTCTTTTCTCAGACCAGGATCGGTAAAAACGGAAAACCCTTTAAGATGTACAAATTCCGAAGCATGTACATGGATGCGGAAGCACGAAAAGCGGAACTGATGTCCCAGAACAAAATGAGTGACGGACGCATGTTTAAGATCGACTTCGATCCCCGTGTCATTGGAAATAAAGTTCTCCCAGACGGCCGAAAGAAAACCGGAATCGGAGAATTTATCCGAAAAACTTCTTTGGATGAGTTCCCACAGTTTTGGAATGTGCTGAACGGCTCCATGAGCCTTGTGGGAACCCGCCCCATCCTCCCCGACGAACTGGAACAGTATGAGCTGCACCACCGTGCCAGAATCGCCATCAAGCCCGGAATCACCGGAATGTGGCAGGTCAGCGGCCGAAGCGACATCACAGACTTTGAAGAAATCGTCCGCCTGGATACAGAATATATTTCCGAGTGGAATATCGGATTGGATATTAAGATTCTGTTTAAGACGGTTTTGGCGGTTTTGAAGAGGGATGGAAGTTGTTAGGAAGAAATGTTTGGGTTGACGGATGAAATTTGGTGAGTATAATGAAGAAGAATTATGCTGTAAGAATATGAGATCCATATATGGAGGTGTCACGGCATGAAAATAAAAAGAATAAAATTCCAGAATTATACAGTCTTTGAGGATCAGCAGATGGAATTTTCTCCGGGAATCAATGTGATCATCGGAGAGAACGGAACAGGAAAGACACACCTGATGAAAGCACTGTATTCAGCATGCCAGAGTGCCGATAAAAAGACTTCTTTTTCTCACAAGCTAGTTATGACAATGCTTCCGGATGATTATAAGATTTCCCGTCTGATAACCAGAAAAACGGGTAACAGAACAGCGGTCATACGTATAGCGGCAAAAGAATCAGAGACAGACCGGGATCGGATTTTATCTGCTTCTTTCCACGGTAAGACAAAAAAATGGGACGCAGAAGTAACAGGAGAGGATGGATGGGAAAACTCCTTTGCCGGCATGAGCAGTATTTTTATACCGGCAAAAGAAATATTATCTCATAGCTATAATCTGAATGCGGCAACAGAAAAAAATAATGTCAGATTTGATGACACATATTTGGACATCATTAATGCGGCAAAAATTAATATTTCCGCCGGAAGAAACAGTGCCTCAAAAGAAGCAATGCTGAAGATCATAGAGAAGATGACACAGGGTACGGTTGTGTATGATGAAAAAAAGGATGAGTTTTATCTGAAAAGCGGTAATTCGAAACAGGAATTCAATCTTGTTGCCGAAGGAATCAGAAAAATGGCACTTTTGTGGCAGCTGGTTAAAAACGGCACTTTGGAAAAAGGCTCTGTTCTTTTTTGGGATGAGCCGGAAGCGAATGTAAATCCGTTGTATATTAGTATTATCGTAGATCTGCTTTTGGAATTGCAGCGAAAAGATGTACAGATTTTTATCTCTACCCATGACTATATGCTGGCTAGTTATTTCGAAGTAAAAAAGACAGCAGAAGATCATTTGCTGTATCATTCGTTGTCTCATAGCGGAAAGAAAGCAGTTCTGGAGTACGAAAAATCGGAAAGATTTTCGGAATTGAAAAATAATAAGATCATTGAGGCTTTTAACAAACTCTTGGATGAGATTTACAATATGGAAGTGTGATATACGGATGCCGGAAATATATATAGAAGAAAACGGATATTATTCCATAGATTGTACAGCTGCGGTATGGTCAACCAATTGTATTCATGATTATTATCAGGATGCAGGTCATAAATACGGCGAAATCGGATTTTTGAAAGATACAGATTTTGTGATTGAAAGTGATAAGGCAATCTATCTTGTGGAATATAAAAACGCAAATGTTCCGGGAGCCGCAAAGCCGGATGCTTTTCGGCCGGAAAAAGATATTATCTTGAATAAAGTGGCCGAGAAGTATTTTGATACACTTCATTGTCTGCACTTACTGGGGAAAAATAAACCTAAAAAATATATTTATGTGCTGGAGTATCCCAATGGTAATTCGACTTCCAGGTTGATGATACGTAATCTTTTACAGAAAAAGTTGCCATTTAGATTACAGACACAGTTATCGGCAGGAAAAGTGCGACTGATCGATGAAGTAAAGGTTGTGAATATAGAAGAGTGGAATGCTGACCCGGAGTTGGGACGGTATCCGATAAAACAAAGAAAAACAGAAGAGAGTGAGAAAGTCAAAAATGAAGAATAACTGGTGGGAGAAGATATAATGGAGAAAAAACTCAGAGTGGCGATGTTTGGTCAAAAACGTCTATCTCGAGAAGGCGGAATCGAAATCGTTGTAAAAGAGCTTTGTACCAGAATGGCACGTGATGGCTGCCAAGTGACTTGCTATAACAGGTCGGGACATCATGTGAGTGGCGCAGAGTATGATGAAAAAATTGAATATGAGGGAATTCGCCAGAAATCTGTTTTGACCATTGAGAAAAAAGGGGCTAGAGATATAATAGGGTCAACCAAGAAAACCTACGATAACTAAGGGGTTTTGACGGCTTGAGTTGTCCTTCAAATGTTTTATTTGTTGAAAAACTGCAAGATGCGGGAAATCCGGGGTTATATGTAGGAGGCTTTTTGGAAAGCTCTGTTTTGACCCACAAAAGGAGCAGCAAATAAAGATTGAAGGAGAGTTCAAGCCTACGGTGGATTGCCTTTGTGCGACCCGCCGTGGGTTTGTTTATTTTTGTCCATAAGGGAATAGATGTAACATTAGCGATAAAATGTGAGGGTGGAATAGAGGAATGAATTTAAGGAAAGAAATACAGCACATATATCTTGTGGGCGCGAAGTCATTGGGGGCTTACGGAGGTTATGAAACCTTTGTATACAAGCTCACGGAGTATCACCAGAATAAAGAAAACATCAAATATCATGTTGCCTGCAAAGCCAATGGCGATGGTTGCATGGATGAGAGCAAGTTTGAGGGCGTGACAAAGATCAATGATCACGAGTTTGAACTTCACAATGCCCACTGCTTCAAAATAGATGTACCTCAGATTGGCTCTGCACAGGCAATTTATTATGATGTTGCTGCACTAAAGGCTTGTTGCGAACATATCAAGAAAAACCATATCCCGCATCCGATTGTTTACATCATGGCTTGCCGCATTGGGCTTTTTGCTGGTCATTTTTACAGAGAAATACATAAACTGGGTGGAACTGTGTATCTGAACCCGGATGGGGAGTGTGAAATAATATGGACAACCAGAAAAAAGCCTGAATTCATGCGGGTTTGCGCGGCTTGACCTTTTTACCTCAACTTGTTTCTGCTTGTCATGGTGCGTTAGGGCCTGCGTGTTTTCAGGGGTTAATGGCTTCTGGTTGCGCTCTATACTTAACCCACCACAGCGAAAGCTGATAGAGCAGAAAATAAAATAAGGAGGTACGAGGACAAGCCTGCGTATAGATTGTTGCCACAATCTGTATACAGGCTTGTTGTTGTGCTATGAAGTAAGTTGAGGAGTAAGAGAATACGATAGCAAGAAATACCATCTTTCGGGATGTGTACATAGATAAAAACACCTTTTGAGGAAATAAGGTCCGAAAAAGACCAGAGGAGTAAATGAATTATGGATATTAAAAAGGAATACGAGCGATGGCTGGTGAATGCAACTGCGGATACAGATGTTGCCGATGAACTGAAAACGCTGGATGATACAAAAATTGAGGACGCATTCTATCGTGACCTTGCATTTGGTACGGGAGGTCTGCGTGGTGTGATTGGCGCAGGCACAAACCGAATGAATGTCTACACCGTGGCAAAGGCTTCTCAGGGTCTGGCTGATTATCTGAAAAAGAACTTTACAGAGCCGTCTGTGGCCATCGGTTATGACAGTCGCATCAAGAGCGATGTGTTTGCAAAAATCACCGCGGGCGTATTTGCAGCGAATGGCATTAAGGTCAATATTTGGCCTGTCCTAATGCCGGTTCCGACCGTGTCTTTTGCAACCCGTTATCTGCACACCTCTGCCGGTGTCATGGTGACCGCATCTCACAATCCCAGCAAGTACAATGGCTACAAGGTCTATGGCGCAGACGGATGCCAGATCACTACCGAAGCCGCTGCTGAGATTCTGGCTGAAATTGAGAAGCTGGATATCTTTGCCGACGTCAAGACCAGCGATTTTGAAGCAGGCGTGGCAAACGGCAGCATCCAGTACATCCCGGACGAAGTCTACACCGCATTCGTGGAGCAAGTCAAAAGCCAGTCTGTTCTGTTTGGCGAAGAGGTCAACAAGAACGTGGCTATCGTGTACAGCCCGCTGAATGGCACCGGTCTGAAGCCTGTGACCCGCACCCTGAAGGAGATGGGCTACACCAACATCGCGGTGGTCAAAGAGCAGGAGCAGCCGGACGGAAACTTCCCGACCTGCCCGTATCCCAACCCGGAGATTAAAGAGGCTATGGCACTGGGCATGGAGTATGCCAAGAAGTGCAATGCTGACCTGCTGCTGGCAACCGACCCTGACTGCGACCGTGTGGGTATCGCCGTCAAGAACAAGGCAGGGGAGTACGACCTGCTGACTGGCAACCAGACCGGCATGCTGCTGCTGGACTACATTTGCAGCCAGCGCGTCAAGCACGGTAAGATGCCTGCCGACCCGGTCATGGTCAAGACGATCGTCACCATGGATATGGGCGAGCAGATCGCTACCCATTATGGTCTGCGTACCATCAATGTGCTGACTGGCTTTAAGTTTATCGGTGAACAGATCGGCAAGCTGGAAAAGCAGGGCAAGGCAGACAGCTATGTGTTCGGTTTTGAGGAAAGCTACGGCTACCTGACCGGCTCCTACGTCCGCGACAAGGACGGTGTAGACGGTGCGTACATGATTTGCGAGATGTTCAGCTACTATGCGACCAAGGGCATCAGCCTGTTGGACAAGCTGAACGAGCTGTACAAGATCTATGGCTACTGTCTCAATACCCTGCACAGCTATGAGTTCGACGGCAGCGCTGGTTTCGCCAAGATGCAGAGTATCATGCAGGCATTCAGGGGCGACATCAAAGAGTTTGGCGGCAAGAAGGTTGTCAAGTTGCTGGACTATGTTCCGGGTCTGGATGGTTTGCCTAAATCCGATGTGCTCAAATTTTTACTGGAAGATAATTGCTCCATTGTGGTGCGTCCTTCCGGTACCGAGCCGAAGCTGAAAACTTATATCTCTGTCAGTGCGGAGAATAAGGAAACTGCCGAGATTGTGGAGGCAGATATCCGAAAAAGCGCTGAAAAATATTTAAAGTAAAAAAGATTGGCAGTTGTATGAGGAGAAAAAACATGAATATTATTTTGCTTTCTGGTGGTTCCGGTAAACGTCTTTGGCCTCTTTCTAATGATGTGCGTAGTAAGCAGTTTATCAAACTGTTCAAGAATAATGATGTGTATGAGTCTATGGTGCAGCGTGTTTACCGCCAAATCACCACAGTAGACGCTGATGCAAAGATTACCATTGCAACCAGTAAGTCGCAGGCAAGTGCTATCAAGAATCAGTTGGGCGAAAAGGCATCCATTTGTGTAGAGCCTTGCCGCCGCGATACCTTTCCGGCTATTGCGTTGGCTGCTACATATCTTCATGATGAAATGGGGGTTGCAGAGGATGAATCTGTTGTTGTCTGCCCGGTTGACCCTTATGTAGATAATACCTATTACGAAGCAGTCAAGAGCCTGCAGGAGCTGGCAGAGCAGGGTGGCGCAAACCTGACTTTGATGGGCATTGAGCCGACCTATCCCAGTGAGAAGTATGGTTACATCATCCCTGAAAGTGGCGAAAACGTCAGCAAGGTCAAGGAGTTTAAAGAAAAGCCGGATGTAGAAACGGCCAAAAAGTATCTGACTCAGAGTGCGCTGTGGAATGCCGGTATCTTTGCGTTCAAGCTAGGCTATCTGCTGGATAAAGCACATAGTATGATCGACTTCGAGGATTACCGTGATCTGTTCAATAAATATGATACCCTGACCAAGATTAGCTTTGACTATGCAGTGGTTGAGAAAGAGTCCAGCATTCAGGTTTTGCGTTACAGTGGCGACTGGAAAGATGTCGGTACTTGGAACATGATGGCCGAAGTCATGGCTGATAAAACCAAGGGCAAGGCCATTTTGGATGAAACCTGCGAGAATACCAATGTGGTGAACGAACTGAATATTCCAATCCTCTGTATGGGGTGTAAGGATATGATTGTTGCCGCCAGTGGCGATGGTGTCTTGATTGCTGATAAAGAACGTAGCGGTTATATGAAGCCCTATGTGGAAAAAATCGAGACAGAAGCAATGTATGCTGAGAAATCATGGGGTACTTATACAGTCATTGATGTTCAACCGGGCTCGATGACAGTCAAGATTTCCATGAGAGCTGGTGAGCATATGACATACCATATGCATAATTACCGCGAGGAAGTTTGGACGGTCGTTTCTGGTAAAGGAAAGGCAATTGTAGATGGCATGGAACAGGTGTTGCGCACTGGTGATGTAATCACAATTGCCGCAGGCTGTAAGCATACAGTAGAGGCTATTACAGCACTTGATATGATTGAAGTTCAGCTCGGTGAAGAAATCAGCGTTACAGACAAGATTAAATTCCCGATGGATTAATGCTGCGGAGGATAAATTAATGGAAATCATGAAATTGATTCCGACTGGCAAGGACTATCTGTGGGGTGGCACCCGACTCCGGGAAGAATACGGAAAAAAGATTGATTTGATTCCGCTGGCAGAGACATGGGAATGCTCTGTACATCCGGATGGCCCTAGCTATGTGGCGAATGGAATCTATAAGGGACAAACGCTGGCGGAGGTACTGAATGCTCACTCAGAATATCTTGGCACAAAGGTGGAAAACGGAAAACTGCCTGTATTGGTGAAATTCATCGATGCCAAGAAGGATTTGTCTGTTCAGGTTCATCCCGATGATGTATATGCACGGGAGCACGAAGGCGACAACGGCAAGACCGAGATGTGGTATGTTATTGATGCTGATGAAGGAGCTAGTTTAATTTATGGTTTTCAGCATGAAGTGACGGAAGAAATACTTCGGAAGGCTGTTGATACTGGAACACTAGATAAGCATCTACAAAAAATTCAAGTTCATAAAGGGGATACATACTTTGTTCCAGCGGGTACGGTACACGGTATTGGTAAAGGTATCCTTGTGGCAGAAATTCAGGAAAGTTCTAATGTAACATACCGTGTTTACGACTATAATCGTGTGGATAAGAACGGTAAAAAACGTGAATTGCATTTTGATAAGGCTGTGCAAGTCATGGAGATGAAAGTTACATCGAATGTGAACAAAAAATCGAGGATGGTAAAGTATTATCCGGGTTGCTCTCGTGAATTACTTTGTCGTTGTAAATATTTTGAAACAGAGAGAATACAAGTAACGAAAGGTTTTGCCTTTTCGGTGATGGATAGTTCATTCCAGGTATTGATGTGCCTGAATGGATATGGAGAAGTGCAGACAATGGATGCGGAACAAAAGCCGATGCGCTTCAGCAAAGGTGAAACAATGTTTTTGCCAGCTAGACTGGGTAGATGCCTGGTTGTTGGTGATGCAGAGTTAATTAAGGTTCGGTGCTAACAGGCTTGTAATGAGGACAGAAAAATGTCAAGAATAAAATTTATGAACACAGAGATTGATAATTTGACAATGCAGGAAACACTGCAGGCTATTGATCAGCTGATTCAAGAAAATAGAAGTGCATACGTGGTCACACCTAATGTGGATCACATTGTGCAGCTTGAAACGAGTAAAGAATTAAAGGCGGTCTATGAGAATGCGTCGTTAATTTTGACGGATGGTAAACCATTGTTGTGGATTGCAAAATGGTATGGAACACCGATTAAAGAGAAAATTTCAGGTTCGGATTTGTTCCCACGCTTGTGCAATATGGCTGCGAAAAAAGGATATAAGTTATTCTTTTTAGGCGCGGCTGAAGGTGTAGCAGCGAAAGCAGCAGAGAATCTTGCAAATAAATTTAAGGGATTACAGGTTGTTGGTACATACTCTCCGCCATTTGGTTTTGAAAATAATCAAATAGAAATGGATAAGATTAAGTCTATGATTAAAGAGTCTAAACCTGACATTTTGATTGTTGGATTGGGATGTCCAAAGCAAGAGAAGTTCATGTACCATCATTGTAAAGAACTTGGAGTGCCAATTTCTTTTGGTTTGGGTGCAAGTCTTGATTTCGAGGCAGGAAACATTAAAAGAGCTCCTCGCTGGATGGCGGATCATGGGCTGGAATGGCTTTTTAGAATCACACAAGATCCCAAACGTATGGCGAAAAGATATTTGATTAATGACAGGAAAATATTGAAACTAGCAATTAAATACAAAAAGCAAGTGTGAGGATGGATATGGGAGCTTTTCAAAATATCGGAATTAATGCTTATTTAAAAAGATATGGCTTAAAGAATGGCTTGCTCAGAGGAATTTATATGGCGAATCCCATTCATATAGTTCGTGATTATGAAAATAAAAAACTATTATATTATTATCATGCAAAAAAGTACATAAAAAATCATTATGAAAAATATGCAGATGAAATTAATGACGATGTTAAATATGGGGAATGTGTAAATGAAAATCCAATATGGATTTATTGGCAGCAAGGAATTGAAAATGCCCCAGAATTGGTACAAAAATGTATAAAATCTGTAGTTGAATTCTCAGAGAGACCGGTTATTAAATTAGATGCTAAGAGTGTGGAAAAATATATTCAATTGCCAAATGATATTCGTCAAAAGTACACATCAGGAAAAATGTCTGATGCGGCATTATCAGACTTGATTCGGTTTTCTTTATTGGAGCATTTTGGAGGTACTTGGATTGATGCTACAGTATTATTAACTGGAAAAATCCCTGAGTATATACTGGAATCAGATTTCTTTGCGTTTCGAGATACATTTGGCCTAATTGAAAATCCAGCGACTATTAGCAACTGGCTTCTTCATAGTGTGCCACATAATATAATAATAAAAGAAGCAAAAAATATGGCTTTTGCGTACTGGAGAAATGAGGAATATGTTGTTGATTATTTATTTACATACATGATTCTTCAAATAGCGTATGAAAGAAATGTCAATAGTTGTGGTTGGTTTCCTTATGCGAATAGTGATTATTGTCATCAGTATTTAAATGTATTAGATGAACCGTTTTCTGAGAAAGTTTTAGAACATATTACAAGACTATCAAGTATTCATAAATTAACATATAAATTAAAAGAGGAAGTGTATGAAAGAAAAAATACATTTTATGCGCATCTTATGCAGGGAGAGTAATTATTGATGTTCAAAATAACAAAACCAATTGGGTATGTATTATATGTTATTACAAGTTGGCTTCCACACTATCAATTACATTATTCGTGGCCGATAACAACTGCAATACGAAGAATAGCAGCACAACTCATGTTTGATAAATGTGGGAAGTATGTCGATATAGGAAGAAAAATTTCATTTTCTTCTCATTTTTCACTTGGGGATAGATCTTCTGTAGGGGACAATACTTATATTTTAGGAAAAGTTTCAATTGGAAATGATGTGATGATGGCAGCAAATTGTGCGTTTATTGCGTCAAACCACAATACAAAGAGATTGGATATACCTATGAATCAACAGGGAGGAACCGATGCACCAATTATTATTGGAGATGATGTGTGGATATGTTATGGCAGTACTGTTTGTGCTGGAGTAACAGTTGGCGATGGGGCAATAATCGCAGCTGGTTCAGTAGTAACAAAAGATGTGCCTCCTTATGCAGTTGTTGGAGGAGTTCCGGCAAAAATTATTAAAAGTAGGCAGGAATGAGAAAATGAATGTATTAATGATTGGTGTTGATGAAACATCTATAGGTGGAATGTTAACAGTTGTTAATAATTACAAGAACAATAAAGAATTTTGCAAAATGACAAACTTAAAATATGTCGCAACGGTTATTCGTTCGAATAAACTTGTGAAGATAAAAACATTTTTGTGTAAAATTCCAGAGATTATTTCTACAATAAGAAATGATAAGATTGATATTGTTCATGTTCATATGGCAGAACGAGGCAGTGTGTTTAGAGAGGGATTTGTTGTTCTATTGGCAAATGTCATGGGATGCAAAACTGTTATTCATATGCATGGAGCAGATATAGAAGATTGGTATAATAAACAATTCGTATTAATAAAAAAGCTTATAGCAAATATTTTTTGTGCAGCAGATGTTATGATCGTATTAGGAGATAATTGGCTTCCTTTTATGAGAAGCGTTATGGTCGGACATGAGGAAAAAATTAAGGTACTACATAACGCAGTATATGTTGAAGCTGAAAATAAGGCAAATGTGAACGCGACAGATATTCTATTTTATGGAATGTTAATTAAACGTAAGGGAATAGAAGATCTTTTAGCAGCTTTTGAAAAAATTAAAGATGATATCCCGAAAAATATACACTTACGATTATACGGCGATAATAAAGAGTTTGACGTTTTAAAAAAATTGAAAGAATATCATCTAGAAGGAAGAGCTTCATATGAAGGATGGATGACGAGTGAAAAACGTCAGACAGTGTTTAGCAATACATTAATAAATGTTCTTCCATCCTATAATGAAGGGTTACCTATGACAATTTTGGAAAGCATGGGGTATGGAATTCCTAATATCTCTACTAACATTGCTGCAATTCCAGAAGCAATTACAGATGGAGTGAATGGTTTTACAATTGAGCCAGGGGATGTTGATTCATTGGCAGAAAAAATGAAAAATCTTATATTGCATAAAGACTTGTGGGTGAAATTTAGCAATAATGCATATGAAACTGCTAAAAATGAGTTTTCTATAAAAACTCATTTTGCCCAATTAATGAAAATATATGAACAAATTATGTAAGAGGAGGAAAAAACTGTGGGGAAAATTTTGCAACTGGTTTATGATTTGAATTGTGGAGGAGTAGAGGCTTTTGTAACGAATCTAAACAGTTGCGAGGATGTATTTGATGAACCGTTTGATTTTCTACTTTTTACATATAATAATGAAGAACAGTTTTTTGAGAAAAAAAATAGAAGCCGCGGATCAAAAATTATAAAGATTATTGATGATGGAAATGGAAATGCTGTTTTTAGGTTCCTTAAGCGGAGAAAAAAATTTTATGATATTGTAAGAAATGGAAAATATGAAATTGTTCATATCCATAAAGAAACGGTTTCTTGCATGGTAGAGGCTATTATTGCTAAAATGGCTGGGGCAAAAAAAGTAATAGTGCATTCCCATAATACACATGTGGCAGGAACAGGAAAAAGGACAGTAATTGAGAAAAAAATACATTATATTATTAGGGGGTTCTGGCCATTAATAGCTGATTATATGTGTGCTTGTTCTTCAGAGGCTGGAAATTGGTTGTTTGGGAGAAAAAATGTAGAAAAAGGCAAAGTTGAAATTTTAAAAAATGGTATTATAGGAACGCAATATTATTATAACAAAAATACTAGAAATGAATATCGTGAACAACTAGGGTGGCAAAATAACTTAATTGTTGGTCATGTTGGTAGATTTTCAGAACAAAAGAATCACACATTTTTAATTGATGTGATCGCGGAAATGTATAAAGTAAATCCATCTGTTAGAGCAGTATTATTTGGCATAGGCGATTTGAAAAATGACATGGAACAAAAAGTTGAGCAATTAGGTTTAAAATCAATTATTAAATTTCCAGGAACATCGCCAGAAATAAACAAGTACCTTCAGGCAATGGATTTGTTCCTTTTTCCGTCCTTGTATGAGGGACTTCCAGTCGTTGGAATAGAAGCTCAGGCAGCGGGAATCTGGGTCCTTGCTTCAGATACAATATCTCCAGAATTGAAAATAACGGATAAAGTACATTGGATGTCTTTAAGTAAACCTGCGAGTTGTTGGGCAGAGAAGGGATTAGAATTATTGAATCAAGTTAGTGAACGTGATACTGCATTGGAAATTAAAGAGGCTGGATATGATATTGAATTTACAGCCAAAAGATTAAAAGACATATATGAAAGTTAAAATAGAGGATTTGAGATGAAGAAAATAGGTCTTATTACAATACATGATACATTAAATTATGGTTCTCTTTTACAGACGTATGCTTTATATAAAGCAATTGAATCCTTAGGTGTAGAAATAGAACTAATAGACTATAAATGTAAAGCGATTATGGATCGCGAGACTACATATCCGTTAAGCCAGTGTCGTAATATAAAAGATATCATTAAATCTTTAATGTGGCACAAAGCGATGCAAAAGAAATATGAAAATTTTTGGTCGTTTATTAAGGAAAATATGAAAATTACTAAACCCTATACAAGGGAAAATGTTAAAGAATTAAATAATATCTTTGACGTATTTATTGTTGGAAGCGATATTGTATGGGGTACGAACATAACTGGAAATGATTGGACATATTTTTTGGATTTTGCGGATGACTCAAAAACAAAAATTGCATTTTCATCTTCAATTGGAACAAAATGGAATAGTGATGTAGAAAAACAGATTCTAAGTAATTTAAATAAATTTAAATCGATAAGTGTTCGTGAAGAGTTAGCCCAAAGTTGGATTAGGGAAATAGGAATTAATGCAGACGTGACCTGCGATCCAACAATGCTTTGGGATAGCTCTTTTTGGAGTAGAATGGTGGAGCGTCCTAAAACAAATGAGCAGCCCTATGTTCTTGTATATATGTGGACGAAAGATATGAGGACTGTTAATCATGCTAAAATGTATGCGAAAGCGCATGGATTAAGAGTAAAATGTCAACAGTTTTATAATCCAATTCCCGGAGTAGACAATGTGAAGCCGGTTTCTTTAGAGCAATGGATATCATTAATTGCGAATGCAAATACAGTATTTACGGCTTCTTATCATGGTTTATTATATTCTTTGTATTTTCATAAAAATGTTTACTATTATAATCGTGAAAATAAATCAAGAATGGAGTCGTTGGGAAAAAAATTAGGAATTTCTAATCGTGAAATATCGGGAGAATTTAAGGAACAACCAATGATAGATTATCAATATGTGGATAATGTGATTAATGAAATGAGAAGAAAATCCTTATTAGTGTTAAAAAACCGAGTTTCAGAAATATAACAGCTGGAGAAAGTAAAATATGCGAAGAATCTGCGATGAGGGGAAGTGTACTGCTTGTGGCGCTTGTGTTCAAGCGTGTCCCCAAAAATGTATAGAAAAAATAGTGACAAAAGATGCGTCATTTTATTATTCCATAGATGAGAAAAAGTGTATCAGCTGTAAGAAATGTGAACGTGTTTGCCCTAGTTTAAATTCACCAATATTTAATAAGGCAAAAAAATCGTATGCTGCATGGAGAACTGATAGTACATTGCATTTTGAGTCAGCTTCTGGTGGAATAGCAACGGCATTTTATGAATATGCAGTCACCCAAAAAATGTTTTTCTCTGGTGTTTCATTGAACGATAAGTTTGAAGCACATTTTAAATTGACGGATCGAGTTGAGAATATTAAAGATTTTAAAAATTCAAAGTATACGTTTAGTTTTGCAAGCGACATCTTTGATGAAATACTTAACAAATTAAAATGTGGTTACGATGTTCTCTTTATAGGATTACCATGTCAGGTTGCTGCAATAAAAAATCTTGTTAGAATTACTACGGTTAAGGGAAATCTGATTACAGTTGATTTGGTATGCCATGGAACGCCACCACCAATTTATTTACAACAACATATTAAAGCAATTGAACTTAAGCAGAAGCAAAAGTTTACCAAATGTTTTTTTCGTGACACAAAATTCGATACATCGAATTTTGTGTATACATTGTATACGCATAATTCAGAAAAACCTACATATGTAAAATTTGTCGATGAAAATGACAACTATCAAATAGGATATCATAATGCATTGATTTATCGAGAGGTATGTTATAATTGCATGTACGCTAAAAGAGAACGCGTGGGTGACTTAACAATTGGTGATTATCATGGATTGGGGAAATTAAAACCATACAATCATGAAAAAATCAATGTATCTTGTTTAGTTGTTAATTCTGATTTAGGAATGAATTTTCTTGATGAGGTACAGGAAAAAGTGCAATTGACATTGTATGAGCGTCCCTTAACAGAGCCGATGGAAGGTGAACATCAATTTAATCGACCATCCGTTGCGCCGAAAGAAAGAAAACAATTTATAGAACTATATGGAAAGTATCAAGATTTTGAAATCGCAGCTGATAATACATTCTACAAATTCAAGCAAAAGAATGCTGTAATGAAAATATTACATGTAAAACAAATAAAATTGAAAATTATGAAAGCAATACCTAGATGTGTAAAAGAGCAAGGAAAGGCATTTATAAGAAGAATAAGAGGATAAATATATGATTTTGTATGTATCTAAGCGTTTTGAAACCAATATAGCATCTCAAGTGCATTATAAAATATTAGAGGAAAAGTTTGGAACGGATAATATTTACACAGTTGATCTTCGACTTTTTGAAGAAAAGCAAAGTAGACATTATATAGCATATGGAAAATATAAGAATAAGTTAAGTAGGGTTTTGCAATGGCTACAAGGAAACACAATGTATATTAGTAATCGAACGATTTTAAATATATGTGAAATTGTAGAAAAATATAGTATTAAACTTGTTTTCATCGAAGATTCTGTTTTTGGTGGTTTAGTTAAAGCAATAAAAGAAAAGTTTAGCGATGTTAAGATTATATCATTTTACCATGATATGGGAGCAGATCTTTTTGTTCAATGGTCCAAAAGAGAAAACTGGATGGGAAAAATAGAATGTAAGTTGTCTATATATCAAGAAAAGCTAAATCAAAAGTATTGTGATGTTAATATTGTCTTTAATCAAAGAGATGCTCAGCTTTATCAGAAATATTATGGTGAAATGCCTGATGCTATTATTCCGATTTCAACCCCAACTCCGGAAATTGATTGGGAGAAGGCTGCATGGTCAAATGAAAAATCTGACATTATGCAAGTACTGTTTGTTGGGTCGAAGTATTACCCGAATATTGTTGGAATAAAGTGGTTTTATAAAAATGTTTTGCCGAAGTTAAATAATAACATTATAATAAATATTGTTGGTCGGGGAACCGAAATTCTTAAAAAAGAACTAACAGATTGTCGTATTAGAATTTATGGTAGTGTTGATTCGCTTGCACCATATTATATGGGGGCTGATGTAATAATTGCTCCTTTATTTGATGGTGGTGGAATGAAGACAAAAACTGTTGAAGCGCTTTCCTATGGTAAGAGCATTGTAGCAACTGATGAAGGCTTAGAGGGCTTTTGGCAAGAAATGGATTCAACAATCCAAAACAGATTTGTTTTTAAAACTAATGATGAAAATGAGTGGATTAAAAAACTCAATGAAATGAGTAAAGAAAAACCGTTGAAATATAATCAGGAAGTATTTGATTTGTTTGTGAAGAAGTTTTCATACGAAGCAACGCGTGACGCAATGTGGAATGTATTATAAAGCTTTGATAGTGGAAGGAGATGGCAAAAGATGAACCTAAAAGTATCAAAACGAGGAATTTGGTTTGTGATTTACGCTGCTGTAATGCTTGTGCCTACATATTTTGAGTCTTCTTTTACAAACTTATTGGATAATGCATTTTTTATATGGGCAATGTTGATTGTTCTTAGAAATAGAATAATTCCCAATAAATTTATATGTGCTTTTAGCCTGTATTATATATATTTGACAGTAATAACTTTTATTAGTGGTACGGATATGGCAGATATACATTGGATTATTAGCGTTGCTAAGATGATGGTTTTTTTATGTGTATTAGATTTTCAAATTAATTATTCGGCCAGGATAGCAATTAATGGATTGTTATTTGTAGTTGGTGTTTATATTATATTGGATTTTATATCGATTGTTTTATATCCAGATGGCTTATATCAATCTGTAACAGTTTGGAATGAGTGGACATCTACATCTGCTGCGCAATGGATTCTAGGAAATAAAAATAACAGATGTTATTGGTATTTTATAGCTATAATTTTGAGTGTATGGAAACTTGCTCTTGAAAAAAATAGAGGGAACAGAGTTATAATATATGCTATTTGTTCTATCTCTCTTTTGGCGATGATTGGAACAAAATCATCAACCTCAACAATTGCAACAATTGTTGCAATTGTTGCTGCATGGTATGGAATGAGAAATACAAGTAAAAATTTAGCACGAATAAATGCTTGGGGTGTGATGCTAGCTTATTGTAGTGTACAAATTTTGATATTTATGGGTTCTCTTCCATTTATAAGTTCCATTGTGGTAAAGCTATTTGGAAAGGATTTGACGTTTTCCGGTAGAACCAAGATATGGATACAGATGCCGGTTTTGATTGCACAAAAACCTATTTGGGGTTGGGGACAGCTGTCGGGTAGTACAGTGGGATCTATATTAGGAAATAAGTTTTTTACAAGTGCACATAATCAATGGCTTAATACTTTATTTCAAGGTGGAGTTATTCTTTTTTTGTTAGTGGCTCTTATAATAATTTGGTTGTCAAATAGTACTCGAAAATTTGAGAAAAATATTGGCAATATGAAATTATTGATGTTACTTTCGATTATGATTGATATGATGTTTGAGTCAATATTAAGCGTATTTGCGACATGGATATTTCTATATATAATATACAAATATCCAGAAACAACTAAAGAAAATGAAGGGTAATGGCAAGGATGAACAAGAATAATTTGCGTATAGCAACAGCAATAATTGTTTCAGGACTAGGAGTATTTATTAGTTATTTAATTAATTTTTTGTTGACACCATATATTACAGATAATATAGGAATAGAAGCTTATGGTTTTGTTTCTCTTGCAAAAAACTTTGTTAATTATGCTCAAATAGCAACAATTGCAATTACAAGTTTTGTAGTGCGATATATTTCGGTATCATATCACGAAAGGAAAATGCAGGAAGCAAATGAATACTATTCAACATCGGTTATTGCATGTGTTGCACTAGCCGGAGTGATTTTTATATCGGCTTTGCTTTTAATAACTAAAATTGATTTATTATTGAATGTTCCGCAAAACTTAGTATTCTCCGTCAAGTTGTTGTTTTTAATTGTATTTCTTAATTTTGTGCTAACAACAGCAACAACCCCATTTACAACGGCAGCCTATATTAAAAATAGATTAGATATTACTGGCATTATTAAAATTATTGCGTATCTTGTTGATGCTGGTGTGATGGTTATATTGTTTATAAACTGTACTCCTAATGTATGGTTTGTTGGAATGGGATCTTTAGCTGCATCAGTTGTTACTTTTATATGTACTTATATATTATCAAAAAAACTAGTTCCTGAATTGGTCTTTAACAAAGATTCTTTTTCAGTTTCAAAACTTAAAAATCTTGTAGGAAATGGAATTTGGAATTCATTAAATTCTTTGGGAAATGAACTAAATAGTGGGTTGGATTTAATTATTTCGAATTTATTTTTAAATGGTGTGGCAACTGGGCAAATAGCAGTTGTAAAGACTATTGGAACTATGTTTTCAATGTTATATGAGGTTGTTTATCAGCCTTTTCAGCCTAACTTGATAAAGGCATATGCGAGTGGCGATGTAAATATATTTATTAATGAACAGAAAAAAGCCATGAGAATATGTGGATATTTTTCTAATGTTGCATTTGCTGGATTTGTTGCATTAGGAGGATTATATTATAAATTATGGTTGCCCTCAGAAGATACGAAATTGCTTCATATGTTGACGATTGTAACTGTGTTAGGAAGTGTTACAGCAGGTGTAATGCGTCCTATATATTATGTTTATACGTTAACTTTAAAGAATAAATTGCCGTGTTGGATAACAATTGCAGGTGGCTTTTTAAATGTTGTATCAATGTATGTTTTGCTCAAATATACACAAATGGGCGTGTATGCAGTAGTTTCAACAACAACTGTAATAATGCTTTGTATTAACTTGTTTTTCAACCCAGTATATGCAGCTTATAATTTGAAAATCAGTGTAAAAGTGTATTATAAAGTGATTTTTAAACATTTGATATCAGCAGCTATAATGGTGGGTGGATTTATAGGAATTGCTAGAGTCATCCGGCCTAGCGGTTGGATTGGATTAATAGTAAGTGCAATTATTATGTGTATTAGCGGTTTAATTATACATGTTTTAATTATGTGTAATATGGATGAAAAGTTGTTCTTAATTAAAAAGATAACAAAAAGAAAGTAACGACAAATATTGGGGTCTGATCAAGGAACGCAGAAGTAAATCAAGATACCACAATTCTCTGTGTAACATGGATTGCGGTGGATATGTCAAAGGATGACGATAAAGCAGCGAAAGTTTGTGTCATCAATGCTGGTAGCACTTAGAACATTGCAGACATCTGCAAGAAGTTGGACTGCAAGCGTTTAATGTAGTATGTGGTCAGACTAAATTGGAAGGCGAGCTGGCTGTCAACCAAAGTAAATCCTCAAACGGTTCTTTCCATTATTGGTTGAAATTAATGTATTGAAGTTATATAATATATTCAAAATATATTTACTAGGAAGGTTATCTGTATGGACGAATTTATTAAGTTACTTGACCCAGCCTATGAACTAATACAATATCGCATAAAAGAAAATAAAGTGATTTTTCATATTGCATCAACAATAACTGAATTAGAATGTCCGTTTTGTGGAAGCAAAACATCTAAAGTTCATTCTATTTATCAAAGAGAAATTCAAGATCTTCCTATGCAAGGAAAAAAGGTCATCCTGTTAGTCGATACCAGGAAAATGCGATGTATGAATCCGGACTGTTCTCACAAAACTTTTTCAGAGAAACATCCATTTGTGACTGCTAAATCGAAAAAAACGAACCGGTTAATCCAAAACATTTTATATACATCATCCCAGCTAAGCTCGTTGAATGCTTCTAAACTTTTAAAAAGTGAAAATATTACAGTTTGTAAAAGCAGCATCTGCGATCTGCTTAAAAAAAATGCCATCCATTGTGGATAAATCTTCTGTAAAAATGATATGTGTGGATGATTTTGCACTCCGTAAAAGATTCTCTTATGG
>OCPR01001088.1_pt1 | contig 20200 bp, 16 predicted proteins | sample 1538611 | NCBI WGS metagenome assembly OCPR01 (sample SAMN04571711, study PRJEB22368) | human gut metagenome | biome: human gut; material: stool | host: Homo sapiens | place: Luxembourg | collected 2012-09-28
CTTATAAATCCGTCTATAAGACTGAGGAAGGAATTGTAAAAATATTCGTAACGGAGCATCCGAAGTCAGCAGTATTTAATGAAGCATTGAATACAGTGAAAGTCGAAGAAACAGGATTGGATATTCCGAAATTGAAAGAGGTAACTCAGATTAATGGGGAATGGGCACTGATCATCGAGAACAGAGAAGGAAAAACGCTGGAAGAGATGATGAAAGTTGACCGCGCCAATCTTGAAAAATATATGTCTGATTTTGTAGACCTTCAGTTACAGGTACAGAGTAAGACCGCGGCAACATTACCAAAACTAAAAGATAAACTTGCCTCTGAGATCAAGAGTCTGAAAGCACTGGATGCGACAGAACGCTATGAATTACTGACCAGATTGGAGAGCATGCCAAAGCATACAAAATTATGTCATGGAGATTTTAATCCGAGCAATGTAATTGTTGAGAAGAACGGAAAGATGACAGTAATTGACTGGTCACATGCATCACAGGGAAATGCAAGTGCTGATGCGGCAATGACATATCTGTTATTTGCTTTACATGATCAGGAGAAGGCAGATATTTATCTGAAGCTGTTCTGCAAGAAGAGTGATACAGCAAGACAATATGTAGAACAGTGGCTTCCGATCGTAGCGGCAGCAGAGCTTGAGAAAGATATCCGTCTGGAAAAAGACTTCCTTATGAAGTGGATAGATGTTATGGAGTATGAATAAAAGTAAGTGAAAGGACATAAAAATAAGCCTCATTTGAGGCTTATTTTTATGTCCTTTTATGCAGGAAACTCTGATGATAACAGAGTTCATACATTATAAAAGTAAATTTAGAAAAATACATTTCCACCAACATTGATACCAGATACACCGGTCGATGCCGATCTGAACTGCAGACAGTTGCTGACTGCGGCATATCTTGCACCTCCGAGTGCTGCCTGAGCAACAGAATAGGCAGTGGAAGAAGCACCTTTAGCCAGTACTTTGTTCAATGAACCATTCCAGGTAGGAGCAAATTGTCCGGACTGATAAATTACACCATGCAGGTTGTTTGGATAGGACGGACTTGCAACTCGGTTCATAATAACGGTCGCAACTGCAAGCATGCCATCATATCCGCCTGCTTCACACTGCAGGATAGCAGCTAACAGAGCAACATCAGAAGTAGAGACCGTGCTGTTATTACTATTGTTGTTGTTGTTGTTATTGTTACTGTTGTTATTATTATTAGTTGTGTTGTTAGTATTGTTATTGGTTGTATTAGTCGATGAGCTTGCTGTCTGATTTGTGTTATTCGCGTTGTTTTGAGTGTTGCCAGTGTTACTTGTTTTAGTGTCTTCCGTTTTGAGGGAACCTGATACTGCATCGTTTTGTGCAAGTTTTAACGCTTCCTCAGCAGCTTTGGCGCGATCTAATTGTGCCTGATAGTCTGCAAGTTCACCGGAAGTAGATGAAATTTTTGAATTTAATTCATCGCGTTTGCTGTTCAATGTTTCCTGAAGACCTGTAAGCTTGCTTTGCTGCTGCTCAAGTTCTTCCTGTTTCTTTTCTACATTATCACGAACCTGTTGTAATTCTTCCAGCATAGAGCGGTCGTACTTACTGATAGACGCAACATATTCAGCCTTATTCAGAAAGTCTCCCATATTCTCAGATGTGAGCAAAATCTGAACCAATGAAGCACCGCCGCCTTCGTACATGAATTTGATACGGTCTTTCATCGAATCATACTGTGCTTCCTCATCGAGTTGTGCAGAAGCAAGATCCAGTTTTGATTTTTCTACTTTTGCAGCCAGATCTTCAATCTGACCGGAAGTTGTATCTAGTTCTTTACTTAAAGAAGTCAGCTGGCTGTTCAGATCATTTAATTCACCTTGTAAACCAGAGGTGGTACTTTCCAGTTCATCTGTGGAAGGTGCTGAATATACCGGAGTACTGACAGAAGCAATTGTTACGGTACAGATGGTAATTGCCAGAGCCGATCGTAATGCTCGTTTCTTTTTCATACTTATCATAAACATATCCTTTCCCTTTTCGCGAATGCTTATCTATTATACTACAAAACAGAGGATAAAGCAAATTTTTGCCAGCTGAAGGGTACGGGCAGAAGTTTTTCCGTTTCTTTCGACAGATTAATGATATATTAAACTTTATGTAAACAAATCCGGAAAAGGTTTACACGGAGGAGATTTATGTATAAAATAAGTAGGAAGAATGTCTGAATAAGAGAGGAATATATATATTATGAAAAAATATGAAGAAGAAAATTATAAATATGAAAATATCTGTGATAAGATCTATCCGTGGGTAAAAACAGAACTTACGGATTCACATGCATTGAACGGAAAGCATTTTTCAGAAAAAGATGCGCCGGTAATAGATTTTCTTGGGGATTTGAATGTTGTATTTGCAATCAAAAGAGGTGAAGATGCATATGAAATTTTAAAAGATAATATGCTTCCGCCGGAATGTGATATCATAGAATTATATCATAAGTCTTGTGAAAATCTGAACAGAGATGTAGAATTTGTAGTTGCCAATACCTGGTACGGAGGATTTGGAATTGTGGCAGACGGACATCATGAAGCAAGTTCTGTATGTTTCAAACACATCTGGCAGGTATGTGCAGACAAGTTAAAAGATGATCTGATCATCATGATCCCGAGAAAAGATGCGGTTCTTTTTGCACCGGCGGGTAATAAAGAGACAGTTCAGAAGATGATCGATCACGGAGAACAGGCTTATGAACAGGGAGAGAATAAGATCAGTAAGAATCTGTATCGTTTCTCAAGAGAAAGAAAGGAATTAGTTACATATGAAGATTAAGACCAGAATGATCGGCATGGATCTGGATGGGACTTTACTGAAAACGAATAAAGAACTGACCACATACACGAAGGATGTTCTGAAAAGGGCAGCAGATCAGGGAATTATCGTTATGCCGGCAACGGGAAGACCTGTCTCAGGCGTTCCAAAAGAACTGACAGAACTGCCGGGAATTCGCTATGCCGTTACTGCAAATGGTGCAAGAGTCATAGATTTGGAGAAGAATGAAGCAATTGTGGAAGAACTTCTTGCACACGACATTGCAGAAGTGATGATGACTGCATTTGAACATTATGATACTTTCAGAGAGATTTACTATAATGGAATAGGATATGCTTCAAAAGATGCACTGGCCAGAATTGATAAGTATCTGAATGTATCGGCGATGGCAAATTATATTACATCCACACGTATAGGTGTAGATGATGTGAGAGCAAAGTTTGAAGAGATGAACAGGCCGGTAGATAAGATCCAGGCGTTGTTTACATCGGTAGAAGACCGTGATGCGGCAAGAAAAGAGATAGAAGGTGTTCCGGGAATCGAAATTACCGGTGCACTTCCGATGAATCTGGAGATTAATGCGGCCGGTGTTAATAAAGGAAAGGCAATGATCGAACTCGGAAAGGTTTTTGGTATTCCAAGAGAAGAGATCATGGCGTTCGGAGATGGCAATAATGATCTGAAGATGCTGAAAGAAGTCGGAACAGGTGTGGCGATGGAGAATGCCATTCCGTCTGTGAAAGAAGCCGCAGATTACGTGACACTGTCCAATGATGAAGAAGGCGTTGCGAAATTTATAGAAAAATATGTGCTGGAGTAAGGAAAGGAGTGCAACATGTTAGATATTATTAAAGTAATTATTTTAGGAATCGTGGAGGGAATCACAGAATGGCTTCCGGTCAGCAGTACGGGACATCTTATTCTGGTGGGAAATGTATTAAAGCCGAGTATGAGTGATGCATTTATGGAAATGTTTGATGTAGTGATCCAGCTGGGTGCGATCATGGCGGTTGTAGTATTGTACTTCCACAAATTGAATCCATTTTCACCGAGAAAAAGCCATAAGCAGAAGATGCTGACATGGCAGATGTGGATCAAAGTACTGATCGGCTCAGTACCTGCAGGAATAGTCGGAATACTTTTTAACGATATTCTGGATGAGATCTTTTACAAACCATTACCGGTAGCGATCATGCTGATCGTTTATGGTGTGTTATTCATCGTCGTTGAGAAGCATAATGCAGGGAAGAAACCTTCTGTTACAAAGATTTCACAGCTCAGTGTCCAGATGCTGCTGTGGATTGGATTCTTCCAGATGCTTGCACTGATCCCGGGAACATCCAGATCAGGAGCTACGATCGTCGGAGCACTGCTGATCGGTGTATCAAGGGAAGTGGCAGCAGAATTTACATTCTTCCTGGCGATTCCTGCAATGTTCGGTGCCAGTCTTCTGAAACTGATCAAGTTTGGTTTCCATTTTACCGGTGCGGAGTTCGGTCTTCTGATGCTGGGATGTATCGTATCGTTTGGTCTGTCGGTCATTGCGATCAAGTTCCTGATGGGGTATATCAAGCAGCATGATTTCAAAGTGTTCGGATATTACCGTATCGTATTGGGGGCGCTGATCATTCTCTGGACGATAGTTCAGACTGTAATTGCATAGAAATGTATAAAAAAACGAGTGGATGTTTCACGATTATGTGGAATTATCCACTTGTTTTTTGATTAAAACATGATAATATATTAAATATATATGTATTTTTATACACATATTGAAAAGAATGGAGGAAAAAGATTATGAAGTTAAAAAAAGTTATCAGTGTAATGCTGGTTGGTGCATGCGTATTCTCTATGGCAGCATGTGGTTCTAAAAAAGAAGAAGCAAAAAAAATCGAAAGCGCAGATGATCTGAAAGATGCAAAGATCGGTGTACAGACAGGTACAACAGGTGATATCTACTGCTCTGATGATTTCGGTGATGATCATGTAGAACGTTTTAATAAAGGTGCAGATGCAGTTCAGGCACTTGTAAAAGGCAAGATTGACGCAGTTGTTATTGATAACGAGCCTGCAAAAGCATTTGTAGATGCAAATGACGGACTGAAGATCCTCGAGACACCTTATGTAGAAGAAGATTATGCAATGTGCTTCAAAAAGGGCAACACAGAACTGGAAGACAAATTCAATGCAGCAATCAAAGAACTGAAAGAAGATGGAACATTTGACAAGATCATCGGATATTATATCGATGGAACAGAAGATAAAGGATATGAGTCTCCGGCAGATGCTGACCGTTCCAATGGTAAACTTGTAATGGCAACAAATGCTGCATTTGAGCCATATGAATATTATGAGAAGGACAAGATCGTTGGTGTTGATGCTGATTTTGCGCAGGCAATTGCTGACAAGCTTGGCATGGAACTGACAATCAATGATATGGAATTTGATTCTATCATCGCAGCAGTAGACAGCGGAAAAGCTGATTTTGGTGCAGCAGGTATGACAGTTACAGATGAAAGAAAACAGCAGGTAGATTTCTCAGATTCATATTACACAGGAAAACAGATGATTATTGTAAAAAAATAATCAGAAAAGAATAGGATGAGAACATGCAGGAATTAAAAAAAGAATTTATTCTGAATTTTATAGAGGACAATCGTTGGAAATATATTGTGGACGGTTTGAAAATTACGCTGATCGTTACGATATTTGCGGTATTGATTGGTGTCCTTCTGGGATTTTTAATTGCGATTGTCCGTACGACACATGATAAGACCGGTAAATTAAAGATACTGAATGCGATCTGTAAGGTATATCTGACTGTGATCCGTGGGACTCCGGTTGTTGTACAGCTGATGATCATTTACTTTATCATATTCGGAAGTGTAGATATCAGCAAGGTACTGGTTGCAATCATTGCATTTGGTATTAATTCAGGTGCATATGTTGCAGAGATTTTCCGTTCCGGTATCATGTCAATCGATAACGGACAGTTTGAAGCAGGACGAAGCCTGGGATTCAATTATGCTCAGACAATGATGTACATCATTATGCCGCAGGCATTCAAGAATGTACTTCCGACACTTTGTAATGAATTCATTTCTTTATTGAAAGAGACTTCTGTATCCGGTTATATTGCGTTACAGGATCTGACGAAGGGCGGGGACATTATCCGAAGCCGTACATATGATGCATTCATGCCGTTGATCGCCGTTGCGCTGATCTATCTGGCAATGGTAATGATCTTTACCAAGCTTGTCAGCTTACTGGAGAGGAGGTTGAGAAACAGTGACCACTAAGAATGATGATGTGCTGATCAAAGTAGAAGGTCTGCACAAGATATACGGGGATTTTCATGCACTGAATGGAATCAATGAAGAGATTCATAAGGGAGAAGTGGTCGTTGTCGTAGGACCATCCGGATCCGGTAAGTCAACGTTTCTGCGTTCTCTGAATCTTCTTGAGGTTCCGGATCAGGGACATATCTATTTTGAAGGTGTGGATATTACAGATAAGCATGTGGATATCAACAAGCACCGTCAGAAGATGGGAATGGTGTTCCAGCATTTTAATTTATTCCCGCACAAGACGATCAAAGAAAATATTACGCTTGCTCCGATCAAGCTTCTTGGAAAGAGTAAGGAAGAGGCAGATAAAAGAGCAATGGAACTTCTGGAAAGAGTAGGGCTTGCCGAGAAGGCGGATTCTTATCCATCCCAGTTATCCGGCGGTCAGAAGCAGAGAATCGCGATCGTGCGTTCCCTGGCAATGGATCCGGATGTGATCCTGTTCGATGAACCGACATCGGCTCTCGACCCGGAGATGGTAGGAGAAGTTCTGGAGTTGATGAAACAGCTCGCAAGAGAAGGTATGACGATGGTTGTGGTAACACACGAGATGGGATTTGCCAAGGAAGTTGGTTCCAGGGTTATCTTTATAGATTCCGGACAGATCAAAGAGCAGGCAAAACCAGATGAATTCTTCGATCATCCGAAGGATCCACGGTTGCAGGAATTTTTATCAAAAATTTTATAATACAGAATGGAAAAAGGAAACATTTACATGATATGTTTCCTTTTTTGTTTCTCACGATATAATAAGAAAATCTGTTACAAACTATACTTTGCAACAGCTATCCCGTTCGATCAGATGGTGGGGAACGATGATCTTGGTTGCAGGGAGGTTTGGATTTTCTATATGGTTGATGATCTGGGAAGCAGCTTCACTTCCAAGCTGACCGGCTCCGATGTCAATTGAGGTTAACTGCGGGGAGGTCAGTCTTGCAAACAGAGAGTTGTTGAAAGATATGATGGACAGATCTTTCGGTATGGACAGATTGGTTTCCAGGCAGACCCGTTCTAAAGAGACGGCGAGGATATCATCACTGACCAGAATTGCTGTCGGGCGGTCTTCCTGCAGCAAAAGGCTGCGTATGGCTTCTTCATTATTCTCTGATGCATTCTTTACTTCCGCACAGTATTCCGGACGGACAGGAAGCTGATGGCTTGCAAGTGCAAGCTGGTAACCGGCCTTGCGGTCGGCGGAGAACATCAGGGAACTGTCGGAACCAAGATAGGCGATCCGGCGGTGCCCAAGCTGGTACAGATATTCCGTTGCTTCCCGGCCGGCAAGCAGATTGTCATTGTCAATATAGATCGTCTGATTGGTATACTGTGTTGCTTTACCGATAAGAATATATAAAAGGCCTTCGTTAAAGAGATAATCGATAACAGGGTCTTCTTTCTTGGAATACAGTACGATAAAACCGTCTACTTTGCCGCTTCGGGACATAGAGCGGACGGCGTCAAGAATCTCAGCTTCATCCTGGCCGGTTACAATTGTCGTCATATACTGTCTGCCGTTGCAGTAATGGCTGATTCCCTGGACTGCCTCCAGATAGAAGGAGTTCTCGTAGACTTCTTTGGCAGAAGCAGGAAGAATGATGCCGATTGTACGTGAATTCTGTGAAGCGAGATTGCTTGCCTGAAAATTCGGTTCATATCCAAGTTCTATCATAGCTTTCCTGACACGTTCTTTTGTCTCTTCACTGATAGAAGGATTATTTTTGCAGGTTCTGGATACGGTGGAAGGGGATACACCTGCCAGCGCAGCCACATCTTTAATTGTTACTGCCATGTAAGTAACCTCCGTTAGAGTTATATTTTCGTAGCTTTTGGATTTTTCTTATATTTTACAGCAAATAAATCAATATTGCAATTGAATTGCGGAAATATAATGCAAACGTGTGCACAGATATATAGAGGATTTGCACAAAAAAGATAAGATTAAATTGTGAAAAAGGTAGAAATATAATCTGTAAACGAAAATGCATTGAAAACCATGCAAAATTTGACTATAATTAATGCAAACGGTTGCGCAAATAAATGCAATAAGAAAACATGAGGAGGTTTCATTGTGAACGAGAATAAGAGTAAAAGTATACCACAAGTGATTCTTGCACCGTTAACCGGAAAGGCAGTGCCGTTAAGTGAAGTTCCGGATCCGGTATTTTCTGAGAAAGTCTTAGGTGACGGAGTCGCAATTATTCCGGCAGAGGGTAAGATTGTAAGCCCGGTAGACGGAGAGATATCAACAGTGGCAGAGACCGGTCATGCATATGGATTTACATCAGAGAACGGACAGGAAGTATTGGTTCATGTCGGGCTGGAGACAGTGTCATTAAACGGAGAATGCTTTAAAATCTATGGCAAAGCCGGAGATAAAGTAAAAGCCGGAGACCTGGTTGCAGAAGTAGATCTTGAGTATCTGAAAGAAAAAGAGATTAATCCGATCACACCGGTACTCATCTGCTCTGACACAGAGGGAAAAGAACTTCAATATATAGAAGGAGATGTAAAAGCCGGTGAGTCCGAAGTACTGGTCCTGGCAGAAAAAAGCGGGAAAGCAGAAGAGGAAAAAGTAAGCGGAAACGCTGGAGATAAACCGGAAACAAAAGAGAAAAAGAAGAAATTTAATTTTAATTTTGATTTTCTGCAGAAGCTTGGAAAAGTACTGATGACGGTAATTGCAGTTATGCCGGCAGCAGGACTTATGATCAGTCTTGGAAAACTGGTACAGATGGCAGGTGGAGATCTGTCTCTGGTCATGACGATCGGAAGCACAATGGAGAATATCGGATGGGCAGTGATCAATAACCTGCATATCCTGTTTGCGGTAGCAATTGGTGGTTCATGGGCAAAAGAAAGAGCCGGTGGAGCATTTGCCGCAGTCATTACATTTATATTGATCAATCAGATTACCGGTTCGATCTTCGGGGTGACTTCCGAGATGCTAAATGATGCTTCGGCGGTAACGCATACATTATTTGGTAAAGAAATTCTGGTAAATGGATACTTTACATCTGTTCTTGGTGTGCCTGCGCTGAACATGGGTGTGTTCGTTGGAATTATATCAGGTTTTGCAGGTGGTATTATTTACAATAAATACTATAACTATAGAAAACTTCCGGATGCGCTTGCGTTCTTTAACGGAAAACGTTTCGTACCGATGGTATGTATTGCCTGGTCTGTGATCATTTCACTGATCCTTTCCGTAGTATGGCCGGTGGTACAGTCCGGAATTAATGCATTTGGTGTGTGGATCGCCAATTCATCATCTACATCACCGATCCTGGCACCATTTATCTATGGTACACTGGAACGACTGTTACTTCCGTTCGGGCTGCATCATATGCTGACCATTCCGATGAACTATACATCATTCGGAGGAACTTATACGATCGCAACGGGAATCAATGCAGGAAAACAGGTATTCGGACAGGATCCGCTGTGGCTTGCATGGGTAACAGACCTGATCAACTACAAAGATGCAGGAAATATGAGTGCCTATAAGCATCTGTTAACAACAGTAACACCGGCTCGTTTCAAAGTCGGACAGATGATCGGGGCAACCGGATTATTACTTGGTGTAGCGCTTGCAATGTACAGAAGAGTCGATGCAGACAAGAAGAAAAAGTACAAATCCATGTTCTTCTCTACTGTTCTTGCAGTATTCCTGACAGGTGTAACAGAGCCGCTGGAATTCATGTTCATGTTCTGTGCGCTTCCGTTATATATCGTGTATGCAATCCTTCAGGGATGTGCATTCGCAATGTCCGGAATCATTCATTTAAGAGTGCATTCATTCGGTAATCTGGAATTTATTACAAGAATTCCGATGAGTATCAAGGCAGGACTTGCCGGAGATGTGATCAACTTTGTGATCTGCTGTGTGGCATTCTTCGTGATCGGATACTTTGTAGCATATTTTATGATTGGTAAATTTAACTTTGCAACACCGGGAAGACTTGGTAACTATATGGATGACAATGCAGATGATACAGAAGGTACTTCGGCGGGAACTTCCGGAAGCACAGGAAAAGACAGCCAGGCAGAACGTATTATTACGCTTCTCGGGGGACGTGAGAACATCGTTCTGGTCGATGCATGTATGACAAGACTTCGTGTTACGGTAAAAGATCTGGATAAAGTTGCAGAGATTGCAGACTGGAAGAAAGAAGGGGCACTCGGCCTGATCAAGAAAGACGGCGGAATCCAGGCTGTTTATGGACCGAAAGCTGACGTATTAAAATCAGATATTAATGACATTCTTTAAATGACATTCTTTAGGAGCATGTAAGTGCAATGAAATTATTAACATTGAATACACATAGCCTGGAAGAACCGGGCTATGTGGAAAAGACAGAAAAGTTTATAGAATGCTGGCAAAAGAACAGCCGGATATCGTGGCATTGCAGGAAGTAAATCAAAGTCAGAATGAGACGGAACTTCCGGACGTCATGTTGGATGGTTACACCAGATGCGATGGGTTCGAACTTCCGGTCAGACAGGATAATCATGCAAGATATGTAGTGAAAGAACTTAGAAATCGCGGTATCTATTATGACTGGACCTGGATCAGCGCTAAGACAGGATATGGAAAATATGATGAAGGAATGGCGTTACTCAGTAAGAAACCAATCGCACGGGTGCAGCAGTTTCTGACCAGTAAGACAGATGATTACGAGAACTGGAAGACGAGACGTATCCTCGGCATACAGCCGGAGGGCAGCCACGACTGGTTCTTTACCGTTCATATGGGATGGTGGAATGATGAGGAAGAAGCATTTGCTGATCAGTGGAAATGTATACAGGAAAGATTGAAAAATCCGGAATACCGGGAAGGAAATATCTGGCTGATGGGAGATTTTAACAGTCAGGATGATGTCCGCGGAGAAGGTTATGATCTGGTACTTAAGAGCGGCTGGAAAGATACCTATCTGCTGGCAGAAGAAAAAGATGACGGTATCACAGTAGCAGAAGAGATTGATGGATGGCGTGAAGCGGATGGACGCAGCAAAGCAGCAAAGAATGAAAAGCGGCTGGATTACATATTCTGTAATACGCAGGCAGATGTCCGCACTTCGAACGTTATCTGTAATGGAAAGAACGCACCGGTTGTATCTGATCATTACGGAGTTGTGATAACGGTATAACAGATTGGTTTATAATAAAAGAAAATCATAACAAATAGAAAAGAAGAGGGAAAGAAAGATGAGCGAGAGAGCAGCAGGCATACTCATGCCGATCAGCAGCCTTCCGTCGGAATACGGAATCGGCTGTTTCTCAAAGAGTGCATATGAATTTGTGGACTGGCTGAAGAAAGCAGGTCAGAGTTACTGGCAGATTCTGCCGCTTGGTCCTACAAGCTACGGAGATTCTCCGTATCAGTCATTTTCTACATTCGCAGGAAACCCATATTTCATCAGTCTGGAAGCACTGGTGGAAGAAGGTGTTCTGACAAAGGCAGAATGCGAGGCCGTAGACTGGGGAAAAGCAAAAGGGAGTATTGATTATAAAAAGATTTACGAAGGACGTTATCCGCTTCTTCGTAAAGCATACGAAAGAAGTAACGTGCATGAGAATGCAGAATATCAGAAATTTGTAGAAGAGAATATCTGGTGGCTGTCGGATTATGCATTATTCATGGCAGTAAAAGACAGATTTGACGGTGTGGAATGGAAACTGTGGGCAGATGATATCAAGCTGCGCTGGGGACCTGCGATGGATTATTACCGCGAGGAGCTGTATTTTGATATCGAATTCCAGCAGTATATGCAGTTCAAGTTCTATGAACAGTGGATGCAGTTAAAATCCTATGCGAACAAAAAAGGCATTCAGATCATCGGGGATATCCCGATTTATGTTGCAATGGACAGCGCAGATACCTGGGCACATCCGAAATTGTTCCAGTTAGATGAGGAAAATGTACCGGTTGCGGTTGCAGGATGTCCGCCGGACGGCTTCTCCGCAACCGGACAGTTATGGGGAAACCCACTCTACCGCTGGGGATATCATAAAGAAACCGGCTATCAGTGGTGGATATCTCGTCTGGCATATGTGTTCCGCCTGTATGATGTGGTAAGAATCGATCATTTCCGTGGATTTGATGAGTATTTCTCTATTCCATACGGGGCAGAGACGGCGGTAGACGGACATTGGGAAAAAGGACCGGGCATGGATCTGTTCTGGAAAGTAAGAGAAGCACTGGGTGAAAAGCCGGTCATCGCAGAAGATCTTGGCTATGTGACAGATTCTGTTCGTGATCTGGTAAGAGATAGCGGATTCCCGGGTATGAAGGTTCTGGAATTTGCATTTGACTCGAGAGATTCCGGATGTGCGAATGACTATCTGCCGCACAATTATCCGGTGAATAGTGTTGCTTATACAGGAACGCATGATAATGAGACGCTTGCAGGCTGGTGGGGAAGCATCAGTAAGGATGAGCAGAAGCTGACCCGCGAGTATCTCTGTGATACTTACACACCGGAAGCAGAACTGAATAAGCCGTTGATCAGCCTGATCATGAGAAGTGCTGCAAAGTGGTGCGTGATCCCGATGCAGGACTATCTGGGCCTTGATAATAAGTGCCGTATGAATACACCGTCAACGGTCGGAACGAACTGGAAATGGAGAATCCGCAAGAACCAGTTATCTGTGAAATTACAGAAAGAAATCCATGCGGTGACATTACGTTATGGAAGAATGAACTGGACAGAAGATGTTGAAGAAGCAACAGAGGCAGAAAAATAGAATAAAACAGAAGTCAGGAAAAGTGTGTTACAATAGTACAAAAAGTGACACACTTTTTTTGTTGTACCGAAATATGCAAGAACAGAAAAAATAAAGGTGAAAATATATGGAATATAGTATGAATATGTATGCCAAGCTTCTGCATACATCCATTTCCAGAATCGGTTCCGGAGGAAACACAGTGAAAATATATGGGAACCATACAGATTTTCATATTGCTTATGTAGTAAAAAAGTACATGGAAGAAAAGAAAGATATGGAAAAATATCCATATCTCGTAAATCTGTGCCAGGGCGTTACAACTGCGGTGGTGGAAGACCAAAATGGTGAACTGTACCTGATCGGGCCGGTCTCATTTGTAGAATATAAGCAGGTTGACCTGAAGAAATTTATAACACAGGAATGTGGCATGCAGAAAGAAACGTCCGAAGAAGCATATGTGCTTCCGAAGATTCCGTACTGCAGCCGTGATCGGTTCGGCATCACGGTACTTCTGGTACATCATATGCTGACAGGACAGGAACTGTCGTTGGAAGAACTGTGGAGATTGAACGGAGAAAAGATCAATGAAAATCATATCCATGAGCGGAAAGTCGGTTCTGTCTTGTTCGAACGTATGGAATTTGAAAATCCACATAATCCATATGATCAGGAAGTCAGAGAGTTGAACAGTATACGGAACGGAGATCTGGAAAGCTTTCAGAAGAGTATCCGGGAAACCTATGCAGGATCCGAAGGACGACTTTCGGAAAATCAGATCCGTCAGGAGAAGAACATTGCTATCTGTGTGATCACACTGGCATCCCGGGCAGCGATTGAGGGAGGCGTGCTTCCGGAGATGGCATTTTCCATGGTAGATGCTTACATTATGCAAGTGGAGAAAATGTCAAATATTGTCGAGATCCGCTCGTTTATGAGAAAAGCGGAACAGACATTTCTGGAAAAAGTACAGGAAAATAAAAAGCCAAAAGTAAAAAATATGCTGGTGGAAGACACGAAAAAATATATTTTTCAACATTTACACAGCAAAATCGAGATTGGAAATATCGGAAATGAGATAGGAGCCAATACAACCTATCTGTCGGAATTATTTCATAAGACGGAAGGAGTTACGATTCAGAAGTATATTCAGAGGGAAAAAATCAAGCTCGCAAAGAACATGTTGCAGTATTCGGAATACAAGACAGAAGACATAGCGAACTATCTTGGATTCTGCTCACAGAGTTATTTTGGAAAGGTCTTCCGGGAGTATGAGAATCTGACACCGAATCAATTTCGTCAGAAATATGGAAGAAATAACAGAAATAAATGATAAACAGACGAAATGAATGATAGATTAGTCTCCGGCTGATTGATAAGATAATGTTATCAAAAAACGAAAAGGAGAAAATAAGATGTCACAAAATGTAACAGATAGTAATGGAAAAATAAGTGTAAAAGAACGTATCGCTTATGGATTTGGAGATTTCTCAAGTAACATTATGTATTCGGCAATGTCCGCTTTCCTGATGTTCTATTATACAGATATTGTTGGTGTGGGAGCGGCAGCAGTCGGAGTGATCATGCTGTGCTCCAGATTATTTGACGGTATCAGCGACCTGATCATGGGAATCATCATTGACAGAACCAATTCCAAATATGGAAAAGCAAGAGTATGGATATTAAGACTTGTGATTCCGTATGCCATCGGTACTGTCTTGTTGTTCGCAGTGCCGACAGGCTGGACACAGACGGCAAAACTGATCTATATATTCTTCAGTTATAACCTTGCATTTACTGTATTATTTACCGGAATCAACCTTCCATATGCAACACTGACAGCTCTGATGACACAGAATCAGTATGAAAGATCTGTACTTAGTATCTTCCGTATGATCCTTGCAACAACAGGAACTTTATTCATTAAGACCTGCACATTACCGGTTGTAAAGTTCTTTGGAAATGATGCACATGCATGGACCTATACATTTATCGTATTCGGTATTTTAGAGATCATCACATTTATGATCACATTCCTCGGAACAAAAGAACGAGTTGGAAATGATCCGGAATCAAAGAAAGAAAATGTTCCGGTAAAAGATGGATTTAAAGCACTTGTAAAGAACAAATACTGGTTTATGGCGACATTGAACCTGATCCTGATCTTCATTGCACAGGGTGTGAACGGATCAGCAGAAGTATATTATACAAAGAATGTACTGGGTAACAGTAACCTGATTGGAACATTTTCCGTAGCTCTTCAGGTGACACAGATCATCTGCATGTTCTTTATCGCAATCTTTGTTAAGAAATATGGAAAGAGAAATGTCCTGATGGCAGGAGCGGCAATCATGATCATCGGTTATGGAATCATGGCTGTTGCAGGAGCGAACGTGCCGGTACTGATCATCGGATGTGCGGCAAGAGGAATCGGTAACTCAGGAATCTCTGCGTGCATGTTTGCAATGGTTACAGATACGATTGAATATGGTGAGTGGAAGACTGGTGTACGTACAGAAGGACTGATCAACAGTGCGGCAAGCTTCGGACAGAAATTAGGAAACGGACTCAGCACAGTACTTTTCGGAGTAATCTTAAATATCGGAGGGTATGTAGGATCCGCAAAAGTACAGACCAGCGGTGCGCTGACAGCGATCAAAGCAGGTTATATCTATGTGCCGATTATCTTAACCGTGATCCAGATCGTGGTATTGTATTTCTATCATCTGGATAAAGAGTATGAAGGAATTCTGGCAGATCTGAATGGACGTAAAGCAGCAAAATAAATCGCAGATAACAAAAGTTTGAAAGGGTATAAATGATGGAAAAATTAATTTATGGCACTGCATATTATGATGAGTATATGCCGTATGACAGACTTGCGGAAGATGTGGAAATGATGAAAAAAGCAGGTATTAATACGGTCAGGATTGCGGAATCAACATGGAGTACCTGTGAACCACAGGAAGGTGTCTTTGATTTCTCACATGTGGAACGTGTGTTAGATGCGATGGAAGAAGCAGGAATCCAGGTGATCATCGGAACTCCGACATATGCAGTTCCGACATGGATGGTAAAAGCACATCCGGATGTGATCGCAACGACAAAAGAAGGACAGGGTATTTACGGAGCGCGCCAGATCATGGATATTACACATCCGGTCTATCGTTTTCATGCAGAACGGGTCATCCGGAAACTGATGGAAGTATCGGCACACCGGAAATGTGTCATTGGTTTTCAGGTAGACAATGAGACGAAATACTACGGAACGGCCGGAAAGAATGTACAGCTTGGCTTTGTAAAATATCTGCGGGAGAAATTCAAGGATGATCTGGATGTCATGAATCATGAATTTGGTCTGGATTACTGGAGCAACCGTATCAATGCATGGGAAGATTTTCCAGATGTGAGAGGTACGATCAACGGAAGTCTCGGAGCAGAATTTGAAAAATACCAGAGAACACTGGTAGACGAATTCCTTGGCTGGCAGGCAGATATTGTGTCAGAGTATAAAAGACCGGAGCAGTTTATCACCCATAATTTTGACTTCGAGTGGAGAGGATATTCTTACGGGGTACAGCCGGATGTCAATCATTTCAAAGCGGCAAAGAAACTGACACTGGCAGGAGTTGACATTTATCATCCGACACAGGATGACCTGACGGGAGCTGAGATTGCATTTGGCGGGGATATGACAAGATCTTTAAAGAATGATAATTATCTCGTACTTGAGACCGAAGCACAAGGGTATCCGGGATGGACACCATATAAAGGACAGTTAAGACTTCAGGCATACAGTCATCTGGCATCCGGTGCAAAGGGTGTGATGTACTGGCACTGGCATTCCATCCACAATTCCTTCGAGACTTACTGGAAAGGAGTCTTAAGCCATGATTTCAAGGAAAATGCTGTGTACAAAGAGGCAGAGATTATTGGAAATGAATGGCATCGCTACAGTGAAAAGCTGAGTGGACTTAAAAAAGACAATAAAGTTGCGATTATGGTCAGCAATGAAGCTTTGACGGCACTGAACTGGTTCGGAATTGAGGCAACGGCAGCAGGAAATGAAGGAATCCGTTATAATGATGTGGTGAGATGGATTTATGACGCATTGTATAAAATGAATGTAGAGTGCGACTTCATCTGGCCGGAAAGCCAGAATATGGAACAATATAATGTGATTGTACTTCCAGCTTTGTACGCGGTGGAAGAAAATGTTCTGGATCGCCTGAAAGCTTATGTAGAGCAGGGGGGAACACTCGTTGCTACATTTAAGACAGGATTTGCCAATGAGAATGTGAAAGTATATGCAGATGATCAGCCACACCACATGACGGAGGTGTTCGGTATGCATTACCAGCAGTTCACATTCCCGAAAAAAGTTACACTGTCAGGTATGCAGGACAGACATCCGGAAGCAAAGACGTTTATGGAATTACTGATTCCGGATACGGCAAATGTGCTTTCTTCTTATGAACATTACAACTGGAAAGATTACGCGGCAATCACGGAAAATAAGTATGGACAGGGACGTGCTTATTATATCGGATGTATGTTTGAAGAGGCAGAATTGCAGAAGTTATTCAGACATATATTGGAACAGGCAGGAATTTCCTGCGAAGAGAATGCAGTATTCCCGTTGATCATCCGCAGAGGAACGAATGCAGAAGGAAAAGAGCTGGCATTCTATCTGAATTATTCAGAAAATAAAACAGAGCTTGCTATCGGCGAAGGCGAGGAGATTCTGATCGGTCAGAGTAAGTTAGAGCCATGGGGAGTCTGTGTGACGGAAAAATAAACAGTGAGAATGTGAGAGAACCGATCGCTGGAAGCTTTTCTTGCATGCTTTGATATAAAAAGGCAGATATCAGTTTCTAAGATATCTGCCTTTAGGTTTTTCATATACTCTGATATGTTCTCTACAGATTAGATAGGAAGTTCAAGATAAATATCTTTTCCTTCTTTAATAGAGATCACTACTTTGCCATGTTTGATAGTAGTAACAGCACCCTGAACACTTACTGCAGGTGCAGCTTCAGCAGGAGCTTCCTCTTCAGCAGGAGCCTCTTCTGCTGCTAAATCGTCATCTGATTTGAATCCTTCTACGTTATCTGCTGTCAGTGGACAGAGGGAATCACTTGTCTTTGTTAATTTTGCCCCAAGAACCTGTCCGATCTTCAGACATCCGTCAAGATTTAAAAGACCTGAATCTACTAATTCATCGAAGATTGCAGGATCCTCTAAGTTTGCTGGTTCAATTGTAATTCCGCCTTCTGCTCTACAGCATAATACTGCAGGATCATTTGCATGCGCGTTCGCTGTTTCAGCTGTAATTGACATACCGAATACCTCCTAAATATTCATATTTATTTTCTATGAATAGTATAGACTTTTCTAATTAAATTTTCCAATTGCTTTTTTCGATAAAAGACAGATAGAATAGATAAGCCCTATAGCACAAAAAAACGATCATCAGCTTTGGAGGTTATATATAGAATCTGTCTATAAGAATATGAGAATAACCAATTGGAAATATAAAGGAAACAGGAATATAATAATATCAAACGATAATATTGTTAGTGGCAAGGATCGGCCACATTCCCTTCTCTTAAAGCCCTTTTCCTGAGGATGTCGATATCGGGACGACATTTCCAGGAAAAGGGCTTTGACGTTGTATAGAATGATAAGTTATAATGAATCATATGTTCGAGAAAGTAAAATAAATGGGGAAGCAATAGAAAATGAAAAATACAGAAAAAAAAGATGAAGAGCTTGTTGAGATCGTACAGCCTCTGGTGAACTGGTACCGCAAGAATAAAAGAGATCTTCCGTGGCGTCATAATCCGGACGCATACCGGGTGTGGATATCCGAGATTATGCTGCAGCAGACAAGGGTGGAAGCTGTAAAAGGATATTATGACCGCTTTTTAAAAGCACTTCCAACGGTGAAAGATCTTGCCGAGGCAGAAGAGGATAAGCTCCTGAAGCTGTGGGAAGGTCTGGGATATTATAATCGTGTGAGGAATATGCAGAAGGCAGCACAGCAGATCATGGTTGATCATGAAGGGATATTTCCAGATACTTATGAAGAAATCCTGCAATTGAAGGGAATCGGTAATTACACGGCAGGGGCTATCAGCGCATTTGCCTACGGAATCCCGAAACCGGCAGTGGATGGCAACGTGCTGCGGGTGATTTCCAGAATTACCGGAAGTTACGAAGACATCATGAAACAGAGTGTCCGTAAAAAGATAGAACACGCACTGGAGCAGGTGATACCTGCAGAGGCCGCCAGTGATTTCAACCAGGGACTGATCGAACTGGGAGCAATCGTGTGTGTACCGAACGGGGAACCGAAGTGTGAGGAATGTCCGGTAAGAGAATACTGTATTGCACACGCAGAGAATCTGACAGCAGAGATACCGGTAAAGAAGAAGGCAAAAGCCAGAAAAATAGAAGAAAGAACCGTACTGATTTTCAAAGACGGCAAGCGTATCGCAATCCGGAAGCGTCCGGCAAAAGGACTGCTTGCAGGATTGTATGAATTTCCAAATGTAGAAGGAAAGCTTTCGATGGATGAAGTCACGGAATACAGCAAGAAGATTGGTCTGATGCCGGTCCGTGTGCAGGAACTTCCGGAAGCAAAGCATATCTTCAGTCATATCGAATGGCATATGACGGGATATGAGGTGATCGTAGATGAGCTGGAGAAGACGAATGAAAAAGGATTTCTGTTCATTCATCCAGAGGAAATTAAGAAGGAGTATTCGATTCCATCCGCATTTGAAAAGTATACGGGGTATGCGGGGATTGAACGTTAGTGGATGGATAGTGTGAAAAGACTGGTATGAAAAGCAATGTTCGGTAAAAAATGAATAAACAAAAAATAAAAAGGATGCGGGAAACTGTTTTTGTTAAATAACAGTTTTCTACATCCTTTTTGTATGCCAGAGTATGAAAGAAGAGCTGCCAGCGGCAGACTCTGCTGATATTACGTCGGCTGCTGAGAAAGCTTCGGTGCCTTCTTGTCTGCTGTAACATAGACAAATGGATAAATGATACATGCCATCGTAACTGCCGCGATCACATCCGTCACAGAATGCTGCTTTAAGAACATCGTTGACAGAATAATAAGTGTAGCCAGAATATAGGCACTGATCTGGATCCATCGGTGTTTCTTCAGATCATTACTGTGTGAGATGGCAATGCTTACGCCGATAGAGTTAAATACATGAATACTCGGAAGCACGTTCGTCGGTGTATCCGTCTTGTACAGAAGCTTTACCATATCGGTAAATACATTGTCTC
>OCPR01001133.1_pt1 | contig 19424 bp, 14 predicted proteins | sample 1538611 | NCBI WGS metagenome assembly OCPR01 (sample SAMN04571711, study PRJEB22368) | human gut metagenome | biome: human gut; material: stool | host: Homo sapiens | place: Luxembourg | collected 2012-09-28
GTCTTCCCAGATCTCATCGATTAAATCTACCTGATAATTTACTTTTGCATTCTTCTTTCCAGCGATGGCTGCATAGCCTTCTCCTTCGCCGACAGATACGACTCTTCCGTCAAATCCGAGCGTCTCTCCTGCCTGTAATACCTCTTCAATGTATGCATTCATCTCCGGCACTCCAGGCTCGCCCATTTTCATGAGTTCTACAGTTGTCCCCTCTAACTGTGCTGCTGCCTGAATGAAGTAACGTCCGTCTGTCCAGAGTCTTGCCTCTGTCTTCGTGATCACGGCTGTTCCCGCTGATCCAGAGAACCCTGTAATGAACTTTCTCGCTTTGAAATGTTCCCCAACATATTCACTCTGATGGAAGTCTGCAGTCGGTACTACATACACATCAATGTTTTTTTCTTCCATGCACTTACGAAGTGCGGAAAGTCTTTCTGGTACTGTCATGTTTTTGTTCCTCCTTGATATATACAGTGTATCGTTATTATAACGCATTTCTTCTCATTAATCTTCTATTAAATCAGATAATTTTTCTTATCTATCATAAGTAATGCTTCTTTTGAATGAATGACAGCAAAAAAGACTTTGGAACAGATTTTTTCGAATCCCTTTCAAAGTCTTTCTGCTAATATTATTCTATTTATCTTTACATCCTTCCGGCTTTTCCAAGCTCCACCATCACCGGTGTAAGCCCTGCAACATCCCAGCCCTCAAAGCTGATCATACATAATGCTCGGAATAATAACTTCACTGTCTCAGATTCTTCCGTCTGATCTGCATGATACAATTTCGCCGCCACCTGACAGATTGCCATCATAATTGCAGATTTGAAGTCTCCGATCTCTTTCGATTCTTTCCACAGATTCTCCATATCATAATCATCTGTATTCCCGCATGGTGCCGCACACGTTACGCATCCCGGTGAGACTGTGTATTTTTCGTTTCTTACTTTTTCTAACATCTCACTCATATCAAAAATACTTGCCGACCAGTCTCCTGCCATCGTCAGTGCTTCCAGAAATACCCTGTTGGTATTCTCTGTCTTTTCGTTATTTTCGCAGGTTCTCGCAAGTCCGATGACCGCACCTGTCAGTTTCTGTCTGATTTCTTCTGTCATGATATCCGTTCCCCTTTTCTTCTTCGTTTATTCTCAGGATATTGCTCTTGCATACGTTGATATAAAACAGTAATCCACAACTACATAGATCCTATGTCTATTTTTCAGATTCATTTTTCACCTGCTTCTTTGCCGGGATCGCAAAGATAAATATCATAGAACTCACAAACAGCAAAAACGGATAAAACAGCTTCGGCATGATCTGAAATGCCGACACATTATATCCCAGTTCACTCGCCGCAGATATCGCCACCAGCATCTGCGCTCCATAAGGAATGATCCCCTGAAAAATACAGGAAAATGTATCCAGGATCGAAGCTGCTTTTCTCGGTGTGATCCCGTATTCTTCCGCCATATCCTTTGCGATCGGGTTCGCCATAACGATTGCTACCGTATTATTCGCCGTTGCGATATCCATCGTTCCGACCAGAAGTCCCATACCGAGCTGACCGCCTTTGCGTCCTTTGAATACTTTATGGATTCCTGCAAGCAATGCATCAAACCCGCCATATTCACGGATCAGCGCACACATAGCCGCTACCAGAATTGCCACCATACTCGTCTCGAACATTCCGGAAACACCGGATCCCATATTCGCCAGCAGATCTGTTGCTGCAATATGACCGCCAGCCAGCATGATCACCGATCCGGATACGATACCAATCAAAAGTACCACAAATACGTTAATCCCGATGATTCCACCAATCAGTACCAGCACATACGGAATGATCTGTATTAAATTATATGACTTCGTCACACGTCCTGCGATATCCGTCTGGAACGAAAGAACCAGGATCAGCACCAGCGTTCCTATCGCCGCCGGAAGTGCGATCCCGAAGTTCTCACGGAATTTATCCTTCATCTGGCATCCCTGTCCGTTACATGCCGCAATCGTTGTATCCGAGATAAAAGAAAGGTTATCTCCGAACATCGAACCGCCCATGACCGAACCGATACAAAGTGCCATGTCAAATCCAGACGCCTTCGATACTGCTACCGCGATCGGTGTGATCAGTGTGATCGTTCCAACCGATGTTCCCATCGCCACCGATACGAAACATGCTACTACAAATAATACCGCAACCGAAAATCTTGCAGGGATCAGTGACAACATAAAGTATGCCACACTTTCCGCACTGCTTCTTCCTACTACTCCGACAAATGATCCCGCTGTCAGGAAGATCAGAAGCATTGTAATAATATTCTTATCTGCAAGTCCCTGCGCCATGATTCCAAGCTTCTCATCAAAACTCACCTTACGGTTCTGCAGGCACGCAACCAGAATCGCCGCAAGAAATGCGATAATGATCGGGACATTATAGAATCCCATCGGAATCTTCATCACATATTCAAATGTTATTCCAAGTCCCAGATAAATACACAAAAATACACCGATCGGCAATAGTGCTATTGCATTCCCTTTTTTCATTCTTTATCCTCTCATTCCTTTCACACCAGACATCCACAAATACATCTGGCTCTGCTTTCAACTTTCTCTATTCTTCTAACCGATTCCTCCAAGTACAATTCCAAGGATCAGCACGATAAAACATACCGGTACATAAAAATATTTACATATTGCATAATAATGTTTCGTAAATGGTGTCTCTCTTCCTGTATTGACCTGTTTTTCCACAAATGCCTTACCGCATACCCAGAAGAACATGATTCCTGCAAGCCCGGCTCCAAGCGGACAGATATAGATAGACAGCACATCCATCCAGTCTGACACGATGCCCTGGATCAGCAGGGACACGATTACTCCCACAATTCCTGTAAATGCACATGCCGGCACTCTTCCAAGCTTGAATTTTTCCTGCACCGTAGCGATCGGAGCCTCATACAAGTTGATCAACGATGTCATACCCGCAAGTAATACCGCAACAAAGAAGATGATTGCGATCAGCCATCCTCCCGGCATTCCTTTGATCAGATTCGGGAGAAAGATGAACAATAGTCCGGGACCACCCTGATTCAGCTGTGCTCCTGTCGTTGCCATCGCCGGAATGATAACGAGTGCGGCAAGAATTGCTGCAATCGTATCAAATAATGCAACTCTTCCTGCAGAAGCCGGAATGTCTTCTTCGTCCGAAAGATAAGATCCATAGATCAATGTTCCATTTCCTGCCACCGACAGGGAAAAGAATGCCTGACCAAGTGCAAAGATCCACGTTGCCGGATCTTTGAATGCCTTTGGATCTACTCTGAAAATGTAACGATATCCTTCACTTGCTCCCGGCTGGAATCCGACATAGATTCCCAGAATCACGAACAATGCAAAGAATATTGGCATCATGATCTTATTTGCTTTTTCAATACCGCTTCCGACACCTAACATCAGAATCAGCATACAGGCCACAAGCGCAAATATCTGCCATATATTATTGCCAAATGCTGATGCCATCTTACCAAATGCAGCCCCGAATTCATCCACATTTTCAGGCGAAAGTGTTGCTCCTGTAAATGTTCCAACGGCATATCTCAGGATCCAGCCCATTACAACCGTATATCCGATTGCCATGGCAAGTGATCCGAATACCGGGATCATCCCCAGTGCTTCTCCGACTTTTCTCTTTCCTTTTTTCTCACAGGCAATTCCAAATGCATCGATTGGCCCGGCCTTTGCCGCACGCCCAAAGCTCATCTCCCCGATTACTCCCGTCGAACCGATCAGTATTACAAATATAAAATATGGTATCAGAAATGAACCGCCTCCATACAGTGATACTCTGGTTGGGAACATCCAGATATTTCCCATACCGACTGCTGAACCGATACAGGCGCAGATAAATCCCCATCTGCTGCTAAATGATTCTCTTTTATTCATAATTTTTCCTCTCCAGCCATTGGGGACGGGGTTTTTGGTCTTTTTACTGTCCCTGCCGGCTCAAAATATTCCATACACATGGTAGACTTTCTCTATTCTACCATGAGTGCTATAAAGACGTCAAAAAAAAGGGAATATAAACTTATCCCCTTAGTGTCGCCACCACTCTTTTTGACATTGCAAGCACATCCAGTGCTTCCTCTATCGATCTGGTACAGATATCAACATTTGCAATCAGTCTTCCATACGCACCTTCCGCCTCTATAATTCCAATACTGAGTTCTGCTTTTTCGCACATAGGCAGATCATTTCGTCCGTTTCCTACTGCAATACACTGTTCCCCGCCCAACTGCTCTATGATTTTTCTTTTTTCTTCTGCTGCCGCATTACCGGGAAATGTCTGTATCTTTAACGGTAGTCCTTTACACTTTCGGATATTATGCCATCTTTCGCAATGGTTCCGTTATAATCCAGAACCAGATACTTAAGATCCATAGTTTTATATCCGGGAATTTCTATTCTCATACGTCCTCCTTCACTCTTACATATACTGTATCTGCTCTCTTGCAGGTTCGGATGACGGATGCTCAAAGAATGTCTTTGTGTCTGTCACTTCCAGTACTCTTCCCTGATCCATAAAGATAATCTGATCTGCAATTCTTTTTGCCTGTGCCAAATTATGTGTTACGATCACGAATGTATATTTTCCCTTTAATTCCAGAAGTGTTTCTTCTATCGCAATGGTATTTTTCATATCAAGCGCAGAACACGGCTCATCCAATAGCAATATTTCCGGATTCACACACAGACTTCTTGCTATGGCAAGACGCTGTTTCTGTCCACCGGATAATTTTTTTGCAGAATAGTATAGACTTCAATCCAATTATTTTCAAATAGATAATACCTATAAGCATTTCCACTTATAGGTATTATCAATATATTTATATGAGTTTTTCCAGTATATTGCTTTACTCTTTCAATTCTACCTTAAATCGCATCCAACGCATTCGAAATATCCGCGATCAGATCCTCTTTATCTTCCAGACCAAGACTGATACGGATCAGTTCAGCCGGTACTCCTGCCTCTTTTAACTGTTCATCCGTCATCTGTCTGTGCGTAGACGTTGCCGGATTCAGACAACAGGTTCTTGCATCTGCTACATGCGTCTCGATCGCACCAAGCTTTAATGTCTTCATAAATGTAGACGCTGCTTCTCTTCCACCTTTTAATCCGAATGATACAACACCACATCCTCCGTTCGGAAGATATTTCTGTGCTCTTTCATAATATTTATCAGACGGAAGTCCGGAATAGTTCACATATGCTACCTTTGGATGTGCTTCCAGGAATTCCGCAACTGCCTGTCCGTTCTCTACGTGCTTCGGCATACGTACATGCAGAGATTCCAGTCCAAGGTTTAAGATGAATGCATTCTGTGGTGACTGGATCGATCCAAAGTCACGCATCAGCTGTGCGGTACATTTTGTAATAAATGCACCTTCCTTGCCGAATTTCTCCGCATATGTAATTCCATGATAGCTGTCATCCGGTGTACAAAGTCCCGGATACTTCTCAGCATGAGCCATCCAGTCAAAGTTGCCGCTGTCTACGATCGCACCGCCAAGTGCAGCTCCGTGACCGTCCATATATTTTGTAGTCGAATGTGTTACAATATCCGCTCCCCACTCGATTGGTCTGCAGTTAACCGGTGTCGGGAATGTGTTATCTACGATAAGCGGTACACCATGTGCATGTGCCACTTTGGCAAATAATTCAATATCCAGTACCGTCAGTGCCGGATTCGCAATCGTCTCTCCAAACATTACTTTCGTATTTGGCTTAAATGCCGCATTTAGTTCTTCTTCTGTTGCATCCGGTGAAACGAATGTTACATCGATTCCCATCTTTCTCATCGTTACATCAATCAGGTTGAATGTTCCACCGTAAATGGATGAAGATGCTACAATATGATCTCCACATTCACAGATATTGAACAGCGCGAAAAAATTGGCTGCCTGTCCGGATGAAGTCAGCATCGCTGCCGTTCCACCTTCCATCTCTGCGATCTTTGCCGCAACCATATCATTAGTCGGGTTCTGAAGTCTGGAATAAAAATATCCGGAGGCCTCAAGATCAAATAATTTTCCCATGTCCTCACTGGTTGCATATTTGAATGTTGTTGACTGTACGATCGGAATCTGTCTTGGTTCTCCGTTTCCCGGAGTATATCCGCCCTGTACACATTTCGTTCCTATTCTGTATTCGCTCATGAATTTTCCTCCTTAGTGCATGTTTTTTCACGCACTCGCTAAAACATACCTTTTTAGTATACTTTAGCACTATGAGGAGTGTTTTTCAAGGATAGGTTACAAAAAACCGAAGGTATTCCGACCCTTCGGTTTTTTGCTGTTGTTACCAATGAAAGATAACATTATAGTACATATGATTTCTATATTTACTTTATTCAATCGCATCTGTCTCAATCACAAATTTCACATTACCATCCATTGCTTTATCCTTACCACTGAATGTATTGTATTTGCAATCATCTGATGTCAGCACTTCGATTCTGTCGAGTACATCACCGAGTTCATCTTCTACGGTACTCTTTAACTTGCTGGTTCCTTCTTTGTCGAATTTTGCCATTCCTTCAGCAAGTTCCTTTGCACCTGACTGGAGTTCGGAAGCTCCGCTTCTCAGTGCACTGCTGTTTGCTGCAAGTGTTGCAGATCCGGAAGACATCTGGCTTCCCAGTGTATTCAGTCCGTTTGCCAGCTGGTTGGTTCCACTCTGAAGTGTATTGACACCTGCTACTAATGTCGGGCTGTTGGATTTCAGTTTATTTGCACCGCTTACCAGAGAATCATTGTATCCACTTAACTGGGCAAAGCCTTTATTCAGGGCTGTGATTCCCTGGATTGCTGTCGGGAACTGCGCTGATGTGGCTTTGTTCAATGCAGCCAGGTTACCATGCAGTGTTCCGATCGCACTGTTCAGTCCCTGCATACCTGCATTTAACTGGTCTACACTTCCTGTCAGTGTACTTAACTGTCCTGCCTGTGCAAGAACACCTTCTGCATCTTCAATGCTCTTTAACTGCTTTTTCAATTCCGGAAGAGCTTTTGACAATGCTTCGGAAGACTTCTTCAAAGTATCTGCATTTGTCATGATCGTTGCCGCACCTGCTTTTAAGGAATCTACATCTATTGTCGGCATCTTTGACGTATCAATGCCTGTTAACTCTTTGAGATTCTGTACGGAATCTGTGGAAGCTTTTGCGCTCTTCAGTGCACCAATCGAACTCTGTAATTGTTTTGCTTCTTCGGAATTCTTATCTGAGATTCCTGCATACTTCGCTTCCAGTGCGCTTATAGATGCAGCGATCGCATCCGAACTGTTCTTTGCTGTTGTCTTTGCTGTTGTAATTGTCTGATTGTCAGATGCAACTACATCATTGATATTCTTACATGCATTCTGTAATGCTGTCTGCGCTGCCTCAATATTTGCCAGAGATTCCTGCATACCATTTAATGTCTGAGCAATTGTTGTAAGCGGTGTCTCGATGCCACTTGTAAGTGTTCCGCTTAATGTCTTAGTCTCTGCCATCAATGTATTGCCGGTTGTTACCATATCATTTACCTGAGACATCAGACTCTCTACTTCTTTCGTTCCGAGTGCTGCTTTCATCTGTGCTGTTCCTGCTGCCAGAGCCTGGGAGGCTGCCTGAAGGTCTTCTGTGGTTTCACCCTCACCATCCGTTGCTGCCTCAAGCTGGGAGATCGCACTCTGTACCTGTTTCAGTCCCGCACTCAACTGTGTCAGCTGTGATGCTCCAGCTGCCAGCTGCTTCTCGCCATCTACATAGCTGCTCACACCATCTGCCAGTGTATTCACACCATCCGTATAATCCTGTACACCTTTGACAACCTTATTCACACCGTTCACATACTCTGTAACGCTGCCGCTCAGTTCTCCATTAGATCCAAGGTATTTCTGGATACCGGCGTTCAGTGTATCCACACCATCTGTATAGCTGTTCACACCATCTGCCAGTGTTCCTGCACCATCTGCCAGTGTTCCGGAACCGCTGACTAACTGAAGTGCCGCATCTTCCAGATCATCCAATGCTGTCTGCAGATCATCTACATCTGCAATGTCATCCATATTCATATCATCTAACAGATCAGATAATGCAACTGTATAAGTAGAAGACATTGTAAAATCTGTTACATCTGCTTCAATACTTAAGCTTTCCGGAATCGTAACTTTGTCGCTTTCCTCACTGTTTAAGTTCAGGCTGTCTTTTAATCCCGGCATTCCGAATCCGATAACGATGTTCTTATTGCCATCGGAAATGATCTTACCATTGTCGATCGTTACGTTACTGAATGTCTCATTCGGAAGGATCATGCCAGTCATCATCACAAATGGTGTATAAACTTCTGTATCTTTTCCGTCTACAGATACATTCTGCTTTTCATTGTTCTTATAATCTACCGTGATCTTCAGATGTCCGCTTTTACCTTTTAACTCTGACGGCTTCATCTGTTTTCCGTCTAAGTAATATTTTAATTTTACAGATACCGGAAGTTTTTTATCGGTAGTTCCCTGATAATAGATATCCTCACCGTCTGTTGACCAAGTGAGTTTATCTCCGTCTGCGGTATATTTCTCATCGCCTTTTACATTCTTGATATCACTCAGTGTGCTCTCATCTTCCAGATCCCCGGATACGCTTCCGGAATTCTTAAGCCAGTTGGATACGGTTACTTTGTCTGTCTTACCGCTTGCTTTGGCATTTACATATACGGTTTCTTCTTTATATACATCACTGTCTGAAGTTCCATTTGCTGCGAAAGCCGGTGTCACACCCATCATCACTGACATTCCGACTGCTACAGATGCTGCAACTTTTCTTTTCATTTTCCTATTCTTATTCATAATTCCTGCTTCCTTTCTTAATTATGATGGATTGTTAATAACAGGTTACTTTGCTTCATTTGTCTGTACTTTTGCCTTTTTTCCAAGAAATCCGATGGATGTCTTACAGATTAATTTGTCAAATATCATAAACATTGCCGGCAATACCAGAAGAACTACGATCATACTGATAATTGCTCCTCTTGCAAGCAATGTACAGATCGAACCGATCATCTCAACCTGTGAGTAGCAGGCAACTCCAAATGTTGCTGCAAAGAAACTAAGTCCGCTGCTGATAATGGACGGCATGCTTGTTTTATGCGCAATGCTGATTGCTTCCATCTTATCTTTTCCAAGGCTTCGTTCTTTTTGATATCTCGTTGTCATCAGGATCGCATAGTCAACGGTTGCTCCTAACTGGATCGCACCGATAACGATACTTGCCACGAACGGAAGGCTGATTCCCTGATAATACGGGATCGCCATATTGATCATAATTGCAAATTCAATAACTGCCACCAGAATGACCGGCAGTGAGATTGATTTGAAAATGATCAGGATGATGATAAATATTGCTGCGATAGAGATAATATTTACATTAACAAGATCGACATCTGTGACATCCTGCAGATCTTTCATCAGAGGTGCTTCTCCGATGACCATTCCCGTCTTATCGTATGATTTTACAATCTTATCAATCTTTTTAATCTGTGTATTGACCTGATCCGTTGCGGATTCGTATTCCGTACTTACAAATGCCAGTTCATAATCTTTACTCTGCAGCATCTTCCGGACATCCTTCGGAATTATGGAATCCGGTATACTAGGCCCGATAAGTGAACTCATACTGATGGTCCATTTCACACCTTTTACTTTATCGACCTTATTCAGCATCTGCTGTTTTTCCTTTGCATCCATGTTCTTATCCATCATGATAATATGCATGTTGCTTGCCCCAAAGTCATCCTTTACTTTTGCAATTGATACATTACTGTTCAATGTCTTCGGAAGTGAATCTGCGATATTGTAGTAAATCTTTGTATGGTTATTTCCATAAATTGCCGGAAGTAAAAGTATAAGGAATGCTGCGATCCATACTTTATAGTGTTTTGTGATAAAGGCTGATGGACGATCCATATTACTTAACAGCAACTTGTGTCTTGTCTTCTCGATTGGTTTATCAAATACAAGGATCAGTGCCGGCAGGATCGTTACACAACAGATAACGCCGATCACAACTCCTTTTGCCATTACAATACCAAGGTCACGTCCGAGTGCAAATGTCATAACACAAAGTGCGATGAATCCGGCCACAGTAGTTACGGAACTTCCGACAACCGACTTAAATGTATTGGCGATCGCATGCCCCATGGCTCTGTCTTTCTCACCCGGGAATCTCTTCTTATTCTCTTCATAACTATTCAGAAGGAAGATGGAATAATCCATCGTTACACCAAGCTGTAATACCGCTGTCAGTGCCTGCGTAATATAAGAAGTTTCACCGAGTATAATATTACTTCCCAGGTTGTATAAAATCGCAAGACCTATACTAAGCAGGAATAAGAACGGAACTACAAATGAACCCGATGTAATCTCCAGTACGACCAGACTCAACAATGCTGCGATCACTACATAGATCGGAAGTTCTTTCATTGCAATATTCTTAATATCTGTAACGATACCCGTCATACCACTGATAAAACACTGCTTATTTGCGATCTTACGAAGCTGTGTCAGTGCCTCCATGGAATTATCAGATGATGTCGTATCATCAAATAATACAAGCATCATCGTTGCATCTCCATTGATAAATGCTTTTCTTATATCTTTTGGAATCATCTCTGTCGGAAGACTGATATCTGCCACATCGTCATACCAGAGTACGTCCCGGACGTGCGGCACTTTTTCAAATTCCTTTTCCAGTTTCTGTACATCCTTCATATCCATATTCTCAACTGCGACCATGGAGAACGCACCCATTCCAAATTCATCTACCAGGATATCCTGTCCTTTTACCGTCTCCAGGTGATCCGGCAGGTAACTCAGCAGGTCATAATTTACTTTTGTCTTTGCTATACCGATTACTGATGGAACAATTAATAAAACTCCAATTATCAGCATCAGTATTCTGTGTCGGGCAATCCATTTGCCAACTTTGACCATTCTTTCCATCTCCTCTTATTTTCTTTATGCATTTATTATTATAATCAAAAATGACCAGTAGTCAATATTTTATTTGAATTATTTTTTTATTTCGTTGATAATCTTTATCCATATTGGCGTACACTAAAAAAAGAAACAGCACATCCCGTGTTGTTTCTTTTTTGTTTCTATTCTATAAATTTGTTATTTCATGCATTTCAAGAGCAGTTTAATGTGCTGCTGCCTCTACATTTCCTGTAACTTTTTCTTTGCGTTTATCATGCATTGCAAATAATCCGGCAAGTAATGTTCCGGAGATCGAATGCCATGTGCAGGATACCGCACAGATAATTGCAGATTCCGGTGTAGATGCGAACTGGGCTGTCGTTGTTGCAAGGTTTGTTGCAAGTCCTGCATTCTGCATACCAACTTCGATAGAAATCGTTCTCTTCTTAGATGTATTCATACCAACCAGTTTTCCGGCTCCATATCCAAGCAGATATCCAAGACCGTTGTGAAGCAATACTGCTACAAAGATCACAACTCCTGACTGGAAGAATTTTGCTCCCTGTGAAGATACCACTCCGCCGACAACACATGCAAGTCCGAGAACGGCAACTCCCGGCATAACTTTCTGAAGTTCCTGGAATGTCTTATTCTTTCCTAACAGATAATTTAATAAAAATCCAACACCAACCGGAAGGATAACGGTCTCAATGATTGATACGAACATCGGAAGTCCCTTGATCGTGATCTGTGTACCGCTTGCCAGTAAAGATACCATAAGTGGTGTCATAACCGGTGATACCAGTGTGGATACTGTTGTCATTCCTACGGAAAAGGCTACATCCCCGCCGCACAGATAAGACATGATGTTGGAAGATACACCTCCCGGACAGCAGCCTACAAGAATCAGTCCAAGTGCGATTCCATCCGGCAGATTCAATACCTTTGAAAGCGCAAATGCAAGGAATGGCATGATCAGATACTGCGCAATCGCACCAACACAAATGTCAAACGGACGCTGTGCAAGAATCTTAAAGTCTTCTGTTGTAAGTGTCAGTCCCATACTGAACATGATAATACCAATGATAATCGATTGACATGTGAACTTGTTCGATACCATATCTGTGAACAGCGCCAGGTTTACCCAGCCCATCATAGACGGAAGGAAAAATGTAACCACTGCGATTGCGATTACAACAATTGACGTGTAGTCTGATAAAAATTTACTTGCTTTCTGTAATGCTTTCATTACTCTTCTCCTCCTTTAAGCAATCACTGTCCACCAAAAAAAATCCCTTTCCAGAGTATACTCTGGAAAGGGACGAAATCTATCCGCGTTACCACCCTAATTCTGTAGAATCTTCCTACAGCTCTCATTCACGTACTATCATACATGTTCCCTGTAACGGGGGATACCGGCGAAGTTTACTTTGATATTGCTTTCAACCCGCTTCTTAGAGAGGATATCCTTATCTGCTTATTACCTGCTTCCACCAACCGCAGGCTCTCTGTGAAATAACGATAGATACGGCATTGTTCTCATCAACGAATTTCGGTGAACTATATGTGTTTTTTACAAGTCCTTATTATAAACCTGATATTTCAAAAGTCAAGTGTAAATTTTCATACTTTTGCATAATTTTACATTCAATCCTGCAAAACAGCTTATCTGATCTTCTCCATCTTCTCTTTGATCCTGTCCTGCATTTCCACAAAAATCTCTAATAGCATCGGATTGAATGTGCCGCATTCTCCTCCCAGGATCATCTCCATTGCCTTCTCATGAGAGAATGCTTTCTTGTACGCACGTTCACTGATCAGGGCATCATATACATCCGCAAGTGATACAACCTGGGCGGAGATTGGAATCTCTTCTCCGGTCAGTTTATCCGGATATCCCCTTCCATCATAACGTTCGTGATGCCATCTGCATATCTGATAAGCAATTGTGATCAGCGGTTCATCCTTATACCGTTCCATCTTTTCCAGCATGGATGCTCCGATCAATGTATGCTGCTTCATCTGTTCAAATTCATCCGTCGTAAGTTTTCCAGGCTTGTTCAATATCTTTTCGTCAATTCCAATCTTTCCTATGTCATGAAATGCTGACGCTGTTGCGATCATATGGCAGTCATTCGGCGATAACTTATACTTATCCGTCTTTTGTACCAGCTGTTCGATCAGCATCTCTGTCAGTGTCTTAATATGCAGGACATGAAGTCCGCTTTCTCCGTTACGGAACTCTACAATCTGGCTTAATACCTCAACCATCATCTGGTTATTCTTTTCTTTTTCTTTCATCTGGTCAGATACCATGGCAACCAGATGTCTCTGCTTTGCATATAGTTTAATCGTATTAAATACTCTCTGATACACGACATCACAGTCAAACGGTCTGCTGATATAGTCCGATACTCCAAAGTTAAATGCACGTCTGATATATGTCTCCGACTCCTCACTCGATATCATTATTACCGGAATATCATCGATCATATGATCCCGGTTCATAACAGTCAGCACTTCAAATCCATCCATCACAGGCATCACAATATCCAGCAATACCACCGATATCTTCTTCCCATATTGTCTGAGAAGCTGCAGTCCCTGCTTTCCATTCTCTGCTTCAATGATCTCGAACTCTTCCTTCAGCATCTCGATCAGGATCGCCCTGTTCATCTCCGAATCATCTACGACCAGAATCTTCTGTCTGCCTGTTGTATCCGGCAGTTTCTGATCCTGTTCCGTCACAACCATATTCTTGCTGTCTTTCGCCTGATACATCAGATGATCAGCCCGCTCAACAGCCGCCTCAATCTTCTCCGCATTACTGATCACACCGCCGACACTGATCGACAACTGGATATTGGAATACCCCGGAATTACCGTCGTATTGACTTTCTGCTGGATTCCGTTTAATTTCTTTGTAAATACTTCCTCTTCAATTCCAGGCATCACCAGCAGGAATTCATCCCCGCCAAAACGGATCAGACGGTCTGATCTCCGGATACTGCTCTTAATCACGTCCGCAACTGCACATAATACCGTATCCCCCGCATTATGTCCGTATGTATCATTATATAATTTGAAATCATCCAGATCTATGAGTGCGACTCCTGCCAATTCATCCGAATCCTTCACCTCATCCTCATAATACCTGCGGTTATAGGCGTCTGTAACTGCATCTTTATACAGCTTATCATTATAATGCATGAACAGGTTGACCACTCTTTCATGGTTCAGTTTTCCAAGTGACCAGTTCGTATCCAGACTCCGGATCAGCTCCAGCACATACGGTTCTCCATCAATCTCAATACACCGCACAATTACCTGATAAAGCTTTCCTTCAACTATCTCAAACTTTCCTTTTTCTTCCCCGGCAGTGAATGCTTCTTCAATTATACACTCTTCACACGGCTTCCGGGCACTTTGAAGTTCTTCGCGGCCCCATTCTATGACCACTTCTTTCTCCACCAGTCCCTGATCTGTATTCCTCTTCATCCGGAAAAGACGCACCATCTGAAATATTTTCCGGAAATGACGCATTTCTTCTTTTACCTGTTCCATTGTCATGATATCACTCATATATGCTCCTCCCTCATCCGGATGTTCATTCTCTATTCCCTGATCCTCGGAAGATTCCATCTGTAATGTGCTGCAAGGAAACGTATCAGCATAACGATCAACGCCGACACTATCATCGCCGGAAGTTCTCCATAACTTCTATATATGATCACACATATCCATGCACCGGCGATCGACGCACATGCATAGATATGTTTCACAAATATATACGGAGCAACCCCCGCCATCGTATCCCGCAAGAGTCCTCCTCCGACTCCCGTCATAGTTCCCAGAAAGACCAGCAGGAATGTATTATCGATATAGCCGCAGCTGATACCTTTTGTCACACCCATTGCCGAAAAGATTCCAAGTCCTACAGAATCCATTGCCAACATAATTTTATCATAGATCTCACCAAATCCATCCTGCAAGTATTTTCTGCGGAAATATATAATACAAAACACAAGTACCGCAGCAAGTACCGCATAGATCACATATACCGGATGCAGAAGTGCCGAAGGTACCTTCCCAAGTATAACATCACGAACCATACCTCCGCCAACTGCCGTTGACACACCAAGTACAATGACTCCAAATATATCCATGCTGCACTCAATTCCAACCATTGCTCCCGAAGCTGAGAACGCCACCGTTCCGATCAGCTCAATTGCAAATATAATCCAATCCTGAATATCCATCTTGCTTTCCCATCTTGTCCTTTATTTCTGTAAATTTTCTGTCATGTTCAAGTACTGTTGTCCTATTTCTGAAGTTCTTCCAACATCTCTCTGACTGTCTTTCCATATACCGGATGACGCTTATAAGGTGCAATCTCGTGAAGCGGCTCCAGTACAAATTCCCGCTTATGCATCTCCACATGCGGAATGCATAAAGTATCCGTCTCCACAACCAGATCATCATAGAAAATGATATCCAGATCCAGTGTTCTCGGTCCCCAGTGTATGATCCGTTCTCTTCCCGCTTCCTTCTCAATACGGTTCAGTTCTTTTAACAGTTCTTCCGGATAAAACAGCGTAGAAAGCTTCAGACATCCATTTAAAAAATCCGGCTGGTCCGTCACCCCGTACGGAGGTGTCGTAATGAATGTCGATACCTTCTCTACCTTCGTATTCTTCAGCTCATCCAGTGCACGGACTGCATCTTCCAGTATCCCTCTGCTGTCCCCCATATTCGATCCCAGTGCAATGTATGCCGTATGCCATTCCCGCTCGATCTCCACACTGACCGTCTTAAGCGGCAGTCTGACCGGTGCCCACGGTTTCTTGAGCTCGATCTGCACCTTCTGAAGTCCTGCTATACGTACCAGCATCTCCTCTGCCAGACCTTCCGCAACCTTCTCCAACAATTTAAATGTATGACTTTTTAAGTACTCTGTGATAAATGCACTTGCCTCCCCATAGTGGATGGACGCAGTCAGTTCATCCGTCAGTCCGGCCTGTCTGGTATCTGTATACATAACCACCGATACCACGAATTTCTGACCCAGTACATTCTCCTCCGGAAATACACCATGATTGGCAAATACCTCCAGGTCTTCTATCTTTATCTTGTCCAGTTTCATCTCATTCCTCACTCTTTTTATACCTCATGACCACGCATGATTGCTTTCGTCATCTGAATGGCTCTCTTATTCTTCTCTACGTCGTGAACACGCACGAATGCACAGCCCTTCTGTACTCCATATACCGTAGTAACCATCGTGCCTTCTTCCCGTTCCGTCACCGGAAGATCCAGTGTCAGTCCGATCACGGATTTTCTCGATGTTCCAAGCAGTACCGGATATCCCAGTTCGTTCAGAATCTCCATCTTGTCGATGATCTCCAGATTCATCTCATAAGTCTTTCCGAATCCTACTCCCGGATCCAGGATGATCTTGTCATCTGCGATTCCTGCTTCTTTTGCAAGTCTTACACATTCTTTCATATCGTCCATGAAATCTTTCAGGAAATTCTGATATTCTGCTTTTTCCCGGTTATGCATCAGACAGCATGCAGCCTGATACTTTGCGATCACGCCCGCCATCTTCTCGTCATATTTCAATCCCCAGATATCATTCACAAGATCTGCTCCTGCCTGAAGTGCAGCCTCTGCCACATGACTTTTGTATGTGTCGATCGACACCGGTACATCAAATTCTTTCTTAAGCGCTTCAATAATTGGCGTCACTCTTGTGATCTCTTCTTCATCCGTAATCTGAATGTGTCCCGGGCGCGTAGATTCCCCGCCAACATCGATGATATCCACACCTTCTTCTACCATCTGGCGTGCATGTGCCATCGCGGCATCCATTCCGTTAAACTTTCCGCCGTCTGAAAAGGAATCCGGCGTCACATTCAGGATTCCCATAATATATGTGTGATTTACTGTATCAAATTTTTTTCCGCCTATGATCATATTCTTATCTCCATATTCTTCTCTTCCTCACTCCAGTTGCATTTCTTCTCTGCCGCGCAGGAAAGACACATTCTGGAGCGTTTGTCGCTTTCATAAAACAGTTCTTCTATCGGCTGCATATGTTCGTGCCGTCTGCGGTGTCCTTTGACCGCCAGACAGATCAGTTTCTTCTCTTCGTCTGTAAATGTAATCCTGTCCGGAAGCGAATCCAATATCTGTTTCGCTATTTTCTCTCCTGCAATCTCATGCGGGATCTGATGGCGGTACTGGAAATATTTTCCAATATCATGTAGCATTGCTGCCACATAGATCAGCTCCTTGTCAAATCCCAGTCCCTCTTCCAGATTCTTAATATAGGCAATTCTTGCCACATCCAGAAGATGGTTCATCTGATGACAGCAGAAGATCCTGTCTGCCTCACATTCCTGAATACGCTTATAGTATGTCTGATATATCTCATGATTCACCACAGCATTCAGGCGGAGCATTCTGTCCTGTGTTCCTGTTACTTTTTTCATCTATATCTCTATCTCTTTCTTTTTTACCGTCCAAGCATACGGAAGAATCTCTCTTCCAGCGCCGGATCCGTCTCAAATACACCACGTCTTGCGATCGTCACGGTCTGGCTTCCCGGCTTCTTGATCCCGCGCATCGTCATACACATATGCTCTGCCTCGATCATAACCATGGCACCTTTCGGCTGCATATGTTCCATCAGAGCATCTGCGATCTGTCCGGTAAGCTGTTCCTGAAGCTGCAGTCTTCTTGCGAATACTTCGACCGTGCGTGCCAGTTTGCTAAGTCCTACTACTTTTCCATCCGGAATATATGCAATATGTGCTTTTCCGTAAAAGGGAAGAAGGTGATGTTCACACGTAGAATAAAAAGTAATATCTTTCTCTACCACCATCTCATGACTGTCAACGGTAAATGTCTTGGAGAGGTGCTTTCCGGCATCCTCATCCATGCCTCCATATATCTCTTCATACATTCTTGCGATCCGGTCCGGTGTATCGATCAGCCCTTCCCGGTTCACATCTTCTCCCATTCCTTCCAGGAGCAGGCGCACTGCCTGTTCTATCTTCTCATGATCTATCATATTCTTTCCTTTCTATTCGGATTCTCTCTACATTTTTCTACACACCGGATCACTTCACTTAAGTACGACAGCGATCCACATGCGATCACGGCTCGGTTCTCTGCATCTTCTGCTGCATATGTATATGCTTTTGTTACGGCATCTTCTATACTTTTTTCTGCAGATACATCCATCTTATCGTCTGTTTTGTCTCTGTCATTTCCATCCGGATCCTGTACGCCCGGATCCATATATTTCATCCGTTCTTTTTTACTATCTCTGACACACGCTGCAAGCTTCTCTGCCGGCAGTGTGCGATCCTTATTCGGAAGATCTACTGTATACACACACTTTACACCTGGACACAGGATGTGTACGATCTTGTCATATTCTTTATCTTTGAATACTCCCATGATCAGGATAATCTCTTTTTTCTTTTCTTCCGGCAGACTTTCGCCCGTAAAATACCGCTCGATCGATGTCTTAAGCTTCTTCGCCGCATCCTCATTATGCGCACCATCCACGATCACCACCGGATCCTCTGACAGGCAGGTAAAGCGTCCCGCCCATCTTGTTGCATTAATGCCTGCCCTCACTGCCTCTTCCGTGATCTGATATCCCAGTTTCTTAAGACTATCGATCACTTCCAGTGCCGTCGCAAGATTCTCTCTCTGGCACTCTCCTGCAATTTGGCTCTGCATATGTGCATATCCTTTATATGAAAATGTAAATCCTTTGTAATCTTCTGCTTCGACTGTCATCCGGTCCGGCTCTGCTTCTGTATATGTACAGCCCATGTCGTCTGCTTTCTTTTGCAGGATCTGTCTGACATTCTCCTGCTGTCTTGCAGATACTACCGTACATCCCGGTTTAATGATTCCGGACTTTATCTGTGCGATCTCTTCCAGCGTATCACCGATCACACCCAGATGATCCACACTGATCGTTGCAAATGCTGCACAGACCGTATTCCGAATCACATTCGTTGCGTCCGTCTCACCGCCAAGACCAGTCTCCAGTACAACCAGATCACAATTTTGTTTCTTAAAATACAAAAAAGCCATCGCCGTCTCTGCTTCGAACACTGTCGGGGCAGGTTCTCCTTTACATGCAAGCTGGTCGATCGCTTCTTTTATCTCCTCCGTGATTTCTGCAAATTCTGATTCAGAGATCCATTTTCCATCTATCTGTATCTTCTCCAGATAAGAAATAACTGTCGGTGAAACATATCGCCCGGTTTTGTATCCTGCCTTACTTAATATCGTTGAAGTGTATGCAAGCACAGATCCTTTTCCATTCGTTCCTGCAATATGTATGAACTTCAGATCATCCTGAGGATTCCCAAGTTCACGCAACA
>OCPR01001148.1_pt1 | contig 19102 bp, 21 predicted proteins | sample 1538611 | NCBI WGS metagenome assembly OCPR01 (sample SAMN04571711, study PRJEB22368) | human gut metagenome | biome: human gut; material: stool | host: Homo sapiens | place: Luxembourg | collected 2012-09-28
CCGGGCATGTTACACCTAACATTGCTCTTCTGCCACGCCTGAAAGAATTAAACTATGATATTCACTATATAGGTTCTTATAACGGAATTGAAAAAGAACTGATCGAACAGTTCGGTATTCCGTACCACGGAATTTCAACCGGTAAGCTCCGCCGCTATTTCAGCGTGCAGAATTTTACTGACCCATTCCGTGTGATCAAAGGACTCGGCGAAGCGAAAAAACTCGTAAAAATTCTACATCCTGATGTAATCTTTTCCAAGGGTGGCTTCGTATCCGTTCCTGTTGTTCTTGCCGGTAAAAGCCGTCATGTTCCAACTATCATTCACGAGTCAGACATGACACCTGGCCTTGCCAATAAGATTTCCATGCCATCGGCATCAAAAATCTGTTGTAATTTTCCGGAAACCATTGAGCATCTTCCTGCTGGAAAGGCTGTTCTCACAGGTTCTCCAATCCGTCAGGAACTGTTATCCGGTGATAAATATAAGGCATTGGAATTTCTTCACTTCACACAGGACAAACCAGTGATCATGGTCGTCGGTGGAAGTCTTGGATCCGTTGCCGTCAATGATGCTGTCCGCAGCATTCTTCCTGAACTGCTTCAGTCTTTCCAGATTGTTCATCTCTGCGGTAAAGGTAAAGTTGATGAATCTCTGAAAAATCTGGAAGGTTATGCACAGTTCGAATATATCAAAGATGAACTGAAAGATCTTTTTGCTCTGACCGACCTTGTTATTTCAAGAGCCGGAGCAAATGCAATCTGTGAACTGCTTGCACTGCACAAACCAAATCTTCTGATTCCTCTTTCTGCCAACGCAAGCCGTGGAGATCAGATCTTAAACGCACGTTCTTTCGAACGTCAGGGATACAGTGTCGTTCTTGAAGAGGAAGAACTGAATCATGATGTTCTTCTGAATGCGATCACGAATCTTTACCAGAACCGTGAGACGTACATTCAGGCAATGAAGAATTCTCCTCAGCAGAATTCTATCGACACGATCATCGACTTAATTGAGTCTGCTGCCAGACATTAATTTCAGATCCTGCCACTGGCAGTTTCTTTTGGACACATAACGATAAAAAAACAGGTGGTTGTATATCCCACCTGTTTTTTTCTATATATCGTGTAAGCGGTCATACAGATCTTTATACCTTTTTATCGTCCATTTTCTTGCTCTTTTCAACATACCTTCTAAAGCATATAATGTGATACCCATTTCCTTCGCAGCTTCTTTCTGCGGAACATCTCCGTAATAGACAAGTACTACCGCTTCATACCATCTGGCATTTTTCTGATACAACTCCTGAAAGATATCAATTCCAAGTTCACGGAAGCACCTGGTTTTGATCATGGCAATTACCTGTTCTTCTGAACTGTCATCAATCAATGCAATTGGATATTTATCATCCGACATCGTTACTTCCGCCAGCGAAACCTCCCGCTTGTGATCTCTTACATAATTCATGGATCTGTATCTTGCAAGCATAAGCATTCTTGTCTTAATCTGCTGTTTCGATTCATTTCCACACTGAACAAATGCTGTAAAGAAGGCATCCTGAGCAATCTCTTCTGCTACATGATGGTTTCCAGAGTATTTAAGTGCCTCTCTGTATACAGCATCAAAGTATTCGCTATATGCATCCACAAAGGCATTTTCCTCTGCAAACTCTCTTTCCACTTTACGCTCCTATCTTTTACCTACTGAATTTTCGATAAAACATCTTCTTTTTCTTCTTCTGTCAGTTCATGCATTGTCCATCCAAGACCGACTTTATCGTCCTTATGTCTCGGAATCATGTGTACATGATAATGAAATACCGTCTGTCCTGCCGCTTCACCATTGTTCTGAACAATATTGTAGCCGTCGCAGTCCAGTGCTTTGGTAAGCTTCGTGATCATTTTCTTTGCAAGTATCATAGATTTTCCTGCGAGCTCATCCTCGAGCTCATAGAGATTTGCATAATGTTCTTTTGGCAGGATCAGTGCATGTCCTTTTGCTGCCGGATTTGCATCCAGGATCACGCGAAAATCTTCATCCTCATACACCGTAGCTGTCGGAATATCTCCGTTTGCAAGTTTGCAAAAAATACAATTATCATCTTTCATAATTTTATCCTTCTTTCTCTGAAAATTAATGATTGATTATTTAAACCGCCAATGCTAAACTGATACCTCAGAAAGGGGCGGTAGTTATTATGTTATCATCGACAGACTATGACAAATTACAACAGATTATGCAGGAAAAACCTGAAACAAAAGAACTTCTCGGCAGACTTTTAAAGTCTCATCAGATGGAGATCAGCAGCATCAGTCATGAGATCCGGAATCCTCTGACACTTGTCTACAGTACTCTCCAGCTAATTGAATCTCAACATCCTGAAGTACTGGATTTTGCTCATTGGTCCGAACTTCATCAGGATATAGAATACATGAAATCTCTGTTAGCGGACCTGTCTTCCTACAATAACGGAGAACGACTGGAACTTATCCCGGTAAGCACAAGTACATATCTTCGTAGAATTGCCCTGTCTTTTGCAGCTTCTATTATCGATACGGATATTGAATTTACTTCCTGTATTCCGGAAAACCTTCCGGAAATATCTGTAGATTCTGTAAAGCTTCGTCAGGCAATCTTAAATCTTTTGCGCAATGCCTGTGATGCATTGAACAAAAAAGCTTCTGATTCCCAGAAGCCAGCAATTACATTCTCTGTCACTCTCGATGCAGATGCTCTGCATATTGAGATCAAAGATAACGGATGTGGTATTTCTCCCGAAGATCAGAAGACTGTCTTCGAACCATTTGTTACTCACAAACCGGACGGAACCGGTCTCGGACTTGCAATCACCCGTCGAATCATTCAGGCACACCACGGAACAATTGTCCTCAATTCAACTTTACATGTCGGAACTGCGTTTATCCTTACGCTTCCGGTACAATAACACTCCCATCAGGAAACCAGCCACAAGACCGCCAATGTGAGCCATATTGTCTACACCGCCACTTGTAAATCCATAATACAGTGTCAGTACAACCATAAATACCAATCCTCTTCCGGATATTTCACCAATTCTTCCCCTGTTGCGGATTGCAACATACAGAAGCGCACCAATAATCCCGAAGATTGCACCGGATGCTCCTGCTGATATAGCCATACTTCCTGTCTGTATGTCCCACCATGCAGACAGAACATTTCCTGCAAGACCACTCATAAAATATACAATGAGAAATTTTACCTTTCCTATATCAATTTCCAGATTCCATCCCATTGCAACAAGAACAACCATATTATTAAAAAGATGATCATATCCAAAGTGAAGAAACATGCTGGTAAACAGCCGGTAATATTCTCCCCTTTCTATCAGATATGGAACATACATTGCTCCGTGCTGCAACATGAATCTTCCATCCTCAGTCATTCCCTGAAAAGACAATGCCAGAAAGACTATTACATTCACAGCTGCCAACACCACAGTACACGGTGCTTTTATTGTGTTCTTATTCATTTTTTATGATCCGTTACCTTTCGATATATTCATTTTCTGTCTCTATTAGTATAACATAGATTACTCAGATTCTTCACCCTTTTTATTCATTATTATTAAATTTTATTCATTGTTTGAATTTAACTGTTAATAACCTCTTAATTATACAATACTTCTCCGATATTATAATTCCTCTTCTTCAATATGTAATCCATCCCAGTCGCCCCACTTGGATTTTTTATGTTTATTCAGAAAACGTTTAACCGGAACCCACAGATTATCTGTTTCTCTCATGATCGAACTGCCCATTTCCTGTTCTGCGATCCAGTCATGATCTTCTGTATCGTAATAAGACGTCTGCTCTCTTTTTTCTTCCAATAATTCATCTATCATTGTTCTTTTTACCGTTTCATCCACTTTCTTTTCACACTCTCTTTTCCCACATTCTGTAATTAATTTTTCCAGGCTGTAATTATCCTCCATCGTTTCTTTATGTAACAGAAATGTAAGACGTATACACTCTTCTTCCTCATAATCAGCGACTTTCACCATATATTCCGTCAGTATATGAAACTGCTCCCATATATCCTGCCTGGCCGGCGGATAGTAGCAAAAAAAGAAGCGTCCTTCCTCATAAAATATGTATTCCGGGTCTAACAGAATACAGTGAATATCCAGCAGATATTTTTCTGTTTCTTTTAAAACATTTCCCAACTGATCCATAAATTGCCGGACATCTTCTGCCTTCATTTTTGCCCTTGCATACATTGCCTGCATCGACACTTTTCCGCTCACATCATAATCATAATAGCTGCTGCCATTCATTCCTCTTCCCGCTACTTTCAGAAAACCTTCAGGAGAATTGGCTTTCAGCATTTTCATCTGATAATCTTCTTTATATAATACGTGTTCTTCTATCGTTATCTTCCGTTCCATTCTCTAATCCTCATTTTTACTTTTTTATTCTGCGAATATCCCGTATATATTTTTCTGGTTCTGTTACTGCTGCGCTGCTTTCTACCGTAAGTATCATATGTCTTCTTCTTGAAACTGCGGACACATGGATTTCGTCTTTCTCAATAGAAATTACAGCACTCGCCCCCGGAAACAAAATACACTTTTTTCCCACCCGATCCTTAAATAATGTATTTAATTCACCCTCACTGATTCCATCTTTTTCTCTTGCTTTTGTACTTCCCGTAACCGCTGTTTCATATGCCGCTCCTGCCAAAATATTTTTATCATGATAATAAAAGCAGGCCAATATACACCCCATGATCAAAAACAATATTATTGGCATTATCAGAGACATTTCCACGGTAAAACTACCGTTTACATAATTTTGCCTATATATTTTTTCCCATTTTCCTGTTCTTTCTTTTTTCAGGCTCACCTTATAGTCCTCCCGCACATACTCCAAACAGATATCCCATCGTCAGGAATGGATAAAACGGAAATGCCAGATTTCTTTTTTTATCTCTTATCACCAGACATATCAGGGCAATTACCGCCAATATAAAAAACGATGTCACAAGAACCACCAGAAGACTCCATATTCCCAGATAAATTCCTAAGATCAGAATTGCCAGACTGTCTCCGTATCCGATTGCTTCCCGTGTAAGTCTGCTCATGATCAGAAATCCCGCTCCAACAAATCCTCCCGCCACTGATAATCTCCACTCTACATCTCTTGTCACCACCTGATAAATAACGGATCCTGCCATACATGCCAATAATACATCTCTTGGTACTTTTCTTATCTTACAATCCATAACCGATAATCCGGTTAACACCCCCATTGCTATGACCCTGCTTACTGTCCACATCTGGAACAAGCCCCCTTTCCTGCTGCTTCCGATACCGGTATTGCATAAATTGTCCGTTTTAATCCGCTACACGATAACGAACTGTGATACCGGTCACCCGAATTGGTAATATATACATTTCCCATACTGCCTTTTATACAATGTTCACACGGGTAATATTTGCCTCCATTTTCATTCCGAAGTCCTTCTATAGTATTCATATGTGTCATTCTGACTGACAGATCCAGATGAGAACAATGATAATCCTTATGATATACAAGTCCAGTCTCTGTTATATAAACCGTATCGTTTTCCAACCCTCGGAATCCTTCTTTTTCGTACCCACTCCATGCTTTTATCTTCATTGTCTCACAACATTTTACCGGAGCTATTCCAAACATTGGCACCGGAATTTTCACCATATATTCCGCTGTCAGCTTTCCGATTCCTGTCCGGACAGACATCCTTGAACCGGAACAGTCGATCCCACTGCTTCCTCCCTCGATAATACTTCTTCCGAGTCTTGTCTCTCCAATTGTCTGTATAACATCCTTTTCTACCTGCGATGGCATCAGCATCTGTGTGATACAAGTCTCTTTTGCCGCCTTTTTTCCTGCATATTGCAGACCACTTCGAACTGCCGTATGTACTGCCATCATTTCCAGCAGATACAGCAAAGTCACTACAGCCAGAAAGAATACCGGCACGGCAACAGCCGCTTCCACCGTAACACTTCCCTTGCTTTTCTTATGTAATAATTTAGATAATAGTTTTGAGGTGGATAAAGACACCCTTTCAGATTCTGAATCATTGATAGGTTGTGAGGGGGAGAATAAATAATTTCTCATGTTGCGAATCCTGCTCCTTTCTCTTTTATTTTTATATTTTCGGGTTTTTATTCGATACCTGAAAGGGCATCTTTATCCACCTCATATAACTATTGATAGCCATAATAAGTCTGATAGCTGTATTGTATTCCTCTTCTCAATTTACATACTGTCTTCACTTCCATTCTTCCTGCGCAGTAATCGATCCGGAATGACGGCTGCCCGTAGATACTCTGCATATTTTTCTCGATGATTCCCATCGCCCGCATAGACATCTTCTCTCTGCCCTCCAGGAATAACAACATCCGTATATATTCCTTATATCCCATACCGCCGTCTATATCTGCCCCATCGCCCGGATCTTCTTCTGTTCCAAGCTTCATAAGTCCTGATAATGACAGCTGCCAGCTTGTATCATCTTTTACTGCTGCTGTCTTCTTCCCGTTTAACAATGTTCGCACATCCATGACCGATTCTCCATATGCCCATGCCAGCAGGATTCCCTGCGCTGCAGCTTCCGTAACTACCGGTACTGCAAGGAGTGCACACAATGTTCCTGCTGCCGCTCTGGCTTCCGCCTGTTTTGCACTGTTCGTCTGCAGATAGATATAATTTGGCACAAATCTTAAAAGTATTAGTTTCTTTGCAACGGTTTCAAGATTCTCTTTGTCGCTGCCTTTTCCTGCCAGAATATATTCCACTTCATAATCCAGCTTTCCACCCTTGGATTCATCTGAAAAATCCGTAAAATGCTCCAGAATATATTCCCCCATTAATACTGCGCTCACTGTTTCTCCTTCTGTCTCCACATCTTCAAATGTTCCATATCCCGTCTCATTCTTTCTGTGTTCCGGCATATCTGTCAGATCTATCTTCTTTTCCGACACCTGTTTTCCTTCTGGCATAATAAGATTTAAAAGTGGTGAACGCTTCAGTCCTGCTATATGTTCCATTGGATTTTCTTCACTTGGAAGTTCCGCCTCCTGTTCTCCAAGAAGTTCATCCAGACGATCCGCCTGTATTTTTTCTTCTTCCGTAAATTCATCTGCCCGCTCTTCCTGATTCTTCCAGATCGATGTACTGCCCAGATACTTATCTGCCCACGCAATGCCATATTTATGCTTCATATATTTTCCGGCCTGATCTATAAACAGTTCTCCATTCTTATCCGTAAGAAGCTGTATTCTCTTTATCTCATTTTCCATATCCGCTCCATAATAAGATAACCTTTCCAATATATTCTGCTCACTGTAAGCTCCCGTCTCATACCCGGCTTCTATTGCAAATACATCATAATTTTCCAATAATTCTTTCTGATATTCTGCAAACACACACTCTATCGCCCGGTTCATATCAGCTCTTCTATAGTTCTTGGCCATCTGGATCGATGCACTTTCCATCAGTGCTAATACAAGCGAGAGAAAGAGTACAAATATCAGTGTCAGATACACTGTGACCTCTCCATCCACAAACTCCGCTGCAGACACCTTGCTCCAAACACATGACAATTTAAATATTTTATTATCACTGTCTTTCTTTCTGACATTCTGACTCTTTAAATACCTGAACTTTCGCTGGTGATCTTTTCGAATATCGTCTGTACCAGACTTGTCAGCTGCGACTTGAAAATGATGACAAGCCCGATCAGAACCACCAGAATCAGGATTACTTCTACCACACCTATTCCACGGTCGTCTTTTAATACCTGTAATGCATATCGAATTCTCCACATACTGTATTCCCCTTTCTATATTTGCAGTGTTAAAAATGCCGGTACTATTACGATAACCAAAACAACTGCCAGCATCAGAAACATCGGCAACAGCAGTTTCGTTCCTGCCTCTTCCCCTAGCCTTTTCGCCTGTGCTTTCCGTTCTTCAAATGCCTGGATCGATTCCAGTTTCAAAAGTTCTGTGAGTCCTCTGGTTCCTTTTCTCAGATTCTGTGACAGCAATGCCCCAAGTCTTATATACATCTGCACATCACACCGTCTTCCAAAGTTCTCATAGCTTTCTGCTTCCGTTACTCCACTGTCCATTTCGTGACAGGTCTGCCGCATCTCTTCATATGCGTACCGTTTACTTCCCTCAGTTTTTTCCCGCATATATCCTTCTGTTACTTTTCTCCATGCTCTCTTCACTGTCATTCCGGCTCCCAGATACAATGTCAGTTTATTGATAATTTCCGGATAGTCTCTGATCATTTGTTTCTTTCGGTCTTCCATTTCTTTTTTCTCATTCTGTTTCCTTAGCGCAAAAAGAAGTATTCCGATCATCCCGCTCATTGCTATAACTACCACCCCACGAATATCGAATGGATAATAATAACGCAGATTCTTATTTCCCAGTTTTTCCGGTAAACGCATGATCTCCTTTTCCGGATTTTTAACATCTGCTTTTTCTATTTTCTTTTCTATATTCTTTTTTATTTCTTCCTGTCCACTCAGCTTTTTCGGATACACACATATCACACTCTGATACATTGCCTGTTCTTTTTCGTTCTCTGTATATGTCAGTACCGCATTTAGTTTTACAAGTGTCCCCGTTTTTTTGATGTTTTTTTCCTGCAGTTCCCCCTTTATGTTCATCACATCATACCGGTCCAGTTCCCAGGAGACTTCTACCGGTTCTCCCGGGATCTCTGTAACCAGATTTAAATTATTTTCCACATGACCTGATGTCTGATTTTCACCTAATATCATTTTATCCATCCGCCGGATGATTCTTTCAAATAACTCCTGTATTTCTTCTGTAGAATACTGCCGCTCTGATACTTTTACATTTGTTCTGACTTTCTTCTTATGATTCCCGACTTTTACATCCAGTTCCTCCGTCTTTGTCCCTTTTCCGTAATCATTCCTCTCAACAGTCGGCTGTATCTGTCTCATAGAACGCAGGACATCCGTTCCTGTCAGCACAATTCCTGACACCATCAATGCACAGACCACCAGTACTATACGTCGATTCTCAATATTTTTATTCCCAGATAATAGGCGCCTGCGTAGATTCCAAGACATATCGTCATCACCCCGATTCCAGTCACATTTCCATACAACCCATCCATAAATTCCGGAAAACTAAGTGACATATAACCGATAATCCCATACGGTACCATCGACATAATCTGAAATTCATATTTTTTTGCAGCAAGCAGCGTATCAATCTCCCGTTTCACTGCAATCTTATCTCCAATCTGATTCGTTGTATTCCGGATGATTCCTATCATATCTCCACCGCTTTTCTTTGCTGTTACAAATACTGTCACAAAACTATTCACATCTTCCGACGCCACCTGTTCCGCGAATTCCATCAGTACCTGTTCCACCGGCATATGTATCCGCAGCTTTCTTGTAATGATCAATAATTCTCTTGAAATTCTCGCATTTTCCGAATATAAGATCTTAAGTTCCTTCTGTGTTTCATAAAATGCATTTTCCACCGAATATCCGGTATTAAGCGCAGCTGACAGAGACTGTATCATCTCCCGGAACTGCTTTTGAAATTCCTGTTCTTTCTTTTTTCTCTCCTCTTCCAGAAATTCTCTGTACAGCCAGATCCCAAGTGGTGTCAACAATATTATGGCCCATATTTTCCGGTAATAGAGCCATGCTGTAAGCCCCATAATTGCGACCGTTTTTGCACCTGCTTTCCAACATTCTTTAAACGTGATATCCTGCTGCCACAAGCTTCTCCCGGTGATAAAGTTCCGCAGTTTTTTTCCAGTCTCCGCTGACTTTATTTTCACCATTACTCTCTCTATATTCTTCATCCTCCTTACAGTTTTCCTCATAATGATAAAGCGTCTGCAGATGAATCTCCTGATCCCAGTATCCCAGGACTTCTGTCACTTCCAGAACTTTTCTGCTTTTATCTCTGAGTCTTCCAAGATGTACAATGATATCCAGACCGGAGGCAATCTGTCTTTGAATTGCAGGGAGTGGAAGATCCATCCCCATCAGTACCATAGTTTCCAGACGGCTTAACATGTCTTTTGGACTGTTCGCATGTCCTGTACTGAGACTTCCGTCATGCCCCGTATTAAGTGCCTGAAGCATATCAATTGCTTCCGCCGAGCGCACTTCCCCTACGATGATCCTGTCCGGTCTCATACGAAGTGCCGACTTGATCAGGTCTCTGATGGTAACTTCTCCGGTACCTTCCACATTTGCATTTCTTGCTTCCAGCCTCACCAGATTCTTCACGTTTTGAATTTGAAGTTCCGCGTTGTCCTCGATCGTTATGATGCGTTCATTTTTGGGTATATATTGCGATAGTGCATTCAAGAAAGTGGTTTTACCTGATCCGGTTCCCCCACTGATGAATATATTGTATCCGGCGGCTACTAATGAAGCCAGAAAGCCTGATACTTCTGAATTGATTGACTGCCATTCCATCAGTTTTTTCATTGTGATTGCTTCTTTTGCAAATTTTCGAATTGTAACGATCGGTCCGTTTAATGCGACTGGCGGAAGTACTACATTGACACGTGATCCGTCTGCCAGTCTGGCATCCGCAATTGGCGATGCCTCATTTACCAGTCTGTTTGATCCTGCCACAATCTGCTGGATCACATCCTCCAGCTTGTCTCTGGATAAGAATCTTTTATCTGACTGGAATATCCTCCCTGCTTTTTCAATAAATATATTCTGTGTCCCGTTGATCATAATCTCTGTGATCTCTTCATCTTCCAGGAATTCCTGCAACAGGTCTAATTTCCGAAATGCATTGAAAAGCTCTTTTCCAAGCATTGTCTTCTGATCCAGTGTCAGATATTCTTCCTGCGAAACCTCCTGAAGTACTTCGTAGATCAACTCTGTCAGCTCTTCATCCTCCATATCTCTGGTCATATCCAGCCTGGAAAGTATTCTTGCATGGAGCTGCTCTGCTTCTATCATTTTTATCATCCTTCCAGCTCTTTTTTTATCATCTTCTGTATTACATCCTCATATCCCATCAGATGTAATTCTTCTTCAAACTGGAATAATTTTGCCTGCGCCACCTCCTCTTTTATGACTGCCACATGTACTTCTGTACACATTCTCAAAAGTTCATATACACTACGGATTCCTTCGTCAATATCCAGTATCAGCACCTCATATATACTCTGCTCTGCAATCTGTTCTATAAAACCTGTCCACTCATCAATCTCTACTGCCTTCAGATCTTCCGACATCCGCATAGGCAGAAGATAATCCAGTGGTCCCATATGTTTAACCATTCCTGCAAGTGCTGCTCTCAAGTGCTTTTTCTCCTGTCTGGAATAATAGAGTGCATCCGCTACCGTCTGTCCGGTCTCCGGAAAATGTCCCCCGATACCTCCATATACTTCAAGGTTTAAATACAATACGTTATATTCCTTTGCCAGTTCCTTCCCCAATCGCAGCGCATAACTGCTCTTTCTACATCTGTGTACCGGGGAAAATATTCCGATGATCCGAACATTCTGTTTCTTTGCTGTCCTTAGAAAAAATCTTTCCGGTTCTCCGGACTGCGTACATTGTTCGATCACCGCTCCCATAATGGCATCTCCGGACTGGTATTTGTTAATAAGTTTCTCATGTATCTCATGCGCTGCATTTTCTGACTGTGCCAGAACAAACACACTCCCGGCCTTCACTTTCTTTCTGTCTTCCATCGGGTATCCGCTTCCGATCAACAGAATATCTATCGGTGATTCCTCCTGTAGTTTCACGGCCTGTGCAACACTGTTACATACATGTACGCCAAGTGCCAGCTCCTGCGTTTTCATAAAAAATCCTGCAAGTGCTGCTGCATACCTTTCTTCCTGGTCACAAATTACCAGATTTCTGCTTACCACATACTATCCCTCCTTCACTACGTTTACAAAAAGTCTGAAACGTCTGCCGATACGGCATGGAATTACTTCTTGAATTTTTGAATCTAACAATTAGAACTACAAATCAGATACAAGCTACTGTGTAACTTGTAGGCTGATTATATACTGGAAATCTGACTTTTGTCTATGCCCTTTTTGAAAGTTTTTAATCTTTGTGCAATGTTTACATAATCTGGTAAAAAGTTATTCCATAAAGCAGGGCAACCCCAGGAAATCCAAGGGTTCCGGATGTCAAAAAAGTTACAGGATTCATACCGACACACGCAGAAATTCCCTGTCCGTCAAGAAATTCGTTTACAAAAAATATGATCGCCAGTCCAATTATCCCGCGGATCAGAAAATTTACAATGATTTTTGTTCCCCAATTTTTCATATTTTTCTCTTTCTATTACTTTATTTTTTTCATTATATGACTGCCCATATCCCTCTTATGCCCTTAATATTTATCAAAAATTTTCACACATAAAAACAGGTTTGAAAACATTTACATTTTCAAACCTGTTCCATAATCTCCAATATGATTTTTTATTTTATAAAGAGATCTTAATTTCCCGTTCTGTACGGTGATATTGATGATAATTCACCCCTGCGGAATCAAACATTTTCATGGAAGCTATCACCGACGCCGTACCTTCATACTTGTTGCTGTCATAGATAACCTCTTTGATCCCACTTTGAATGATCGCTTTTGCACATTCATTACACGGAAAAAGTGATACATATAATTTTGCTCCTTCAAGACTTCCGCCCCGATAGTTTAAAATCGCATTCAACTCACTGTGAACAGTATATACATACTTTGTCTCCAGCGGATCATCCCCTTCTCTTGCCCATGGAAATACATCGTCCGAGCAGCCGCTTGGGAGCCCGTTATATCCCATTGACAGAATCTTATTATCCTGACTGACGATACAGCATCCTACCTGTGTATTTGGATCTTTGGAACGCATTCCGGAAAGTTTTGCAACTCCCATGAAATATTCATCCCAGCTGATATAATCCGTTCTTTTATCTCCCATATGTTGTCACCTCGTCACTATTTTGTTCCGAAAATCCGGTCTCCTGCATCTCCCAGTCCAGGAACAATATATTTATGCTCATTCAGATGATCATCAAGTGCACCGATATAGATATCTACGTCCGGATGTTCTTCCTGCAGACGCTTTACTCCTTCCGGAGCTGCAATGATACACATAAAGCGCATATGTTTTACGCCTTTATCTTTCAGCATCTGAAGTGCTGCCGCACATGATCCGCCTGTTGCAAGCATTGGATCTACAACGAATACTTCTCTTTCGTCACAGTCTGACGGAAGTTTGCAGTAATATTCTACCGGTTCGTATGTGTCCGGATCTCTGTAAAGACCAATATGACCGATCTTTGCGGACGGAATCATATTCAGCATTCCGTCAACCATTCCAAGTCCTGCTCTTAAGATCGGTACTACAGCAAGTTTTTTACCGCTTAATTCTTTCCCCACCATCTCGCAGATTGGTGTCTTTATCTTGACATCTTCCAGTTTTAGATCTCTTGTTGCTTCATAACACATTAATGATGCGATCTCCCCAACGATCTCTCTGAATTCTTTTGATCCTACCTCTTCGTTTCTGATGTAGTTGATTTTGTGCTGAATCAACGGGTGATCCATAACCTGTACTTTTGACATGTTTCTCCTCCTTGTTGTGAAATGATTTTATACCAATTTTTCTATATGATGCCCTGCAGCTTTCAGAAGGCGGTTCATAATTGCACTTCCGATTCCTGCAGTGTCAAACGACTCACTGTAGATATAATCTACCTGGTCGTCATCAAACTCTCTTAAGATCCGGAACAGATTCGCAGCAATGGTTGATTCATCTGCTCTGGTTCCGATGCATTTTACATCACCGGACTTATACCCTGCCACCGTCTCTTCTGTTCCGATAATGCCGACCTTATAGCCTGCATCGGACTTTTCTTTCGCCCGCCTGTTGATCTCTGCCGTCACTTTCTCTAAAGGGCCTTCTATAATGGTCAGATCTGCTTTCGGGGCATAATGACGGTACTTCATTCCCGGTGCTTTCGGGACTTGTTTACTGTCCGGCTTAATCAGTGTTCTGTCGATCGTAACTTCTCCGATTACTTCCTCGAACATTTCCTTCGTGATAGCTCCCGGTCTTAGGATCATCGGTGGTTCTACCGTTACATCCAGAATCGTAGATTCCACTCCGATCTCTACTGCACCACCGTCTACGATCATATCTACCCGTCCGGTAAGATCCTCTGCAACATGCTGTGCAGTTGTCGGACTTGGTCGTCCGGAAGTATTCGCACTTGGTGCCGCAATGTATCCACCGCCTGCGTCGATCACTTCTCTTGCGATCTCATCTACCGGCATTCTGACAGCAACCGTATCCAGTCCTCCGGTTGTTCCGTATGGCACGATATCACTCTTGTTAAATATCATCGTAAGCGGTCCCGGCCAGTATTTTTCAGCAACTTTGACTGCCTTTTCCGGAATCTCGGAAACAATCTTTTCCAGTGCCTTCATATTCGTGATATGAATGATCAAAGGGTTGTCAGACGGTCTTCCTTTTGCGGCATATATCTTCTTAGCCGCATCTTCATTCAATGCATCTGCCCCCAGACCATATACGGTTTCTGTGGGAAATGCAACCAGACCTCCTTCTTTTAAGATCCGTCCTGCTTCTCTTATAATATCTGTATTATTCTGATTTTTATCTATTTTTTCTATTATTGTTTTCATGATTTTTATTATACTACACTCTAGTTTTCCACACAAGCAATGATTCCTTCTGCGATTGCATCCGCCATCTTCTTCTGATAATCCGAATCAATCAGTTTTGCTGCCTCCTCCGGATTACTTAAAAACCCGCATTCTACAATGATCGTCGGTACTTCCGTACGCTTCAGAAGATAATATGTATCATTGGCTTTTGCCTGTCTTGTGTTTCCCTCATCCACAGCGAGCAGTGCTTTCTGCATCATTTCCGCCATTCGTTTTCCATCTTCCGAATGTGAATAATAGAAGACCTGTGCCCCGTGGATCTGCTCATCCTGATAGCTGTTCTGATGAATACTGACGGCCGCTTGCGGCATCGTCTTATTGATTAACTCTACCCTTGCTTTCATATCATGGATCTTCTTATTTCCCACCTCTGGATCGCCAAGCATTACATCTTTTTCTCTTGTCATCACGACTTCCCATCCATTCTTTTCAAGCCGCTTTTTTATCTTTTTGGCAATTTTCAGATTTATCTCCTTTTCTTTTGCCTGATTCACCCCGATTTTTCCGGGATCATCTCCACCGTGTCCGCTGTCAAGGACTATCACCTTGTTTTTCACTGCAACATTTCCGCTCGACACCATTTTCTGAAGATTTTTACTTAATGCAACAAGCCCTGCAAGAAAAAGAAGTAATATTACAAGTTCTAATTTTTTCCGCAAATAAAAATACCTCCTGCAATCCATATATTTTACTATATGACTGCAAGAGGTATTTTATCTTTATTTAGTTTTGATTAATTGACATATTTCTGGATCAGATTCCAGACATCTGAACTTTCCTGTCCCAGAGACCATTCAGCTGTACCTGCAAGCTTATTCTTCTTCATGAGCTGAAGCTTGTACTCATATCTCGTATTTGGATCCGTCTGCTTCCCATGTCGCATAATTCTGACCGGCTGTCTTATCCCAGGTTGTCTCCGCTCCTGACTGTTCGACTACGGCCTGCGCATTGTCCATTCCATATGCTTCACTTTCTACATTTACCGTATACTTTTCCGCATCCGTTCCTTTATCACTCTTTAACTCTTCTTCTGTCTTTGGCGTTTCCTTCCACAGACGTGTAAAGAACGGTATACCACTGATAACCTTCTTAGCCGGAACTTCTTTTAACGTCTCTGTAATACCTTCTTTTACATAATCATAAGACGATACCGGTCCGGCTTCAGGCGAACCTGCATAATACTCATCATAGCCCATGATCACTACATAATCTGCCACAATTCCCTGTTCTTTACGGTCATACTGCGTATTAAAGCTCTTTGGAACATAGTTGTCCACCGACAGAACCAGTCCGTTCTGTCTGCATTTTACCGATAATTCACGGATAAATTCAATATAATGTTCACCGCATTTATCAGATATCTTTTCAAAATCTACATTGATGCCATCTACACCAACGCGGAGTGCCTCTGCGATCAACTGTGTGATCAGCGTCTCCCTTCTGGATGTATAACTGAGCAGTTCATATGATTCCTGCTCTGAACTGATTCCTCCGTCAAAATCTCTGACAGTCATCCACACTTCAATATTCTGCTGATGTGCATAGCTTACATAATCTGCAGATGCAATAGAACTGATATTACCACTCGTATCAGCCACATGGATCCAGGTAGGCGCTAATGTCGTAAGTCCCTTTGTCTGGGCAATTCTCTGCGCTACCGCATTATTTGCATCCTGATTTGTTACATTGTGCCATGCCATATTGATCGTATAGTCTTTGGTAATGTTTGTATAATTCTGCTCTTCGAATTTTCTGGTAATATTTTTCTTTTCTTCATTCTTCAGAGCACTGTTTTTCACATATCCGATCACACCATCTGCTGTGCAGACTTTTTTCCAGTTCTGTTCGCTTTCAACAACTGTTACTTCATCTTTTTTCTTAAGTTCTGCAAGCACAGGACTTTTTACACCGCCCTGATAACGCACCTGCGTATTCTTTTTCACAGTTGCAACGTCCGTTTTACCCCATTTGGTTTTGATCATAACATGATCCGGGTTATTTGACACTCTATAATCAATATTCGTGTACTGCTGGACAAAATCCAACGCAATGTATGCTGTGTTTCCTTCTGTTTTTAAAATAACGTAATCTTCGCTTTTCTTCTCTCTGGATATAGAGTAATCCGTACTGCCGACATCCACCGATATCATATCTTTCGGAAGCATATATAGCAGAACATTCTCGTTCGAATCCCAGTAAAATCTACTGTTAATATAGTCTCTTACTATATCATAAGCAACGTAGACCTTTCCATCTGCAATTTTTCCTTTTGCATCTACGACCTTATTATCAACTGTGATACCAACCTGTCCATCTTTTTCTATCCCATAATATTTCTTCATATCGTAAGTCTCTTTTGATGGACTATATCGTTTCCACACAATAATTCCTGCAATTGCTGCAATTACTAATATGATTAACAGGACAAGCTGCATCATACGTTGTCTCTTTCTCCTGCGTCGCATACGTGCCCGGTCTGCTGCAGTTCTCGGTCTTCTTGACGGACCGCTTCCTGATGGTCTTCTTTTGGTATTTCTGCTGTTTGCATACGTGCGGCTATTTCTTCCTCTGTCTTCCATGCTGCACCTCCTACAGGTCACATTATAACAAAACGTAAGATACACGTCATTATATTTCGACATTTTCATTAAAACTTTCGTCTTAATCTGCGGGGTATTTACATATTTTTCGTAAGTCAGGCGGATATTCGCAATCCGCTTCGCTACTTGTTCATAACCAAATAACTGCTTCGCAATTTGGTTAAATTACTATATTCTGGAACCACAACTCCTTTACATCACCTTTGTCATTAAGTACATAATCTCTCATATAAGCCTGATTTTCGCACATCGTATGTGCCTGTACAATCTGCATGGGGCTGGCTGGTATTCCATTGATCCTAAGGCTTATATTTTTCTTTTCATAACCAGTCAGTTCCTGAAACATTTTTTTCAATTCATCATTGTCCCCCATGTTACTTCCTCCTTCTTACCGGATGATAACTATGGATGTCGTGCATATCTGCAGTCATGGAGATGCTCGTGATACAATACTGCTTTTATACAACAACGAATTATTTTATTACTGGAAATAGTCCCCGGCAATTAAATATTTTTCATATTATGTCAAAATTATTCTGTGAAATATCTGCCTGAAACGGCTATATAATCTGATTTGTCATTGATAGATCCCTTCCACCCGGAACGTGGAATTGAAATATAAATGCATGGTCCGGCGTTCTGTTCCATCACCAAAATTAAATTCAAGAAATTATCCCTTCTGTGTTCTAATAACATAGTTATCAGGGAAAACTATCTTCCAGTAGCGTCATTATATCTGATAAATTTTGAAGAATCAAGTCTTTTTTTATTTTTATATTTCGGTTTGTTTATATTAAATTTATTGAACATCAAACATTTTGTATGATATACTATTTTAGAAGGAAGTGATGATTATGAAGATTGAAAAAATCAGTGACAACCAGATCCGTTGTACTCTGACACGTGCCGATCTGGCTGACCGTCAGTTACAGCTCAGTGAACTGGCATACGGAACCGAAAAAGCAAAATCACTTTTCCGCGATATGATGCAACAGGCAGCCTTCGAATTCGGATTTGAAGCAGAAGATATCCCTCTTATGATAGAGGCAATTCCTTCCGCCGATTCGATCGTGCTGATAATTACGAAAGTCGAGGACCCGGAGGAACTCGATACTAGATTTTCAAAATTTGCACCTTCTTCCATTGCTGATGCCAGGAAAAAGAATGCTCCGGGCAAGCTGGAAGGAGCAGAAGGTTTACTCGATCTGCTCGGAAAGGTTCAGGAATCATTTGAAGCACAGGCAGCAAAGTCTGCTCCGGATATCCAGGACGCTTCTGATGATGATACAGAAAAAAAGGATTCCGGCAATAACATCCGGCTCTTTTCTTTCCCTGTGATGGAGAATGTACTGAAAGCTGCCAGACTTCTGGCTCCGATGTACCACGGTTCCAATACTTTATACAAAGACGAACAGGAGGAGATGTATCTGCTGGCACTTGCCCAGTCCGATCACTCTGCCGCAGATTTCAACCGGATCTGCAATATGTTGTCTGAATACGGCGCTTTAGAAAGAGCGTCCGGCGCAACTTTCGCATTCCTGGAAGAACACTGCAAGACATTTCTTTCCGGAGATGCGGTTCAGCAGCTCGCCAATATTTAACCGGAATTATGATCCGGAATTGTTATAGAGGTCTGCTGCCGGCAGTTCTTTACGAACAACCCACGAAAAAAACTCTACAGGAATCCTGTAGAGTTTTTTGTAGTTATTTTGTAACTATTCAGAACCCCACCCCCTACAT
>OCPR01001158.1_pt1 | contig 18993 bp, 19 predicted proteins | sample 1538611 | NCBI WGS metagenome assembly OCPR01 (sample SAMN04571711, study PRJEB22368) | human gut metagenome | biome: human gut; material: stool | host: Homo sapiens | place: Luxembourg | collected 2012-09-28
TCTTCCGGTGTATACGGTTGGTAGCCGGGGAAATCCGGATACTCCGGAATCGTATTGACGGGAGATTGAACGGACGGTGTATTCCTTACGGATTTAGCCGCTTGGTTCTCTTCCTTGTTGAGACGGATCTTATTGACCTCGTTGAGTAAGACTTGCTCGTCTATCTCCATGGTCGTACTACATTCCCGGATATACACGGAGCGAGCGATATTATCAGGTATGATCGCTACCGTACGGATAATATCCGAGATCAAGGCGGAACGTTTGATCGGATCACCCCCCGCTTCCGCCAATAGCAACTTTGTCTTGAAACGGATGAAATCCGTCTCGTTCTGGCTGATAAACTCGGCGAACTCGCTCGCGCTATGACTGCGGGCAAACGAGTCCGGATCTTCTCCCGCCGGAAGAAGCACGACCTTGACGTTCATCCCTTCTTCCAATAACATATCGATACCCCGGAGAGCCGCTTTGATTCCGGCGGCATCTCCATCGTATAATACCGTGATATTATTCGTGAAACGATGTATGAGCCGGATTTGCCCTTGCGTGAGCGCCGTACCCGAGGAGGCAACCACGTTTTCTACGCCCACTTGGTGCATACCGATCACGTCCATATATCCTTCCACCAAGAAACAGCGATCCTGTTTCATGATTGCTTGCTTGGCGAAATAGATGCCGTAAAGCTCGTTGCTTTTATGATAAATCTCGCTTTCGGGGGAGTTTACGTACTTCGCGGTCTTCTCGTCCTTTTTCAATACACGTCCGCCGAATGCCACGACCTTTCCGCTTAACGTATGGACGGGAAAGATAACACGTCCTCGAAAACGATCGTTCACGTTTCCGTTATCATAAGCGATAACTAAACCGGTTTTTTCGAGGAATTCCTTTTTATAACCTGCTTTTATAGCGGTTTTGTATAAAGCATCCCGCTGGTCCAAACTATACCCGAGCTGGAATTTACGGATGATATCTTCCCTCAATCCTCGCTCGGCGAAGTAGCGCATACCTACGCTTTTCCCTTCAACATGCTCATGTAATAAAGTAGAGAAGTATTGCCCCGCCCAACTATTGACGATAAGCATACTTTCCCGGTCGCTACGGATTTGTTTCTCTTTCTCGGTAAGTTCCCGTTCCTGTATCTCTATATTGTATTTTTTCGCCAGAAAGCGTAAAGCGTCGAAATAGCTGAGTTGCTCATGCTTCATGATGAAGTGAACGGCGGTTCCACCTTCTCCGCAAGCGAAACACTTACAGATATTCTTTGAGGGGGATACGTAAAAAGACGGTGATTTGTCCGAATGAAATGGGCATAATCCTACATAGTTGATCCCTCGTTTCCGAAGAGTCACGAATTCAGAGACAACATCCACGATGTTCGCCGCGTCCAATATCCGGTCTATGGTAGGTTGATCGATCATTTTAAATTACTCCTTTTTTAGCGAACACAAATGTAGTGAAAAATAACCAAACACAAACAAGGCTTGATGTTTGCTTGTGTTTGGTTATTTTTTGCTATATTTGCGGCGTGAAACGAATGCTACTCTCCAAGTACGCCTTCCAACTTATAAGACTATATTTTGTAACTGATTGGATATTAATGGAATATACATCCTTTCAGGACTAGAAGAATTATCCATCATTCTGTGGAACATCCTTTGACAGACAATTGGTTCGTATTGCGAGACTTGACCCGTCCCAATGCTAAACGCCCGGCCTATAGGTTGCTGGAGGAAAAGGGCATAGAGGTTTTCACTCCTATGCGTTGGCAGTTGGTCGAGAGGAAGGGTAAGCGGATTCGTGAGGAGGTTCCTCTTCTGCACGATTTACTTTTTGCCCATACTACCCGTACCTGTATGGATTCAATCGTAGAAGAGATCAGTACTCTCCAATATCGTTATTTGCGTGGTGGCTACCGTAAGCCGATGACGGTAGGCCATGCGGAGATGAACCGTTTTATCCGTGCTGTCCATTCCGATGATTCCCCGCGTTATTTCTTGGTTGAAGAATTAACCCCTGCGATGTACGGTCGCATGATCCGCATCGAGGGTGGCCCATTGGATGGCTACGAGGGTCGTTTACTTTCTATACGGGGTTCCCGAGTGAAACGTTTGATAGTGGAGATCCCCGGTCTGTTGGTCGCCGCTGTGGAGGTCGATCCTGTATATATTCGATTACTATAATGTATATGGATACTATATTCTACGGGAACGCATTGGGTGGTGTTTGAGCGGTCTACCTATCAGCTGTTGCGTTTGTCACCCCAAAATCTAGGGTAACTTCAGTTAGTTGGCATGGAGGATTCAATTATTCTTTAGAACAAAAAGAATGAGCTTATGAAGTCTACAGAGGAATACTTAAGTTATTTAAGGAACGAAAAAAGAATCGTTGTTTCGTAAATATCAGATAAGTAATCTTGGTTTGTTTGGATCTGTAGCTCATCATGAACAAAGGGAAGATAGTGATATTGATATATATTACGAGAGTTCTCATATGAGTTTGTTTACATTATGTCGCCTAAAGTCTGAACTAGAGAAACTTCTAGGTTGTTCTGTTGATTTATTCCGCAAAAGAGAGTCATTTGTAGGAACTCGTATGGAAAATCCATAAATAAAGATATGATATACATATATACTTACTTAGCCTAAGGAGTATATCTTCTATGTTCGGAGGAGATATCTCCTTGGGTCAGGTAAGTAGTACTTCGTTTGTATAATCTTGTAAGTACTCTATTTATGAAAGTAGAGCAAAAAAGTATGTTAGGAGACTTGTGCCATGCACTTAAGATACTTTTATTGGAAGAAAAATATAAGTCTTTAGCTTTGTTACGTTCAATAATCATGATGAAATGGAATATGAAGGTAATAATCAACGATTACCACAAGCGGGCGAACAAGAAACAATTAGAATCCGTAGTCTATTGGTGGAAGTGTCAGATGTCGCTTCAGAAGTGCTTGAATCAGTTCAAGCGGTTGCGGGAACAATGACTTGCAAGGGTGTCCAAATTCATGTTCCCCGTATGATCCTTTGCCAGTATTGTAAGGATGAAGGAGTAGATGTTCATGTTCGGTTTGCAGGAAAGCTCCAAGTTGAACCGCACGAACTTCGGAGTATATCTTGAAGATATACTCATCAGTATGTTGTATGGTGAGCAAGTTGATCAGCCCTTTTTGCCATGCAACTATGATCCTCGGTATGTTGAGAGGAAAGATACGGCATAAAACAAAAAATCAAATCAAAAACATTTTTGTTAAGTATCATCTATTCGTAACTGCTTGAAAAATAGAGGTGACGCTCTGTCTATTGTTGGAATTTAGTTAAAAATAGAAATACTCAATTTTTTCATTCTACTGATTTTTGCAAGGTGAAAGAGGTTGGGGATTTATGTAAATATTCATATATGAAAGTTTTAGTTACTGGTGGGGCTGGTTTTATCGGCTCTAACCTTTGTGAGTCTCTGCTTGAACAAGAGTATGAGGTGGTTTGTCTAGACAATTTTGCCACCGGAAAACCAGAGAATATTCTTCCTTTGATCGAACAATTTCCGAAACAATTTCACTTGATCGTAGGTGATATCCGTAAATTATCTGATTGCCAAAAGGCGGTAGATGGGGTAGATTATGTGTTTCATGAGGCGGCGTTAGGCTCCGTTCCCCGTTCTATCAAGGACCCAATTTCGTCCAATGAGACCAATATATCAGGTTTCTTGAATATGTTAGTGGCAGCTCGTGATTCGGGAGTGAAGCGCTTTATGTATGCCGCCAGTTCTTCCACTTACGGTGATAGCAGATCTCTTCCAAAGGTGGAGGATGTGATAGGTAAACCTTTATCTCCTTACGCTATTACGAAATATGTGAATGAGTTGTATGCAGAGGTTTTTGCCAAAACCTATAATATGGAGTGTATAGGTCTGCGCTATTTCAATGTGTTTGGTCGCCGACAAGATCCGTTTGGAGCATACGCAGCGGTTATTCCTTTATTCGTGAAGAAGTTTATGGCACATGAGAGTCCCGTGATTAATGGTGATGGGGAATATAGTCGTGACTTTACCTATATAGATAATGTGATCCAAATGAATTTGCTGGCGATGACAACTACAAATTCCGAAGCCGTGAACCAAGTGTATAATACGGCTTTTGGAGAACGAACCACATTGAATCAATTAATCTCATATTTGAAAGAGTTCTTAAGTGGGTTTGATCCAGCGATAGCGGATGTAGAGGTATTGCATGGGCCTAATCGTTTAGGTGATATTCCTCATTCTTTGGCTTGTATTGACAAAGCAAAGAAGCTTTTAGGTTACGATCCGAAGTTTAGTATGCGAGATGGTCTACGTGAGGCTGTGAAATGGTATTGGAAACATATTTAATCAGAAGATAAAATGAATACGGAAGTAAAAATTTGTGTGATCGGTCTGGGGTATGTAGGTCTGCCGTTGGCTCGTTTGTTCTCCACTAAATATAAGACCGTGGGATTCGACATGAGTGCAAAACGGGTAGAGGCTTTGATGGCAGGCCATGATGCGACATTGGAAGTATCTGATGAGTTGCTCCAATCTGCTATTGCTAGCGGTTTTAAATGTACGGCGAGTATTGAAGATATTCGGGATTGTAATTTTTATGTGGTGGCGGTTCCTACACCTGTCGATCAAGATAATAAACCAGACTTGACTCCGCTTTATGGAGCTAGTACTACTGTAGGTAAGGTCATTTCAAAGGGAGATATTGTAGTGTATGAATCCACGGTTTATCCAGGTGTTACTGAAGACGAGTGTATTCCTGTTGTGGAAAAGGTGAGCGGATTGAGATTCAATAAGGACTTTTTTGCAGGTTATTCGCCGGAACGTATTAATCCGGGTGACAAGCAACACACTGTGGAGCATATAAAGAAGGTCACTTCGGGTTCAACAATGGAGATTGGTATGAAAGTGAATGAGGTGTATGCTTCTGTTATTACAGCTGGTACCCATTTGGCTCCTTCCATGAAAGTGGCTGAGGCTGCGAAGGTAATCGAGAATTCACAGAGAGACATCAACATTGCTTTCGTAAATGAGCTTTCCAAGATATTTACCCGAATGGGAATTGATACGCAGGCGGTGTTGGAAGCAGCCGGTACGAAATGGAATTTCCTTCCTTTTCGTCCGGGTTTGGTGGGGGGCCATTGTATCGGCGTAGATCCCTACTACCTCGCCCAATGTGCCCAACGCTATGGTTACAACCCGGAGATTATCTTGGCTGGCCGTCGGATGAATGATGGCATGGGTGATTACGTGGCTAACCAAGTCGTGAAACTAATGTTGAAGAAGGGGATTCAGGTGTTGAATTCGAATGTCTTGATTTTAGGTTTCACTTTCAAGGAGAATTGTCCGGATGTGCGTAACACGAAAGTAATCGATATCTATAAGGCTCTAAAAGACTTTAATGTACATATTACTGTATATGATCCATGGGCTAATCCAACGATCGCAAAGCGTGAATATTGTATTGATGTTAAAAATGAGTTACCTATGGGTAAATTCGATGCGGTTGTCTTGGCTGTAGCACATAATGAGTTCAAGGTACTCGATGTGTCAGCTCTAACAAAGGATAATAACGTGGTTTATGATGTGAAGTGGGTACTTGATAATCATTGTGATGGAAAACTATAGAAAGTAGTACCTTTTGAAGGTAATTCAATATGAACAAAACGGGAAGTGTCAAATTTGGAATTTTATGGAATAGCTTACAACAGTTTGGGCAATTAGGGATTACTTTTGTATCAACAATTATATTAGCTCGCTTACTAACTCCAGAAGATTATGGTATCTATGGAATATTAATGATATTCATAAGCGTTTCAGAAATGTTGGCTGATTCTGGGATTGCTGGGTATATAATAAAAAAACAAAATGTCACACCGATCTATTATGATACCCTTTTTGTGTATAATATGTGTGTGAGTGGCATTATGTATTTATTCTTGTTTTTTTCTGCTCCTTTCATTGCGGATTTTTATGAAAAGGAGATGTTGATTTCTGTTATACGCATCTTGGGGTTAGTTTTGCTATTGCATGCTTTTTCTATTACACAGTTCACTCGTTTATTGAAAGATTTGCAATTTCATAAATTGGCTCTTATCAGTATTGTGGCAGGCGTTGCAGCTCTTTGTGTCGCATTATTATTAGCTTATAGGGGGCTGGGTATTTGGGCATTGATATTTCAACAATTGGTGTTAGTGGCGTTGACAACCATCTTGTATTTGGTAGTTAATCGACGAATTCCTCATTTTCGTTTCGATATGCGAGTGTTCAAGGAACAATTTGCTTTTGGTATAAATTTGTTTGGTTCTTCTGTATTGATGGCGATTACTAATAATATTGGAAATAATATCATAGCGAAGATATTTAGTATGAATATAGCGGGGTTATATGTACAAGCCGTACGGTTACAGAATTATCCTTTGTCTATGGTCTCTAATGTGGTAGATAAGACCTTCTTTCCTATCTTCTCAAAAATGAACGATGATTGGAGGCTGTTAAAAGAGCAAATTTGTAAATTGCGTAGACTGCTGTACGCTGTATTATTTCCTTTGTTTTCTGTTGCAATTTGTTTTGCAAAACCTATCGTTTCTATAGTTTTGGGGGAGAAGTGGTTGGGGAGTGTCTCTTATTTCCAGATTTTAATGCTAGCATCGTTTCCTTTACTTGTCAAAGCATTAAATAGGAATGTATTGAAGTCATTTGGATTTACTGCAGTGATATTTAGGATAGAGGTCTATTCGGCAGTGTTATTACTGTTCTGTTTGTTTATCGCTTTTTTGTTTAAGAGCATTCTTGTTGTTTTGTTGGCGGTCGTGCTAGGCCAATCGTTTTCAGCCCTATTTAGTATGTTTTATTTGAAGAAAAAGTGTGCTATGGAACTTAGGAAGCAATTGTTTGACATTTTAGTGTTTTTCCCTTGTGCGATTATACCTGCATTGCTTCAATATATTGTATCTGATAATGTTTGGATACAAATGAGTACTTATATAGCGTCATTTTTAGCTATGATCGTGTTTTATTCATTTAGAGGATGTGAGGAGTATTTGCGATTTTATAGAATGGGTAAGAGGTGATTCGGACGGGTTTTTTGAATATAATAAAGAACTATTAAATGTTGCGGAATAAGATTGTCAATATAATATTGTCGTTTATTTTTATCATTTCTTTATTCAGATACTATAATGCTAAAAATACGGATTTATCCAATGAGAACTTATCGGTTACTTTATTAATGGTCTTATGCGCCTTTTGTGTGTTTGGTTTTCGAAAAGAAAAGTATGATATATTGAAAGGGAATTATCTGAAACCATCATTGATCTTTTTTGTTGGATTTGTTCTTGTCCATTTTTTTGAATATTTGGCTTATGTGATAGGTGTACATGAACATATTAAAGGAGTTGAATTTGTAAATTCTTCTATTATAAATGAGGCATCAATATGTTCTTTAAGTTCACTTTTGATGCTTCTTTTGGGTTATAATTTGTTTAATTGTAAGTCGAAGAGTGTATATCACAAAAATTTGATGATGAAGTATTTTGGACTAAGTAAAATCTTGGATTTTTTATTAATGCTATCTGTTATTTTGTTTTACATTTATACAGATGACTATTATTTTAGAGGTGGATATGGGGAAATATTGAATGGTGAAGGTCTCCCTCTGATATCAGAAATAACACAAAAAGTAATACATGCTTGCCAATTAGGGTATTGCGTAGATAAGGCGTTCACTATGGGTAATGGTGCTTCTTTAAAAAAATATGTGTTCTCTTATTCTGCTATATATTATATTTCTATGCTGTTCTATTTCATTCTAGTGTTAATGAGTGGTGATAGAGGTCCGATTTTGTATATAGGTATTATTTATGTGGTACCATATTATATTATCAATAAGAAAAAGTTAAATTTGTTAACTTGTATTGTGGGTTTAATCTTTGCGGCAACTACAATTTCTCTTTTAGGAACTGTTCGGGAAATGTCAGGCGACCTCTCGCTTACTAAAATTGTAGAAGCACAACAATATCGTAAGAGCAATTTAGACGGTGAGAATTTGCTGTTTGCTAATACCTCAGAATTATCGAATGTGGTTCGAGCCTACCATGTACTCTATTATTATGCCGATAGTATAGGTGTATTTTATGGTCTAGGATTGATAAATCAATTATTGGGAATTATTCCAGGCCTAAGATATTTTTTATATCCGTTATTGGGTATAGATGATAGTGTTATAAATTCTTCTATTCTATCGACTCAATTGTTAAATTCAGATCATGGTATGGGCTCAACATGTTTAGGAGACATTTATATAAATCTTGGATTTTTTGGTTCAATGTTTTTTTCAATAATATTTGGAGCAGTGTTGAGAAAAGTAGATGTGTCGTTGTATGAAATAGGTCATTTATCAAATACTTTTTTATCTCTATTTTGTTTGTCTGTATTGTCTTTTGCTATTTATATAGGTCGGGCAACATATTTTGTTCCATTAGGACTTTCTTTTTATGCATGGATTATAACTTGGGGGTCTTTAAAGTTAAAAACAATTTTTTTTAGAAGATGATTTTATATTAAATATTGATAAATACCCCATGCGTAAAAAATAATTTATCTAAGAAAATAAGGTACTAAGTTTTGATATTGACGAACAGTCAAACTATAACAAAAGATGAAAAGAATAGTTATGTATACTTCCGGTAAACTTTTTCAAGAAAGGCAGACCGGTGGTATTAAGCGTTTTATGGAACTGACAAAGTTTTTTGCTCGTGAGTTTACCCAAACTATACTTTATAGTCAAGATGACGATGAGGTAGCTACGCAATTAGGAATAAAGCATTTTGTGAAGATGAGAAAAGCTGATCCGTTTTATCGGAGGATTCCGCCAGAGGCTGCACTTTTACTGACGAATAGGAAGGTGATAAAACAACTCCGAAAAAGTGATTATGACTGTCTTGTGGTCTTTGACGTTCCAACGGCCATTGGTGTTGTACTTTATGGACTGAAAAATATTGTTCTGATGATTCGAAAAGATATGATTGGTTGTGAACTGGTGAATTTGCAAGATCGTTGGTATAAATCTTCTTTCAAATTATTTTACCAATGGGTCAGTGAGGCTTTCTGTTTATGGAAAGCCAAGTCTGTAGTGTGTCAGTGTATCTATGATAAAAATGTATTGATGGGTCGCCACCCATTATTAGCAAGCCTAATTGATAAGAAGATCAAAATTTTGATTAACAATGTAAATCCTTCATGGATTATTAGTAATTCAGAACAAGAATCTGAACTCCCAACTACTGTTCCAATAAAGTCCTCTCGTTTCCGAATCTGCTTTATTGGTGGATTTGATGATTCAATAAAAGGACAAGACCTTTTTTTAGAGACAGCTAGTGAACTACTTATCCAGAGGATGGATCTAGAGTTTGTGTTAATAGGTGGTGGATTTAAACTGGAGGAATACAAACAGATGTATACTCATGAAAACATCTTTTTTACGGGACGTTTGAAGAATCCTATCAAGGTATTGAAAACATCGGACTTGCTGGTGGTTCCTTCTTGGTCTGACTCCTGTCCAAACACAGTATTGGAAGCCTTATATAATGAAATAGCCGTAATAGGTAGTAAAGCTGGTGGGATTCCTGAGATTCTTATTGATAAGGATTCTTTATTTGACTTGAACAAGGTATCCCTAAAAGAAAGTATTCTTCGATTTGTAGAGGATAACCATGCTCTTAAGCTATTGAGAGATCGTCAGCTAAAAAGAAAGAAAGAACTTACATTTGATTGGGCACAGTTGATGGCTGAATTAGTATTGGAATAGAAAATACGATGATATTATTATATGATAAGATGCGTACATTCAGAGCTTTGGATATAATAGTATGAGTATAAGGTGATTGAAAATGTTATGCGACAAGGCGAATCATCTCCTCTTCGATAAATAGGTATAATTTTTTCATTATGCATAAACTAAAAATCTTATTCTACGCCATTTGTGGCGAATTACTGAAACTGTATTATAAAGTAGGTCTAGGGACTATTCCTTATGGACTTAATAGGGAAGAAGAACGAAAGGAGAAGGTCACGGTTTCGTTGACTAGCTATGGTCGGCGTGTGGCAGCGGTACTCCCTTATACTATCATCTCCTTACTTCGCCAAACCTATAAACCAGACCGAATTGTCCTTTGGCTAGATGATGAGCATTGGAATGATAATAACCTACCTGCCTTGTTAAAACGCTTGAAGGCACATGGCCTTACAGTCAAGTATTGTAAAGACATTAGATCTTATACCAAATTGGTACCAGCCTTAGAGGCATATCCGAATGATATTATTATCACTTTTGATGATGATGTGTTTTATCGAAAAGACTCAGTGAAACGTTTGATGGAGGCGTTTCTAAATAATCCCACTTGTATTTATGCACATATAGCGCATAGATTGACATTTACAGAGAATGGCACATTACGCCCTTATAATGCATGGGAAATGAATGTCTCTGGAGTGAATACTCGAGAGATTTTTCCCACTGGGGTTGGTGGCTGTTTGTATAAACGTTCTTTGCTCCATGGAGATGTTTGTCGGGAGGATTTGTTTATGCGATTGGCTCCTCAGGCAGATGATGTATGGTTTTTCTTTATGGAAGTGTTACAGGGTACGGATCGTGTGGTCTTACCTTCCTTGCAAGCTATAGGCATAGGTGTTGACGCATTCTATCAGTATTTTCATAAGGATTCTTGCTTGTCGAACACCAACTGTAAAGAGTCGCAGAATGATCCGCAGATCCGTGCCGTAATGGAACACTATAATTTGACAGGCGTGGATGTGATGCGATTTTTGAATATGTAAAAAGTACTTTCTGGTTTTGATTGATTAATCATAACTACATAGTAAAAAATTAAAAGAAAGATTTAATAGGTCTCGATTACGTAGGCTTGCCATTAGCACGCCTTTTTTCGACTAAGTTTGAGATCATAGGGATTGATATGAACCAATGTCGTGTGGATGCGGCAGGGCATGATGCAACATTGGAGTTTAGCGATGAGTTGCTGCAAGATGCTTTCCGTAATTATGGATTCTATTGTACGACGAATTTGGAAGAGATCCTGGATTGTAACTTTAACATAGTTGCTGTACCTACTCCGATATATGAGAATAATCGTCTTGACTTGAAACCTCTTTGGGGGGGCTAGCGAAATTGTTGGTAAGGTGATCTCGAAAGGGAGTATCGTTGTCTATGAGTCTACGGTGTATCCGGGTGTGACTGAGGAGGAGTACTTGCTAGTCGTGGAAAAGGTGAGTGGTTTGAAATTTAACGAAGACTTTTTTGCTGGGTATTCTACTCGAGCATATTAATCCGGGCGATAAATTATATATGGTAAAGAATATTAAGAAGGTTACCTTAGGTTCTACTCTGGAGATTGCGGATATAGTCGATGGTATCTATAACATAGAGTTGGTGAATGATACACATAAGGCTTCTTTTATCAAGGTGGCTGAAGCTTCAAAGATCATAGAGAACTCACAACGAGGCGTGGATATCGCTTTCATGAATGAATTGGCGAAATTCTTTAACGCCATGGGGATTGACACCAATGAAGTGATTGAGGCGGCTGTGTCTAAGTGGAATTTTATAAAACTAAAACCCGGTTTGATAGGTGGTTACTGTATCAGTGTCGATCCTTATTATTTGATCCAGAAGGCTCAAGTATATGGTGTGTTGCCTTTTGTGATGTCATCTGCCCGATGTTTGAACGATGGCATGGGAGAATTGTGGCGTATCAAATCATCAATCATATGAACTTGAAGGAGGTAATGGTGAAGGATGCGAAGATTTTGATCTTTGGCATTACTTTCAAGAGAAGCTGCCCAAATATTCGTAATATAAAGGTGGAGGACATTTATATGACCTAGCGTGGGTATACGTGTAATATCACTGTATTCGATTCGTGTGCTAATGTGGAAACCTTTAAACATGAGTATAATTTGGATGTAGTTAACGATTTACCAACAGGGATTTATGACGCTGTGATCTTATCCGTGGCTCATGACGAGTTTCTTTCATTGGATATCACGTCCTAGGGAAATGAAAACAGAGTGCTTTATAATATGAAAGTGGTTATTGCCGGAAGATTGTAGATTATGTCAGAAATAAAGAGTCAGATCATAACTTTCTCTCAATTGAGAAGCCATAATTATCAAATTTGTGATGATAGATATGGGATAGCTGCCTATGTTTTAACTAGGCATCGAATAGCGGCAGGTCTGAATTGTCCTTTCAATACAGATGATAAAAGCTCTTTCTATTTTGTCAATGTGGATAATGTAGTGGCTTCAAGAACACAGATGTTTGGTACACAAATCTATGCGAACGGACAAATTATTTCCTGTGGAACAGGTTCATCTTTAGAGACGGCAGAGAATTACCGCCATTTAGGGATAGGGGTGGATGTCATGATGTTTGCTGCGAAGAATGATGAATATCCACTTTATTTGGTTTCAGGTATATCTGAAATGGCTTTACCTTTATATAAGAAACTCGGATATTATGTGTTAGCATTCCCTCGGATTATGCAACTTCGTAATGTACGTTGTCTATTAGAGAGTAAAGGGTTACGGGGAAATATGCTTTATTTATTCAGTATATTAATAAATATCCCTTTGAGTCTGATTTATAAAATACTGTCCGGAGAATCTAAGCGATTGTTAAAGCTGTATCAAGTGGAGAAAGTTACAAAGATTCCTGAATGGGTTGATGATATAGTGTTGAATGATGGGCATAAATACATGGAAGCTCATGATCATAAGTGGCTCCAATGGAATCTTGATTGTAATTTTAGAGGTTTACCTCGTGATATACAATCATTTTACATAATAAAAAAAGGTAATGAGCCCATTGGCTTTTTTATGACAAAAGAGCGATTTCGAGAGAAAGCAGGAGGGGCCTTGAAGAACGTACATATCGGATCTATTGTGGAATGGGGCTCAAAAGATGAAAAGAAACTAGGAGAATCTGAAATCTATAAGATGGCATTGACCACTTTTTCTGCTGATGTGGATATAATAGAAGCTGCTACAGCTGATAATGATACAGTAAAGAAAATGAAGATGTGTGGGTTTATTCCACATGGATTTGCTCATATAGGGCTTAAAGATAAAAAGAAAGCATATAAGGATGCTTCTGACATTAATTTATGGCGGGTTCGCTACGGATATGCAGACGTGATATTAACCTAATAAATTGAATAAGATATGGAATTAAAAGAGTTCATTGAGAATTTTGCGGCTCAGTTTGAAGAGACAGAATCGAACGAGATTACAGCGATAACAATATTCAAGGATTTGGATGAGTGGTCTTCGCTTACAGCCTTGTCGGTAATAGCAATGGCAGATGAGGAATATGAGGTGGTTTTGACAGGTGATGATATTCGTAATTCTACTACTGTTAATGATCTGTTTGAGTTGGTAAAAGCTAAAGCGTAATGGGATATAATCCATTTACTCTTGCAGGAAAGACAATATTAGTGACTGGAGCTTCCTCTGGAATTGGTCGCTCTGTCTCGATTGAGTGCTCTAAAATGGGGGCTGTTATGTATATTACCGCACGGAATGAACAACGACTTAATGAAACATTGTCGATGATGCAAGGTCAAGGTCATAAGATGATTGTCGCTGACCTTTGTGATGAGGATAGTATCATTGCTTTGGTAGCGGGTTTACCTAAACTCGATGGTGTTGTTCATAATGCTGGAGTAGGTGATCGTACGTTATGTAAGATGGTGAAGGAATCGGATATTAACCGGGTTATGTCCGCTAATTTCGAAGGGCCTGTTTTGCTTCAAAAGTATTTGCAAAAACAAAAGAAGATTAATAAGGAAGCCTCAATTGTTTTTATTGCTTCACGTGCGCCATTTGCTCCTACTATTGGTAACGCTTTGTATTCTGCCTCTAAAGGTGCGATCATTGGTTATTCAAAAGTCTTGGGATTGGAATTGGCATCGCAAAAAATACGAGTTAATTGTATTTGTCCGGCGATGGTATGGACTGAATTAGTCGAAAAAGATGCGGAAATGACAGGAGTTGATCATAATGTAGCTCAATTATCTTATCCATTGAAGCGTTATGGAAAGCCAGAAGATATAGCTTATCTTTCGATTTATTTATTATCTGATGCTTCCTCATGGATGACAGGCTCATCCATTGATATAACGGGGGGGACGAACTCACTTTAAAATAGTTATGAAAGTTTTTATAAAGACGATTGCTGAGTATTTGCCAGAGACGATATTGACTAATGAGGAATTAGTGAAAGAGTTTCCTGAATGGTCGGTAGAAAAGGTGTCGGGAAAGATTGGTATCTATCAACGCCATATCTCAGGTGAAAATGAAACAGCTACGGATATGGCTGTGAAAGCAGCTGAGAGTCTCTTTGCAGAGAGTGAATCAATCTATCGGAATGAGATTGATTATGTATTGTTTTGTACACAGAGCCCTGATTATAAATTACCCACTTCGGCTTGTCTAATTCAAACTAAATTAGGTTTGCGGAAAGATATTGGGGCTTTGGATTTCAACCTCGGTTGTTCCGGCTATGTGTATGGATTATCTATAGCTAAGGGTTTGGTGTGTGGAGGTATAGCGAGAAATGTGTTGTTGTTGACAGCTGAAACATATACCAAGTATCTTCATCCACAAGACAAGGGAAATCGTACGATATTCGGCGATGGTGCGTCTGCTACTATCGTTTCAACTGAGGGGTTTGCTGAAATAGGAAACTTTTCATTAGGTACTGATGGAACGGGCGCAGAGAACTTGATTGTAAAGACTTTGGGTAGCCGCTGTCCGAATCGATTAAATGATCTGGCATTTGATGAAAGTGGCAATCCTAAATCATCAGATTATTTGTTTATGAATGGTTCGGAAATATTCAACTTTACATTGGAGGCGGTTCCAGCCTTGGTAAAAGATACGATCTCGAAAAATGAATTGCAGTTTAATGATATCAATTTGTTTGTGTTTCACCAAGCGAACAAATATATTATGAACTTCATGCGGAAAAAAATCAAGATTGAAGAACCAAAATTCTATTATTACCTTGAAAACGTGGCTAACACGGTTTCTTCGACAATACCTATTGCTCTTTATCACGCAAAGCAGGAAAATAAGCTACATGGAAATATTCTTTTGGCAGGTTTTGGAGTCGGCTATTCTTGGGGAGGGGTGATATTAATGGCTGACTAATTTTTATAATATGGATTCAATATCATTAATGTATCATTGTATATATGCATCCATCCCCCAAGAGTCTGGATTTCAAGGGGCAGGAGCAATGATATATAAAATCTCGTCAGTGGATTTTGAGAAGCAAGTAAATGCTATCTCTAAATATCTAGAAAAAAACAATTTAGAAAAAGAGGCTGTGACCTTTACTTTCGATGATGGAGGGGTTTCGTTTATTACTATTATAGCGCCTATTCTAGAGAGATATGGTTATAGAGGTCTCTTTTTCATTTCAACTAGGTACATTGGGACGGAAGGTTTCTTAACTGTTGATCAAATAAAAGAACTAGTCACTCGTGGGCATATGGTAGGATCACACTCGCATACTCATCCAGAAATGATGAATACGATGAAAGAGGAGGATTTGATCTATGAATGGAAAATTTCTGGTGATATTTTGAGAGAAATTATCGGGAAAAAGGTTGTGACTGCTTCTATTCCAAACGGTTTTTGTTCAAACAAGGTTCTTTCTGCCATGGTAAAGACTGGCTTTTCATCAATTTATACCTCTAAGCCTACAGTGAAAATTCATCACTATGAATCTTCTGTTATTATTGGTAGATATGCTATAACCTCTGATATGTCGGTGGATTATGTTTTAAGCATTCTCTCAAGTAAGAAACATCGTTTTCTTATAAACTTGAGGTTTCAATGTTTGGGAATCGCTAAGCAAATGTTGGGCTCGGCTTATGTGAAGATACGTGGAAGGTTACTTTCTAAATAAATAGTAATGTTATCAGTAATTTGTCCGATATACAACGAGGAGGAATATATCAATCAGTGTATAGAGTCGATTCTTATGCAGGATTATCCGAAGAATGATTTAGAGATATTGTTTGTGGATGGGATGAGCAAGGATAAGACTCGTGACATTGTAAAAGAGTATTCAGAAAAATATCCATTCATTCATCTATTGGATAATCCTAAAAAGATTGTGCCTTGTGCTATGAATATTGGTATAAAAGCATCGAGGGGAGATATTATTATTCGGCTGGATGCTCACGCAAACTATGAAAAAAACTATTTCTCCGTGCTTTCTCATAGGTTGATCGAACTGGGAGCAGAAAATGTTGGCGTTGTGTGTAAAACAGACGTGTTGAATAAAACTCCAAAGACATTTGCTATACGTGAGGTCTTAAGTAATAAGTTTGGAGTTGGAAACTCTATATTTCGTACTGGTGTAGACAAGGTTATGGAGGTGGATACGGTGCCTTTTGGCTGTTGGCGTAGAGATGTCTTTGACAAATATGGGCTATATGATGAGCGGTTGATACGTAATCAAGACTTTGAGCTAAATTATCGTATAAGAAAAGGTAGTGGACGTATATTTATCGTTCCTGATAGTAATTGTACGTATTATGCTCGCGAATCATTCAAAAAATTGTGGATTCAAAATTATAAGAATGGCTTATGGGGTATTCGTACGGTTCTGTTTACAGGGAATAGCAACTCTTTAGCGTTACGGCATTATATTCCTATGATTTTTGTGTTGTCATTGATAGTTCCTCTGTTTGCTTCTTTACTTTGGGGGCCTTTTATGGGTATTGGAGGTTTGTCTTTATTGGCCTATTTGCTAATGATAGGTGGGGTAAGTTTCTGTATAGCAATACGGAAACATCTTAATATATTATATTTATTGTTGGGGTTTGCTACGTTGCATCTATCGAATGGCTGTGGAATGCTTGTTTCTTTATTTACTGCTAAGTCGTATGTGAGGCGCATTAATGCGCAACGACAATGATTGGGTCTTATTGAGATTGTATTTATTAATCATTCATTTTATGAAAAAGATACTTTTCTCGCCTCCAGATATGTCGGAGGCTGAAATTAATGGAGTGTGCGATGCCTTGAATTCCGGTTGGATCACGACAGGACCTCGTACTAAAGAGTTTGAGCGTAAGATAGCCACTTATTGCCATACGAATAGAGCTGTATGCTTGAATTCGGCTACGGCTTGCATGGAATCAATATTGCGGGTATTAGGAGTTGGGGCGGGCGATGAGGTGATCACTAGTGCTTATACCTATACGGCCACTGCTAGCGTGACTTGCCATGTCGGGGCGAAGGTGGTGATGGTGGATACAGCTCCGGATTCTTTTGAGATGGATTATGATAAATTGGCGAAGGCTATAACCCCTAATACAAAAGTAGTGATCCCTGTGGATCTTGGCGGGGTTATGTGCGATTATGACCGAATTTATGAGGCAGTAGAGAGTAAACGACATTTATTCAAATCAGCGAATGAGATCCAGAAAGCGTTTGGTAGGGTCATTGTATTAGCGGATTCGGCACATGCTTTTGGTGCTCAATGGCATGGAAAGATGTGTGGTGAGGTAGCAGATTTTACCTCTTTTTCCTTTCACGCAGTGAAGAATTTAACAACGGCGGAAGGGGGGGCTTTGACTTGGCGTACGGTTTTAGGTGTGGATGATGAGACTTTGTATAAGCAATTTCAGCTATTGTCATTGCATGGTCAAAATAAGGACGCTTTAGCGAAGACTCGGCTGGGTGCTTGGGAATATGATATCGTGGCTCCTTATTATAAATGTAATATGACGGATATCATGGCCGCTATCGGTATGGCTCAATTCGAGCGTTATGCGGGAATGCTTTCCAGACGACAGGAGATCATCCGCCGTTATAATGAGGCGTTAGCTACTTATCGTACGCAAACACTGAACCATTTGGATGGAGACCATGTTTCCAGCGGACATTTGTACTTGGTGCGGTTATTGGATAAGAGCATCGAACAAAGGAATGAGATTATCATCAAAATGGCAGAACGGGGAATCGCTTGTAATGTACATTATAAACCGTTACCCATGATGACTGCTTATAAGGCGTTAGGTTTTGATATCGCAGATTATCCGAATGCTTATAACCAATACCATAATGAGATTACTTTACCCTTACACACCAGTCTTACGGATGAGGATGTGGAGTATGTGATTTCCAATTTTGTTGACATTATTTCCCAATAAAATAATCCAAACGATTTGAAACGTATATTTGATATTGTTGCGAGCGGGATAGGGCTTATCTTGCTTAGTCCTCTATTTATCATTTTGACAATTTGGATTAAGTGTGATTCTATCGGTCCAGTCTTTTATAAGCAAGTTCGTGTGGGGCGTAATAATATGGATTTTCAGCTATTTAAATTCCGTAGCATGCGTGTGGGTTCAGATAAGAAAGGACTTATTACTGTAGGTGGACATGATCCTCGGATTACTCGGTCCGGCTATTATATCCGTAAATACAAATTGGATGAATTTCCTCAATTGATTAATGTGTTTAAAGGGGATATGAGTTTGGTTGGTCCTCGTCCGGAAGTTCGTAAGTATGTTGATATGTATACGGAAGAACAAATGCATGTGTTGGATGTTAGGCCGGGCATTACTGATTTGGCTTCTATTCGGTATCGAAATGAGAATGAACTTCTTGAGCGGGTTAATGATCCTGATAAGTATTATGTGGAAGTAATAATGCCAGATAAATTGCGTATTAATCTGGAATATGTTGCCAGACATTCCTTTACTTTCGATATAAGATTGATATTTCAAACATTTAGAGCTATTGTATCGAAATAGCCCAAAAGAGCTTTTATTCTATAGATTATTCGTGTAACTACATAAACAAGAATTGATATGAGGGATCCTTTTTCTCGACTATCTACCTGGTACTTTTCCAAGAAATCCTTACCCTATTGGGGT
>OCPR01001160.1_pt1 | contig 18964 bp, 21 predicted proteins | sample 1538611 | NCBI WGS metagenome assembly OCPR01 (sample SAMN04571711, study PRJEB22368) | human gut metagenome | biome: human gut; material: stool | host: Homo sapiens | place: Luxembourg | collected 2012-09-28
GCAAGCACTCTTACTACTGCCGATAAAGTGCTCACGCTCATAAATCAGGGGCGGAAGGTGACGCCGACGGTGGAAGTTACGGCCGAAACAAAGATCACATGGCAGGGGAGCAGCATTGCCCTCTCTGCCGGGACGCATACAGTGGCAAGTATCCGCATTCCGACGGGGCGCAGCACCCTGTCCGCCAGAACAACGAGCGGCACCGGAGAGATCACCCTGCGCTGGAACGAGGTGATGCTCTGATGTATGTGCTTACCTATGACGGGCTGACGATCTACGATCCGCGTCTGACTGACAGGACGATCTACAGCGTCAAAACGCATCTCGCTGTCGGCGAGGCGGGAAGCATGTCCTTTTCCGTCCCGCCAAACCACCCGCATGCGGACAAGCTAAAAAAACTGCGGGGACGGCTGGAGCTGACCAGCGACGGGGTGACGCTCTGGCGGGGGCGGATCCTGGACGATCTTGCCGCATTTGACGGCGTGCGCAATATCGAGGCAGAGGGCCAGCTCGCCTGCCTGAACGACTCGATCGTTCCGCCATTTAATTTCCCGGAAGATTATGAGGAGGACGCTGCGTATGAAAAAGCCGAAAATGTGGTGCAGTTCTGGCTTGAAAAGCTGATAGACAGCCACAATGAGCAGGTGTCCGCAGAGCAGCAGATCAAGCTGGGCAACGTGACTGTTACCGACCCTAACAATTACATAGCCCGGAGCTGTGAGGACTTCCAGACCACATGGGCCTGCATTACATCCCGCCTTCGTGATTCCGCACTAGGCGGCCACCTGATGGTGCGCTACGAGTCGGACGGGACCTATCTGGACTATCTGGCGGACTACCGATTGACCAATACGCAAAGCGTGGAGTTTGCGAAAAATCTGCTTGACCTGACAGATGAGGAAGATGCTGCGCAGATCTATACGGCTGTCCTGCCCATCGGGAAGGACAAGCTGACCATTGCCGATCTGGCAGACGGAGCACTGACCGAGGATCTTGTGAAGAGCGGAGCAGTGATCTACTCAAAATCGGCCGTAGAAAAATACGGTCGGATCACTGCCGTGCAAAAATGGGACGACGTAACCGAACCGGAAAACCTCAAAAGCAAAGCAATGACCCTGCTGGCGCAGGACGGAGTCATGCTGGAGCGGACGATCACGGTGACGGCGGTAGACCTGCACTGTAGAGACAGCGATATTGCAGAGCTGAGAGTGGGCAGGTATACGCCGGTGGTCAGCGCCCCGCACGGTCTGGATGTGCGATATGCCATTACAGAGCTTGATCTGGATATCCAGGACCCCGGCAGTACGCGCATTACCTTTGGCGCTGTGACAAAGTCACAGACAGACCGGGTCAGGGGAGAGCTGAACGGGCTGAGAGATCAGAACGATATTCAACAGGGACAGATCAACCAGACAAAGGATGATCTGTCCGACCTTGCGCAGACCACCAGAAGGCAGATCACGCAGGTCTTGCAGGACAGCAAGCAGATCATCCTGTCGGCGCTGGAGGAGTATACCAAAACGTCAGATTTTGAGACCTACAAGGAGACGGTGAGCAGTCAGCTCCAAATCCTTGCAGATCAGATCGAGCTACGCTTCACGGCAGCCAGTGACCAGATTACAGATGTATCTGGAGATGTGCAAGACGTCCGCACGGAGATCAATAAGTATTTCCGTTTTACGGTCGACGGACTGGTGATCGGAGAGGAAGGCAATCAGATCACCCTCAAAGTAGACAACGACCGGATCAGCTTTCTGGACGGCGGGCTGGAAGTGGCGTATATCAGCAATAAGCAGCTGTATATCACAGATGCGCACTTCCTGAACTCGCTGCGGATTGGAAAGTTTGCGTTTGTCCCCCGCAGGTCTGGAAACCTGAGCCTGATTAGAGTACATGAGGAAGCCGAGAATACCTCCAACGTCGTCGGTGAAGCCATTGCCGGAAGCGCTGAACTTGACAGCGGAGACCGCCTCACCGCAGCCCGCCTGAATGCGATTGAGGAGAGCAACGCCAGTACAGACAGCAAAATCACCGCCGTAAAGGAGGCCATGAAGTGAGTTATACGAAGAAAACGTGGAGCACTGGCGACACGATCACAGCGGAAGCGCTGAACAATCTGGAATCCGGCGCGTCCGCGAATGCTTCCGCCATTGCGGAGATTGAGAAAGAGCTACCCTCTTATGTCGGCGCAGATGTACCGCGCAAGGCGGCAGAAACCATCACACCTGGCACGGCGAACCAGACGATCGCCGCGAACCAGTATCTCACTGGCGCTCAGACTATCGAAGGTGACGGAAACTTGAGCGCCGGAAACATCAAGAAAGGTGTGTCCATTTTCGGGGTATCTGGAACACTGGAAATGGGAACTGACACCAGCGACGCCACCGCCACGGCAGGAGACATTTTGTACGGCGAGACAGCCTACGTCAATGGTGAGAAGGTTACAGGCACGATTAAGTCTAAAGCTGCGTCAACGATTACGCCGGGAACCTCGGATCAGACGATTGCTGCGAACCAGTATCTCACCGGAGCACAGACCATCAAAGGTGACAGCAACCTCGTGGCGGCGAACATCAAGAAAGGCGCGTCTATTTTCGGCGTGACCGGCACGCTTGAAGCCGGGAGCACTGAGACGGACAAGACCGGAACAGGTGCTTATATCTGGGAAAAGCGCGACGAAAAAATCTGGTGGGTGGAAAGTAAAAGCGGAAGCACATCGTCTAAGCCGTCTGGATACGGTACAACGGAATATAGATCTAGAACGATTACGGATGATGGCTATTACTCTCTGAGTAATAGTGAGATAAGCCTCGATGTGTATTACCTTCCGACTGGAGCAACAAACGGAAAAACAAAGACGATCCTCTATAAACCGTATTCTGCATTTGGGGCGTCATACTACGTTTGTACGCTTTCTGACGAGAAGGGGAAAACCGGGAAGAAGGGAGACACGATCCTCGGCTACATTTCCGCAGACAGCGAAAGCGCGTATCCGAACAGCGGCTTGCAGGATGATGTATTTTATACGCTGATTAACACTCCTGACGTTGATGTTACTGCGGCCAAAATGCTTGACGGAACCGTAGCTTGTGGCCAGTCAGGTAAGGTAATAGGTACAATCTCGAAAAAGGCATCGGCCACGATCACGCCGGGTACCGCAGATCAGACTATCTCGTCAGGTCAGTATCTTTCTGGTGCTCAGACAATCAAGGGTGATGAGAATTTAGTCGCGGAGAATATCAAAAGCGGCGTATCCATCTTCGGCGTCACCGGTACACTGGAAACGGGGGGCACAGGCACTGACACTTCCGATGCCACTGCATCCGCCAGCGATATTCTGTCCGGCAAAACCGCCTATGTAAAGGGTACTAAAGTGACTGGCACGATCTCGAAAAAGGCGGCAGCCACGATCACGCCGGGTACCGCAGATCAGACGATTGCAGCCGGTCAGTATCTGAGTGGCGCTCAGACTATCGAAGGTGACGGAAACTTGAGCGCCGGAAACATCAAGAAAGGTGTGTCCATTTTCGGGGTATCTGGAACACTGGAAATGGGAACTGACACCAGCGACGCCACCGCCACGGCAGGAGACATTTTGTACGGCGAGACAGCCTACGTCAATGGTGAGAAGGTTACGGGCACCATCCAAAGCATAGGTGCTCGTACTATTACCCCCAGCGTGAACGACAAGGAAATTCAGGCGGGCTACTACTTAAAGGGCAACCAGACCATCAAGGGTGATGCCAACCTTTTGGCCGACAACATCAAAAAGGGCGTTTCCATCTTCGGGGTGGCCGGAACGTATGCCGGAAGCGGAGGTTCCGGCAGTGGAAACAACAACTGCGAAGCGTATGTAATTACCAGCGCGAATGCAGCCGTCAATTTTAAGAACTCGTCCGGCACCATCAAGGTCTACGGCTATGGCACGGTGACGAGTCAGTCCAGCTGGGGCGGCGGCTCTACGTCACTGCTAGCTTTTCACGGCGACCACTATTACAAGAGCGTAAGTTATGGCTCACCGTCATCTACGGCGCTGTCCCTTTCTATCAACTCAGACGGCACGATCGGCGGATTGCCCAGCATGGATGCGTGTGAACTATTGGTTGTCAGAGGCGTATAACAAAAAGTTTTGAGGTGGTAATATGGCGGTCTACTCAAATCAGGCGTCCAGCAACCAGTACATTACAATCGAGATTGAGACTCGGGTGGACAGGCAGTCCGTCGAGAATAACACGACTACGGTCAGCTGGTGGCTGAGAGTCCGCAAGTCCGGCTCCTCCACGTCGGACACATGGGGCAACTGCTCCTACGCTGCCAACATCGGCGGAAACGATTACAGCGGAAGCGGGCAGGTGCGGGTCTCACCGGGCGGGGCAACAAGTCTGCTGTCCGGCACGACTACCATTGCGCACAACTCGGACGGCTCTATGGCGCTCAGCCTGTACGGAAGCATCTCCGGCAAAATCACAGGCAGTGTGTCTGCAAGTCAGGCGCTGGACACCATCCCACGCGGCAGTGCGATGACCATTGACGGAGGCATGATCGGCTCAAAGGTGGTGCTGCATATTTCCGCGGAGTCCGACGCCTTCAGGCACCGAATTGTTTACACCTTCGGTTCCGCCAGCGAGTGGGTTCTGGATGATAAACCATCCGGCTGAATCGCTTGCAGAGCAAATTCCCAACGCGGTATCCGGCACGGGAAAGCTCCAGCTCATCACCTATTCCGGGGATAACGTGATCGCAACTCAGGATTTTCCAATCACGCTGTCCGTCCCGGACGATATGGTGCCCACTATTTCGGACGTTGCTTTTTCGGAAGCAGAATCCGTTATCGCAAAGCAATTTGGTGTATATGTGCAGAATAAATCACGGCTGAACGTAAAGATCACTGCGTCTGGCGCTTATGGCAGCAAAATCTGGGACTACGCCACATCAGTAGGTGGGGTGAAATATTCCGGGCAGTCCATAACGACCAATACGATCACGACTTATGGCGTCATACCGGTCTATGTGAGCGTAACGGACACCAGAGGCAGAACGGAGAGCACGGAAGTCACGGTATACGTCGAGGGGTATCAGAGGCCGACGATCAAAGACTTTGCGGTCAACCGCGCCACAAAAAGCGGCGTCTATCAGGAGGACTCCGATTATGTGCTCGTTGAATACAGCTATGCGATCTCGGAGGTTGACCAAAAAAACACCCATGCGGTAACGATTGAGTACAAGCGGAGCACGGAGGCGGAGTGGACAACGCTTTTGACAGACCCCGCATACAGCAAAGAAACATCCGTAGTTCCGGACACTGTGTTCTCCAACGACTATCAGTATGATTTCCGGCTGGTCGTTGCGGACTACTTTACCAGCGACCGCAGGACTGTATCCGTCCTGTCTGCAAAGGTGATCCTTGACCTTTATGCGTCTGGGGATGGATTAGCCCTCGGAAAGACGGCGGAGCTGGAAAACGTGTTTGATGTGGGATATGACACCAAGTTTCGCGGGAAGGTGACTCTGGGCGAAAATCAGATCGGGGACATTATGACCGAGACCGGAACCTATGGGGACTGGTCATACGTCAAGTGTGCGTCCGGCCTTGCCATGATGTGGTGCAACGTGACAGCAGAGTATTCCGCCGCATCCGTGCTGGAAAAATGGGTGAGCTATCCGTTCACCCTGCAAGCGGGCGTGGCGGCCTTCGGAACTTTGGAGAGTGTCGGAAGCAATACCGGTGCTGCGCTTGGCTGGAATGTGAAGGTTGTCCCGCAGAGCGATAACCAGAGTGCCCGCGTCTTTGTGCATAACCCATCCGGCAGTTTTGGCGGCGCAGATGCGCTTACCGTGTCGGTGCTGGTTCTGGGCAGGTGGAAGTAAAGGAGAAATGATGGAATGGATAAAAAGGTATTGGATTGAAGCTGTGTTCGGCGCTGTGATCGCTGCTCTTGGCGGAGCGTACCGCAAGATCGCCAAAAGGCTGAAAGCCCGGCAGGCTGAAGATGAGGCGATCAAGGACGGCCTGCTTGCCATCCTGCACGACAGGCTCTACACGGAGTGCAGCAGACACATTGATGCGGGAAAAATTGACCTGACGGCGCTGAAGAACATCGAATACATCTACAAGGCGTATCATGCGCTCGGCGGAAACGGAACCGGCACGGAGCTGTATGAGCGGGTAAAAGCACTCGACCTTGAGAAGGAGGAACACAGATGAAAGAGAACTGGAAAACGTGGTTTAAGGCAGCGGGAATCCGCGCCATCAAAACCATCGCCCAGACCGCCGTGGCCACCATCGGCACCAGCGCGGTGCTGGGAGATGTAAACTGGGTGGCCGTGGTCAGCGCGTCGGTGCTGGCTGGCGTGCTCAGCCTGCTGACCAGCGTGGCTGGCCTGCCCGAGGTGGAGGTGTAAGACATGCCGGACAAGATCGTCCACAAGATACACCTGGATCGGTACGCGCCTATGCCCGCCCAGATCCAGCTTGGTACAGTCGAGAGCTATGGCGTGGAGCAGATTGCCGTTGTCGCCGGCGCCGGTTGGGACGGGCTTGACATTGTAGCGGTGTATCATCCGCCCAAAGCGGCGGAGCCGGTGCGTGTGCTCGTGCCGTCAGACGGACTGTCTGACGTGCCCCCGGAGGCAACTGCGTCTGCCGGGCGCGGAGTACTGGTGATCGCAGGTATGGCGGACGGTGTGCAGATTGCATCCTGTAATATCGCCTACACGGTGATTGCGCAGGCTGGCATTGACGGCACAACCAGCGACGCGCCAACGCCTGATCTGGTGCAGCAGATCTTGTCTGCCGCGAATGGTGCAGTCAAGACCGCCGATGGAGTCCGCGAGGACATGAACAAGGTGCTGGAGGCGGAGTCCGGGCGGGAAACCGCCGAAGCCGACCGTGCGGAAGCGGAGTCTGAGCGCGTTGAGGCGGAAGCGGAGCGCGAAAAACAGCTGCCCGAATTGCGGACAGCTGTTTATGAACTAAAGGAAGATTTAGCTGACAAAGTCCCAAAGGAGGACTACGCACCGGAAACAAAAACGGAATCCATGACGCAGCCTGTCGGAAAGGACGAAAACGGTAAGTTGTGGACGGCTCCAGGTTCTGTCTGCGCAGTATCCAGCGTAAACAGCAAGACCGGTGCTGTTGTGCTTACCGCGGATGATGTCCATGCCATGCGTGACGATACCGTTATTCCGACTGTCCCGGAGAAAGTCAGCGCATTTGAAAATGATGCAGGGTATCTGACGGCGCATCAGGATATCAGTGGCAAGTTGGATGCGGACAAGCTCCCGGAAGCTGTCAATGATGCACTGGCTCAGGCGGCAGCAAGCGGCGAGTTTGACGGCGCTGACGGCAAATCCGCAATGCATAGTTGGAATGGAACTGTTCTGACCATCACTTCAGCAAGCGGCACTTCTTCCGCTGACCTTAAAGGAGAAAAAGGTGATAAGGGCGACACCGGGTCAAAAGGCGACACGGGTGCTCAAGGGCCTAAAGGTGATACAGGTCCGCAAGGTCCAAAGGGTGATAAAGGCGATACAGGACCGCAGGGGCCTGCCGGCGCAACAGGTGCAACCGGCGCAAGCGGAAAATCCGCCTACCAGTACGCCCAGGAGGGCGGCTATACCGGAACCGAGGCGGAGTTTGCGGCGAAGCTGGCGCAGGACTTCCCAGCGAGTGTCACGGCAGAAGCAAAACGGGTCGCACAAAACGTGCAGGGTGTACGGACCGGAAAATCACTGACCTTTGTCGCGTGCTCGGATGTGCATCTGAACCTTTCCGAGGCAAAAAAGGGCGGCACGACACTGTATGCGGCAACGCTTCAATCCCTGAAGATGGCCGGGCAAGGGGTTCGTGCGCTGCGGAATGTAATGCCACTTGATGCGGCTGTCGTGCTGGGTGATTTTACATGGTCGGATGCAAGCTATACTGTGGCCAAGTGCAAGGACGATTTCACGGAGTGCATCCAAAACTTTTCGGAAGCCGTGAGCGGAATTCCAAGCGCCTGGCTGGTCGGAAACCATGAAATAAACTACGGTGCGAGCCGCGACCGCACGTTGACAGAGGATGAAATCTATGCTTACATCGGCGCGAACAGCACTGGCGTCACTTGCGACCCGGACTGCCCGGAAAAGAATTATCATTACAAGGATTTTGACGGACAAAAGATCCGAATGATTTTCCTTAACACGGGGGACGCACTGACAGAATACACGCCCGTAGATGGGACCACGGCAAAATCGGAATGGATGAGTGCCGTTCAACTGCAATGGTTTGCGGATACTGCGCTTGATTTTTCTGACAAAGCAGACGCTTCCCAGTGGGCCGTGGTGATTTGCAGCCATCATCCCGTCAATTACGGAGACGCCACAAAACGGGCGTGCATGATTTTGGAGGCATACAAAGCCGGAACGAGCGGGAACATTTCCTATACAGACGGTAACGGTGACTCGCAAACTATTGCTTATGATTTCACCACTGGCGAGAAGGCAGAGATCATCTGCAATATTCACGGTCATAACCATAACTTCGGGTACAAGAAGATCAGTTCCTCCGACAGCGTAACTCCGTGGCTGTGGCGGGTGTGCATCCCCTGTATCAACTGCGGCCGGGAGAATGAGCAGGCAACCAATGCAGACCTTGCGGAAAAATACGGAGAATTTGACGCCGACGGGAATCCGGTATACTACCGAAAAGCAGAATGGTCTGATGCGATATCCGGGTGGGTGTATAATGCAGAAAAAGGAACGAGTTTCTGTGTTGTTACGATCGATCGAAAAACAAAAAAGATATATGCTCATTGTTTCGGAGCTGGCCACGACAGAACAATTGAATATGGTGAACCAGAGGCCCCGTCCTATACAAACCTTGTTCCCACATCGGAAGCGATGGACAGCACAGCCGTTTATAATAATGGTCTTGGTTATAGGGATGGATATTATATCTCGTCGGGTTCTGGCGGAGACAGCTCAAAATCCGGTCATGCTACTACCGGAATGATTGCGTACCCGAATGTGGCCGGAGGCAAGACTCCGCCGACCATCTATCTCAAAGGTGGTAAAATCAGCCGCATTGGACTATATTTTTCCGATAAGAGCTTTAAGACAGTCATCACAAGTACGACACAGCACCTGACATTCGAGCAGCTGGATACTGGTTATCATAAGATCACCCCGGTAATGCTTACAGACGGATCTGGTAATTCCAGTCTGTTTAACACATTTGGCTATATCCGCTATCTTCGATTTGACGTTGAGTGCACGACAGGTGCAGATCTTATCATAACGCTGGATGAACCGATAGAATAAACTAAAACAGACTTTAGTTCACATTCTGAGCCGAATGTTGACTAAAGCAGACTTTAGTCAACGATAATACGAGGAGGAAACCGTATGAAAAAACTGAAACATCTAATTGCCGCCCTGCTGCTGACGGCCTGCCTTGTAGGCAGTGCATCCGCCGTCACCCCAACGTACAAGCCGCCCAAGCTGCCGACGCTGCCGAAAATCAGCGTGACGGTGCCTACCATCAAGTTCCCGGACGGATATTTCTCCGGTATCGTCGGCAATGTGAAAATCCCGGCGGACAAGCTGCCCAAACTCAAATAAGAATCAGGATGAACTAAGAATATGGTTATCAACGTACATGGCGGTCATAACCGCATTGTCCCCGGTGCGTCCGGGTATCTGGATGAGGTGACCGAGGACAGAGCCGTCACCGCGCAGGTCATCGACAAGCTCCGGGCGCTGGGGCACACCGTCTATGACTGCACCGACGACTCCGGCCGCACGCAGGGTCAGAACCTGGCCAACATCGTCCACGCATGCAATGCCCATGCGGCTGATCTGGATGTGAGCATTCACCTGAATTCCGGCGGCGGCACCGGAACCGAGGTGCTGGTGTACTCCGACACCGGCGCGGCGGCGGGCTATGCCGTCAAAATCTGCGCGGCCATCTCCGAGCTTGGCTATCGCAACCGCGGCGTGAAGGAGCGCAAGAACCTCTATGTGCTCCGCCGCACCACCGCCCCCGCGCTGCTGGTGGAGTGTTGCTTTGTGGACTCCGCCGCGGATGCGCAGCGCTTTGACGCCGACAAAATGGCCGCCGCCATTGTGCGGGGCATCACCGGCCAGACCGCAGCTCAGACGGGCGCTGCGCCAGCCCAGCAGACCGGCTATCATGTCCGCATCACCGCATCCACCCTCAACGTGCGCCGCGACCACAGCGCCTCCAGCGCCGTCGCCACGCAGGTGCGCAAGGGTGAGGTCTACACCATCGTGGACGAGTACAACAACGGCGGCACCATGTGGGGCAAATTGAAATCCGGTGCAGGCTGGATCGCGCTTCGGTACACGCAGAAACTCTGATATTTAAAGCAAAATCTCCAGAAAATGATAGCGCCGTCAGAACTGCTATGATATAATTGGGCCATCAACATAAGGAGGTGGCACGATGGACAGAGCATTGATGGAATACGCATATGAGCACAGGGTGGACTTGCTCTTTTACAGGCCGGACGGTTCTTTCTATCTGAGCCGCCAAAGCGATTATGGCGGAAAGAGTCAGATCATCGAGGTGACAGCGGAGTGTGTCCGCAGGTGGCTGAAGGAACACGGTTTTGAAGAACGGATCGAGATCTGGAGAGAAGAATTCGGTGTACATTTAACAGGCTCCCGGGGTTGCCCGGGAGCCTTTTTTGCATCATTGCGGCGCAGATTCTTTTGCACCGCAATGTGTACGATAATGCGCAAAAAGAGAAATTTAATCGGACGGGCTGTCGGTGAAGAGATCGTCCCGGAGCCGGATGTCCAGCGTGAACGGGGCGCTGCGCGTCCGGGGTGCGGCGTCGCAGTGGTAGTCGATGCGCTTTACCACCTGCCGGAGCAGGAGGTTCTTCTGCCTGGCAGAGATCTCCGGGTCACTCAGCGCCGCAGCGGCGTCCTGCAATCGGCAGATCATAGCGGTGTAGTCCCGGCGCACGGCCAGCGACTTGCGGGCGGCGGTGAGAGCTTTCTGGGCCTGAGTGCGCTTCTGCGCCAGCGCCTTGTTGCGCGCAAGGAAAGTGGCCTTGTCATATACGCCGGTCTCCAGCAGTTCATAGAGCCGGGTTTGCTGGGTGTCCATGTCCTCCAGTTCCTTAGCCAGCCGGTCGGCTACCGTGTGCCGGATGAGCTGATCCTGCCCGCCGCGCTCCAGAGCAAAGGTGAAGTCGCCGATGTACTGCCTGAGTCCGGAGAGCACCGCGTCTTCCATGGTGGTGTAGATAACGGATTTCGTGTGACACCAGCGCTGATTGGAGCACAGCAGCCGGGGCGCGGAGCGCTCCTCGTCGGTGCCCGCCCGCTTGTAGGTGCGCAGGCTCATGGCTCTGCCGCAGGTGCCGCAGTACACCAGTGCGGCCAGCGGATTGCGCAGCTCGTTCCAGCCCCGGGTGCGGGGCTCATGGCCGAAGCGTTTCTGGGCGGCGTACCACTCCAGCTCGGACACCAGCGCCGGGTGGCGGCCCTCCACGATCAGGCAGTCCGCGTCATTGCGGGGGCGGTGGCGCACGATCTGGCCGTCCTCGTAGCTCTTGACGGTCTGTTTCCAGTTCCAGCGGATCTTGCCCGCATAGACCGGATTGCGCAGGACGTCCCGGACGGAACTCTGGGTCCATTGCTTTCCACTAGGGGATGCGATACCCATGTCGGTCAGCTTGACCGACAGGCTGAAGGCGGTTTCGCCGCCCAGAAAGAGCTGAAACAGCAGGCGCACCGTGTCGGCGTCGGCGTTGGGGAAGAGGGTGTAGCGCTTGCCGTCCCGCACCCGGTCATAGCCGAAGGGAGGCCGGGAGCCCACAAAATAGCCCGCCTTCACGCTGGCCAGCCGTCCCCGGGATAGGATCTCCTTGGTGTATTCCAGGTAGTCGGAGCCGCGCATCAGCTCCATCTCCAGAAACTTGCGGTCATACTTGTCGGCCAGATCATAGGTTTTCCCGGGCGTCACCAGCGCCGTGGCGCTGTATTGGAGCGAACGGATGATGATGCCGCAGTCCATCAGATCGCCGCGGCTCAGCCGCTGGGGATCGACCACCAGCACCCCGGCCCATGCGCCGCTCTGAATGAGAGCGAGCACCGACTGCATCTGGGGCCGGTCCTGAATGGTCTCGCCGGACACCACTTCGCGGTAGATCTGCTTCTCCGGCACCGGGCGGCCCAGCACCTTCATGGCGTGCTCCTGCAAAATGCCCTCATGGCGCGCCAGCACCTGTTCCACCGTTTCGTCTCCGTCTGCGCGGGATTTACGCAGATACATGAGCCACGGGCAGTTTTCACTTTTCATCATCGTCATAATTCGGCCTTTTTGTCCTTTCCGCTGGACATTTTCCACGCCGAATGTTACAATAAGGGCGCAGAAATGCCCAGCCGTCTCGTTGATGTTCGCTCATCATTTGTGGTTGGCTTTTTGTATCGCCGCTCCGGGGGTAGGATACCGGGGCGGCATTTTTAGTTTCTTCATCCCCATCCGGCGGTAGGATTCGCCGGGTGGGGAATTTTTTTGTTTAACAGAAGTAGCGTGCCTCGCCGAAGAAGCTGACCCACTTGGCGACCACTTCGCTGCTCCGGGCTTCAATGATGGCCATGATATTCCGCAGCGTCTTGGCCGGAATGCGGGAATTGTTGTTGCAGAGGTAGCATTTACCGGCGCGGGTGATCCAGATCTTTGTGGCGTTTTCGGTCGGTGCGCCCTGTGCCACATGGACGTGTACCGGCTCCAGCGGGTCGTTTTCGTTTGCCCAGAAGTAGACCCAGTAAGATCCGATCTTAAAAACCTGAGGCATTCTCAAAGCCCCCTTCTTTGGCAAACTGAAGGATCAGATGGGCAGTGGATTCCACAACTTCCTGATAGCGTGCCAGTTCCTCTTTGGAGAAACCCTCCACATCCTCCCAGTGGTAGCCGGGCAGAATGCAGTAGGCGTGGTGGAAGCCGTCTTTTGCGTCAGGCTTTTCAAAGTAAACCTTCACCTGACCATTGTCCTGCATCTCAGAGTGGACGATCTCAGTGTTGTCGTCCAGCGTCAGAAAGGGATACATCATAATGGTTCCTCCTTCATTTCAATTCATGTTCCATGTGGGGGAGCAATCCAGCGCACCTATGCGATCAACCTTTGCCAGGAGATTTCAATCCACGCGCCCTATGAGGGGAGCAATGACTGTTTGGCACAGGAAACACTAACAGACTCATGATTTCAATCCACACCCCTTAATGAGAGAGACCAAACCGATTTGGTTACTTGTGCGGCGCTTCTTTTCCTGGTGTGGGTCAAAACCGCAGACGTTTGCGGGTTTGCTTAATCGTTCAAAATGGACATGGCATCTGCTTCCAGTACAATTTTGATTGGCTGTCCACGGAACTGATATTCAAGAGCCTTCTTTACCTTTGCGCCGTAATTCCCATTTGTCCATGCAGCACTTCCAAGACTTCCAACCACAAGGTAATCAAGATTCAGGACAACTTTATCTTTTAGTATAGCACCTCTGCAAGTGAATTTTTCTTCGATCTCTTCAACAGATCCGGAGGCAAAGTCACCGGTCAAGCAGACGAGTTTCCCGTTTACATCGTCACAGGTGCAGTCAGGAAGATGCTGAAGGGGATCAACCAGCATTTGGCATACAGAGAGAAGCTGGTCGAGCTCTTGCGGCTCCAGGATCCCATCGGCCAAAGCATCTGTGATAGACGAATAGATCGTATCAAAGGGGAAAGCGCCTTTCAGATCTTCATGTGTAGTCAGCCAATTATAAATTTCATATATTTCATCTTCAGTGATTTTATTGTCAGCAATGGCTTCCCGCAGAATAGCCTGAAGCTCATTAAGGGCATTTGTTTTTTTGCTCAATTTAGTACTGCAACGAGAACGGGATTCGGTAGGTTGGACACTGTCAGGGTAGAAAGTGCGTGTAAATTCATCGGGAGAGAAGGTTGGCTTTTTTAATGCCCAACGTAGAATCTGAGCACAGGCAATACAATCGCTTTCGGCGTGATGATGCTGGAGGGGGATGTTTAGCTTTTCTGCTACATCATTCAGCCTGTGATGGCTTAATGTAGGGAGTAGCTCTTGTGAAACATCGACTGTATCAACATAAGAGGTTTTTGGGAAACTGCATTGGTATGCTGCACACGTTTTAGCCAATACGGTTAAATCAAAATAGGCATTATGCGCGACCAAAGTTGTATTTTCAAATTCAGGTGCGATCTCCTGCCAAATAGCCGGAAAGGCGGGCGCACGATGTGCCTCGTGCGGCTGGATTCCTGTTAGACGGATATTAAATGGATCAAAAGGAACTTCCGGGTTCACAAGATAAGATCTGGTCCACAGAATCTTGGAACCATCCATTTTGGTAAGCGAGATAGATGAGATTCTGTCATTGTTTCTATTTGGTGTTTCAACGTCGAGAACAAGAAACGGGGTACCAGCGTGAGTCTCTTGTGCATCGGCCAGCTCGTTGACCTTTTGCATAAAGCTTTTTAGTTTATCAGAAAACTTCATTTTTGGACGCCCTCTCTTTAATTTAATCCGCGACAAAGACCAACAGCTAAACCTTCTATATGCACATCATTCATTTCTGAACCGATCTTGATGATAGGCTCATAAGCGGTGTTCTCAGGCCGCAGTTCTATATAGCTGGGGTACACATAGACGTGCTTGAGTGTTGCTTCGCCGTCAATGCGGACAGCAGCTATCTGCCCCTGTTCCACAGAATCTTGCTTACGAATAGCAACAAGATCACCATCATGGATGCGCGGTTCCATGCTGTCCCCCTCGCACATTAGTGTAAAGGAAGATTTCCAGTAGGTAGGAACAGAAACAATCCCTTCTACATTTTCTTCAGCAGTAATAGGAGAACCGCAAGCAATTCGACCAATTAACGGCACATCATCCATCTCGGGGAGAGGAAGAAAGCCAGGGGGAATGGCCTCTTTTGCTTCATCTACACCCATTAGATACGCTGTTGTAGTTTCAAGGGCTTTGGCAAAGGCAACCACTTTAGGTTGGGGTATATCGTTTTTTCCCATTTCTATTTTATTGATAGAAGACTTAGATTTATAGCCCATGCGGTGTGCTAGATCTTCTTGTGTGAGTCCTAACTCTTCACGGCGGGTTTTGATGCGCTGATAAATGTCAGACATGAGAACCACTCCTTTGAGTGCATAATAGCATACAGTATAATAAAAATCAACAATTCTTGAGAAAAACTCAAAAAATAGTTGACACAGGTTCAACCAGGTGCTAATATCACGATAGTAGAATTATAATCTACAAACAAGACTTTGAGAGGAGAAGATTGTATATGACCAATGGGGAAGCTCTGAGAACTCGCATCAAAGCCTCTGGGTATAAACTGGGCTATGTAGCGAAATATCTTAATATTTCTGCTTATACCTTACAAAAGAAGCTAGATAACGAGACTGAGTTCAAAGTAAGCGAAGTGGATCGGCTTGCTCATCTGCTGGGTATGAATCCTACAGAGAAAGATATATATTTTTTTGCGCCGAGAGTAGAATTTAAATCCACAAGAAAGGAGCGGCTAACATGACAAACGAAGAAGCTATTCAGACTTCCTGTGAGAATCGTGCCACAGAAGGGAGAAAAAGGAGGGAAGGGACGCTATGATCTACATTTCAGGTACGCCGGAAGAGCTTGCCGTATTTATTCAACTGCTGACTGAATCGGAGCGATCGCGTAGTAGATCAAATCAGAGTCTGCCCGATCAGTTGATCTCCGAACGCAGGAAAAAGAGTATGACCCAGCAACAGCTTGCTGATGCCATTGGAGTATGCCGTTCTGCTATTGCAAATTGGGAGACCGGCCAGCAGACTCCATCGACCAAGGCACTGATCGCACTGGCCAATTTCTTTGGCTGTCCGCTGGACGCCCTTGCGAATCCTGCCACAGGGACACAGCACAATGACAGCGAAACAGAAAGAAGGTGATCTCTTCGTATGAGAAAAAAAGCCGCCGATTCGCCCGCGAATCCTACCGCGGGGTATCTGAGAGCGGCGAGCGGAATGCCAATGATCGGACAACTTCACTTTCGCATAGATTACTTCGGAGGTGGATCTGATGAGCGAACGAAACGAGACGGTGACTACATATCAGTTCGGTGATGCGACCGTGCGCATCCATGGCGACCCGGCCAGACTGGACCGGGAGAAACTGAAGCGCATTTTCAGCCGCTTTATGACCGGCGTCTACGAGACCCGGGACAGGAAGGCGGCCGAGGGAACGCAGCCGAAGGACGGAGATCAGGGCGCCTGATCCGGCGGGCGGAGAAACCGCCTGCCGGTGGACAGGCCAGGAAAGGAGGATAAAGAAAAATGAACAGTGCGATCATCTGGGCCGCCGTACTTGGTGCGGCTGGAATCACAATCGCTCGGGCGTTTGTGGTGACCATTTTGCAGATCATCCGCATGGAGCGGGACAGACGTGAGTTCTGGGCTCGGGAGTGCCGCAAGCGTGAGATGCGCCGGGAGGCGGAGTACAAGGAGCGTTTCTGGCGCAATCAGGCGGAGATCGACCGGGACTTTGACCGGGTGGGCTGATGCGCCGGGAGGATGTGTGGCCAGACGAGCAGTCCATGGAGCACAAGATCAATGTGGAGCGCCAGAATAAACGGCGTAGAAACTTTCCGTCCAGGGCGCGGGTGACTCACCCAGCGCACGGGGAGATCATCGTGCCCTGCGCGTCCCCGCTGGCAGCCGTTATGTGTGCGGCAGAAGAGTGGGGCTGTGACTGGGCGGAGGTATTAGATTCAGAGGTGACTAAGATATGAGGTGGGGTAAGTGATTATTTCCGAGAACGGCCTGGTCAAGGCCATGAAAGAGTCCTATAAAACGGATGGATACACGGTAACAAACATCTCCGGCGCTGTGGCGATCTGGACGGATCACTGGTGCATTAAGTGCATCCAGCGCAATCTGCCCCGCAAGGCGCTGGCACAGATCGTGGAGCACGCCGGTGAGCTGCCGGAGCCGGACACGGCCATGTATCTGCGTAAGGGCGACGACCCGCAGTGGGCGTCCAAGGATTATGTCACAGCGGAGCTGGCCGAATGGTGGACGCCAGCCGGGAATCAGAGCCGAGCCTACATGGTGCCCATTGTGTTCGCCGGACTGGTCATGTATCAGGCGACTACGCTGGAGTGCTTCGCGGCGGATCCTGGGCATCTGGCTATTCTGGAGCGGGGCGTGGCGGAGCAGCTGGCCGTGCAGGTCGACACCAACGGACAGGCAGTGCTCACCGAGGACGACTGCCAGGTGTGCATCCAGATGGACAAGCCCGCAGAGTTGTACGGCAAGACGTGGATGGCCGACGCCTGGGCGGAGCTGGAGAAGGTCAGGCTCTATGCCCGTGATGAGTAAAAAAGCGCCCTGCGGTATCTGATACATACCGCAGGGCGCAACAGGTAAGGTGGAGAACACCTGAATACCTATATATGTTATAACAGGTATCACCTTCACAAGCAAGAATAAGCACGGCCGCAGTGAGCGGCTGGCAGCGCCGGTAAGAGTATTATTTAAGCGCACGGAGGAGGTGGGTGCGGTGCCATACGTCGAGCGGATCGTCAAGGCTGGCGATGTGATCGAGCATAAGAAGATGTTTACCGCCCGCGTCCATCCAAAAGGTGCGACCCGGGCGGAGAACAAGGGCAAAACCAAAGCCGCCGTGGAGAAGGTCAATGCCAGAAGGGCAGAGGAACAGCTGAGATGGATCCTGAATGCCAACTTCCGACGGGGCGATTATCACCTTGTCCTGCATTATTACGACAAGAGTATAACGCTGGATCAGGCGGAGCGGGACAGAAAAGAATTTCTGCGGCTGGCCCGGAAAGAATATCGGAAGCAGGGCGTGGACTGGAAGTATGTTGCCTGCACCGAGACCAAGCGTATGACCAACATCCACCACCATATCGTCATTAAGCCGCTGGACGTGGATACCTTGCAAACCATCTGGGAGCGGGTGCTGGGTGGACGGTCTGGCCACCTGTCCGTCATGCCGCTGGACCGCCGGGGCAATCATGCCAAACTGGCGCATTACCTGCTCAAGGAGACCGAGAGCACCATGCGTCGATACCGGGAGGCCGACCTGCGGGGTAAGCGCTTCAGCACATCCAAGGGCCTGATCCGGCCAAAGCCGACCTATCGGGTGGTACAGGTTAAGAGCTGGGCCAAAGAGCCCCGCCCCCGCAAGGGCTATCACCTGTTGAAGGATGACGACGGTGAGACTGTGCGCTGCGGCGTCTATGAGCTGACCGGCTGGCCGTGGATGGAGTATTTTGAGATCAGGGCGGATTCGTAACGACCAAAGGAGGTCACAAACATGGGAAAGCATCGTAAAAAAGAACCTGAGAGATCGAACGGGATGAGCTGGCGTGGCCAGCCCGTAAAAGTCGGGAGCATTATCCCTGGCCTTACGCCGTCGGCTTTCTGCGCTGAAAAGGTGGACGGCGGACAGGAGCTGTATGGCCGTGGTCAGTATATGCTGACGGCCCAGATCGTATACATCCACCCGAAAATGCGGCACCTGACCGTGCGCTTTGACGTCGCCCGTCGAGGTGTCATCGTGGGCCGCATCCGGGAGAATTACTGTATTCGCGGCGACCAGGTCTGGGAGGAGTAAGCGATGAAGGATATGGCGATAGCCAGACTGGACAAAGAACTGAAGGAACTCAAACCCGCCGACCAGAAGATCAAGGCCATGAAGCAGGCAGTCCACGATGCACTGGTGGAGTTCTGCGCACAGGACGGGGAATTTGCGCAGGCCGTCGTGCAGGGCGGCACATTTACAGACTGCATGGCCGCCGTGGTCAAGGACGTGGGAACATCCATTTCAGATCTGGAGGCATACCGCAGAGCGGTGCAGTTTTACTTTCCGGGCGCGGACATCCGGGCCCAAATGACCGTCAACCTATGCGCCAGCGTGGAGCAGGACGC
>OCPR01001162.1_pt1 | contig 18944 bp, 13 predicted proteins | sample 1538611 | NCBI WGS metagenome assembly OCPR01 (sample SAMN04571711, study PRJEB22368) | human gut metagenome | biome: human gut; material: stool | host: Homo sapiens | place: Luxembourg | collected 2012-09-28
CGTAAGGAGGGAACAACCGCCTACCGTTTAGAGTATGCCCATGTATTAAATTATATCATAGATATCGAATTTTGTCAATTTATTCATAATTCGCCATTGGCGAATGTTAAAACAATACTTGACAATAATAAGAAAGTGATGTATAATAATCACAAATGATATAATAGCTGAAGCCACTGGTTTCACGAAAAAAAGCCTAGAGGATTGTGCCCTCTAGGTTTTAAATTGTGCTGACTATTATAAATCCATAAACGATTGATTATTTTGACTAAATTTTGCGATATCTCTTCCTATATTCTCCAATTCTGGGTATATATTTGCTAAATACACATTCATATATTTAAGGTATTTTACAAAGTCTTCTTTTAAATTATGAGGAATTATAATTTTAGCTAGAAATGGTTTATTATATGTATGATTCTTAAACCAATATTTATGATATTCGTTTAAAGAACTAATGATATCCATGGCTTCAGAAGCCTCTTTGTTAGTATGATTATTGTTGTTGTTTACATATGAATAAAGATCACTTTCAGCTTGAAAGTCCATTGCAACAAAATGTCCCTTTTGTTTTGTAATTCGATCACTGAGTATTGAAGTTGATATTGCTAATGGTTTGTGTTTTAAAATATATTTTTTCTTATCATTAAATAAATCTTTTAAATCATTTTTGGGTTCAAATAAAAATCTTTTAGTTTCATCATTTATATTTTTTCCTATTGATAAATTTGGAATAATGCCGTTTTGAATAATGCTATTTTGGTCATTATATAAAGTATTATTCATTCTATATGGATTTAAAACCCATATTACAGCGTCTTGGTATAAATCTTCATTAAAATATTTTCCATCCTTATTAGTACTAGTACATCCGGAAAGTAGTCCATCATTAGGCATATATAAACATTTAGGAATAAAAAAGCTATCTAAAGCAAAGAATAAAGCAGTTAAGGGTTGTTCAGTCCAATCTAGAAAGTGTGTAGGAATAAAATAATGCTGCATATAGGCAATCCAATCTGCTTCTGTAGTAAGAGTACCCTGTAATTCTAAAGATCGTGACGACAAAGCCACAAATTCATTATAAGCATCTAACAAGTAATTATAATGATTTATACTTTTTATTCTAAATAAAGAACTTTTTAAATCCCAATTAATATTACTTTGCCCTCTAAACCACAGCTTCTCATTGTTATCGCTCATAAAATTATACATTTGTTTTAATGCTGAATTAAAATCACCAATATCATTAATTACATATTCATATAGTGAATAACAATAATCGGCATCGGCTGGATAATTTTTATTAATGTTTATTTTATCAAATTTAATTGTATTATTAGATTCATTGTTATTATTGTTTTTTAATTTTTTTAATTGTTCAAATGATATTTGATTGTAAGATAGATTAATTAGATTTATCATCCAATCATCTTGTTTACTGTTATAAATTTTATTTTGTTTCTTCCATAATAGATCATTATTATTATAAGAATCATTAAAATCGAGAGTATTAATCATTTCATTCATCAAATCTGAAATCAATGAATAATTTTCATCGAACTGTGTACAAGCTTTTTCTATATCTACTAAAATAACCTTTAAATGCTCATGATTAGTACAAGAATATCGGCTTTTACATATATTAAACGCTTTTTTAAAAATCTTATTTCTTTCATTTTCATTTAATTCGTAATGTTCTTTTAAAATTAAAGGCACTCTAGTGGAAGCTTGCAACGTTTCATCTTTTAATATAGTTTGACGATATCTTGAAAATACAATTAATGAAATATAATCTTCTGCTTCTAGTTTCGTATGTTTTATCATAAATTTGTCAGCAGTAGCTTCTCTTATTCCACTTAATACTCCATCTATTTCATTCCAAATGTTTATTGAATTTTCAGTGTTTATATTTAATTTGTCTTTACCAATTTGCTGAAATACAGCATTTTTTAAATTCTTAATTAAAAAACTTAATTCGTTAACATCATCATATTTTTCAATATTGTCTTTATTACATATCTGCCTGTATGCCCTTTGTAAGATTTGATAAAATTTATTCCAAGAGGCTTCAAAATTAATATAATTTATATTCTTTAAATCAATTATTTCTATAATAGTATTTCTCGTTGCTTTTATTATACTACTCATGTCATTAGGTATTATTGTTTCACTAAGTTTACAGAAAAATATACAACAAGTTATTACTAATCCATAATAATTTCTCTGTGATCTATTTGTAGGGCTTATATAGTGCCCTATTTCATGATACATAAGAGGATAGTATGCATCAATATTATGAAAAGCATCATATGGTAAATATATTGAAAGTATTTTTTGATCTTCCTTAGAAAGCACGTTAAATAACTTAGAACTAACTAAAGGAACAGCTTCAAAGTTGATAAAGGGAATTAACTCAGATTGATTTTTATTACCATACAAATAAACATAGGTTAAAATATTTTTTACTATATTATAATAACATTTTATAATTTTGTCATGTGAAGCGATATTTCTAAATAAACTTTGAATTATATCTATATCATAATTTCCGTTTTGGACAATCCGATATATAGTTTGTTTGAAAATTTCAACCAAATCTTTAATATACGAAAAAGGTAAATTGCTTAAGTTTTCTTCTTTATACTCCCTTAATATATCGTTGATAACTTTACAAGTTGCTTTATACTGAATTTCAAGATCATTTTTATCATTGGTTGAATCGGTCATTTGCATAGCACGATAATATTCATACTCAAGTATATCTAACATATCCTCAATAAATGGATTATTATCGTTATTTCTTTTCCTTTTCTTTTCACTAGGATTTATATTACCTTTATTAATGTTACAGGGAATCTTTTTAGAATATTTATCAGAATTAATTTCTTTAGAAAATCTTGTATAGCACTGTTGTATGTTATTCTTATAATAATCTAATTCACTTTCAGGATTTAATAATTTCGTGTAAAGAGTGTTAGTAAGTAATCGTATAGGAAGTCTGATTGAAATGTCATACTCTCCTAATGTCGAATAAATTTTTATATTATTTTTATAATTTTCTTTAATATTATTATTATTATCATAACATCCTATTTCATCTAATATAGGTATTAAAATTTTTTCTAAATCTATCCAATTATTATAGGTTAATTGAATATTAGCAAATCCATAACTGTTTGAAAATAAATTTTCCTCCTCATTTGATAATTTAAATGATGTTACCATAGTATAAGATGATGAAAAAATTTCAGAATTATCATCATCTTTAGCTTTTTGAATATTTTCGACAAATGTAATAAATTTCTCAAAGTCATCAAAACAGCAAATAGCACATATATCATGTGAGTTTAAAGAACCATAAAACTCAACCTCATAATGTTCTGTATTAATAAATTTTTTTCTTAATAATTCACATGTATTAGATATAATTTTATAATCTTTATCATTAACTTTACTTGAGATGTACGAATCCCTTAAAGTTATCAATGTAATACCAACGAAGTTAAATGGTAATTTCTGGTTTGTGACTTTATCAAAAAAATTATCCCCTTGGGGATTAGTATCGTATACATATATTCTTCCTGGAGGCATTTCCAACCGTTCTTTAGACATTTCCATTAGTGAAGTGTGAATAAATTCAAATGTCCCCCATACAATATCATTAGTTTTCAAAAATGGAGCCTTTTTCAAAAAGTCAATTCCAAAAATATTTTTATTATTCATTTATAATTATACGTAGTTAAAAAAATAAATTACAGATAGTTTCCTACCTCTACGCATCCTCCCTTTATGTAAAATGTGTTCTTTACTGTCCCCTTTTTCCTACAGCCGTTTTTTTATATTTAAATGTTACAATAAATTGCAAACAACTACTCATACAGATAGAGTAGTTGTTTGCATTATTAATTAATTGTTGATGAAAGTAAATCTTTCAACTCTTTAATTCTACGTTCTAATTTTTCTCTGCTCTCTTCAGAAGTAGTACGAACCCCTTTATTATAAAAACCCTTTTCATGATCAATTTTGTAAAAACTATTCTTTACATCTGATACACCATGCTGTTTATACATAGTTTTATTATTACTCATTATACTTACTCCTTTTTATTGCTATGAACCTAACCATTTAATTTGGTTTGTTATTATTATATAATAAAAGTTTATAATATGCAATAGGTTTTTATCAATTCCAAAAATTTTGTGAATTTTAACAAATAAATTAATGGTCATAATAATATTATATACTTAACTTGTTATAAAAGACTCTTTGATTTTTGGAAATATTTTACCATAATTGTCAAATAAAGTTAAAAAGGAAGTCTAGGTGACTTCCTTTTAATTAAATATGTCGAATTAACACCATTGACAATTACTGGTATAAATGATATATTATATATACAGTACTGTAAATACTATGATATAAGAGGTTTATAAAATGAAAGTATCTTTAAAGAAAATTATAACATCATTGTTTGCATGTATACTTTTTACTGTATCTATGATAAGCAATATTATGGTAAGTGCAGCATGTCAGCCAAAGCTTTATCTTTTGGCAAATAATATGCGGACTTATACAGCTAAGCCGGGAGAAACTGTAACAATTACTTATAATGTTGATGCACCGATATGTACTTGGTGTGCTACAGGAGTTCATATCAATTATGATTAGAGACTTACAACAAAAATTAATAATCGAACTGGAGGATTCGCTTATACAAAAGGTCCGGTAGCCTCTTATCTGTCTATGATTGTTGAACCATATGAAATTGACGGGTTTAAAGGTGTGTTTGTATGTACGTATGGATCAGGTAATGATAATGATGGCAGTGGTACAGTTATGTCATTTGAAGTTGATGTTCCTGCAAATGCAAAGTCCGGAGATAAATATCCGATTGAATTTTGGTTTCGTGAAACAGAGAATGTCAAAGATATATTTACGGATTATCTTGGTGATAAATCAATAACTGAATATGCATTTGCAAATGCTAAAAATTGTTCAATTGTAATTAAGTAATTTAATATCTTACATAATAAAGCACGTCATTTGACGTGCTTTATTATTGTTATTCTCCAATGGCGAATTGATCAAATCTCCAAATCATAACTTTGGCTGTTTTTCTTTTGCGTGGAATTATAAGAGTTCAGTTTTTGCCTGTCAGCTTCGGTTTCCAGTTCAAAGGACTTAACATTGTCCTTGCCCAGAAGATTTTCCTTGTTATCAAGATTAAGCTGTCTGTCCAGTTCAGACTGCCTTGTAAGCTTTGTTTTCAGTTCCTGTTCTTTTAAAAACGGCTTTGCAAGCTCAGCCTTTGAGTTCTCAAGCTGAGTATTAAGAGCTTCAATTTCAGACTTGTATTCGTCGATCTTTTCGGGAATGTGATTTATTGCATTGTCAATTCTGGTAAGATTTCCTGTATCACTGCTGCTGAGAGTGATTCTGTAGCTTCCCTTACCCTTAATGTCCATTTTTATGTCGTTTGACAGTGCGTCAAAGAAAACATCAAGCCTAAATCCTCTGTACTGTCCGATCTCAGTTCTTGCATTTGGGTTTCCGGTAAGCGCTTTTGCAGCAGCTTCTATCAAAGCAGTTCCGGCTTCTTTTTTGTCTGCATAAACATGATCGTTTATTGTCATTCCGGAGAATATAACATTTCCTTCACCGTCACGCTTCAGAGGGTTTTGCTCGGTAATTTTTGAATCAGCCAGAACGGCATTTAAATTTTCTTTTGCTTTTGCAATACTTTCGGGAATATGCTTTAAAACATTGTCCTCAAGCTTGTAACGCTGATTAAGATATGCCGATTTTAAAGTCTGAAGTTTGTGAACTTCTATATCAATCTCCATTTTTTCACGGATAAGCGGATTACCTGCACAAAGCGCCTTGACCTCTGCAAATTCCATTTCCGACTGTGAAACGTCCTCGCAGACTCTCACAGGATTTTTGCTTGTCATGATCTGTGAAATAAAGCCTTGCTTAGTTTCAAGGGTTTGGAAACGATATGCGTCAAAGGTATCCTTTGTAACGTAAATGTACTCGTGAACCTTGTCGTTCATATTTCCCTGACGTTTCATACGTCCTAAACGCTGTTCCATGTCACGGGGTTTCCAGGGCGCATCAAGATGGTGCATAGCATAAAGCTTGTTTTGAATGTTAGTTCCTGCGCCCATTTTCTGCGTTGAACCCAGAACAATACGTATTTCTCCGTTTCTTACTTTGTCAAAAAGACGTTCCTTGTCCTGCGGTTTTTCATAATCGTGAATAAAAGCGATTTCATTTTCAGGGATTCCGTTAGCGATAAGCTTGGATTTTACATCATCATACAAATTAAAAGCGTCTTTCTTAGGCGTGGAATAATCACAGAAAATAACTTGAGTGAGACGTTCGTCCGCTGTCTTTTTCCAGATATCGGTTACATTGTTTACGCACATATTGATCTTAGTGTTGGGTTCATCAGGAAGCAGAGGATTTATAAGTCTCTGATCAAGACCGATTTTAATACCGTCGGTGGTTACTTTCAGCATGTTGTCAACATCGGGCGTGACCTGCTTGTTGTGAATCTTTTCCGCACGTTCCGACAGGGACTGTATTAAATTTTTCTGTGTTACCGTAGGCTCGGCAGCAATAATGTGACGTTCGCATTCAGGTTCGGGAAGATTTAAGTCCTGGGCGGTTTTTATGTCAGCGCACTCCTTGAAAGCGGTCATAAGCTCAGGAAGATTGCTGAATTTTGAAAGTCTGGTTTTCTGCCTGAAGCCTTTGCCTGTAGGAGCATATTCAAGCTTTGTGACCTTTTGCGCAAAGTTTGCCGCCCATGCGTCAAAGTGGGTAAGACCGCTTTCACGTAGATAGTCAGCCTGTAAATATTTCTGCATAATGAAAAGTTCCGTGATACTGTTGCTTACCGGAGTACCCGTAGCAAAAACGATACCTTTTCCGCCTGTCAGCTCGTCAAGATACTGACATTTAATGTATAGATCCTGAGTTTTCTGAACTTTTCTGTTAGCCGCAACTCCTGAAATATTGCGCATTTTAGTTGAAACGCTTAAATTCTTGAACATGTCGGCTTCATCAATAAACAGCTTGTCTACACCCATTTCCTCAAAGGTAACCACGTCGTCCTTTATCGGCTTTTCAATAAGCTTTTTAAGCTTAGCTTCATAATCACGTTTTGTGCGCTCCATGTCCTTGACGGTAAAACTCTCGGCATTCTGCTCTTTCATTTCAGCAATGTCATTAATAAGCTCATTGATCTGATCTTTAATGAACTGTTCCTCACGTTCTTTTGAAACGGGAATTTTAATAAGCTGAGAGTGACCGATAATAATGGCGTCAAATTCGCCTGTTGCAATTTTGGCGCACAATTTTTGGCGGTTTTCTTTTTTGAAATCGTCTTCATGTGCAATTAAAATATTTGCATTAGGGTACAGTGTAAGAAAATCATTTGCAAACTGTTCGGTCATATGATTTGGAACGGCAAGGAGAGATTTATTGTGCAGTCCCAGACGTTTTCCCTCCATAGCGGCTGCTATCATTTCATAGGTTTTGCCTGCCCCAACCTTGTGTGCAAACAGCGTGTTACCGCCGTATAAGGCATGTGCGACAGCGTCCTTCTGATGTTTCTTAAGGGTTATTTCCGGATTCATTCCTGCAAAAGTCAGGTGAGAACCGTCATATTCACGGGGACGTATAGAATTATACAAAACATTGTATTTTTCGACCAGATATTCCCTTCTTTCAGGGTCTTTGAATATCCATTCACGGAAAGCGTTTTCAATAAGCTCCTGTTTCTGACGTGCAAGGAGAGTTTCGTCATGATTTATCACGTATTCTGTTTTATCCTTTTCAGGATTGTAAACAGGATCGTAAACGGTAGTATCGATCAAGTTAAGACTGTCCTCAAAAATGCTGTATCCTGATTTTCTGGACGTACCGTATGCAGTATTAGACTTGATATTATCTTTATCAAGAGACTTATTCATAACATTCCATTTAGCGGTTGCAGGGTTATGCTGAATTCCTATGTAATTATTGTCTATTCCCAGATTACGGGAGAACTTTGGGGTTTCAAAAAGCTCATACATAAATTCCTGAATGTACTTATCGTCTATCCAGGGAGAACCGAGCTTAGCAGAAATGTCTCCTGCTTCGATACGGTCTGGCATGGCGGCTTCAAGTGCGGAAACGTTTTCAGTAAAATCAGGATTTGATTCAGCTGCACTCTTAGCGGCGGCAAGTTTGTTTCTGATGTTTCCGGAAAGATATGCGTCTGCGGTTTCCCATGCAGACGTTTCAGGATTTAAGTAAATAACGCCTTTAAGGTCTGAAATTATTTCACTTTTTTCTTTTCCGTCCATAAGTTCGGACATGAAATCAAGGTTGACGCCTGCTTTTTCGGAAATGGAAACGGCAAGAGCGTCTGCGGCGGTATCGGCGTGCGTTATCCTTACAGGAGGCTGTAATGTACGTTTTGTAAAAATGTCCGCCTTGCCGATAAGCTTGCCGTCCTTGACTTTTTCCAGTGAAAGAACAAGGGGAAGTGAAACGTCCTCACGGAAAATGTCTCTGTTGGTTTTATCATTTAATAATCCGTTTTTCTTTGTAAAATCATCATAAAGCTGATTCAGTCCTGTACGCTTTGAAATAATAGCTTCGTCCGAGTAACCCTCAAGCTGCATATTAAGCAGTTCACGGACGCATTTTGTAATAGCTGCTATTCCGCTTACACGCTCGTATCTTTTACCGGTAAACGGCATTTCAGTCATAATGGAATTTTCACGGTAAAATATTTTACCGTCAATTTCAGCATATGAGAAATTTTTGACTGTCGGGTCGGCAGGAAGAATTTCAGGTTTAAATTTGTCCTTTTTCTTTCCGGAGGGTTTTGCAATAACAGACCTTTCAGCGGTATAAATTCCTTTTATTTTCTTTACCGCTTCATTTAAAATAACTTTAAGATCGGAATTTTCAAAAGGAACGACCATAGTACCCTTGCCGTAAAGCTTGTTTCCCTCCACAACTTTTCCTAAAATCATTTCCGGATTTTCAATAAAATAATTGTTAATTGTCAGACCGTCTGGATTTTTTGAGGTATACACCCAATCGGGCGCAATATCTATCATTTTTTCACGTTTCCGGAGAAAAATAATGTCGGAGGTAACTTCCGTTCCTGCATAGGATTTGAAAGCATTATTCGGAAGTCTGACAGCGCCCAGTAGCTCTGCACGCTGAGAAATGTATTTTCTTACCGACGGATTAGCCTTGTCAAGAGTACCGGAAGAAGTGATAAAAGCAATTACACCTCCCGGACGTACCTTGTCCAGAGTTTTTGCAATAAAATAGTCATGGACCGCAAAATTGTATTTGTCATATCTGCGGTCTGAAATTTTAAAACCTCCGAAAGGAATGTTGCCTACAGCGACGTCAAAGAAATTGTCTGAGAAGTCACGCTTTTCAAAGCCGGTGATCTGAATGTCAGCATCAGGATAAAGAAGCTTTGCAATGCGGCCAGAAACGCTGTCCTTTTCAACTGCGTAAATACGTGAGTTGTCTGACATTGATCCCGGCATTTTACCAAGGAAATTTCCTGTGCCTGTAGAAGGATCGAGAACAGAACCGCCGTGAAAACCCATATTTTCAAGAGCCGAATATATTGATTCAATAATGAACGGGGGAGTATAAAAGGAATCAAGAACTGAAGCACGTGCGGCATTGTATTCTTCGTCAGTAAGGAGACTTTTAAGCTCTGAATATTCCGCAGACCATTGTTCATTTTTAGAATCAAAAGCGGCGGACAATCCGCCCCAGCCAACGTATCTGGAAAGTATTACTTGTTCTTCCGGTGTTGCAGGTCGATTTTCCTTTTCAATCATTTTCAGCGTTCTGATAGCTTCGGAATTCGCCTTGAATTTCGATTTAGCGCCGCCTTCGATGATAAAATCACCAGTAATTTTGAAGTTTTCAATTTTCATGTCAGACTTCATAGATTTTTTAGCTCGTTCAACGGTTCTGTCAGTATGGTCGATATATTCATAAAGATCGCTGTTCAGCAGTTGGTTGTATGAGATATTTTCAGTGACGGAAAAAGCGCCGCTGTCCCTTGTGACCGTACACTCGTCGGCTATCCACGGAAATGCGCCTGTCAGAGAAACAACTTCGCTGATATTACCCGTAATCTTATGACGAAATCTGTCACCTACAGTAATCTTCTGCGGAACATCTGGCTTGTTATTTTCTTCAGGATTTTTTGCATCTGATTCTTCAATATTATTTTTTAAATCGGAATTATTATCAGGTTTTGTAAATGTTATTTCAGATTCAGGTATGACCTTAGAAATCACATAAGAAATCTCATCATATTCGTCAGCTGTAAGAACTTCTGATATGTCAATATTATTCGTTAAATTTCCCCACTTGTCAGGAATTACGAATTTATTCCAGTTTTGCCCATCAGTATTAAAAATCACTTTATCACTGCTGTCAGCGTTTGGATTAAGACCTTTTTCGGAAAGACGCTTTTTCAAGTTGGTATTTGCTCTGATTTCGATTCTTGAAAGAGTTCCTTTATTTTTAATTGTATTTATATAGGCGTTTTCAATATCGAATAAATCTCTGCTGATTTTACTGCTTTCAGGCAAAATGCCGTATTCTTTAAGGGTATTCTTTGCTTTCTTTATGTAAGGTTTGTCGAATTCATTATTTGAATCGTAGTATTTCAAAGTGTATTTTGCATGATATATACGGTCATCTATATCGGCTTTGGTAATATATTCGCCTTTGGATACCAGTTCTGAAATTCTTTCAGCGACTTCTTTCCAGGAAAGATAAATTTTTCTGCCCTCCTCATTGTCATACTTACGGTTAAGAATAATTTCAATGCCTTTTGAATTGTGATTTGCAAAGGCATAAAATTCATTTCCCGAATGACCGCCTGTACCGTACTCGTCTTTAAGCATTTGGGCGAATTCATTTATAGAGTGGCTTTCTTTACAGAATTCTTCAATACGGAATTTACCGTCCTGAAATCCGCTGCCTCTCATTAAAGCTGCATAGATTGCTTTTTCTTCTGCGTCAGATTCATAAACTACAGGTTCTCCGAACAGAGAAAGCTGTGACGGTACATATTGGTGATCTTTTGATGTAATTTGCGGCGCAGCTTTTGACAGAATTTTAAATCCCTTTTCATTCATATCCTGCTGCCATCCGTTATATGCAAGTACATCGGAAGTACCGAGCAGAATACCGCCGAAATCAGGAGCGTCAAGGTCTTTCAGACTGATACTATTTTCACTGATCTGTTCAACTTCTCTGCGTTTACCGTCATAGAGAATCACATCGCCGACAGATAATTCAGAAACGTCCGGAGATTTCTTTTCTGTGTTTTCAAAGACAGTAGTTTTTATTTCAGATTTATCATTATCTGACAATTCAATAAGTTTGTCAAAATCAAGATTTTTAAGAACAGTATTCATATGATCAAGAGAATTAAAAAGCTGTTCATCAACGACTCTACCATCCTGTTCTTTTACGATACGGAATGTTTCAAGATCGGCATAGGCTTCAATACCTGCAAGACCGGTTTCCTCATCCGGTTTATATGCCAGTTCAATGTGATCCATATTTGAAAAGTTACCGGGAGAGCCAAATTCTTTTTCACAGTATTCATTGATCAAGCGGATAGCCCTATCCATTGGATTTTCTTTTTTTGGCAGCTCCACAATTTCATTGACCTGAAATGGTATGCCAAGTTCTTGGGCTTTATCTCTTGTAATTTCAAGCTGTGTCAGAGAAATATCAACATTTTCGGAAATGATATTGCAAATGTCTGCCCTGAAAGCTTCATCGCTTTGAAATTTATCGTATAGAGGTGCAATTTCGTTAATAGTATAATTTTCAATCTGTTCTTTTCCGACAATAAGTTCAGTGAAAAGTTCCGATATACTTTTGTTTATTTCATTATTAAAGTTTTCTAAATCTGAATTTTCATGAGCATTTCTTACTGTTATGTCGTTTATTAGCTTATCCGTAGCGTATTCTATAAATTCTGCACGGGAAAGTTGTACTTCATGGGATTGCTTATGTGATTCGCCAATGGCGAATTTTTCTTTTTCAGCTGTAAAGCTGTTTGCAATCTCCTCCAGACGTTCAATATCAGCTTTGCTGACTGTAATAGTTGTTGTTTCAGCGGTAATTTTACCGGAGAATTTTATTCCGCTTTCCCCAAGCTTATCAGCAATTTTGGCAGCAATATCGGTATCATACTTTCTGTAAGTCTTTTGCGGAATGTATCTGTACGGAGTATTGCCGATTATTTGTATATCAGTTCTGTCAGAATTTCTTCCTCTGCTGTTTTCAGAAAACTGTTCTGAAGCTGTACTGTTTTCAGGTAATCTCCCCGATTCTCCGCTTCTTTGTATTCCGGACTGTTCTCCTTGAGTTTTTCCACTATCATATCTTCCATTTCGTGTGCCTGAAGATTGACGGCTGTCAGATGTTTGTTCAGTTGATCGCTGTTTTTCAGCCATATAAATTCCTTGGGATCCTGATTGAGAAGATAATTCCTGCGCATTGTTACGTACTTCCCGTGAGGGATCTCCTGAAGAAGTTCCTCCGGAATCGGTTTCCAGTACCCCAATGCCGTCTTGTAATAATTCTCTCTCATTTCTTCCGGTACTATGTCGAACTCCGCTTCCGTGAATCCCAGAATCTCTTTTTCCTCCGCCGATTGTCTTTCCGATTCCGCTACCATCTCCAGAAATTCTTTCCTTTCCTGATCCGATATCTGATCTATAGGAACTTCCCTCAGATAAATCGGATAATACCGGAAATTCTCCTCGTCCAGAACGTACGTCCATCCCTTTAAGATTTCCGTATCCGGAAGATATTCCCCTGTCTTGGGGTTCAGAACGTGTCTCACTCCGTCTATCATTTTCTCTTGTTTCATTATGTTCGTTCCTCCTGATTTCTTCAATTGCATTATGCCTTGTGTTTCTTACAATACTTTCAATTTCAAGAAAAATACTTTTTGAAATTTCTGTTACAGCCTGTCCAATTTCTTCAATGGGATATTTACTTAATCCGGTAAGGTTTTTGGGCGATGGCTGTGCTTCTCCCGGACAGCAGCGGTAAAGTATCGAATATGCGGCAGATTCTGCAACTACTTTGTATAAGTCTGATTTATCATCATTTAAATACTTTGCCGTACGCATAAGAGTAATATCATATAGCTGTTCCTCCAGAGTTTCAGAATCCAGATTATATTTCTCAGTTAGATGTTTGGAAACTGATTCGCTGTAATCAATATTCAGCTGACTGTCATTGATTTCCCAGACCCAAGGCAGGGAAGTACCTTTCGGTGCGGACGTCTGGGTGATGTCAAATAAATAACGTATTTTTCCGTTATGTAATGTAGGAACACCGTGTCCCTGCGGCTCACGGCTGAGACTTCGCCATGAACGTGCGTCCGAACATGCAGTAAACTGAGGGTTTTGCAGATTGATCATTATCTGATCGTTAAATGAATGCTTGTAGTGGTAAGAAGATGTCTGCAAAAATTTCAGCCAGTACTGAGTATCGGAAAGTTTTTCTTTTTCGGATTTGACAGATTCTTTTATTTCTCTTATTCTTCTGAATTCCATTATACCATACCTTTCATTTATAATCTATATTGTCAATATCGACTGAGCTATAATTTTCCTTTATGTATGACTGCTGCGCAGCTGCTTCACCTGCATTTCTGGGGATTATTTCTTCAATACAGTACCCTTTTTTATTTATGTCATACTGAGTTTTGATATGGAATTTAACAAGTTCAGAATCTTCAAGATATACGATGAATGAAACGAAACCTTCGGTGTCACGCTTATCGTTGTATATGTACAAATTAAAATCTTCAGCGCTGCGCTTTGTTTCATAATCAATACCGAATTCACGGCACTGCATGGCGTATTTTTCATATATGTCATCAAACGACTGATCATATGAATTTTCAATTCCTGAACAGCAGTTGTTGTATGCAGCTTCATCATCTGAAGCAATAGCGTCGATTACCCTGCAAACCATAATTTCAGGACTTTCAGCAAAGCTCATATCTTTTTCTTGTTTCTTGCTGTTTTCTGAACATGAACAGCAGAGTATTATTACTCCGGTGGATATAACGGTTAATAGTTTTTTTAGTTTCATAAGGAGTTCCTTTCTTTAATAAAAATGTATAGCAAACTGTTGACATTGTATATACTATATGATATAATAAAAACAAAGGAGTGTGATATTATGACACAGATTAATTTTAGGGTAGATGAAGAAGTAAAAGAAAATGCAGAACGAGCATTAAAAGCAATGGGTCTGACAATGTCTTCAGCTATTACTATGTTTTTGGTGAAAGTTGGAAATGAACAGCGTATTCCATTTGAAATAACAGCTGATCCGTTTTATTCTGATAAAAATATACGTTATCTTGAAAAAATTGTATGCGATATAAATAAAGGTACGGCAAATTTTTCAGAACATCAATTGGCAGAGGTAACTGACGAATGAAATTGTTATGGGAAGACAGAGCATGGAATGACTATATATATTGGCAAGGACAAGATAAAAAAACATTGAAACGTGTCAACAAACTTTTAATGGATATTAGTCGAAATCCTTTTGACGGTATAGGAAAACCTGAACCTTTGAAGGGAAATCTAAGTGGATTATGGAGTAGGAGAATTGATGACAACGGTAATAGGATTGTCTATTATATAAGTAATGATATTGTGCATATAATAGCTTGTAAAGGTCATTACGAAGATTAAATTACAATGAAACCTCATTATTACATGACTGCTGCCGTGGTGCAGCGGTCATTTTTTGATATAATGTATACCAAATAATGGTTGATATGTTGGAAGTGTGTCAAGATCAACACTGTCAACCTTACAGATTTCCAAATTTAAATTTTGAGAAAACATGATAAAATCATTTATATCTATGCGGAAATTTTCATTTCCTATCCAAATAACATCATTTATAGTTTTGACGTTTAAAACCATCATTGAGCTATTAGAGTATCTGTAAATAACAAGAAGATAATTTTTAAACAGATAAATAGTATCGATGACAAAACAATACAGAATTTTTCATGATGTATCAAAAATTCTTTATTATCTCTTTTAATTGATAATCCCCAAATATATACACAGCCAACAGTTGCATATATTACCATACATAGATTTTCAAATTTATTAACGCCTGAAAAAGAACATAAGTTAAAGAAAAACAGACATGGAAAAATTACCCCGCCGAATTGTTTTCCTTTATGTACTCGTTCATAATTTAAGTAAATAATACAACATACAAAGATCCCTACAGTCATACCTACATATTCATTTGAAGGAAAGAATGTAAATCCTAACAGAATACATAATACTGCATAACCTATATGTTTATGCTGATGATATTCTTGTAATAGAACGCTGAAAAATATTACTAATGATGGAATGATTGGCAGTATGAATCTTATAATATCAATAGGGTCATGTAATGCTATGTTTATCAAATTTTATCCCCCATTCTTATAGAGATCGTGACTGCTGCCGTGGTGCAGCGGTCATTTGTTTTTGCATAGGTTTTTGCTGTGACAAAGATGGAATAAGCTGCGGACGGTTTCTGTCGGTAAAATTTCTAGTCACATTTTCTGCAATACAGCGAAGCTTGTCCAAGTCTTTTTTATTCACTGTAAATGTTGTAAGGTTTGAATAAACCCTGCCGGAGAATGCAACATTATTTTGCTGAAGCTTATCTGCAATCTGAGAAGCAATAGCGTTTGAGTATTTCAAATAAGACTTGTCCGATATTGCCTTGTATGGAGTATTACCGATAATATCGCCGACAGCTTTAGCAGATTGAATTCTTTCACCAATGGGAGTTTCTTTCTTTATACCTGTAATGCGTTGATGTGTACGTACAGCATTTTCAGCAACCTTATTCAAAGATTCATGATTGTATGTTTTGAAATATATATTATTATCTTTGAGCAGTTTGGTAATATCATTATCTTTTTCGATTGACTGTTCCAGATTTTGAATTCTGCCTTCCTGTTCAAAGACTGCCGTATTACGTTCAACGACAAAGCAAAAATTATCATATTTATTGAATCTGTCTAATATTTCCTTTGTATAAGCTGTTTTATCGGGAGAATTAAGATATATGGTGTTTAACAGAAGAGGAGCGTCGGTAACAATGAAATCAACCTTTCCAATAAGCTGATCCATACGCTTTTGTTGTTCTGCAAGAATGATCTTTTGATTTTTTTCACTGCCGTCAAGCATTTCGAAGTTTTTATCCCATACCAATTCTTTGGCATATTCCTGAACATATTCCGCTACAAATCCACGTTTTTTCAGCATTGAAGTAATGTCCAGACAAGCGGTGGTTTTACCTGCACCGGGACCGCCGAATGCATTTATAACGATAGTTTTATGTACGGGGTTTTCTTTAGGTGAAGAATTATCGGCTTGCTTTTCTTTAGGTGAATTTTCATTGACATTCTGTGATTCATGTCTAATTTCAAGAAGTCTTTCGGCAACAGTAACAAGGTAATCTTCATTATCCTTGAGAAATTCCTTGCGCTCATTCATAGGATTGTGCATTAGTTCGATCATTCTGTTGACTGTATAGTCGATACGTTCAAAATTATGAAGATATTCGATAAAGCGTTTATCAAGTATCTCACTTTCAGACTGCGGAGCATAGATTCTTCCGTAGTCACGCAGAATCTTGAAATAATCGCTAAAAGCGTTGAAAGCAATATTTTCTTCTCTTTCAAATTCTTGACGTTCAGTCACAATTTTTCTGGCTGAAATAAATTCTTCTTTAGTAGGTTTGTGATTGGGATCAAGTCCCAGACCGAAATCTTCATTAATTTTCTTAGCAGCGTCAAGGGGATTTTCGAGGTTAAAAAGTTTTTGAACGAATTTAATATGATCTCCGCCTTCGCCGCATCCAAAGCAATAATAACCCTTTTCCATAATGTGCATGCTGGGAGTTTTTTCGGCATGAAAGGGGCATAAACAGTAACCTCTGCGGTTGATTTCAATTCCGTATCCCTGAACTAAATCGGGCATACTTAATCTTGCTTTTATTTCCTTAAAAATGTCATATTCCATTACTTTTCCTTTCCAATTCGCCATTGGCGAATTTTTATTGACAAATTTATTATTTTACTTTATAATTTCTACATAATAAATATTATGAGAGGTGAATTTATATTGAATTTAGATAAATCTTCATATCGCTCATTTTCTACTATAGAGGAAGCGGAAGAATGGGGTAACAAATACTATGGAAAATGGGCTGAAGAATATAAAACAAATATTATTAATCTTAAACAGATATTTGAATCATCTGGATATAGTGCGATTGAAGAGTATTGTGGACATGACTACAAGAATATAAATTCTATATTATGGGATGAAAGATTAGATAATGCTAGTGATTTATATAAAATTAAAATTAACACAATGCTTCTTTCTATAGCATTAGCACCAAGAATACCTGAAAATATAGTGGTTTATCGTGGCGTTTTAAATTCCTTTATAAGAGAACTGAAAATTGACAGAAAAAAAGATTTTTGGAAACGATATAAAGGATTTTTAAGTACAAGCTTAATTAGTAAATTTGTATTGGATGAAGGATATGAAGCTATATTACGTATTTATTTGCCGAAAGGTATATACGGCGCCTATGTTACAAAAATTTCTGGAAGACCTCAAGAACAAGAAATGCTGTTTCCTCCAAATGCTTTTTTAAAACTTTTGGATAGTAAAATAATTTATAAAGAAAAAATAAAAAAATGTCCGATTTATAATTGTGCATTAGAATATTTTATATGTGAATGAAATTAGTAATACAAAGGATTACCTGATTGTGCATTTAATAGATAATCCGGCATTCTGTCGGGTAAGCCTATTATCCATTTAACGTATTCTTCATAGCTTATTTCCTTTTTGTTTAATTGGCTAAATTTTACATCCCATTCTTTAAGAAATTCACTTATAAAAGTGGAATTAAACTTAATATAAACATCACCGTTAAATTTATGAAAATTAATACAGGTTCTTTCGTGAAGATTAAAAAGCATATAAATTGCCGAAAGTTCGTCATGTGACGGAAGTTCATTTCTTAGGACGAAAGGGTGGACATTAAGCGCCTTTGCAATTTTTTGCATATCTTTATTTTTTAAGATTTTTCTTTTATCTTCACACAATGTGATTTTACGTTCAGCCGTAAATCTGTTAAATCCTGCTTTTATTCCTAGTTCTTTTTCTGTCATTCCACGTATATTACGGATACGCCAGATCATATGACCGACGTATCCATTTTTTACGAATTTGAACTTATTCAAAATTATTTATCCTTTCCAATTCGCCATTGGCGAATTTAATTATTTTGCTGTTCCTGACGATTAATTAAATTTTGATAATACCGTAATTTTTTCAGTATTGAAGGTCTTTTTTTGACCTGATTATTTTTAACTTCAGCTGTTTTTTCAGGCTTGTACTCTAAATCAAGTATTGTAAAAAGATTTTTGTTATCTGAGTCAGATTCATAGCAGTCCAGCAGTTCGTCCTGAATATCAAAGGGAAGGGATTCTATGTACTCTACAGATGTTCCGGTAATATCTGCAATCTGATACTTTGAAATATATTCACTGACTGCTGCCGTACTGCTTTTATTTGCTTTGTTAAGAGATTTTCCATAACCTTCGGCAGACAATTTTTCACATAAAACCATAGCTGCGTCAAAATCTCCTACAGTATTATAGAAGCCTACTACAAGATTCATTTCTTCTGTACAAAGTATATTTTCATAATCTGCTATTAACTGATTAATCATTTTAATTGCCTTTCAATTCGCCATTGGCGAATTTTTTATAACGATACTTCTGGGGTTTTAGTCATATTTTT
>OCPR01001199.1_pt1 | contig 18321 bp, 17 predicted proteins | sample 1538611 | NCBI WGS metagenome assembly OCPR01 (sample SAMN04571711, study PRJEB22368) | human gut metagenome | biome: human gut; material: stool | host: Homo sapiens | place: Luxembourg | collected 2012-09-28
AGCAGACTATCAGTCTGCGACCAGCCCAAGCAAAAAGTAGTGCTGTGGGCAATTTTACTCAGCCTATTATGAATTAAGAATCAATATAGATATTACAAGACCGTACAAAGCGATACCTTCTGCAAGGGCAACGAAGATAAGAGTTTTACCCATAATCTTTTCATTTTCACTCATTGCACCGATAGCAGCTGATGCAGCTGATGCAACGGCGATACCACCGCCGACACCGCTAAGACCTGTTGAAAGAGCCGCACCGATGAACTTTAGGCCTTCACCGACTGTAAGACCGGCTTCAGCACCTGTACCTGCCGCAAGAGCACTAACTCCGCCGCCAAGTGTGCAGATAACACCGACACCAAGAATACTGAAGAATGAGATTGCGTTCATCAAAAGGCATTCCTTACCTTTTGTCTTGCCTGACTTATAATACAAAGCAACAGGAACGATTACTGTAAGTGCGATTAAAGCGAATAAAATTTTCATTAACATAGTGATTACCTCCAAAATATATTAAAACCGATTTATATGATTTATTTATCACGAAGTGACATAAATTCTTTACCTCTGCCTGAGAAGTATCTTGAGAACATTTCGTAATACTCCAGACGAAGTACCTGTATTCCGACGATAAGACCTTCAAGAACCATAACAAGTACGTTACCGATTACTTGTACAATAACTCCGCCTACACCGCCGCTTTGAGAAAGAATTGCAACAACCATCATCATACCTACATGGACTATTGCAAAAGCGCCTATTCTTAGGAATGAGATTGTGTTTGTGAAGAAACTCAAAATTACTTCAAACATTTCAAACAAGTTTTCCACAAAGAACATTCCGTTTCTCGGCAGCCATTCCTTTTTACCCTCTACAAGCTTGCTAAGCGGCTCGCATAGGTACATACAAAGCACTGCCAAAATAATAATTGCCACAAATACGAATGTCGGTATACCCCACTTTAAGAACAAGTTACCGGCAAGAAGAAGTGCACCTATATAGAACACCAAGCCCGCGACACCGTTATGTCCGAACAGTGCTTCGCCAAGTTCCTTACTTTTCAGTGCGTTTATAACATTCAATACCATACCGAATATAATTATCAGCACACCCATACCAATCGTACCGCCCAGCATTAACGCTATTTCATTCATAGGGTTTAACGCTGTTGTATGAAACAATTCAGGGATTATTTCTTCATTTCCGAAGAAACTTCCGTATATAAATCCGAATATCACACCGGATATTCCGACCATTCCGACAATACCGCCCAAGTCCCATTTCTTGACTTTGTAAACTATAAAGCCTGCTATCGCAAGCACAAGGCTCTGACCTACGTCACCGAACATTATACCGAAGAACAGTATATACGTTACGGCAAGTATGCCTGTCGGATCAATTTCCGTATAACTCGGAAGTCCATACATTTTAACGAACATTTCAAACGGTTTAAATACAGGATTATTTTTCAGCTTTGTAGGCGGCTGAATATCCTTGACGTCCTCTGCGTCCTCCATATAGAACATCACAACGTCATCTGAACCGTTAATCTCTTTTTCAAGCGACTTTGCACTCTTTTCATCCATCCAACCTACTATATAGAAGAACATATCGCCGTGAATGGCATTTCTTCTTACTTCGGAGAATTGATGACGTTTCTTCGCAAGATTGTAAATTCCGCAAAGTTTATCCGCACTGCTTGAAATCATCTCGGCGGTCTTTGCACTGAGTTCTTCAATCTGCTGTTTTAATTTTTGATTTTGGTTTAATAATCCACGCTTTATTTCAAGCGGAGTACCAACGTAATCCTCTGATATGTCCATAGGTTCAAAATATAGAGAATTAAATACTTCTTCAATCTTTCTCTCTTTCAAAAGCGGTGCGAAGTAAAAGCCCCATACATCTGTTGCGTCCTCCGCAGTCTTGATGAAGAAAGTTTCAAGATTGTCAAGGTAGGTTATAAGCGTTTTATAACCCGTTTTCGGAATATGTCCGAATCTGCATCTTATAAATTCAAACTTGAAAATTTTCGACAAATCCACGTCCATACTGAGCATTAGATTAAGCTGCTCAACCGCCGCTTCATTTGCCTTTATTCTCTCTGAAAGCTCGTCGCTTTGGTTACGCTCTTCTTCGATACGCTCGTTTATTCCGTCAATAAAATTTTGCATATCGCCGAGCTTTACACTTTCGGGAGCAATCAATTTCTTGTTCACTGTGTAGTTAGCAAGATTCATAATGCTTAACGCATTTTTTGCAACTATGTCGTATTCATTGTTTTCCTCAAAGTTTTTCAGCTTGCCTCTGTTTGAAATTACCGACATAGCATTTTCAAGATGAATATCTCTGCCGTAAACGTACTTTTCAACGACCGTATCAAATTCACTGATTTGAGCGGCAATAGTTACGGCTTTCATCTTTACGATTGCCATTTTCCCCCTCCTCTACTCAAGACCAATATGTGTGCGGATAAAATCAGGATTTAAGTTGTATCTTATCCCCTCGATAATGGTCGTAATGTTATTAAGTTCAACTTCCTTTAGGTTCATATAGGCATATACCGCAACCATCGACTCGGGATGAGTCACAAATATACTTTTTGATAACCGGTTATAAATATACCTGTAATTACCTTCGGGAAATCTTCCCTTATCATAATCTTCAAACAACTTTCCGTATGCGGTCGATTGATTTACAATATCAATAAACCTTTCAACAGAATCTGCATTTACAAGCTGTTTGATTACCTCTTCCGTCAATCTGTATCTGACAGGCAGAAGATAGGTGAAAATTATTTCATTTGTAAATTCAAAATATTTTTTGCCCCTGTAAATCCACATAAGATTCAACATATCTATTTTTGTTCCGATAAGCCTTTTAAATAAATTCTCCTGTGTCTTATCAAGAGCGACCGATGCTGTATGCCATATTGACTTATAGTAATATGTGTCCAGCACCATACCCATCGAAAATGAATCCGCGCCTATATTTTCCGCTCGTTGCAGCGGCTCGCTGTAAGGAGTGTTTTTACAAGCCTCGATACAATCCGACAGGGATTTTGCATTATGCATTATCTCACGATTTATTTTCGTGTGTGTTTCAAAGAAAGCGTCAAATTTGCTTTGGTTTACTTCATCATTACTTCTTTCCTCGTGAGTATAAATATATCGTATCTCACGTTTCAAAAATGCAATTTCTCTGCGCATAAACCAAAATTCCATAACGGTTCTCTTTGAATTGTCCATGAAATTATATAGTCTGACGTATTCGTCAACCATTTCCTGTTCAAGCAGGATTTCCATCTGACCTCTGTGAATATCTCTCTCATTCACCTGTTCAAGAACTTCACCGTAGCCGGGTGTACTTTTAAGATAACTGCATATGTCATTTACGCTTTTTCTTTCAAGGAGCTGTTCATAGTCATCTCTTGTCAGAAATTTTGAATACATCGCCTTTAATTTAGCGGCGATTGCACTGTATTCCACGCTCATTTTGCTGCCACCTCACTTATCTGCCGATAATATTCTGTACAATTTCATTAACCCATTTGTCTTTATTGTCGTTGTACTTCTTTTCGAGTTCGGAAAGATGTCTTTCCATATTTACTCTTATGGCCTCTACTTTCTTATCGGCATCTTCTTCCTCTATTTGCTTTAGAGTGACGTTTTTAGCCTCCATTCTTCTCGTAATGTCATCACGCATTTTACGAGATTCGTCCTTAATTCGCTCTTCAAGCTCTCTGTCGGCTTTCTTAGCGTCCTTAATGACTTCCTGTGCTCTGTCCTCGATGTCGATAATCTTCATAATTAGATCTTCCATTTTCCCAACCTCTCTTTCCTCTGCAGATTAATCTGCATTATTTCAGACTATATTTAAAAATCATTACGATTTTGTCTGCATTAATTTTTCAAACTTTGAAGCGGTGCAGGGATTCTGCCGCCTCTGTTTATAAATTCGGCACTTGAATACTTTTTAACCGGCATTACGGGACCTGTTCCCAAAAGTCCGCCGAATTCAACCACGTCACCCTCAACCTTACCCGGTGCAGGGATAACTCTTACTGCTGTTGTCTTTGTGTTGACCATTCCGATTGCCGCTTCGTCGGCTATAATCGCCGAAATAGTTTCGGCAGTTGTGTCGCCCGGTATAACAATCATATCAAGTCCTACTGAACATACACAAGTCATTGCCTCAAGTTTTTCAAGAGTAAGCACGCCGTCTGTTGCCGCCGCAATCATACCTGCGTCCTCACTTACAGGGATAAACGCACCGGAAAGTCCGCCGACATAACCTGACGCCATAATACCGCCTTTTTTAACTGCGTCGTTAAGCAGTGCAAGTGCGGCTGTTGTACCGTGAGTACCGCACATTTCAAGTCCCATTTCCTCCAAAATATAAGCCACACTGTCGCCAACGGCAGGTGTCGGAGCAAGTGACAAGTCTACAATACCGAAAGGTACATTAAGACGTTTTGACGCTTCTTGTGCAACAAGCTGTCCCATTCTTGTAATCTTAAATGCAGTCTTTTTAATAGTTTCGGCAACAATACCGAAGTCCTCGCCTTTAACCTTTTCAAGTGCACATTTAACAACACCCGGACCGCTTACGCCGACATTTATAACACATTCACCCTCGCCTTCGCCAAGGAACGCACCCGCCATAAACGGATTATCCTCAACCGCGTTGCAGAATACAACAAGCTTTGCACACGCAAATCCTTGTGTATCGGCTGTAAGTTCAGCCGCTCTCTTAACAATCTGACCCATCTGTTTAACAGCGTCCATATTGATACCAGCTCTTGTCGAACCCACATTAACGCTTGAACATACAAGATCTGTTGCGGCAAGTGCTTCAGGAATTGACTCAATAAGTATTCTCTCACCGTTCGTATAATCTTTATGCACAAGTGCCGTATAACCGCCTATAAAGTTTACGCCTGTCTTTTTAGCGGCTTTGTCAAGAGTTTTTGCGATTTTAACACATTTTTCAACAGTCGGTTCTTCCAATGCGTCCACCAAAGTAGCTATCGGAGTTACCGAAATTCTCTTGTTGATAATCGGAATACCGAATTGAGCCTCAATGTCCTCACCGGTTTTTACAAGATCTTTTGCGTAAGTTGTGATTTTTTCATACACCTTTTTGCAAACTGTATCAACGTCAGGACCGGCACAGCTTTTTAGAGAAATACCCATTGTTATAGTTCTTATATCAAGGTTTTCCTCGTCAACCATTTTTATAGTTTCTATTACTTCAAAGGGATTAATCATTATTTGTACCTCCCTTATATTCTGTGCATTGATGTGAAGATTTCTTCTCTCTGCACATGGATTGAAAGCCCCATATCCTTTTCTGCCTGTTCAAATTTTTCACTGATTTGCTTTACTGTAACATTCTCATTTTCAAAATTCACAAGCATTATCATTGTGAACATATCCTGCATTATTGTTTGAGAAATATCAAGAATATTTACTCCGTTTTCAAATAATATATTACTGATTTTAGCAATTATGCCCTTTTGATCCTTGCCTATTACGGTAACTACTGCTTTCACTTATTTATCTCCAATCTTTCATATTTTCATTGTTTATCTTTAATTGAATTATAGCACTTTCGTTTTAAAAAAGTAAGTGGTTTTTTTAAAGTTTGTCCACTGTAACAGTTTAATAACCCGAATTTTATTGCGATTTGTTTATTTTTTCACAAGCTGTTTTTTGTCTTGATATTTGCGACAAATAAGCCGTTTTTTCAAGGTTGTTTTTTGTTCAAAAATACAATAAAACTTGCGGTTAATAAACGCTTTTACTTTCTTCTTTGTCTTAACGCCTCATACATCAAAACACCAGCCGCAACCGACGCATTAAGTGAATTAATTTCGCCTGCCATAGGTATGCTTGCTATGAAGTCGCATTTTTCTCTTACAAGTCTGCTGATACCCTCGCCCTCACTGCCTATAACAAGACCAAGCGAGCCTTTAAGGTCAATATCATAAATTTCCTGACCGTCCATATCAGCCGCCGCAATCCACAAACCTTCATCTTTCAGGCTGTCAATCGTGTTAGCGATATTTGTAACCTTTGCAACAGGTGTATATTCAACCGCACCTGCCGAAGTTTTTGCGACAACACTGTTAAGACCCACTGAATTTCTTTTAGGAATAATAACACCGTGTGCACCTACACAATTTGCAGTTCTCAATATTGCACCCAAATTATGCGGATCGGTTATTTTATCACAAATAATAACGAAAGGCGGCTCATTTTTTTCACGAGCTTTATCAAGAATATCCTTCACGCTCACATAGTCGTATGCACTCACATATGCAATAACGCCCTGATGGTTTTCACCCTCTGCGATTTGGTCAAGCTTAGCTCTCTCGACCTCTTGAATTATAATTCCTGCGTCCTTTGCTTTCTTGATAATCGGAACAATAGAGCCCTCGTACTTACCCTTTTTAACAAGGATTTTATCCACGCTGCGACCTGAACGAATTGCCTCCAAAACAGGATTTCTTCCTATAATCTTATCATTCACTGAACTTTCTCCTCTATATTTACTCTATATTATAGCACGAAACCACAAGTTCGTGTAACTAAAAGACATATAAAATCCGTCAGTCGCCACGCCCTTGTGGTTTATTTTCTATTTATTTTTAATTATTTCAACAAAAATTTATCATGAATTGCAACAACAGCCGCTTCAGCATCTTTTCTGTCAACAAGAACAGAAATCTTGATTTCCGATGTAGCAATCATATTGATGTTGATGTGTGCATCGTAAAGAGCCTCAAACATTGTAGCGGCAACGCCTGAGTTATTAACCATTCCCGCACCGACAATAGAAACCTTTGAAACGTCCTTTGTCCATTTAACTTCGTCAGCCTTAACGATTGCCTTGTTTTCTTCAAGAAGGTCAAGTACAGGCTGTAAATCTTCTTCCGTAACAGTAAAGCTAATGTCTTTCTTTTCACCGTTACCGATTGACTGAATGATTAAGTCAACGCTTATTCCGTGCTTAGCAAGCATACGGAATACTGAGAAAGCCTTTCCCGGAGTATCCTCTACACCGCAAAGAGCGATTCTCGCAACATCATTATCTCTTGTTACACCTCTAACGAGCATCTTTTCCACTTGTTCTACCTCCTTAACATATGTGCCTTCATTGTTATTCAGACTTGATCTGACTGAAAGCTTAACCCCGTACTTCTTTGCCATTTCAACACTTCTGTTGTGAAGTACGTTTGCACCAAGTGACGCAAGCTCAAGCATTTCATCATATGAAATATCATCAAGCTTATACGCATTCTTTACAAATCTCGGATCTGCCGTATATACACCGTCAACGTCTGTGTATATTTCGCAGACATCTGCGTGAAGTGCGGCAGCCAATGCAACGGCTGATGTATCACTTCCGCCGCGTCCCAAAGTTGTTATATCGTCATACTTGTTTATACCTTGGAAACCTGCAACAATTACAATGTTCTTCTTATCAAGCTCAGCTTGTAATCTTTCTGTATCTATTGTGCTTATTCTTGCAGCACCGTATTTAGCATCAGTCTTAACACCTGCCTGCCAGCCTGTAAGAGAAATAACCGGACAACCGATTTTTTCTATTGCCATTGCAAGCAAAGAAATTGAAATTTGCTCACCTGTTGAAAGCAACATATCCATTTCACGCTTTGAGGCATTCGGGTTGATTTCCTTAGCCTTTTCGATAAGGTCATCGGTTGTATCACCCTGTGCCGAAACTGCAACAACCACATTGTTACCTGCTTTATACGCGTCTGTAATACGTCTTGCAACGTTCATTACTCTTTCAGCGTCTTTAACGGAAGTACCGCCATACTTTTGAACAATAAGTCCCATTTTTGTTTATCCTTCCTTTTTTATATTCATATCTCAGAAACTACCGCACCGACATTGTCAATCGGCAGTATCATACATTTCCATTCAAGACCGTTAGTCTTAAAATATTCTTCCATACCTGCTTTAAATTCATCATAGTTGTCGTCAAGTATTGAAAGTATTGTAGGTCCGGAGCCACTTAAATATGTTGCGTGCGAACCCAAGTGATATGTTTTTTCAAATATATCTTCCATACCGTCAACGTAACTTTTACGATACTGTTGATGAAGTTTATCCTTAACGCCGATTTCAAGTGCTTTCATATCGCACGTAAGCATAGCCGCCTGAAACATTGACGCATGACCGACATTAAAGACTGCGTCTTTAAAATCAATCTTTGACGGAAGAACTCCTCTTGATTTCTTTGTTGCAACAAAGAAATCCGGAATTATAACCGCGAACTTAATATGACTTTTCAGCTTTGTGCTTTTGATTATAGTCTTGTCATCATCCATAAGCGACACGCAGAAACCGCCGAAAAGTGCCGGTCCCACATTGTCGGGATGACCTTCCATCGTTGCCGCAAGATGAATTATTTCCTGATACGAAAGCTGTCTGCCGGAAATGATATTTGCCGCCAACATTCCGCCTATAATACACGCACTGCTGCTGCCCAAACCTCTCGTCATGGGTATCTGACTGTCTTGAGTTATTCTGTAACCCTTTTGCTCATAACCTACATAGTCGAAAAGTTCTGCCATTGCACGGTAAATCAAATTGCTTGTATCCTGTGGGATAAAGCTTTGAGTATTTTTGTTGATTACTTCAAGCCCCTCGGGAATTTCCTCAATCATCATTCGGTTATACAAACCAACAGCCACACCGAGAGTATCAAAACCTGCACCCATATTTGCACTGGTTGCAGGCACTCTTAATTTAATCATTAATCCATTACACGAATGTTTGCCACAACATCAGACAGCTTAGCAAGTTTTTCTTCAACCTCAGATTTAGTAAGCGGTGAAGTCACAAATGCTGACTCATTGTCTATAATATTATCGACAAATTCGCACTTTCCGAATATTTTCTGAACATTTTCTGCAGAATCAGTTGTTCTTACGAAATATTCAAACTTCTTTGAATCAATATCAGCCATAATATTTTCAGCCGGCTTTTCCCAGAAAATCTTCTTACTTCTGTCGCTGTGCTTAACCGCGTCAACAACGTCGGCAACAACAGCACTTGCAGTAGGAAGTTTACCTGCACCCTTACCGTAGAACATTACATCGCCTACGCAATCGCCTGTAACCATAATGGCATTGAATACACCGTCAACACCGGCAAGAGGACTGCTGTTTTTTATCACCATAGGTGATACGATTGAGTAAACCTTGCCGTTTTCGTCAAACTGTGCATATCCGATAAGTTTTATAACCGAATCCATAGCAGCGGCATATTTAACATCATCAAGAGTGATGTTTGTTATACCGTCTGTATCAATATCATTGTAATCAATCATTTTGCCCGACGCAAGTGACGCCAAAATCGCAATTTTTCTGCAAGCATCGTGACCTTCAATATCGGCGGCAGGATTTCTCTCTGCGAAACCGTTATTTTGTGCGTCTTTTAAGGCTGTTTCAAAAGTCTTGCCCTTTCTTATCATCTGGTCAAGAATATAGTTTGTCGTACCGTTTAAAATACCGGCAATCTTCAATATATTGTTAGCCGTTAGACATTGATGCATAGGTCTTATAATCGGAATACCGCCGCCTACACTTGCCTCAAAGAAATAGTTTACATTTTTCCCTCGGGCAATCTCCAAAAGCTCTGTCCCGTATGTGGCAACAAGCTCCTTGTTAGATGTTACAACGCTCTTTCCCGTATGTGGCAACAAGCTCCTTGTTAGACGTTACAACGCTCTTTCCCGCTTCAAGAAGACTTTTTGTAAATTCATATGCAGGGTGAAGTCCGCCCATAACTTCCGCAACAACGCTTACTTCGTCATCGTTAAGTATGTCATTGAATTCTTTTGTAAAAAGTTCTTTTTCGGGATGGTCGTCAAAATCGCGAATGTCAAGAATGTACTTTATATCCACACTTTCACCATTCGCACTGCGGCTGAGCTTGTCACTGTTGGTCTTAATTATGTCGTATACACCGCTTCCAACAGTACCGTAGCCCATTATTGCAACCTTTGCCATTCTTATGCCTCCCTTATTTTTCTTTCATTATAATATGTATTTCGTTATAGTAATATCTATAATAAAATATATTACCACATCACTGTGATAAAGTCAATGTTTTCAAACGCCAAATATGACCTTTTTAATCAAAGTTCTTTTGTGTAAATTAACACTAACATTTTTATCGTCTGTTATTTTTCTTTATCTCTCTGTTAATCTTCGCATTCATTCCGCTGCCTTTTAAATACGGCAGAATACTCATACATTTGCCGTCTGCCACGATTATATGGTCAAGCATTTTTATACCGGCGAAAAAAAGCGTATGCTCCAAAGCCTGTGTCGTAACCAAATCGGCATTTGACGGTTTTAAAATTCCGCTTGGGTGATTGTGCGTAAATACAACCTGTGACGCGTCACTTTTAACCGCACTTCTAAGCACCTTCGCAACGTCAAGTTCAACGCTTTCAAAACTGCCCTCGAAAAGCATTTCCTGATTAATAATTCTGTTTTTTGGATCAAGGCAAATCATATAGCAACATTCACGATTTTTGCCGTCAAACAGATTGCACAAATAATTTTCACTCGTTTCACTGTTTAAAACAAACACGTCCGTATTATATTTTTCCGTATTGTAATACTGTATAAATTCACCGAGCGAACATATGTAATCGGCAGTTTTTTCACCTACACCGTCTATGCTCATAAGACGTTTTTTAGAAGTGTGGAACACATTCACAAATCCACCGCACTCTTTAATCAAATTATGTGCTATATCATTTGTATCCGCCACCGGAATTACGTTGTAGAGAAGATACTCCAAAACCTTATGTTTCTGCCACGTTTTGAAACCGCCTTTTTCAAAATCCTCACGCATTCTTTTTCTGTGACCTTTGTGATTGTTTGTGTCCATTATTTCACCGCCATTACTTCATTCTACGGCTTATTATACACTATTTTACTATAATTTGTCTACAAATTTCGACAAATTATTTACACAAAAAAACGGAGCATACCGTTTGGATATGCTCCGTATGAATGTTTAATTACTTGCCTTCAACCAATCTCTTAGTGTCAATAGCAATCATAAGTTCTTCGTTTGTAGGGATAACAAGAGTTTTAACTGTTGCATCGTCAGCTGAAATATCAACTGTACCTCTTGCAGCGTTCTTTTCCTCGTTAATCTTAATACCCATAAAGTCAAGCCCCTCAACAACTGCCGATCTTGTAGCCGCATCATTTTCACCTACGCCGGCAGTGAATACAACTGCGTCAACACCGCCCATAGCGGCAGCATAAGCACCGATGTCTTTCTTAACTTGGTATGAGAACATATCAAGAGCAAGCTGTGCTCTGTCATTTCCTTCTTTAGCGGCAGCAGACAAATCTCTGAAGTCAGATGATACGCCCGAAACACCCGAAACTCCGCTTTCCTTGTTCATAAGAGCGTCAACGTCTTTAGCTGACATACCTTTTTGGTTGATAAGATATGTAACGACAGCAGGGTCCATTGAACCTGTTCTTGTACCCATCGGCACACCGTCAAGAGGAGTGAATCCCATTGATGTATCTACACACTTACCGCCGTCAACAGCTGTAATTGATGAGCCGTTGCCAAGGTGGCAAGTAACAATCTTAAGGTCTTCTGCCGGCTTGCCTAAAAATTCAGCAGCCTTTTGTGAAACATACTTGTGGCTTGTACCGTGGAAACCATACTTTCTGATACCGTAGTTTTTGTAGTATTCATATGGCAAAGCATACATATATGCCTTTGGAGGCATTGTCTGGTGGAATGCTGTATCAAATACGCCAACCATAGGAGTGTTAGGCATAATCTTTTGGCAAGCCTTGATACCGATAATGTTCGGTGGGTTATGTAGAGGAGCAAGCGGTGTACACTTTTCAAGTGCTTTCATAACTGCTTCTGTAATTACGCATGAACCTGCAAATTCTTCACCGCCGTGTACAACTCTGTGACCGACTGCACCGATTTCGTCCATTGACTTGATAACACCGATTTTTTCATCAACAAGTGCGTCAATAACCATCTGAATTGCGTCACCGTGATCCTTCATCGGCTTTTCAATCTTAGTCTTTTCGTTCTTTGCAACATTTGTGTGTTGAAGATTTGAACCTTCAATACCGATTCTTTCGCAAAGACCCTTTGCCATAACTTGTTCGTTGTCCATATCTATAAGCTGGTACTTCAATGATGAACTACCCGCATTTATAACTAATATTTTCATATTAAAATTCCTTTCATTTTTTATTAATTTATAACACAAACCACTTAATGTAACCGCTTGGTATTAAGCGGTAGATTGCGTGCATATCGCTTTTTCTTGGTTGCCGTCGCGTACGCCGGTACGCAAGGCGAACAAAAAATGCGAGAGGTGCGTGATATACCGCTTAAGACTGTGCTTGGATTGCGGTTATAGCGACTACTCCTGCAATATCCTCTGCACTGCAGCCTCTTGAAAGGTCGTTTACAGGCTTTGCGATACCTTGAAGAATAGGTCCGTAAGCTTCGGCCTTAGCAAGTCTTTGAGTAAGTTTGTAACCGATGTTACCTGCGTCAAGGTTAGGGAAAATAAGCACATTCGCACTGCCTGCAACGTCTGATGAAGGAGCTTTCGACTTAGCAACGCTGTCAACGATAGCGGCGTCAAGCTGAAGTTCACCGTCAAGCTTTAATTCAGGAGCCTTTTCCTTTGCAAGCTTTGTAGCCTCTTGCATTTTGTCAACAAGGGCACTCTTTGCACTGCCGTATGTAGAATATGAAAGCATTGCAACTCTCGGTTCGTCTTGGATAAGCTGTTTGTATGATGCAGCTGATGAAATAGCGATTTCACTTACTTCGTCAGCAGTCGGATCTTGGTTAAGACCACAGTCACCGAAAATAAATGTACCGTTGTGACCGTATTCGCAGTTAGGAACATTCATAATAAAGAATGCAGATACAAGCTTTGTACCCGGTGCAGTCTTTAGAATTTGAAGTGACGGACGAATTGTGTCGGCTGATGAGTGAATAGCACCCGATACCATACCGTCAGCATCGCCTTGTTTAACCATCATTACCGCATAATATGACGGATCTTTGATTGTTTCGGCAGCCTGTTCAGGTGTAATGCCCTTTTTCTTTCTCAATTCATAGAATACGTTTGCGTATTCTTCGTTCTTTTCACTGTTTTCGCTGTCAACAATTTTGATACCGTCAATATCAAGGTTTTCAGCGGCAGCCATTGCCTTTATTTTGTCAGGGTTACCTACAAGAATAATCTTTGCATAGCCCTCTTTTTTTACCATTTCAGCAGCCTTCAAAGTTCTGATTTCTTCGCCCTCTGCAAGAACGATAGTTTTGATGTCCTTTTTGGCTCTTTCCTTTAATTGTTCTATGAATGTACTCATTACACAAAACTCCTTTTTCTCTTTATAATTTTTTACCTCTTTTTATTATATACCTTTTTTTCGTCTTTTTCAAGTAAATATCTTAAAAAATTGCTTTATTTTGGCTTGTGAATTTTCTAACAATTTCACTCGGCTATTTACCCACGCAAAAACTGTGAAATATCGCCGTAACAATATCGTCCGACACAGTTTCGCCCGTAATTTCGCCAAGTGCGTCAATGGCAATATTAATATCAATCGATGCAATATCGGACGGCATATTCATATCAATAGCCTCAACAACCCGTCCGAGTGCTTCGCCTGCTTTTATAAGTGCCGTCTTGTGACGCATATTTGTTATAACGGCACTGTCCTCTCTTGCAAGCTCGCCGAAATTATAAACCTTGCGGATTTCATCGGCAAGAATATCAAGTCCCATACCCGTTTTCGCACTCACTTCCATAACAACACTGCCGTTTGCCTTTGCCTTAACCGCCTCAACATATTTGCTTTGACCCAGGTCGGTTTTGTTGATAAGAACAATTCTTTTTTTGTTTTTGGTCGCGTGCAGAACTTCCACGTCCTCATCACCGAAAAATCCGCTGCCGTCTATCATAACGACAACAAGGTCAGCCTTTTCAATAGATTTAATCGACTTTTCAACGCCGATTTTTTCAACCGTATCATCGGTATTTCTTATACCTGCCGTATCGATAAGCATAAGAGGTATTCCGTCAAGGTTGATATATTCCTCTATAACATCACGTGTTGTTCCCGCAATGTCGGTAACAATCGCTCTTTCCTCTTTTGCAAGCGAATTTAAAAGTGACGATTTACCAACGTTCGGTTTGCCTACTATAACCGTCTTTATACCGTCACGCAATATTTTACCGCTATCGGCGGTTGACAAAAGTTTATTCACTCGGTTTTTGCAGTCATGCGCAACATTTCTTATATCGTCAGTCGTAATATCCTCCAAATCTTCATCCGGATAATCTATCGTGACTTGCATTTGTGCGGCAAGGTGAACAAGCTCATTTCTTACATTTTCGATTTCTTTCGAAAGTGAACCCTCAAGCTGTGAAAGTGCGTTTCGCTGTGCAAGTTCGTTTGTTGAATTTATAATATCAATTACCGCCTCTGCCTGTGACAAATCTATACGTCCGTTCAAAAATGCACGTTTCGTAAACTCACCGGGCTCTGCCATATACGCGCCTGCTCTTATAATCGTATCAAGTACCGCCCTTGACGCTGTACTTCCTCCATGAGTGCTGATTTCCACAACATCTTCACGCGTAAAAGTTTTCGGTGCAAGCATAACCGTTGCAAGCACTTCGTCAACCTTTTCGCCCTTTTCGTTTTTTATAAAACCGTAATGAACGGTATGTGTATCGCAATCGGCAAGTTTTTTACTTCCGAAGAAAACCTTGTCCGCAACTTTAACAGCGTCATTACCGCTTATTCTTATAACGGCTATACCGCCGTTACCCTGCGGAGTGGAAATTGCCGCAATAGTTCGTTCCATTTTATCAAGTCCTTTCTTACAAATAAAGAGGTCTATTACATTAGACCCCTTTGTTCTTTCATATTCAGCAAAAATTCATAAGGCACATAACCGCCCGAAACTTTTCCAAGCTCCACATCAGGCTTATTACCGCCGTGAAAATCACTTCCTCCGGACTTTACAAGTCCTAATTTATCGCATATATCAAAACACATTTTTGAAAATTCTACGGAATAGCAGTTATATAGACATTCCGTACCGTCAAGTCCGTATTCCTTTAATTGTTTCAAAAGCGAATACAATTTGTCGTAATCTTCCGTAATATAAACAGGGTGTGCCAAAATCGCCAAACCGCCTGCATTTTTAATCATTTCAATACTTTCTTTAGGCGAATATGTTTTTCGCGGAACATAACAGCTCATACCCTTGCCGAGATACTTTTTGAATGCCTCGTCTACTGACGCAACATATCCCTTCTTCACCATAGCATGGGCAATATGTGCTCTGCCTGTATTCAAAAGCGTTGCGCCGTCTTTTTGCGACAGTATATCGTCAACCGATATTTCCATACCTTGCCCATTCACAAGTTCAAGTACTTTTTTGTTACGCACTTCTCTTGCATTTTTAAGTTCGTCAAGTTTTTCGGCAAGTTCAGTATCGTTTTCATCAATAAACAAGCCGACTATGTGCATTTCTTTTTCGTACTTTGCACTTATTTCAACGCCGGATATACCCTCAATTCCGTATTCACCGCAAGCACGTTTGAACTCGGCAAGTCCGTTTATCGTATCGTGGTCTGTAAGTGCGATGGCACTGAGTCCTGTTTTATGTGCTTTATGCGCAACCTCCGACGGAGTAAACGTACCGTCGGACGCAGTTGAATGCGTATGCAAATCAATCTTTTTTATCATCGATAAGTCCCTGCAATTCTGCCATAAACGTATCTATATCATCAAAACTTTTGTACACAGACGCAAAACGTACATAAGCAACTTCATCAAGTTTTTTAAGCTTTTCCATAACCTTTTCACCGATAGCGGTGCTTTCGATTTCACGCGTCATTGACTGATACAATTCGCTTTCAATATCGTCCGCAATCTGTTCCATTTGCGATAGAGATATAGGACGTTTTTCGCAAGCCGTAATTATTCCTTTTAACACTTTTCCTCTGTCATACTGCTGACGTGACTGATCTTTCTTTATAACCGCAAGCGAAATTGCCTCAAGCTTTTCGTATGTAGTGAAACGCTTTTGACATTTTAAGCACTCACGTCTTCTTCTGATGGAATTGCTTTCTTCGGTAGGTCTTGAATCAATGACCTTACTTTCGGCAAATCCGCAATATGGACATCTCATTTGTGTTTCTCCTTTATGTATAGTATTTATGGTATTATTATATACTATTCGATAATTTTTTTCAAGATAATTTTTTATTATCAATATCAAAAAATCGCACAAGAACCAAATCTTCTCCAACCACCTCAATAGCGCTCCACGGAATGACAAGTTCACCCCCTCCGAAAAGCCTTGCCAAACAGCACCCTTTTCGCGGAACTATTATAGCTTCGATGTTCCCCGTACTCTCGCTTATCTCCACGTCACTGATGCGTCCAAGCCGCTCTGCCGTCTTTATATTCACAACTTCTTTTTGTTTTAAATTATACCCTCGAAACATAATATATTCATATCCTTTCTGTATTTCATTGTGTGTTATATTTATGATTTTGTTGACTTAATTATTATAATCAGTTATAATCTTAATTATAAAAGGTAGGTGGAAAATATGAAATTGATAAGCGTTATAGTGCCTGTATACAACACTGAAAAATATATCGAAAAATGCGTTATGAGCATACTTAACCAAACATATAAAAATCTCGAAATAATACTTATTGATGACGGCTCAACGGATAATTCACCGCAAATATGCGACAGTCTTGCCGAAAAAGACAACAGAATTACGGTAATCCACCAGCCTAACGGAGGTGTGTCTTCCGCACGAAACATCGGTCTTGACAATACGCACGGCGATTATATAACGTTTGTCGATTCCGATGATTATATCGCACCGAATATGATTGAGTTTCTTTCAGAAAACATCGGTGATACCAATATAGCAATGTGCGGTTACACCAGTGTAGAGGAAAACGGCAATCTTTCTCCGCAGGAAAACGTAACTGTCACAGACGGAATTATATCAACCGATACATTTTGGAATTATTTTTACACCGACACAAGAATTTATTACGTCACCTTGTGGGCAAAGTTATATAAAAGTCATCTTTGGAATAATGTTCGTTTTCCGCTTAATACGTTGCATGAGGACGAATTTGCCGTACATCAAATCATAAGTCAATGCAGTAAAATCGCAGTTTCAAAAAAACCGCTTTATTTTTATCTTCAGCGTGAGGGCAGTATTATGCACACGCAGTTTAAAACCGAAAACCTAAACGCCGCCGAAGGTATGCTTGACCGTTGTCAATTTTTCTTTAACAAAAAAGAATACACCCTCGCCGAAAAGGCTCTTTCTATGGCAATGTACAGTATCATTAAAGGTTACGGCATTTTAGGAGAAAACGATAAAATCAAAGAGCTTTATAAACAATTTCGTTTGATGTACCGAAAACTTGTTTTTAAAAATACAAGTATGAAATTCAAATATAAATGCGGAATTTTCGCACTAAATAAACAAATATTCATCAAATTAAAAAAGTGACGACTGCTCGGTCGTCATTTGAGATTATAGACAAAACCATTATGGTTTTGTCTACTTTATTCTTTGGAGTTTGAGGTGCTAACCTCATTAAAAATCATTTCTGACGACATGCGCGGCAGAAATGACTTAAAATCTAAAGTTTCGACTTTGGAGAAACTTTATGATTTTTTCTCTAAAAATACTCAAAAATTACATCGCGAGATGTGATTTTTGGAGCTGGCGACATTTTGTCGCCAGGCTCGTTATTTGTTGTATATCCATATACGGGTTCATTTTGTCATTCCATATATAAACCGATATTTCTGCATTTTTCAGTTCATTCGGTATTGTAAATTCTGCCGTAAAATCATCATTTACGTTCACCGTTTCAACTCGTTTCAAAACATCATTTTCTTTGTATACAACATACATTTTTATATTTTCCGCCGACACTGGCTTATCTAATATAATTTTCGCATTAACCCTGTCACCGTCTTTTGTAAACTCAACTTTGTTGCTTACAGTCGGTGCCGCCGTCGGTTCGGCGGTCGGCTTAACTGTCGGTGTTGCCGTCGGTTCAGCGGTCGGCTTAACTGTCGGTGTCGCCGTCGGTTCGGCGGTCGGCTTAACTGTCGGTGTTGCCGTCGGTTCTGTGGTTGGCTTAACTGTCGGTGTCGCCGTCGGTTCGGCTGTTGGTGTTGCTGTCGGTGTCGCCGT
>OCPR01001222.1_pt1 | contig 17818 bp, 17 predicted proteins | sample 1538611 | NCBI WGS metagenome assembly OCPR01 (sample SAMN04571711, study PRJEB22368) | human gut metagenome | biome: human gut; material: stool | host: Homo sapiens | place: Luxembourg | collected 2012-09-28
AGTTGTCAACGGGCTGAGGTAAAGCGGGTCCTGCACTGCGATGCAACAACAAGTGTGGATATGGACGCTCTTCTGTCAGAAACACTTCCTGCTGTCGCGATATTTTCACCCCGACAACTACAAATTTAACTTACAATACTCTTCCGAGGACATTTCTCTGCACAGATTCCGCAATTAGTACATTTTTCCGCATCAATATGTGCAAGGAAATTTGTTACAGTAACGGCACCTGACGGGCAGTTCTTTTCGCACAGTTTACATCCGATGCAGCCAACCTGGCAGGCTTCCATCAGAGCCTTTCCTTTTTCATTGGAGTTACATTTTACAAAAGTCTTCTGACTGTAAGGAATCAGCTCAATCAGATGCTTCGGACATGCGGCAATACACTTTCCACAGGCCCGGCAGACTTCTTTATCAACGGTTGCGATTCCGTCCACGACATGGATCGCATCAAACGGACAGGCTTTTACGCAAGAGCCGAAACCAAGGCATCCTGCATTGCAACTCTTCGGTCCGCCATCCTGCATCTGACTTGCCATGAGGCAGTCCTGCACACCTGTATACTGATATTCGGTCTTTGCCTTTTCACAGGTTCCTGCACATTTTACAAAAGCTACCTTTTTCTCCTGACTTCCAACGGAAACGCCCATGATCTCACCAATTTTTTCGGCAACCGGGGCACCACCAACAGGACAGCCATTTACTTCAGCTTCTCCTTTTACGATTGCTGCTGCAAGTCCGGAACATCCGGCATAGCCACAGCCACCACAGTTGTTGCCCGGAAGGACACCGAGAATAGCTTCTTCTCTTTCATCCACTTCTACTGCGAATTTCTTCCCTGCGATTCCAAGAAAAACTCCGATGAACAGACCGGTTCCACCGACAACGACTGCCGCTAAAATAATTGCTGTAATAGTCATTTTGTCTTCCTCCTATATTAATCCTGAAAATCCAAAGAAAGCAATCGCCATCAGACCTGCCGTAACAAGCACGATCGGAGTGCCTTTGAAGGATTCTGTAATATCATTGTATTCGATCTTTTCACGGATTCCGGCCATCAATACGATAGAAACGAGGAATCCCACAGCCGTTGCAAATCCATTGATAACACCGGTAAGAAGTCCCATACCTGTACTCATGTTATCGTAATAACCATTCTGTACATTTGTCAGGGCAACACCAAGTACTGCACAGTTTGTTGTGATCAATGGGAGATAAACGCCCAGTGCATTGTACAGGGATGGCATCGCCTTCTTCAGGAACATCTCGACGAACTGAACCAGTGCGGCAATGACAAGAATGAATACGATTGTATTCAGATAGGATAACTCTCCTCCCAGAATATTCGGGTTGCCAAGGATAAATTTATAAATCAGACCGGTAACGAATGAAGCAATCGTGATAACGAATACAACGGCACTTCCCATACCGGCGGCTGTCTTTACATTTTTGGATACGCCAAGGAACGGACAGATACCGAGAAACTGGCTCAGTACAACGTTATTGACAAATGCTGAACCTACGGCGATCAATAATAAGTCTTGTAATGCTTTCATTTAGTATGTCCCCTCCTTTACTCGTCTTTTCCTGCAACAGTTTCTGTCGCCGTCGCAATCGCATGTCCACCGCATGCCGCTGCATTTCCACAAGAAGCACAACTGGCACCGCATCCTGCTGCTTCCGGTACTTTTTTACCTTTTCTGGCAAGATTATTTTTTACTTTGTTCTGAAGTGCAACAAGGCAGGCAAGTACGAAAAATGCTCCAGGTGCAAGAATAAAGATCGTAAACGGTTCATAAGAATCAGGAAGGATCTGCATATTGAAAATCTTTCCTGAACCGATCAATTCTCTGACAATACCGATAGAAGTCAGACCGACTGTAAACCCAAGTCCCATTCCAATTCCATCGAAAATAGATGGAATGACTGGATTTTTAGAAGCATAACTCTCTGCTCTTCCGAGAATGATACAGTTTACAACGATCAGAGGAATATACAGACCAAGCGAATCATAAAGGCTCGGAACAAATCCTTCCATCAGGAAATCAACGATTGTTACAAATGAAGCAACAATTACGATGAATGCCGGCATTCTGACTGAATCGGGAATAATCTTTCTGAGCATGGAGATCATCATGTTGGACATGATAAGAACAGCCGTTGTAGAAAGTCCCATGCCAATTCCGTTGATGGCAGAAGTCGTAACTGCAAGAGTCGGACACATTCCGAGCATAAGAACGAAGGTCGGATTTTCTTTTACCAGACCATTCATTAAACGTTCTGTACATTTATTCATTGCTACCGCCTCCTAACTCATTTTGAAAATACACAAGAGCAGAATCTACGGCATTCGTAACTGCATTTGTAGTAATAGTTGCACCGCTGATCGCATCGATCTTGTCGTCGCCCTCTTCTCCTGTCTTAGTATAAGAAAATGTCTCTACTTTTTTATCTTTGAACTGATCTTTGAAAGCCGGCTCAGTTGCCTTCATGCCAAGACCTGCAGTTTCACTGATACTGAGCATCTCAATTCCCTTTACGGTTCCATCGGCCTGGATACCGACCGAGATTTCAATATCTCCGCCATACCCCTCATGGGAAACTACATTGATGACATATCCAATGGTCTCACCGCTTTTATCTTTTCCAAGGGCAACTTCCTCGATAGCATCGCTGGAATACCCGTTGGATTTTAAAAGTTCAGAAGCAGCATCTGTATCAAGATCATCTACAGTTTCAAAAGAATCTGCATCGGACAGAACCGATTGGAATGCTTCCTGCTTTGAATTTGCTTTTGCATTGGCGATCGGTTCTTTCGTAACTCCGTATACAACACCAAGGAGCAGTCCGGCGATGACGGTGATCGCAGTGAGAATGAATGCATTTTTAACTATTTTATTCATTACTTCTCTCCTCCTTTTCCAAATGGCTTTGGCAGGGTTGCCTTCTCGATCAGAGGAACGAGCAGGTTGCTGATGATGATCGCATAAGATACACCTTCGGCAGAACCTCCGAAAAGACGGAACAGACCCGTCAGACATCCAAGGCAGATACCATAGACGATCTTTCCCTTACTGGTGATCGGAGAAGTGACATAATCTGTTGCCATAAACCATGCACCGAGCATGAGTCCGCCACCGCATAAGTGTGCAGTAATGTACTGTGGGTCAAATCCATGACCGCCAAATAAAGAAATAAAAATGACAAATGTTAATATGTAAGTTCCGGGAATCCGCAGATCGATCACTCCCATAAGGATCAGGAACATTGCTCCGATCATCAGTGCGATGACAGAAGTTTCCCCGATCGTTCCACTGGTATTACCGATCAGCATTGCAAATGAATCTACAGATTCACCGGCTTTCAGATTCGCCAGAGGAGTTGGTCCTGTAACTCCGTCGTATACAAAATTTGTCATCTTTCCTGCAAAGCAGATCAGAAGAAAGCAACGTGCACCAAGAGCCGGGTTCATGAAATTCTGTCCCAGTCCTCCGAAGAGCTGCTTTACAACAATGATCGCAAAGAAAGCACCGACAACCCCCATCCACCACGGAAGTGTCGGAGGAAGATTCAGTGCGAGAAGCAATCCTGTGACTACTGCACTGAAATCTTTGATCGTGACCGGTTTATGCATGAGTTTCTCCCAGAGATATTCAGCCAAAACCGCTGCTGCTGTTGTTAGTACAATCAAAATCCACGCATTTTCATGCCGGAAATTCCAAATTCCAAAGAACGTTGCCGGAAGCAGGGAAATAACAACCATAAGCATAATATTACTGCTGGTTACTTTATCCCGGATATGCGGAGAAGATGATACATTATAATTTTCGTTCAATTTTATTCACCTCTCTTACTTTTTCTTCCTGTTGGCAAGTGTGATCTTACGCATAGAACCGATGGACTGTTTCAACTGACGCTTTGCCGGACAGACATAGCTGCAGGATCCACATTCCACACATTCCAGACCATTCCATGCCACAAAAGAAGCTTCATCTTGCCTTTTGGCGAAATCTGCCAGTCGGGATGGAATGATACGGCTTGGACATACATCGACGCATCTTGCACAGTTAATGCAGGCGGTCTCAGGACTCTTCTTTACAATATCTTCTTTGAAGGCAAGAAGTGAAGAAGAAGTTTTGGTGACCGGTGCATCCAGAGTGACCATGGCAAATCCCATCATCGGGCCTCCGGAGATCAGTTTCTCAGGTTCCTCAGTGAACCCGCCTGCCGCTTCAATCAGTTCCTTATGGCTGATGCCAAGCGGTACAAGGAAATTTCCCGGTTCAGCGACTGCATCACCGCTGACTGTCACCACACGTTCCATCAGAGGTTTCCCATTGATCACTGCATTATGAATCCCGATCAGAGTCTCTACATTGTCCACAATGCATCCTGCATCAGCAGGCAGCATGGATGCATTGATCGCACGTCCGGTGACGGCATAGATCAACTGTCGTTCAGCTCCCTGCGGATATTTGGTCATCAAAGCTTTCACATCCATTTTAGGTTCTTCAGAAACTGCATCCTGTAACTTCTGGATACAGTCCTTTTTATTATCTTCCACCGCAAAAATACCGCGTGCATTTGGGAACAGAGATAAAATAACACGCATTCCACTTACAAGATCTTCCGTATATTCAAGCATTCTGCGGTAATCAGCAGTGATATAAGGTTCACATTCAGCACAGTTTGCAATGATATATTCAATCTTGTCAGCATCTTTCGGGGAGAGCTTGACTCTGGTAGGAAAACCGGCACCTCCCATTCCTACAATACCGGCATCTCCTATTTTGGAAATGATCTCCTCGCGGGTCATTTCATTGAGAGGCTTAACCGGAGCATACTCTGCTTCCTGATATTCGCCATCATTCTGAATTACGATACAATCAACTTTTGTTCCGGTTGGATTAAAATGCTTTTCTAAAGCTTTTACTTTACCGGATACAGAAGAATATACCGGAGCAGAAACAAATCCTCCCGCTTCGGCGATCATTTGACCTTTTAAAACCTGGTCTCCTTTTTTTACCACCGGAACTGCCGGAGCACCGATATGCTGGGAGAGAGGATAGATGAGATCACCTGTCGGTAAAAGAGCTTTGATCGGCTGATCCTTTGAAAAACGTTTCCCGTCATCAGGATGTATTCCGCCTTTAAATGTCAAAAGTCCCATTTTACGCTTCCTTCCTTTCTTAGAAGTGAACTGAACATTACAGTACACTTTTCTTTTTTCACAAAGTCCATTTTACTAAAATATGTACTAAAAATCCAGTCGTATCAGCAGAATATTTGTCATGTATTAAAAAAGAGACAGCCGAAACCGACTGTCTCTTTAAAATATCTGCTTAATAAGACTTATGCTTCTGTCTCTTCGTCAGCATAGCCCTGAGAATCTGACTCAAGAGCCTTCATGCTCAGGCTGATCTTCTTTTCAGCTTCGTTCAGGTCAACAACCTTTGCTGTGATCTCCTGTCCGATGGAAAGAACATCAGATGGCTTATCAACATGATTTTTGGAGATCTGGGATACGTGAAGCAATGCATCTACTCCAGGTGCAAGTTCAACAAATGCTCCGAAATCTGTCATACGTGCAACTTTTCCTGTTACAACGTTGCCTACAGCAAAATCTTCTGCTGCATTTACCCATGGATTTGTCTCCGGGAACTTCAGGCTGAGTGCAATTTTTGTATCACGGATGTCTTTTACGAGAACTTTCAGCTCATCACCAACATGGAATACTTTCTTTGGATTATCAACACGTCCCCATGACATCTCTGAGATATGAAGAAGACCGTCAACACCACCAAGATCAACGAATGCTCCGAAATCTGTCACATTCTTAACAGTTCCTTCTACTGTATCGCCAACATGTAATTTAGCGAATAACTCTTTCTGCTTTTCAGCACGCTCAGCAACAAGAAGCTGTCTTCTGTCACCGATCACACGGTTTCTTCTCGGGTTGAACTCGCTGATTACAAACTCAATTTCCTGTCCCTCGTACTTGCTGAGATCCTTCTCATAAGAATCAGATACAAGGCTTGCAGGAATGAAGACTCTTACTTCATCAACTGTTGTACAGATTCCACCACCGAGAATCTGAGTAACTGTGGCTTTTAATACTTCATGATTTTCAAATGCTTCACGAAGTCTTTCATTTCCTTTTTCAGCAGCCAGTCTCTTGTATGTAAGAAGAACCTGACCCTCTCCGTCATTTACTTTCAGTACTTTGACAGTCATTGTATCACCAACATTGACTACGGTTGTAAGATCCAGTGACTGGTCATTGGAATACTCGTTCTTTGTAATGATACCATCAGCTTTGTATCCGATATTCAGGATGATCTCATCTGGCTTTACATCGATTACAGTTCCCTCTACGACCTCTCCATTGTGAATAGTTTTAAATGACTCGTCTAACATCTGTTCAAAAGATAATTCTGACATTATTTTGAACCTCCTCAATTATATTGTTGGGCGTGGATGCCCCTGCTGTAATACCTACTGTTTCCACTGACCCTAATTGATTCAAATCCAAATCGCCAAGTGTCTGTATATAGTACGTATTGTTACATGCTTTTCTGCATATTTCAAATAACTTCTGGGTATTGGAACTATGTTTGTCACCAATAACGATCATAGCATCCACCGTCTCTGCTATGCTCCGGGCTTCAGTCTGACGCTCCTTTGTAGCATTACAGATTGTATTTAAAACACTTACATCATAACTCTTTTTTTCAATAATTTCAACTAATTCTTTAAATTTATTGTAATTAAATGTCGTTTGTGCCACAATGCATATTTTCTGGTCTGCAGGGCAGGAAAAACTTTCTGCTTCTTCTACGTTTCGGATCACGCTGACCGGGGATTTTGCCCATCCCCGGATTCCCTGGACTTCCGGGTGATCGGGATTCCCGATGATAATGATACGATCCCCCTGTTCACTGTGCTTTTCTACGATCTTATGGATTTTCTTGACAAACGGGCAGGTTGCATCAACAATATGGATCCCTTTTTTTTCAAGTTCCTCGTAAACTCTTTTTTCTACACCGTGGGAACGGATAATAACGGTTCCTTCTTTCAGTGCAGCAAGATCCTCTTCACTTCTAATGACACGGACACCTCTTTTTTCCATATCTTTGACTACTTCTTCATTGTGGATGATCGGTCCGTAGGTATAAATTTTTTCATCGGTTCCGGTTTCAGTACATTTGTAAACTGTATCAACAGCTCTTTTTACTCCGAAACAAAATCCAGCAGATTCTGCTTTGATAATTTTCATCAGATTCTCCCGATCCTTTCTTATCTACAATGATCACAGATCGTACGCACTACTTCGTCGATCGTCATGTTGGAACTGTCAACGAGGATGGCATCTTCTGCCTGTTTCAAAGGAGCGACCTCTCTTGTCATATCCCGATGATCCCTCTCCTTAATATCCGTCATGATCTTTTCAAGAGTGATATGCTCTCCCTTTGCCGACAGTTCTTCATATCTGCGTTTTGCACGGGTTTCAACACTGGCAGTCAGGTAAATCTTTACATCAGCATCCGGCAGAATATTTGTTCCAATGTCCCTGCCATCCATAATTACGTCTTTTTCTCTGGCAAGAGAACGCTGGAGTTCAAGAAGCTTTGCACGGACTTCCGGGATTACAGAAGTTTTAGAGGCCATATTTCCAACCTTCTCAGTGCGAAGCTGTTCGGTGATATTTTCTCCGTTCAGGTAGATCTGCTGTATACCATTTTCGTATCCAATCGTAACTTTAGCATCATCACAGGCATCAATCACAGCTTTTTTATCATCACCGGAAAGTCCTTTTTTCAGAAAATGTACTGCAAGCCCGCGGTACATGGCACCAGTATCAACATAAATGTATCCTTTTTCTTTTGCAACCAGCTTTGCAATGGTACTTTTTCCTGCACCGGCAGGTCCATCAATCGCTACATTGTATCCCATAGTATAAGTATCCTCCGATTTTTAATATTTATTCAAATAATTTATCTTGTCCGGCACTGATCCCGGCAAGATAACCGGTAGACCAGGCAATCTGTAAATTATAACCACCGGTTACTGCGTCAAGATCCAGAACTTCTCCGGCAAAATAGAGATTTTTTATCAATTTTGATTCCATCGTACCCGGATCGATCTCTTTTACGGAAATTCCACCTTTTGTAATGATGGCTTCATTATATCCACGCAGTCCGGTCAGTGTCATATGAAAGTCTTTGATCAGCCGGAGCAGATTCAGGCGTTCTTCCTTTGTGATTTCATGAACCTTCTTTTCTTCTTCGATTCCCGAAAGTTCAATGATCACGGGACGTAATTTTGCTGGAAGTAAACTGTCAATAGCATTTTTAAACTGCTTATTATGGTTGGCTTCAAATTCCCGAAGCAGACGTTTATCCAACTGCTCTTCTGTCAGTGCCGGCTTAAGATCAATATGCAGTACCAGTTCTTTTTTTTCAAGCGTCTTTCCGACGATACTGCTTGCACTTAAGATAACCGGACCGGTTACTCCGTAATGCGTGAACAGCATTTCGCCAAATTCATCATAAAGCTTTTTTTTCCCATCTGTAATATGGATTTCGATATTTTTGAGGGAAAGTCCCTGCAGTTCTTTTGCATACCATTCTTTTACTTCCATTGGAACAAGAGAGGGGAAAAGTTCTGTTACTTTATGGCCGCAATTTCTGGCAAAACGATATCCGTCACCGGTAGAACCGGTAGAAGGATATGAAATTCCTCCGGTTGCAACGACGACTGCATCTGCAGTCATTTTTTTCCCGTTGGCAAGCCGTACTCCTTTTATTTCCCTTTCATTATTGATCAACAATTCTTTTACTTCGCAGTGAAGCTGCACTTTTACTTTTAAATGCTGCATCTCTCTTGCTAATGCTGCAATTACATCTGAAGAATGATCAGAAACCGGAAAGACCCGGTTGCCCCGTTCAATTTTAGTTGCTACACCTAGTTCTTCAAAAAAATGAATAACCTGATCATTTGTAAAGCTGTAAAAACCACTGTAAAGGAATTTGGGATTGCTGATGACGGCGGAAAATAAGTCTTCAATCTCAGATGCATTCGTTATATTGCAGCGTCCTTTTCCTGTGATGAAGATTTTTTTGCCGAGTTTTTCATTTTTTTCCAACAGAGTCACGTTCTGTCCGTTCCTGGCTGCAAAGATGGCTGCCATCATCCCGGCTGCACCACCTCCGACTACGATTACGTTACTCATGGCTTTTTTCTCCTTCCACGGTCACAGTATCACTGACATGATTTAATTCATCACTGCTGTAGACCTGATATTCTCCCCAGATTTCTTCTAAAGTTTCAAGCGTCGAAACTACTTCTTTCTGTTTCTTCATACATAAGGCAACAATCAGTGCATTTACAACGCTGAGTGGTGCAACAAGAGAATCTACAATAGAAGCCATATCACTTCTTGCGATCAGATTACAGGAAGAATACAGATTCATAGGAGAATGGATACTGTCTGTCAGGGTAATCACTTTTGCTTTCCGGTTGCTGGCAAATTCCAGTGCTTTCAGAGTACGCATAGAATAACGGGGAAAGCTGATCCCGATGATTACATCTTTTTCACCGATGCGGATAAGCTGTTCAAAAATCTCACTGGAGCTGTTGGTATTTACAGTTACAACATCCTCACATACAAGATTCAGATAAAATCCCATAAAAGAAGCCAAAGGTGCACAACTGCGGATTCCAACCACATAGATGCGTCTCGCATTGAGGATGGTATCTATGGCAAGATTAAAAGCTGCATGATCAATCGCACCGAGTGTAAGCTTGATCTTTTCTATATCAGACTGCAGTACCGTTTCAAGGATCTCACTCTGACTGATACGCCCGTAAGTGACTTCCATTCTCTGGATCGAATTGAGCTTATTGCGGACAAGCTCTTCCAGTGCTTTTTGAAATCCTGGGTATCCGCTGTATCCAAGCTGCGTGGCAAACCGGACGACAGTAGATTCACTGACACCGACAATCTCACCAAGCTTTGCGGCGGTCAGGAAAACTGCCTTATCATAATTGCCCTTCACGTAATCAGCCAGACGTTTCTGCCCTTTGCTCATTTTCCCATACCGGGCATCAATTCTTGAGATTAATTCATTGATATTATTTTCTGTAGTTTCTATTTCCATTTGATTATTTTCCTATTTTATTTTCTTCTGCTTTTTGCGTTATACAGCTCTGGTATAATGCTTTAACCATTCTTTTTCTGCTTCAGGCAGATAAGGACTGATCTTTTTATAGACCAGCTGATGATAGTTATTTAACTGCTCCCGCTCTTCGAAAGTCATCTGCTCAGGAAGCAATGCATCCAGATCAATGGGTACCAGGGTGAGAACTTCAAACTTCATAAACTGTCCATATTCATTGTGGTCTGCTTCGGTAACAAGAAGTTCATTTTCAATTCGGATCCCATGAGAATTTTTAATATAAAGCCCCGGTTCATCTGTGATCACCATATTTTTTTCAAAGGTCTGTGAAGGTGTCTTCCCTTCTTTCCAGCGGAAATTGATCGGTCCTTCATGGATGTTGAGCAGATATCCGACCCCATGGCCGGTTCCGTGGTTAAAGTTCAGTCCTTTCTTCCAAAATACTTCTCTTGCGATACAGTCTAGGTTAGTTCCGCTGCATCCATGAAGAAATATAGTGCTAGCAAGCCGCAGCATAGCACGTACAACAAGGGTAAAATGCTCTTTTTCTACCTGTCCTGCTTCACCAATGGCAACGGTTCTGGTAATATCGGTAGATCCCTGAAGGTAATGGCCGCCGGTATCTGTCATAAACAGCTTTCCTGGCTTAAGTTCTACATTACTTTCTTCATCGGCACTGTAATGAACGATCGCACCATGCTCCCCATAAGCACTGATCGGTGCAAAACTGGGACCGATAAATCCGTTCTGCATTGCACGAAATTCTTCCAGTTTCTGAGAGGCGGACAGTTCTGTGACAGGAAATTCTCCGCTATTCGTCTTGAGCCAGTACATGAATCTGGTATGGGCAATTCCGTCTTTTAAATGAGCTGCTTTCAGATTTTCTACCTGGACATCATTTTTTATGCATTTCATAAGGATCTCCGGATTCGGTCTGTCCACAACAGTCACAAATTCAGGTATCTTACGGTACAGGCTGTAGTTCATGATCCGGGAATCAAGCAGAACGGTCTGATTTTCGTTAAATTGGGACACAGTATCATAAATTTCTTCATAAGGATGCAGAATAATCTGCTGTTGAGCAAAAAGCTGCAAAAGTGTATCTGAAAATTTAGATGTATCAGCAAAAAGTTCAACTGAATCATTATAAACGATTGCATAAGAAAGAACAAGAGGACAATAGGCAATATCATTTCCCCGGATATTAAAAAGCCAGGCAATATCATCAAGACTTGAAAGGATATGCGTATCACATCCATATTCTTTCATTTTCAAGCGTACACGGGTCAGTTTGGATTCAATACCCTCTCCGGTATACTGATCTTCAAGCAAAAATGCCGGTTCAGAAGGAAGATCCGGTCGATCTGTCCAAATTTCAGATGCAAGATCCTGCAAAAAGTTTACAGATGCATGATTCTGCTCTGCGAGCTGACGGTAGGACGTTCCTTCTTCATAGCTGATAGTTCTTCCGTCAAAACCGAGAATCTGTCCTTCCTGAAGCTCTTTCTCAAGAAATTCTTCAATCGAGGGAACTCCGGGTTCACCGGATCTGTAAAGATCAATCCCACTGCCTGCTAATTGCTGCTCTGCCTGGATAAAATAACGTCCGTCTGTCCAAAGTCCGGCCTTTTTACTGGTAAAAACGGCTGTTCCTGCAGAACCGGTGAATCCGGTCATATATTCACGGAATTTGAAATAATCTCCTACATACTCACTATGATGAAAATCTGCCGTAGGAATAATATAAATATCAATACCCTTCTGTGCCATCGAACTGCGAAGGGCATTGATCCTCTTTTGAATATTCATGCCAATTACCTCCCGATATGCATATAATTATATGATACCACCAAAAAGAAATGCTTACAAATAAAAAAGAAAAGATACAGAGCAGTACAAAGAAGAGATGCAAAACGGTATTCCCGTTTTGTATCTCTTCTTTGCATGTCTGAGTATGCAAGAGAACCTGCCGATGGCAGGTTCTCTGTTCTCTGTGTTAATTCGGATTTTATAATTAGACTGGATAAGCTCCATTCTCTGTGTCAGCTACTGTAGCATCAACTTTTGTCTGCTGAGCCTGTCTGTATTTGAAGAAATCAACAGCAACCTGTGGGAATAATGCATATGTCAGCACATCCTCATCCTGCTGAATCCACTGCTTGCACTCTTCACGGAGTGTATCAAGCTCATCCGGGATCAGATCTGCCGGACGACACGTGATCGGTTCTACATCACCGAGAGCTTTCTTCTGAAGTTCCGGATCAACCGGTTTTGTTGTCTTTCCGTATTTTCCTGCGAGAACATCTTTTGTTTCTTTTGTAACCATCTTATAACGTTCACCCATCAATACGTTAAATACTGCCTGAGTTCCAACGATCTGTGAAGAAGGTGTAACCAGTGGCGGCTCACCAAGATCTTTACGGACACGCGGTACTTCCTCAAGAACTTCATAGAACTTGTCTTCAGCACCCTGCTCTTTTAACTGGGATGTAAGGTTGGAAAGCATTCCTCCCGGTACCTGGTACAGAAGAGTTTTGATATTTACACCAAGGTTCTTAGGATTCAGAAGCCCGCTCTCAAGAGCATCGTCACGGATTGGACGGAAGTAATCAGCAATCTCAGCAAGAAGATTCTGATCCAGTCCTGTATCGTAAGGTGTTCCCTTGAATGTCTCAACCATAACTTCTGTTGCCGGCTGGGATGTTCCAAGCGCAAATGGTGACATAGCTGTGTCGATGATATCAACGCCAGCCTCTACTGCTTTCATGTATGTCATGGAAGCAACACCGGATGTATAGTGAGAATGAAGATCGATCGGGATCTTAACAGTCTCTTTCAGGGCCTGAACAAGCTCAGTAGCCTTGTACGGAACAAGAAGTCCTGCCATATCTTTGATACAGATGGAATCTGCACCCATATCCTCGATACGTTTTGCAAGGTCTGTCCAGTAATCCAGTGTGTAAGCATCTCCAAGTGTGTAAGCCATTGCAACCTGTGCATGTGCTTTTTCCTTGTTTGCTGCCTTTACAGCTGTCTGAAGGTTACGAAGGTCATTCATACAGTCAAAGATACGGATGATATCGATACCGTTAGCTGCGGATTTCTGTACAAAGTACTCTACTACATCATCTGCATATGGACGATATCCAAGGATATTCTGTCCACGGAACAGCATCTGAAGTTTTGTATTTTTGAAGCCGTCGCGGAGTTTACGAAGTCTTTCCCACGGATCCTCTTTCAGGAAACGTAAGGAAGCATCGAAAGTAGCACCGCCCCAGCACTCAACTGCATAGTAGCCGACTTTATCGAGCTTATCAATGATCGGAAGCATCTGCTCTGTGCTCATACGTGTAGCGATCAGGGACTGATGAGCGTCACGCAGGATCGTTTCCACAACTTTCACAGGTTTTTTCTCTATTTCTGCCATAATTATTCTCCTTACAAAATTTTATAAGACGATGGATCAGACGCCAAAGATAGCCATGAATGTACCGGCAGCAACAGCTGTACCGATAACACCGGCAACGTTCGGTCCCATCGCATGCATCAGCAGGAAGTTTGTAGGATCTGCCTCAGCACCAACCTTCTGGGATACACGTGCTGCCATAGGAACCGCAGATACACCTGCAGAACCGATCAACGGATTTACTTTTCCCTTAGTAATCCAGCACATCAGTTTACCGAACAGTACACCTGCCGCAGTACCGAATGCAAATGCTATGAGACCGAGGATAACGATCTTGATCGTATCAAGGTTCAGGAATGCTTCCGCACTTGTTGTAGCACCTACAGACGTACCAAGAAGGATAACTACGATATACATCAGAGCATTAGAAGCTGTCTCTGTCAACTGTCTTACTACGCCACACTCTTTGAACAGGTTACCAAGCATCAGCATACCAACCAGTGGAGCTGTTGTAGGAAGGATCACGCAGACAACGATCGTAACAATGATCGGGAACAGGATTCTCTCCAGTTTGGAAACCGGACGAAGCTGATCCATTTTGATCTTTCTTTCCTTCTCTGTTGTAAGAAGTTTCATGATCGGTGGCTGGATGATCGGCACAAGTGACATATAAGAATATGCCGCTACAGCGATTGGTCCCATGATAGCTGTCTGCTGCAGTTTACCTGCAAGGAAGATAGATGTCGGACCGTCTGCACCTCCGATAATAGAGATAGCTGCTGCTGCCTTGTCGGAAAATCCAAGAGCCATCGCTCCAAGATAAGCGGCAAAGATACCAAACTGTGCTGCTGCTCCGAGAAGAAAACTCTTCGGATTCGCAATCAGCGGACCAAAGTCTGTCATAGCTCCGACTCCGAGAAAAATCAGAGAAGGAAGGATCGACCACTCGTCAAGCTGATAAAAGTAATACAGAAGTCCACCTGTACCGTTTGCTGCATCTTCAGCATGAAGCATAATATCCGGATAGATATTTACAAGCAACATACCAAAGGCAATCGGAACAAGAAGCAATGGCTCAAAGCCATGGTGGATTGCCAGATAGAGAAACACGCAGGCAACAGCGATCATGATCAGGTTACCAAAAGTCAGATTCATGAACGCGGTCTGATCTACGAGGTTTCCCAGCGTATTTGAAATATATTCCATTTGTAAAACCTCCTGGTTCAGTAACTAGTTTAATGTAGCGAGTACGGCTCCTGATTCAACAGCATCACCTACTGCAACATCAATGCTGGCAATAGTTCCTGCTTCCGGGGCAACAACCGGGATCTCCATCTTCATGGCCTCGATCACGATTACAGTATCTCCAGCCTGTACACTCTGACCAACGGATGTAGGAATCTGGAATACTTTTCCGGCTGCACCGGCTTTTACCTGGATACTTCCTGCACCTGCTGCCGGAGCTGCTTTTGGAGCTGCCGGAGCAACAGCCTTAGGAGCTGCAACTGGTGCTGCTGTCTGAACTGCACCTGCACCATTTTCTTCAACTGTTACATCATATACATTTCCGTTTACTGTAATTGTATAATTCTTCATTTTCATATCCTCCTGATTAATTCCATTTATTTGATTTTCTTCTCTTGATAGAACGAACTACGAAACCATCTGTAGAAGTTCCTTCTGAAGCTGCGATTGCTGCTGCAATAACTGCTGCAAGTTCGCCGTCATCCGTACCTGCTGCCTGTGGTGCAGATACTGCAGGTGCCGGAGCTGCCTGTACAGGTGTTTCCTTCTTCTCTTCTGCAGCTTTTCCTTTACCGGAAAGCTTCTTCTGAAGCTTCGGAATGAATCCAAGCAGATAGATAATAAATGAAATGAAAATCAATACAACAAATACAGTTCCCATTCCAAGGATTGTATTTAATCCGGCTTTTTTAAGGATTTCTCCTGTTGTATAATGTGCGGATACTGTCATGCTCTCCATATCGCTCTTCTCATTGAATGTGAAAGCAATCTCAGCATCTCTGTCCTCAAATTTACCTTCGGATGAAAGTGTTGCACCATCATGGCTGACTTTCATTGTCCAGTCACCATGCTCAATATAAGCGCCACATTCTTCCTGAGAAGCCTTCCAGCTTTCGATCATAGTCAGGAAATCCGATCCATCGATCGGTAACTGTGCCTGTAAAAGAGTAATATCAAGATTCAGATCTCTCAGATTCTCGTAATAATCCATATCTTCTTCAGACATAGAACTGAATGCACTGATGATTGTATCTGCATACTGCTCCATTGTCGTCTGATCATACTCTGTCGTCTCAGACTTACCACATCCCGTAAAGCTAAGGACGAGAATGAGGATAAGTCCTAATAAACTGATTTTTTTCTTCACTTCGCCTCACCTCACTAAACCGTACCGTGCTTTTTGTCCGGACGATTCTCTCTTTTTGTGAACAGCATTTCAAATGCACCGATCACATATTTTCTGGTGTCTGCAGGTTCGATGATGGCATCAACATATCCTCTGGCTGCTGCTGCGTTCGGACTGGACTGCAGTTCTTTATATTTTGCTGCTTTTGCACTCTGAGTATCTGCATCAGCATCTGGATACATAATCTGTGCTGCAAGTTTTGCATCCATCATACCGATTTCTGCTGTCGGCCATGCATATACAAGATCAGCACCAACTGATTTGCTGTTCATTGCTACATAAGCACTTCCAAATGCTTTTCCTACGATCACATTTACTTTCGGAACAGTCGCATTTGCAAATGCATAAGTCAGTCTGGCAACAGCCTTGGCCATGTTCTTCTCAGACTCTACAGTTGCAGCAAAGCCTGCTACATTTGTCAGCGTCAGAACCGGGATAGAGAATGCATCACAGAAATTAACGAAATCTGCTGCTTTTGCACATCCGTCAACAGTAAGTCCAGCATCAAATTCAGCCTCTGTCTCAGCATCAGCTCCGTATACTTTGGAACGGTTGGCAACGACACCTACAGTCTGTCCATTCAGACGGATAAAGCCTGTAACCATCTCTTTTGCATAATCTTTCTTTGTCTCTACAAGAATGCCATTATCAGCAATCTGTGCAAGTGCGATTGCTGTATCTTCTGATGCATTTGCGATATCAGCACATACACGGTTCAGATCATCTGTACACTCTTCATAAGACATATCGTCTTCATAATTGGCAGGAATCATGCATACAAGTGAACGAATCTGTCCGAGAATCTCTGCCTCTGTACCGATACCATCTACAAGACCAGCCGTCTTGCTCTGATAAGCGGCACTGGCTGTATTACATCTGGAAATTTCATTTCCTTCCAGTGCATTCGGAGAATTAACAAATAATTTTCCATCGTTTTCTTCCATAAATGTGAAGTCTGCAAGACCCGGCACGATTGCAAGTCCGCCTCCGCACATACCGAAAATAGCTGTTACCTGCGGAATCACTCCGGATGCGAGTGCCTGTTTCTGATAAAGACTTCCAAATGCCTCAAGTGCATCTGTTGCTTCCTGAAGTCTTAATCCGGCACAATCGATCAGACCGATAACAGGTGCTCCCATCTTCATTGCCATATCATAGATCCGTGCGATCTTTTTCGCATGCATCTCTCCGATAGCTCCGCCGAGAACATCAGCATCCTGACTATATACATAGACAAGATTACCATCGATCACTCCGTATCCGGTAATAACACCGTCTGAAGGAGCCGCCTTCTCCTGCATATTGAAATCGGTACTTCTTGCTGTAACAGCACCACCAATTTCAACAAAGCTTCCCTCATCAAGCAATGTGGCAATACGTCTGCTTGCTGAGTTTCCTGTTGCATTGTAGCTCATATTTTAGCCCTCCATAGTTATAAAATATTTAAAATAAACCAAAATTTCTGCCTATTCTAGTATATACTAGCGTTCCCCAAATTTCAATTCTAAATTTGCGGAAACTGACAATTTTTTCACATAGAAAATTTGTATTTGTTGGGGTGATACGCTTAGAAGACATACAAATTCTTGGTGGCGAAGCGGACGCGGAAAGCAGAGATATTCCTTCGCGGTGCAGGCCCGCTTTACCTCAGCCCGTTGACCGTTTGTAACTCGAAAGTGGAAATCTTCGTGCAATGGCACTCGATTTACTTTCTCTAACAAACGCTGCAAAGTGTCTTCGGAACGCTCCCTGCTAATGCACCTGCTCAGGAACACCCTGCTTTCCGCTGACCATCTCGATAAG
>OCPR01001223.1_pt1 | contig 17815 bp, 17 predicted proteins | sample 1538611 | NCBI WGS metagenome assembly OCPR01 (sample SAMN04571711, study PRJEB22368) | human gut metagenome | biome: human gut; material: stool | host: Homo sapiens | place: Luxembourg | collected 2012-09-28
AAAAGCGGTAATACGGTTCCAACCTTACTGGCAGTTATTACAATATTACTTTTTTTATATTTCTATGGTGCTTATTTTATAAAGCGTTTTGAAAGAGGAAAAGGATATTATAAGAAAATTCTCTGGATAGATGACTGGTGTAGCAATTTTTACAGGCATATTAATATTTCGTATATAGCAGGAGCGTTTATATATATTGTTATATTCACGTTTTCCTTTGAAATTATTGATACGCTGCCCATTGTGCAAAAAGAAAATTATCCGTATGATCTGGTATGGGGAGCAAATAAAACGGACAAAGATTTTTTGAACAAATTAGAAAGGAAATATGGAATTGAAGTGAAATGTATTCCGGATATACGGGTTACAGCAGGTGACTATGGAGAACATACAGGAATATCGGCTTCGGAATATCAGAAACTTACAGGTGAAAAACTGAAATTGCATAATCATGAAATATATGTTGTGTATCAACGAAATAAAGCGGAATACGGAACACTTGGAATAGATTACGGAAAAAAAGAACCGAGATTGTATATAGGAAATTCGGATGCGGATATCTGGGTGTATACGATGCGGGTTATGCCCGGTAATCAATTTACACGAGATTATAAGATTGTTGGCACTACAAACAGAATTATAACCGGTAATTTTAAAAGCAGACAATTAGAAGAAAGTGGAATAAAAGGAAAGGTTTTTGAAGAGATTATTGTATTTTCAGATGCAGAATATGAAAGAATCAGTAAAACAGCCAGAGGGTCTGATTTAACAGTTGCAATCAATATTCCTCAAAATTATAACCGGGCAGTAAATGATATATATAAATATGCAGAGAAAAATTCACAGGTGAACTTTTTTGATTATAAATATGGTAATCTGATTTATGAGAAAAAAGAGCTGATCGTAGAAGAACAAGAAGCAAATATGTTAAAAGTAAGTGCAATGATAATTAACATTATCACATTGGCTATTTGTATTATATTTACTTTGTACAATAATATTGCAAGCTATAAAAATAAAATGAGATGGAAATACACATTCTTTTATCGAATGGGAATGAACAAGGTAAAAATGAAAAGACATCTGAATCGGGAAATATTACTTACCACAGAGATTGCATGTATAAGTAGTATTCCATTTGCATTTATTATGGTTTTGATAAAAATATTGTATAAGGATTTAAGCATATATTGGACGATACGTTATATAGGAGAAAGCTTACTGGTAGTTGTTGTGTTGACAATAGTCATCCATTTCATGGTATATGGTATGGCGAATAACGTTAAAAAACAGATTGAAAGGAGCATTCAAAATGAGCAGTGATATTATATTGGATGTCAGAAAACTTGAAAAAAATTACAATACGACAACGCATGAAGGAAAAGAAAATATTTATTCTGTTTTAAAAGGAATATCTTTTCAAGTTCATAAAGGAGAGTTCATAAGTATTATGGGAAGTTCAGGATGTGGAAAAACCACACTTTTGAAAATCCTTGGAATGCTTAGTGAGCCAAGTAAAGGAACTGTATTATATAAAGGAAAGGATATACAGGAAATCTATGGAGAAAATCTTGCCAGGATACGAAGAACGGAGATTGCGTTCGTATTCCAAGATTACTATTTGATGAATAGTCTCACTGTAAAAGATAATATTATGCTGCCATTGATTTTGAATGAAAATGATTTGAAAGAAGGCATTAAATCTGTTAAAAAAATAGCTGCGGAATTTGGTATAGCCAGCTTATTGAATAAATATCCATATGAATTGTCAGGAGGTGAAAAACAAAGAACAGCCATTTGTAGAGCAATGATAGAAAATCCGGAATTGATACTGGCTGATGAGCCGACCGGAAATCTGGATTCGAATACTTCTTTGCAGGTGATAAAGACATTGGTTCACATTAATGAAACATTAAATAAAACTGTAGTAATGGTAACACATGATCCTAAAATGGCAAGTTATGGTAAAAAAACATTTTTTCTAAAAGATGGAGTGATATTAGATTCTCTGATAAAGAAAGAATCAAATGAAAAATATTATGAAAAAATTTTAAATAAAATGGTTCAGATATAAAGTAACAGCAGGTTGAAAAAAGGTTAGGGTTAAGGTATTATGAAATAGTTAGTGAGTATGTTAACGCTAGTGAGGAGTGAAAGCATGAAAGTTAATAAAAACATGGTTTCTGGTAATTCAGCAATGTTGGTTTTAAAACTTTTGTCGGAAAAGGATATGTATGGTTATGAGATGATTGATACTCTGGCAAAAAGATCAAATAATATTTTTGAACTTAAAGTAGGTGCATTGTATCCAATGTTGCACGGAATGGAGCAGTCAGGATATTTGGAATGTTATAATCAGGAAGTTAACGGGAAATTACGTAAATATTATCGTATTACACCGAATGGGAAAAAATATCTGGAAAGAATGATTGAAGAGTGGAATGCATATAGAAATGCATTGAATGACGTACTATGTCAGACAGTATAAAATTATTGAAAAAAGAATTATAGTCACACAGCCCGTGAGGAAACCTTCCGGGCTGTGATTTTTTTATTCCTCAATAATATGAATCTCCAGATAATCGAAATCAATCGAATCTACAAAGTTATCCTGATAGAATCTTGTCTTATCGTGTCGCTTGAATTCATCAATATTATGATCCAGCCAGATTGGCTTGCTGAGATCGAACTCATAACAGATCGAATCCAGCGCATTAAAAATCTTGTGTGTTCTGGTGTCGTCCGTATCATCGCAGATTACGGTGTCGCGCAGCATATGATTGTCTTTAAATTCTTTTCCCCATAAACGGAACATATGAAGTCCTCCTGTTCGTGTATATATTTGGATTTTCAGATTGGAAAATCTAAAGAATATTACAATTTGATATTCCAAGTATACAGGGAATAAAACACAAAGTAAAGGCGGAAAATTGTCGTAAAAAAAACAATTCTTGTTTTCTGCTCAAGTGTATGATACACTCGTGACATGTGACAAGACACATGTAAATGCAAACGAAACATCTGTAAATCAGCATTGTTCGACAAAAAATAGCAGATAAGGAAGGACGAGGAGAACGTTATATGGAAAAAGTAAAGAAAGTATTAGACCGCATCTTCATTGAAGGCTTAAGCGCTATGGCGCACGGTCTGTTCGCAACACTGATCATCGGCACGATCATCCAGCAGATTGGAACATTTATGGGTGGAAATATTGGAGAGATGATCTTTATCGCAGGGAAACTTGCAGCATCCCTTACCGGAGCGGGTATCGGTGTGGCAGTAGCCTATAAGTTCAAAGAAGCACCGTTGGTAGTCGTATCGGCAGCAACCGCCGGAATGGCAGGGGCATTTGCAAGCAGTATTCTGGCAGGAAAGGTATTCGTAGACGGAGCCATGGTATTTGCCGGACCGGGAGAACCGCTGGGGGCATTTATTGCCGCATATGTAGGTATTTTCTTCGGTCATATGGTATCCGGAAAGACGAAGGTAGATATCCTGGTGACTCCGGTTGTGACGATTGGAAGTGGATGTCTGGTAGGATTTCTGATCGGACCACCGATCTCGGGATTCATGAGCTGGCTTGGTTCACTGATCAACTGGGGAACAGAACAGCAGCCGTTCCTGATGGGAATTATCGTATCTGTACTGATGGGAATGATCCTGACACTGCCGATCAGTTCAGCAGCACTTGGTGTAATCCTGAATCTGTCCGGTCTGGCAGCAGGTGCGGCAACGGTTGGATGCTGCTGTAATATGGTAGGATTTGCCGTGGCAAGTTATCGTGAGAATAAAGTCGGAGGACTTCTGGCACAGGGAATCGGAACTTCGATGTTACAGGTTCCGAACATTGTGAAGAAGCCGGTGATCTGGCTTCCGGCAATTATATCAAGTGCAATCCTCGGACCTGTCGGAACGATGGTACTCCACATGACGAACAATGCGACCGGTTCCGGTATGGGAACCGCAGGATTAGTGGGACAGATCATGACATGGCAGACGATGATCCAGACAGAGTCTGCACAAATGGTGCTGATCAAGATCTTACTGATCCAGATTGTGCTTCCGGCGGTTGTGACACTTGGTGTTTCAGAATTCATGAGAAAGAAAGACTGGATCAAAATGGGAGATATGAAGCTGGAATTTTAAATTGTTATATTTAAATTGTTGTGTGTAAAAAACATGTACGAAAAATGACAGGGTAAAAAAACTTCATAATACAATGTAAAGAGTGCCTGGAAAACTGCGGTTAGTAGATTTCCAGGCATTTACATTTCTGGCTCAAACGATTATAATGTCCAATAGAATAAAAATGAGTTCAGTTTTTACATAGATTTTTAGGAGAAAGCAGGTAGAAAGTTATGATGGGCACAGGCAGAATTCATATGTATTACGGAGATGGCAAAGGAAAGACGACAGCAGCAGTAGGGCAGGCAGTCAGAGCCGCTGGATATGGACTTCAGGTGCTCTTCTTCCAGTTCCTGAAAGACAATTCTTCGAACGAAAGAAAGATTCTGGAAGCAGTACCGGGGATCACCTGTCTTCCGGGACGTGATCAGGTGAAGTTTGTAAGCCGGATGAACGGGGATGAGAAAGCGGAACTACGTCATTATAATAATAAGGCACTGGATGAGATCGTGAAGTTCTGCACGAATTTTGACGTGCTGGTGCTGGATGAAGCATTGTGTGCAATCCATCTGAATGTCTTAAGTGAAGAGAAGATCAGAAGTTTTCTGGAGCACAAGCCGCGCGGACTGGAGATCATTCTGACAGGACATGAGGTGTCTCAGGATATGCTGGATCTTGCGGATTATGCAACGATGATGATGAAGGTGAAGCATCCATATGACCGTAAGGTGCTTGCAAGAGAAGGAATTGAATTCTAATAATAAATTTGTTGAAGAAGCTGTCAGAAGATGGCTTCTTTTTTGTCATCATGCGTTCGGAAAGAGCTGTCAGGATATGTAAAAGAAACTGCCATATATTTGTAAAAAGCAAGTATAATCTTTCTAAAATAAATGTGAAAAATATGACATATTAGCAGTGCTTATGGTATAATATTAACAGTGCTGGTTTAACTCTTCGGTAAGAGAGGAGAGAGAACATTTATATGGAAAATACGATGAAGAACTATGAGGATGTCGACAGTTGGAAGACGATCATGTTCCTGTATAATTCAGCATTAAAAGAAGTGGGGACAAAGCTGGAGATACTGAACGATGAGTTCCAACATGTGCATAAATACAATCCGATAGAACATATTAAGACAAGAATCAAGACACCGGAAAGTATTGTAAAGAAGTTACGCAGATACGGATACGAGATATCGATCGAGAATATGGTAAAGTATATCAATGATATCGCAGGGGTACGTCTGATCTGTTCCTTTACATCGGATATTTACCGGTTGGCAGAGATGATCGGTAATCAGAGTGATCTGAAAGTATTGTCGATCAAAGATTATATTAAGAACCCAAAAGAAAGTGGATATAAGAGTTACCATATGCTGGTATCCGTACCGATATTTCTTTCTGACAGCGTTGTGGATACCAAGGTAGAGATCCAGATCCGTACGATCGCCATGGATTTCTGGGCAAGTCTGGAGCATAAGATTTATTACAAATTTGAAGGGGATGCACCGGATTATATCAGCAAGGATTTGAGAGAATGTGCAGAGATGGTATCGACTCTGGATGAGAAGATGCTGTCGCTGAATGAAGCAATCCAGGAATGTCTGGAGAAGCAGGAAGAGTTAAATATAAGTACAAAGACAAAAGAGAGTAACAGGCAGGACCAGCGGGTTCTGCAGGGATTAGACTAATGAATGTATAACGAATGCAGGAGGCACTGCTGCAAGCAGTGCCTTTTAGCGTCAAGTGTTCGGAAGAAGCTGTCAGTGTCAGATTTCCGTAGGATGATATATAGAAATGATCTATATATCAAAACTACATATTAATATTCCCTATTTGAAACCCGGAGTAGTTATTTATATAATGAAAAGTAAGAGAAAAGCTTGGAGTATAAATAAAAATAAAGGAGCCGGGGAATCAATGTTTATAGATACACATATGCACGAAATGACCTGTTCAAAAGACAGTTTCCTAAAATTAGAAGAGATGGTAGAAATTGCCAGAAAGAAAGGTCTCGGTGCAATCTGCATCACAGACCATGATGATATGGGACTGAAAGAATACGCAGCAGAATATTCGAAGAAGACAGGATTCCCGATCTTTGTGGGAATCGAATTCTTTTCTCTTCAGGGCGATATCATTGCGTTTGGAATAGAGGAATATCCGGATGAGAGGATTCCGGCACAGGATTTTATTGATCTGGTGAAAGCGCAGGGCGGCTTCTGCTTTGCGGCACATCCGTTCCGCAATAATAACAGAGGACTGGAAGGGAACTTACGGACGGTCAAAGGTCTGGACGGACTGGAAGTCTTAAATGGAAGCACGTCTGTAGAGGCATGTCAGAAGGCAGCAAGGTATGCACAGGAACTTGGTCTTTGTACCATGGGTTCCAGTGACTGCCATGTACCGGAGAAAGTTGGTGTGTGCGCGACCTGGTTTCCGGAAAAAGTAAATACGATGGAAGAGTTCATGCGGGCTCTGAAAAAAGGTGGTATGAAACCTGCGTATTATGAGGAGGGTGCATATCACGTACTGGAGGTACAAGAGTATGGGAATGGCTACCCGGAGGTAGGATTCTAAGGATAGACGTTTTCAGGCTTTTATATAATAATTCTATAAATTATATATTTACCTTTTCCATAAATAATGATAGAATGAATCTATATGTGTTGATTGTGGAAATGGTGACAGAAAGGTGGAATCATTATGATTACAGTTAATGCTATGGGAGATAATTGCCCAATCCCGGTTATCAAGACCAAAAAGGCAATGGCTGCACTGACAGGACCGGAGACAATTGAAGTTCTGGTTGACAATGAGATCGCAGTGCAGAACGTAACAAAGATGGCATCTAGCTCAGGAGGAAAAGTAACTTCTGAAAAATTGGGGGATGCTGAATTTAAAGTTACGATTGAAATGGAAGGAGCACCGGCAGCAGACGAAGCAGAAGCAGTATGCGCACCGGATGCAAGAGACAATACAGTCGTTGTCGTTTCTTCTGACCGTATGGGATCTGGAAATGATGAATTAGGAAAAGTTCTGATCAAAGGATTTATCTTTGCAGTGACACAGCTTGATACACTGCCAAAGACAATGCTTTTCTATAATGGAGGAGCAACTCTGACAACAGAAGGTTCTGATTCTCTGGAAGATCTGAAATCTCTGGAAGCACAGGGAGTAGAGATTATGACATGTGGAACCTGCCTGGATTATTATGGTCTGAAAGACAAGCTTGCAGTTGGTACAGTAACGAACATGTACAGCATTGTTGAAACGATGGCAAAAGCAGGAAGAATCGTCAGACCATCATAAATTTAGTTACATACCTGGATATAAAGCCGGATTCCTGAAGAAAGATACAGGAGTTCCGGCTTTCTTGTACTACTGCGTATGTATAATGAATACAAAAAGTCTGTATGACAGATCATGGACTGTACTGCCTCTGAAAAAGGTATGAAAAACAGGAGGAGTAGAAAGAATGAAATCAGATGTAAAATTAACGAGTTTAAGCAAAACAGCAGGTTGAGCGGCCAAGATTGGTCCGGAGACCCTTGCTCAGGTTCTGAGTAAGCTGCCAAAATTTGAGGATGACAATTTAATAGTAGGAATCGAGACTTCCGATGATGCTGCCATCTACAAAGTGACAGATGATATTGCGATGATTCAGACGGTTGATTTCTTTACTCCGATCGTGGATGATCCATATATGTTCGGACAGATCGCCGCTGCGAACTCGCTCAGTGATGTGTGGGCGATGGGAGGAGAGCCGGCAGTAGCCCTGAACATCGTAGGTTTCCCGAACTGCCTGGATCCGGCGATCCTCGGCGATATCCTTGCGGGAGGTGCAGACAAAGTAAAAGAAGCAGGTGCAGTATTAGTCGGAGGACATTCGGTACAGGATGATGAACCGAAGTACGGACTCTGCGTATCAGGATTCGTTCATCCGGATAAGATCTTTAAGAACTACGGCTGCAGACCGGGAGATATATTGATTCTTACAAAACAGATCGGAAGTGGTATTGTGAATACTGCGATCAAAGCAGAGATGGCATCGCCATCGGCGATCCGCGAAGCACAGACGGTCATGGCATCCTTGAATAAGATAGGCAAGCAGGTTGTGGAAAAGTATGATGTTTCCGCATGTACGGATATCACGGGATTTGGATTGCTTGGACATTGTGTGGAGATGGCATCGGCAAGTGATGTGACATTTGAACTCAGTGTACATGACATTGCGTATCTTCAGGATGCATACGATTATGCGAAGATGGGCCTTGTTCCGGCAGGTGCTTATAAGAATAAGCGATATTCGATCAATCAGGTGGAAGTTGGTTCGGTAGAAGAGACATACTTAGATCTTCTCTATGATCCACAGACTTCCGGCGGACTTCTCATCAGTGTTTCACCTAAGGAATACGAGAATATGATGAGAGATTTTAAAGCATCAGGACTGGATACAACCGTTTCCGTAATCGGAACAGTTGCACCAAAGAGTGATAAGCTGATCCGGTTATTCTAAAAATATGAAGTCATAAAAGAATGACAGAATGGAGAAGCATAATGAATAAAAATATATTATACCGGAGTATTCCGAAAGTAGATATTCTTCTGGCGGATGAAGGAATCAAAGTATTGATCGAGACCTACAGCCGCGAAAGTGTGATGGAAGCCATCCACAGTGAGATGGGAAAGCTCCGTGCATTTATCGGAACATGCGATGATGAAGAAAAAGCAAAACGCCAGATCGCATTATTGAATGAAAATATAGCAAAAGCCGTTGCAGCAATGCATACACCGAATATGAAAAAGGTGATCAACGGAACCGGAACGATCCTGCATACGAATCTCGGACGTGCACCGATCAGTTATGAGCACATGATGAGAGCAGCAGAGATCGTCAGCGGATATTCCAATCTGGAATATAATCTGGAAGCAGGAAGAAGAGGAGAGCGTTATTCGCATTTTGAAAAGCTGCTGTGTAAGCTTACCGGAGCAGAGGCTGCTATGGCGGTTAATAATAACGCATCTTCGGTACTTCTGATCTTAAGTTCTCTGGCAAAGGGCGGGGAAGTGATCGTATCCCGAGGGGAACTGATTGAGATCGGCGGGAAGTTCCGCATCCCGGATGTAATGGAACAGAGTGGTGCAAGTCTTGTGGAAGTCGGAACGACGAACAAAACACACTATGAAGATTATGAAGAAGCAATCACAGAAGATACGAAAGCACTTCTGAAGGTACACACCAGTAACTACCGTATCGTTGGATTTACGGAAAGTGTAGGGATTGATGAGCTGGTACCGATTGCAAAAGAACACGAGATCCCGGTCGTGGAAGATCTCGGAAGCGGTGTGCTGATCGATCTGGAAAAATATGGCCTGACACATGAACCGACGGTACAGGAATCCATTGCTCATGGAGCCGATGTGGTATGCTTCAGCGGTGATAAACTTCTTGGAGGACCGCAGGCGGGAATTATTATCGGTAAGAAGAAGTACATCGATATGATGAAGAAGAACCAGCTCACCCGTGCACTTCGTATTGATAAGTTTACGGCAGCAGCACTGGAAATGGTTCTGATGGAATACCTGTCAGAAGAGACAGCCGTTCAGAATATTCCGGTATTGCGTATGATCGCAACACCGCTGGAAGAGATCGAAAAAGAAGCCAGAAGCTTTGTACGTATCTTGCGCCATACAGAAATGGATGCGAAGATCCAGATGGTATCCTGTGAATCACAGATCGGAGGAGGTTCCCTTCCACTTGAACGCATGGAAAGCCGTGCAGTTGCAATCCAGCCAAATAGCATGAGTGTTGCAGAGATGGAAGAGAAGATGCGTCATCTGGAGATCCCGATCATTCCGAGAACGATCAATGACAGTATCTGTCTGGATGTCAGAACGATCGAACACAAGGATTATAAGATGATTGCAGCAGAGCTTGCAGAATTATTAGGAAAGAAAGAAGAACGGTAGGTGCGAAGAAGGCTATGAAGAATATTATTATCGGAACGGCCGGACACATTGATCATGGCAAGACGACACTGATCAAAGCACTGACCGGAAGAAATACAGACCGCTGGGAAGAAGAACAGCGCAGAGGAATTACGATTGACTTAGGATTTACGTATTTTGACCTGCCGGGAGGAGATCGTGCGGGAATCATCGACGTACCTGGACATGAGAAATTCATCAATAACATGGTTGCCGGAGTAGTCGGAATGGATCTGGTACTTCTGGTAATCGCGGCAGATGAGGGAATCATGCCGCAGACAAGAGAGCACATGGATATCCTGAATCTTCTCGGAATTGAGAAGAGTATCATTGTGCTGAATAAATGTGATCTCGTAGACGAAGAGTGGCTGGAGATGATGGAAGAGGATGTAAGGGAAGAGTTATCCGGAACATTTCTGGAACATGCACCGATCGTGAAAGTATCTTCGGCAACGGGAGCAGGTCTGGATGATCTGGTAAAAGAGATCGAGCATCAGACAAGAGACGAAGTCGTGCAAAAAGATATTCATACGATTCCACGCCTTCCGATCGACCGTGTATTTTCGTTATCCGGATTTGGAACGATCATTACGGGTACACTGGTATCCGGAACGATTTCCAGAGAAGATACACTTCAGATGTATCCGGTCGGAAAGGAATGCAAGATCCGAAGCATTCAGGTCCATGGAGAAGATAAGAAAGAATGTTATGCCGGACAGCGTGTGGCGATCAACCTTTCGAATGTGAAAAAGAAAGAGATCAAGAGAGGATGCGTACTGGCACCTCCGGACAGTATGAAGAATACAGATCTTCTGGATGTAAAGTTAAATGTACTGGATTCTTCCGTGAGAATCCTGACGAATCATACGCGTCTGCATTTCTTTACAGGAACCAGTGAAGTTCTGTGCCGTGCGGTACTTCTGGATAAGGAAGAGATCGGACCGGGAGAAAGCGGTTATGTACAGCTTCGTATGGAAGAAGAAGTGGCGGTAAGACGAGGAGATAAGTTTGTCGTACGTTTCTATTCACCGATGGAGACGATCGGAGGCGGTGTCGTTCTGGAACCGAATCCGAAGATCAAGAGGAGATTCCAGCCGGAAGTGATCGAAGAACTGAAGCGCAAGGAAGAGGGATCTTCAGCAGATGTGATCGAGATGCATGTGAAGAATCATGCGGATACGCTGATCACAGTCGCTGAGCTTGCCAAGCTTACGGCATTGTCGGCAGAAGAAGTTGAGCAGGATGTAAAGGAACTGGAAGGACAGGGAACCGTATATGTATTCCCGATGCGGAAAGATACGTATGTATGGCACAGTGATTCGGCGAGAGAAGCAGAACATATACTGTTAAAAGCACTGAAAGAATACGAAGAACAGTATCCTTACCGTTATGGCATGAAGAAAGCCCAGGTGCAGACGACGTACTTTAAGAAGATCAAACCAAATGTGTACGATAAGATCCTGACACTTCTGGAAGAACAGGGAAGTCTGAAAAGGGTGGATGAATTCCTGTGTACGCCGGAGTATGAGGTGAGAAAAGATCAGACATACGATAAAGTGTCCAGAATCATGCGGGATACATTTGAAAAAGCCGGATTTGACTTTGCAAGGTATTCCGAGATCACATGTAAAGATGTTCCACAGGAGATCATGGATGATATCCTGAACATCTTATTAGAGGAAAAGCAGATTGTAAAAATAAATGATGAGATGTATACGCTGACTTCGTATATGGAGACTGCGAAAGAGAGAATCAAAGAGCACTTGAAAGAGAATCCGTTGATTACGATCGCACAGGTCAGAGATATGTTTGGAACCAGCAGGAAAAGTGCAAAACCGATCCTGGAATATATGGACAGTATCAAAGTAACGAAGAAAACGGGAGCAGAGAGCGAAAGGGTGGCATACTAATGAATCTGAAACAATTAGAAGCTTTCGTTCAGGTGGCAGAGGGAGGCAGTTTTTCCAAGGCGGCAAAACAGCTGTTCCTGACACAGCCGACCATCAGTGCGCATATTTCGTCACTGGAGAAAGAACTGAATGCAAGGCTTTTCGTAAGAAATACAAAAGAAGTGAAATTATCGGACGATGGAAAGGATCTGTACCGCTATGCGAGACAGATGATCGATCTCCAGAAGAAGATCGAAGAGAGATTTTCGACCGGAAAGGAAGAAAGCAAGCATCTGATCACGATTGCGGCATCTACGATTCCGGCGCAGTATCTGCTTCCGAAGATCCTGTTGAAATTCAATGAGAAATATCCGAAAGAACAGGTGAAACTGATAGAAACAGACAGCACCCAGGTAATCACACAGATCATCGACCATATGGTAGATGTGGGATTTACCGGAACGGTTCTGGAAAAGAAGCATTGTAAGTACATTCCTTTCTATAAAGATGAGCTGGTAGTGATCACATCAAATACAGAGAAATATCAGGCCTTATACCAGAATCTTGAGGATATAAGCTGGATCAGTGAAGAACGTCTGATCATGCGGGAAGAAGGATCCGGTACGAGAAAAGAAGCAGGAAAGCAGCTTCGGGCTGCCGGAATTAATCTGGATAAACTGAAGATCATTGCAAGTATTGAGAACCAGGAGACAATCAAAAAGTCGGTTAAGCAGGGAATGGGAATCTCCGTGATATCCAAGCTTGCCGCGACAGATGAAGTGAAATACGGAGATCTTCTGGCATTTCCGATTCCGAAAGCAGATCAGGGGCGCGATATTAACCTGGTATATAATAAGAACTACCAGCTGTCAAAAAGTGCAGAACGTTTTGTAAAGGTAGTGAAAGAAGTATATGGAATTGAAGAATAGATTATAAGAAAACCGTAATAGGATTTTTCTGTAATATATAGCTCGATTGATAGAACAGACCCACAGTATTGATAGATAGAAGCTATTAATACTGTGGGTTTATGTAATGTTTCGATTAGACGAAATGGGAAAAATGGACTATACTAAAAGCATACGAAAAAAGTACATTTTTACTCAGAAATTAATGAGTATTGTGTAAATGGAATGAACATTTTAGAATAATACTTGAATCGTGTGCGGATATTTGGAGGAATCAAGTATGATATATATGGATAACGCGGCAACGACGATGCACAAACCACAGAAAGTGATCGACGCAGTGGTAAGTGCAATGAGTTCGATGGGGAATGCCGGAAGAGGTGCAAGTGAGGCGGCACTCAGTGCGTCAAGAATTATTTATGATACCAGAGACAGACTGGCGAGATTGTTCGGTGCAGAAGATGCAAGACGGATTGCATTTACATCGAATTCTACAGAAAGTCTGAATATTGCAATTAAAGGAATACTGGATCCGGGAGATCATGTCATTACAACGGTGCTGGAACATAATTCTGTATTGAGACCATTGTATGAGATGGAGAAAAAAGGAGTAGAACTTTCGATTATCGGATGTGACGAAAAAGGAATGCCGGATCTTGCTGCGATGGAAGCAGCGGTAAAAGAGAATACGAAGATGATCATCTGTACCAATGGATCAAATCTTACAGGTAATTATATAGATGTAGCAGTCATCGGAGAGATGGCACACCGCCATGGAGTGATATTTGCCGTGGATGCTTCGCAGACGGCAGGAGTATTTCCAATCGATGTGCAGAAGATGAATATAGATATTCTTTGTTTTACAGGACATAAGGGACTGCTTGGTCCTCAGGGAACGGGCGGAATCTATGTAAAGGAAGGAATTGAGTTAAGGCCGCTGAAGACAGGTGGCAGCGGAATCCAGACTTACAGTAAAGAACATCCGGTGCAGATGCCGACCGCTCTGGAGGCGGGAACTCTGAACGGACACGGGATTGCAGGACTGCATGCAGCACTGGAATATCTGGAAGAGGAAGAAATCGACAATATCAGAAGAAGGGAAAATGAACTGATGTGGAGATTCTACAACGGGGTAAAAGATGTCCCGGGCGTTAAGATCTATGGGGATTACAGCCAGCCGGAGCGCTGTGCGATCGTAACGCTGAACATCGGTGATTATGATTCTTCAGAAGTGAGTGATGAGCTTCTTATGGAATATGATATTTCTACCAGATCAGGAGGACATTGTGCACCGCTTATGCATAAGGCACTCGGAACGGTAGAGCAGGGAGCTGTGAGATTCAGTTTCTCGCATTATAACACGGAGGAAGAAGTGGATATAGCAGTAAGAGCGATCCACGAACTGGCAGAAGAACCGTAAATATGTATGAAAAGTGATATAAATTCATAAAAAGTATGTCAGGCATATAGTTATGGGGAAATGCAAAAATGAGAGTATAGGAGGAAACACTTATGAATTTATCAGATTCAAAGAAGAAACTGGCGCTGGCCGGTGTTGTGTGTGGTATTGTAGCGGCATGCCTTGCAGCACTTGGAAATCCGGCGAACATGGCATTCTGTATTGCATGCTTTATCCGTGATACAGCAGGAGCAATGGGAATGCATCAGGCAGAAGTGGTACAGTATGCAAGACCGGAGATCATCGGACTTGTACTTGGGGCATTTATCATTTCCGTAGCAACAAAAGAATACCGTTCAACAGCGGGATCTTCACCGATGATCCGCTTTATCCTTGGTGTGATCATTATGATCGGTGCACTGGTGTTCCTTGGATGCCCGCTCCGTATGGTGATCCGTATGTCGGCAGGTGATCTGAATGCATGGGTTGCATTTGTTGGATTTATCCTCGGAGTTGCAACCGGCGTATTCGCATTAAAGAAAGGATTCAGTCTTGGAAGAGCACATGTGACGAATAAGACAAGTGGAGCTGTTCTCCCGGCAATCGTTGTAGGAATTCTGATTCTGGCTACATGTACAACGCTTCTGAAAGCAAGTGAGATGGGACCTGGAAGCATGCATGCACCAATCATTGCATCGCTGATCGGAGGACTTGTATTCGGCGCATTTGCACAGAAGTCAAGAATGTGCTTCGCAGGAAGTATCCGTGATATCATCCTGATGAAGAACTTCGATCTGATCAGTGTAATCGTAGGATTATTCGTTGTTATGCTGGTATTCAATATCGCAACAGGACGTTTTGTACTTGGATTCGATACACCGGGAATCATTGCACACTCTGAACATCTGTGGAATATCCTTGGAATGTACACGGTAGGATTTGCAGCAGTTCTCGCAGGAGGATGCCCGCTTCGTCAGCTGATCCTGGCTGGTCAGGGATCTTCCGATTCAGCTATGACAGTTGTCGGAATGTTCATCGGAGCTGCAATCTGCCACAACTTTGGACTTGCAGCAAGCGGAACAGCACTGAATCCGGAGACAAAAGAAGTCGTAGCAGGTGCCGTACCAACGAATGGAAAAGTTGCATGTATCATCTGTATTGTGATCTGTTTCATTATTGCATTCACGAATAAGAGAGAAGAAGCAAAATAGTTCACTGGTATAGGAATTGTCAGAAGCGGAAGTTCACGTGTCGCAGAAGAAATAAAATAAGATTGAAATATGTGCAAATACATAGTATTCTAGGAAAGAAGGAATTAAATATGAAAGAAGTAGATGCAAGAGGTCTTTCTTGTCCGGAACCTTTGATGCTGACAGCAGAAGCATTAAAAGGAGCAGCAGGACCTGTGAAAATTCTTGTCACAGAGCCTCATCAGAAGATGAACGTTGAGAAATTTGCCAAGGATAAAGGCAAAAAGACAACGTCTGTAGAGAAAGACGGTTACTACGAAGTGGTGATTGAGTAAATATGAGAAAAAAAGTAATGAAACTTGTCGTAACATTCCATACGACATCCGATGCGATGGCGATGGAAAAGATATGCAAGGAAAGAAGTGTACCGGGAAGACTGATTCCGGTTCCGAGAGCAATCTCGGCAGGATGTGGGCTTTCCTGGTGTGCAGACCTGACAGACAGATTCTTGATGTGATGAAAGATGTTGGGATCGAACAGGAAGATGTTCATGAATGTCTGGTGTAGGGATTCGTATGAAAAATTCCGGATAAAGATTTTATAAGAGGAATTTTGAAAAACGGATAGAAAAAGACGCTGATAACAGAAACGAAGGTAGAAAGTTTTCTGTTATCGGCGTCTTTTTCTATACCAAAGTATGCAGGTCCTGGAGATACCAAAGTATGCAAGAGAAGTTGCCAGTGACAACTTCTCTGTATTAAAGTCCTTCTACAAATGTATCCAGCACGTGTGGAAGCAATTTGTCCGAACGTTCAGTCAGAGAGAACTTCCCTTTGAATAATGCCCAGTCATATAAAAGTGCCCGCTCATACATGGCATAAACATCCATAAGTTCAGCGGCAGTGCTGGTGTTTTTGAACTCACCTTTTGCAATACCATCTTTCATGATCTCGGTAAGCCATTTGAAATAGATCCTTTTCTTGTCGGAAAGGGATTTCTTGTCTTTGGTGATCAGCTGCGAAGAATAAAGGTATGCAAGCAGATGGATATCCACGCTGGTCTCGATCATATAGAATAATTCATGGTTTAAAAATAACAGTTTATCGTAACAGGAAAGATTCGGATCGATCACTGCGGCAAGGTCTTCGTATTTCTGGTCAAAAAGGTAGGAAAGTGAATTTAAAAGTGCTTCTTTCCCCTTGAAGTAATGATAAAACGTACCTTTTGATGTTTTGGAAGCATTGATAATGTCTTCTACCGTAGTCTGTTCATAACCATTCTTGTAGAACAGGTTCCAGGCTGCTTTTACAATACGGCTTTTTGTAGATCTGCGTTTACGTGGCATCGGATCATTCCCTTCTCTCGTTATTTATCAAAACAGAGAACACGTCCGGATAATGTTTCTCTGAATATGATAGATCTGTTTAAGTAAAAAAATAGAAGCGGATTATACGAATCCGCTTCTATCATCATATATGATAATGCAATCTAATTCAACCCCGAATATGCATTAACCTACAAGAAAACCATATTTTAATGGATCTGTAGAGTCGATTAAGTAAGTAGCAACACCTGTAAGATATGCACTTCCTGTGATCATTGGGATTACAGCGTCGTAATCACCGATCTTAGTTTCTTCTTTGATCACACCTTTGAAGCGTGTTCCCATGAAACTTTCATAAATAAATTCTTCACCGATGCCAAGTTCGCCCCATGCGTGAAGGGTAGCAAGTTTGGCACTTGTTCCTGTTCCGCAAGGTGAACGGTCAGCCTGAGCATCTCCGAATACAACAACGTTTCTCATTGTAGCCTGATCCGGATTCGGTGTTGGTCCGTAGAATTCAACCAAGTCAACTTCTGTGATGTCCAGAGTTGGATGCTGGATCTTAACTTCAGCGTTGATCTTATCACGCATCTTCATTCCCAGTTCTGTATAAGCAGGAACTGTCTGGGCATTGATCTCACCGATATCAAGCTTTGTGGTATCAACCAGTGCGAAGAAGCTTCCGCCGAATGAAATCGTATAAGGAATATCTACACCGTCAACGTTAACGGTTAAGTTGTCCTTGTAAATGAATGCAGGAACATTTGTAAGTGTAACACCTGTTACTTTTCCGTTCTCTACATTAGCAGTTGTGCTGATGATTCCGGCAGGAGCATCCAGTACTACGTGGTTCTCTCCTTCATGGCATTCAACAAGACCTGCTTCAAGGGCTACTGTAACAGCTCCGATCGTACAGTGTCCGCACATGTTCAGGTATCCGCCTGTATCCATGAACATTACACCGAAGTCAGCTTCTTTGTTCACTGG